>JAABUZ0100007731.1_pt1 | contig 12859 bp, 12 predicted proteins | sample 5562091 | NCBI WGS metagenome assembly JAABUZ01 (sample SAMN12813069, study PRJNA571459) | rock metagenome | isolation source: Antarctica rocks | place: Antarctica: Victoria Land, Linnaeus Terrace sud | collected 2015-12-21 | reverse complement strand
ACCTATGAAGGCTTGCTCCAGGAACTCGGCACCCAGGTGTGCCACATCGAGAAGGGCAAGCCCTGGCAGAACTTGATCGAGGCACAGTTTAAGATCGAGCTGCGCCTGGCCGACGCTGCCTTCGAGCGCGACGCCGAGATCAGGAAGACGGTCGCCGCGATCATGCATCGGACCCGTACCATCCGAATCGTGCAATTGGCCCGCCGTCTGCTCGCTCATGGGATCTATCACCATTGCCCGGCGCCCGGTCCTCTCGCGGACGTGCTGTTCCAACCAGGGACCCCTTTTACCTAGGGCTTCCATGGGATCGCCTACCGGCCGGACATCACGCCGCCCATGCAGCGCCTGCTCCGGCACAGACTGGCCGCCGGACTCGCGGAGGGGCGGACCTCAATGCGCATGGATCGCAAACTGGTCTCCGGAGGCGCGCTCGAGGAAGAGCTGGACGATGAGCGGGAAGAACTCGGCGATGAGGTGGACGAATGGGGCGATGAGGTGGACCAGGAGGAGGAATCCCGGCCGGAACCGCTGCCGCTCCCCGCTGGCGCCGAGCAACAGGGGTATCGGCTCCGCGTACGCCTGCACTGGTCGCCCACGGTGTGGCGTGAGGTGGAGATGCGCGGCGACCACACCCTGGAGGATCTCCACTCTATCATCCGGCACGCATTCGGCTGGGATAACGACCATCTCCATGCCTTCTACCTCAGCGGCAAGCGCCACGACACCCTGACCGAGCTAGGTGCTTACTCCATTTTCGGAGGGCAGGGACCACCGTTCAGCCGGGAGGTGGCACTGGCCCACCTGGAGCTGAAGCGCGGACAGACGTTTCTGTATCTCTTCGACTTCGGGGATAACCTCGAGCACGACACCGAATACCTCGGTGCTTTCGAGCCGGAAAGAACCACCACGTACCCCCGGGTGACAGAGGTACACGGCAAAGCGCCGGCTGGGTACCGCTATTGAGAAGAGTGAGAGGACAACGCCCATTCAGGATCAACATCCATGTCCGCAGGTTGTCGCCGATGAAAGGAGTTGCCTGAGAGCTGTGTTCACCTCGTGCGGTTGCTCCATAGGCGGAAGGTGGGCCGTGCCGGCGAGGTCGAGCCATCGTGCATCAGGGATGCCCTCGCTGAGCAGGTTCGAGACGTCCCGAATCGCCGTTACGTCCTCCTGGCCGGTGATCATCAGCGTCGGGACCTGCACCTCGCTCAGTCGCTTGCTCGCGGGCGGTTGCCGCTGACGCTCACTGGAGGGCGGGCCGCTGCACAGTCGCCGGAAGACGCGCTCCAGCATCGCGATGGCTAACCGCCATACGTGGGATCTACCTGTGCGGGGTCGCGGTTCGGGCCGGCGCCCATGAAGCGCGCCTGTGCTGCTGCCATTGCCGCGACATCGTCTGAACGACTGATGATCCCACATACGCCGGTCGGCAATACACGCGTGCACGAAGACTACAGCTGGCCCTGCCCCAGCTTCGTCGTAGCCGATTTTGATCCCGTTAAGCTTTACCTGCGCCATATGGGTAGCATACTGGCACGGCCCTGCAGGCAGTCACGGAGGGCCTACGGGCCGCGGAATGAACGCATCCAAGGACGATGGGAGGCCATGTCTCTGCACGATCCACCAATCTGAGATACCGCAGGGTACTCCATAGGATAGCCGTGACTAAAGACGAAAGATCACCGGCTCCCTCTCTGATACTCGATGGTCATCCGGAATCTCGCCAGGGGCGGCCATGTGATGGACTCGCATCCGCTGACTGACCGCGACACTCAGCAGCACCAGTACCGCTGCCAGAACAGTGATGAGGTCGATGTGCTCGCCCAGGAGTAGTGCGGACCAGAGCAGGGTGAGGATCGGTTGAGATAGCTGGAGTTGGCTGATCCGCGCCACCCCGCCAAGTGCTAGTGCCCGGTACCAGGGCAGAAATCCCAGGAACATGCTCACCACTGCCACATACCCGAACCCGAGCCAGGCGCCGGGCGTTGGCCTCACCGGATGCTGGAGTAGTGAGAAGGCAACGACGGGTATAAGGAAGGGAGCGGCGAGGACCAAGGCGCATGAGATCACCCGCCAGCCCCCGATGTCGCGCGCCAGGGCGCCACCCTCGGCATAGCCAAGTGCCCCCAGCAGCACCGCAATCAGCACCAGCGCGTCGGCGGGTTGGGGACGCCCGGCGCCCTGCACGGCGGCGAAGGCGAGGACCGCGATGAGCCCGAACAGGGAGGCCAGCCAGAACCCGAGAGACGGCCGCTCACCGCCTCGCAGCACGGACAGGACGGCGGTGGCAGCGGGCAGCATCCCCACGATGACCGCGCTATGGACCGCCGTCAGGTGATGCAGCGCCAGGGAGGTGAACAAGGGGAAGCCGACGACCACCCCAGCGGCAACCAGCGCCAGCCTTTTCCAGTACCGACGGTCGGGAAGCGGCTCGTGCCTCACGGTCAGAAGCGCCCCGGCCAGGACGGCGGCCACCAGTGCACGACCCAGTCCAACCACCGTGCCGCCGAACACCGGCACGGCGACGCGCGTGGCCGGAAGTGTGAAACTAAAGCAGAGGACACCGAGCGCGCCGAGGAGTAGGGCTTCTCTCCTGGGAGATAGACGCATGGATGACACTCCCGCCGCTCGCGCCGAGCACTTTCTACTAGCGAAGCCATTTAGTCGCGCATTTCTACTATAGTGGATTCATAGGGGGTGAGCGAGTGGAGGATCCAAGCGCCGATTTGGGAAGCTCGATTCGGGCACGGCGCGCCGGTCTCGGCTTAAGCCTGGAGGCGCTGGCAGGTCGCTCAGGTATCAGCCGAGCCATGCTGTCGGCTGTCGAACGGGGCGCGAAGAATCCGACGATCAAGGTGGTATGCCAGATCGCGGAGGCCTTGGGCTGTACTGTGTCCGAATTGCTGGGGGAACCGGAGCACGACCTGCCAGAGATGGTCGAGGTTGTTCGCGGGGCAGAGCAGGCGGTGCTCATCGATCCACAGACCGGCGCAGAACGGCGTCTGCTGGCGCCGGCCTTCGTTCGGCATGGCATCGAGATCCTGCGGTACACCATCCCACCTGGAGGGACGACCGGACCGTTCCCGCCACATCGACGCGGCGTGCATGAGCACATGACGGTGGTCACGGGTTCCGTGGTATGTTGCCTGGGAGAGACGAGGGTCTCTCTCGCAGCCGGCGACTCAGCCTCCTTTCCGGCGGATGTTTCACATACCTTTCACAATTCGGGAGACGAACCCGTCCAGTACTTTCTGGTGATTGACTCAAGCCGAGCTGGGGAGAACAGAGAGCGCCATTGAAGGAAGTAGCCACGACACCCAACGAGCCTCTCTGGTGGCAGCGCGGAATTATTTACCAGATCTACCCGCGAAGCTTCCAGGACAGTAATGGCGATGGGGTCGGCGACCTGCGAGGCATTATCCAGCGGCTCGAGTATCTTGCCGAGTCGCTGGGCGTCGACGCCTTGTGGCTTTCGCCTTTCTATCCCTCGCCCATGACGGACTTTGGCTACGACATCTCCAACTATGTGGACGTGGATCCGCTCTTCGGCACACTGGCCACCTTTGATGAGCTGGTGCGGGAAGCTCATGCGCGCAATCTCAAGGTGATCATCGACTTTGTGCCAAACCATAGTTCCGACCAGCACCCCTGGTTCCTGGAGTCTCGTTCGTCGCGTGACAACCCGAAGCGCGACTGGTACACCTGGACCGATGCCAAACCGGATGGCTCAGCTCCCAACAACTGGCTCAGCATGTTCGGCGGACCGGCCTGGACCTGGGATGAGGCGACCGGACAGTTCTACCTGCATTCCTACCTCAAAGAGGAGCCGGATCTCAATTGGCGCAATCCAGCGGTCATGGAAGCCATGCTCGATGTCATGCGCTTCTGGCTCGACCGCGGCGTTGATGGCTTCCGCATCGATGCCGTTCTCCACATCATGAAGGACCCCGCACTGCGCGATAACCCTTCGAATCCAGGAGAGAGGATCGTGCTAGGCAACCCACCGCTGCCGGAGTACGACTCCCAGCTTCATCTGCACGATCAGGCGCACCCGGATATCCACGGCATTTTCCGAGAGATGCGGCTCGTGCTGGACGGCTACAGCCAGGAACGGCCTCGCATGTGTATTGGGGAACTGGATGTCTTCGAGTGGCCCACCTGGGCGAGCTACTACGGCGCGGAACTCGATGAGCTGCATATGCCGTTTAACTTTGGACTGTTGCGCGTCCCATGGACGGCGCAGGCCGTGCGTGGCGTGGTCGACGCCCTTGAAGTAGCGCTCCCGCCGGAGGCCTGGCCCAACTTCGTGCTGGGTAACCATGATGTCTCGCGTATCGCCTCGCGCGTCGGCGATGCTCAGGCACGCATTGCCATGATGCTCCTCCTGACGCTCCGTGGTACACCTACCCTCTACTATGGCGATGAGATTGGCATGATCGACGTCCCGATCGCCCCGGACCAGGTCCTGGATCCTTTGCAGCAATGGGCGCCGAAGCTGGGTCGCGATCCTCTGCGCACCCCCATGCAGTGGGATGGCGGCCCGAATGCGCAGTTCTGCCTGGCCGGCGCCACTCCCTGGCTGCCTATTGCCGAGGACTACCGACGGATCAATGTCGCTACGGAGCGCGAGGATCCTCGATCGATGCTGGTACTCACCCAAGCTCTGGTCGCCGCCCGCCGTGCCAGCCCGGCCCTGCTCGGCGGCGCGTATCGTTCCATGGACCACGTTCCACCTGCTTGTCTGGTCTACGTGCGGGAAACAATGGACGAACGCCGAGTCATCGCGCTGAATTTCTCGAACAGTGACCAGACCGTTGCGCTTCCTGAACTCGGGCACGGACAGATCACCGTCTCGACCGTGCTCGATCGACGCGAGCCAGCCGACCTGGCGAAGCTACATCTGCGTCCCAACGAAGGGTGTGTCGTCACCATGGCGCCGGTATAATACCGTTCCGCCATACGGTAAGCGCTCAGCCCCAGAAGATCAACGTGATTAGCCGGTAGCTCGGTGTGGTTGACGCCTTATAGTCGTTTCTCAAAACTCGAATCGTGGCGAGGACCGGCTCAGTCGCGTTGTTCTTGGCGTCGCCAACCAGATGAGGTTGAGTTCGTCAGCGATCGCCGCCGTCAGGTTCTCGATATCTGCAGAGGCCGAATCATGCAGCCCTTCCGCGACGATCAGGACCGCAGTTGTGGTATCCCGCACGGCTGAATAGCCACTCTGCCGGTTAGTCCATCGCCGGGCGTGCGCTTGCCCCGCGTTGAACGCGGTCGCGGTGTAGCCTGGATCGACAGCATTGATCTTGATCAGCGTGTCCCTCAAATCGTAGGCAAGCTGGATAGTGAGTGCGTTGAGGGCCGCCTGCGACGAGTTATAGGCCAGGTGCTTGAGGTGGGCGAACTTAAACGCGGGGGTCGCACCAAGGAAGCCGGTGGCAGTAACCGTGCCGCTATGCTCGGACTCAGCGTGGGTGGCCACATCGCGTACTACGTTGCCACCCAGATGCCGCTCGCTGCACTGATTGTGTGCTATCCGGGCTGGCTCACCGGTACCGACATCCCACTGAGCCAGCCGGAACCGACCCTGGCCCTCACCTCCAGGATCGCCGAGTTCGGCACACCGCTGCTGTTCCTTGTCGGCGACCAGGATCAGCTTGTCTCCGGCGAGCACCGCGACCAGATCTCCCGTCACCTGCAGGATGCAGGGGTCCACCACGAGCTGGTCGTCTACCCCGACACGCCGCACGGATTCCTCTGCCCGGAACGCGACACGTACCGACCAATTGCCGCCGAAGACGCCTGGACCCGCATGACCACCCTGCTCGCCGCGGCCACTGGACGTGCCGCTCGACCTGCAAGCGGCCGTCGACGCCTGCTTCGCCCTGGTTGGATACGAGCGGTTGATCGACTACGCTCAAACGCCGCCGCCACCCGTACTGCCTCCGGAGGATATCGCGTGGGTCGACGCGACGCTACGGGCGGCGAGGCTGCGCGCGTAGTGGTGGTACGCATCGCCAGTGACATGCCACCATCGGAGCCGCGGGATCACCTATCGCCGGCTGCGGCGCTGACGTACACCGTACCCAGCCGCAAGGAGTGTGGCGCAACTGAACAGCAGGGCGGCTGACGCTGTTCCCACCGCCAATCCCTCGGCATCCACGATAACGCCGGCAGCGATTGGGCCGATCAGCTGACCGACGGAGAAGATCGCCGTCATCAAGCTCAAGCTGGTAGCATAGCCCTCGCCTGGAACCGCGCGCTTGAGGAGCGCAGTCACGATGGTGGGCGCCCCGAAGGATCCCATGCCGATGAGGAACGCTCCGACGGACTCAATGGCCAGTTGCCCGCTGAGCGCCGTCATGGCGCCCACTGCTGCCAGCGCCAACGCCATAGCCAGGATGAAGCCGCTCGGCCAGCGATCGATCGCCCGCCCCCAGCCGAGACTCCCGATGACGCCGCCGACACCGGCCAGCGACCAGACCAGACCCGCCAGAAGCGGAGGCAGCCCTTGATGGATAACCAGGGCGATCACAAACGTGAAGTAGATGATGTATGCGAACGCGGCGGCGAAGTACGCCAGGGTCAGGGCGAGCAAGCGACTCGGATACAGCAGCTGGCTCGGGCCGGAGCGCCACTCCGCGCCGGCCCTGTCTGGTTGCGAATCGGCTCGCCTCTCACCACCGACTCGCGTGGCATCGACGGAGCCATCTTCCAGAAGCATCAAGCCGCGAAGTGGTGGGCGAGAGCTATCGGGCCGCAACGAGCGCCGGACGCCCCAGGTCGTGATCAACCCCACCATCCCCATGCCCACCCAGAGGAGGCGCCAGGCGCCCGGTAGGCCGGCGCCAATGACCAGGGGAGCGAGCGCCCCGGAGACCACCAGGCCCGCTGAGCCGCCCATCCAGAGTACGCCGGAGGCCTGGCCCCGTTCCGCCGGCACAACCCGCTCCAGGGTCAGCGTGATCGTCAGCACCGTGGCGAACGCCGACCAGACGCCGATCAGCAGCCGCCAGAGCGCGAGATCGATCAGACTGACGCTCAGCGCCGAGGCGATCATGGTCAGGCTCAGAGCCAGAAGCGCGAAGGTGTTGAGTCGCCGGCGATCGTGAATGCGGTTCAGCAGGATCGGAATCAGCAGCATGCCGAGGAGATAGCCACTCAGATTGGCGCTGCCCACCAGTCCAAATACGCCATAGGAGCCGTGTAGATTGGCGCGGAGCGCGGGCAGGACCAGGCCGTAGGAGAGGCGTGAGAAGCCAACGATGACGGCAAACGCCGCCGCCGCCCACAGGGTGAGCGGACTGTAGGCGCGCTGAGCGGGGATCGGGGCGGGCGACGCCCGGTCACCATTGGTCAGAGGTTGGTTTTCTAGCTGCTGTGCGGTCACGAGCCACGTCCTTCTTCGATGCGCAGCGGGGAGACATTGATGCCCGCTGTCGTTATCTCTACCGTACGCGCCCCTGCTATATTCATTCAAGATGAAGTATCTGAACTCATCATTCATTCAAAGTGATAGGAGGGCCGGATGGAGCTACGCCAACTGCAGACCTTTGAGACCATCGCCGAGCTGGGGAGCTTTGTGCGCGCCGCGGAGGCGCTGGAGTACGCGCAGTCGACCATTACCCTGCATATCCAGCAGCTGGAGGCGGAACTGGGGGTTTCCCTCTTTGAGCGCAAGGGCAAACGGATCAGGCTTACCGAGGCCGGACGTACCTTCCGCGACCAGGCAGGCCAGATCCTGAGCCACACGGCGGCGTTGCAGCAAAGCATGACCGATCTAGTGGCCGGGGAGGCAGGGCACCTGCGCGTTGGCGCCACCGAGCCCACCGCCAGTCTGCGCCTGCCACCCCTGCTGGCGGCATTCTGTTCCGAGCGGCCCAAGGTCCGGCTCACGCTCGAGGTTGCCGCGGGGAGAGGGACCATCAGTCATCGCGTTGCCGCCGAGGAACTGGACATCGGCCTCTGCGCGACACCCTCTGCCGTCCCCGGTATCATCTTCGAGCCGTTCTTCACCGAGGCACAAGCCCTGCTCCTACCGGCGACCCATCGGCTGGCCTCGAAGGGCTCGGTGTGCGTCGCGGACCTGACGGGAGAGCGACTCCTACTGAAGGAAGAAACGTGCGCCTATCGTCAGGTGATCGAGCGGGAGCTGCTCCAGCACGGCATGAACCCGTTCGCCGGCATCGAGATCGGGAGCCTGGCGGCGCTGCAGCGCTTGGTGCAGTGCGGGTTGGGACTGGCCATCATCCCGGTTGCCGCTGCCAGCCCACCATTGACTGGAACGACCCTGCGGGAGCTGGGTGATGTGGACCTCAGCCTCTGCCTGGGATTGGTCCGCCGCATGGATGAGGGCGGATCAAGCCCGGCGATGGAGGCGCTGGTGGATTGTCTGCGCCGCGGCCTATCGGTCTCGGTGGGTGCAAGAAATGAAGTATTTCTGGGACCGATAGCGAACGGCTGAGCCGGTGGTGGTCTGGGGAACGGTGACCACCTCTCAGTTTCTCCGATCCCTTCGCCGGCATGCAGGTAGAGAAGTCATGTGCCGACTTCACCCGGCGGCGTGGTGGAGCAAGAGCCGCGCGGGCTCGTCGGGGTCGGTACGACCGATCCGTGGAATGCCGCGGACCCACGCGTGATCGGTCATGCCGGGATTGTGGGTGGTGGACCCGTCGGACCACAAGATCTGAGGGCTGCCCTGGATTGGCAATTCCTGGCTGCGCGCGTAGTCGGCGACGACGTCGGCGCGCACCGGTTCGCGCTCGGAGGGATTGCCATCGCGATGTGGTATTTCACGTCGCTATTCCTGCAGAACGTCCTCGGCTACAGTGCGCTTGGAGCCGGGCTCGGGCAGACACCCGCGGCGGTGACGTTCATGGTGATCGCGCGATTGGCCGCAGCCTTGCTGCCGCGAACCGGTGTGCGCCCGCTGGTGCTGGCCGGCAGCGGCTGTTTCGTGGCCGGTTTCGGCTGGCTCGCCCAGGCCCACACCGACAGCGGCTACGTCACCAGCGTGCTCGGGCCTACGCTGCTCATCGCGGTCGGCATCGGGCTGACCTTCCCCACCCTTATGGCCGCGGCGACCGCCGACGTTCCCGAGGGCGACGCGGGGATCATCGGCGGCCTGGCCAACACCGCCAGTCAGGTAGGCGGGTCGGTAGGCCTGGCGGTGCTCGCGACGGTCGCCAGCGCCAGGGCCGGGATGGAGGCCGGCGGGGGTTTCCCTGCCGCCCTCGCCGCCGGCTACGACCTGGTCTTCCTCATGGCGGCCGGGCTCGGCCTGGCCATCGCGGTGGTCAGCGTGCTCGACCACCACGTCCACACCAACCCGCATACCACATCCTGACCCACCGTGGACGAGAAGTCAAAGTTATTTAACGGCGGGCCCTAACCTGGGGCGTGCTTCCGCTCGGCAACCTGCTCGGAGGTGTGCTGGGCAGTGTCATTGGATTGCGTGGAGCGATCGTGGTGGGGGCAGGGGCGGGCTCCATCGCCTTCTTCGCGCTGCTCTTCTCGCCGATCCGTACGCTCCGTGAAGCACCAGGGCCAAGCGATCGGGGGACACCATTGGCGAGCGGGTGAAGATCTTTAGCGAAATAGGGATATGGGTTCTTCCCCAGTCCATCGGTTGACGCCACGTGAAATCATCAGTCAGGGCCCCTGTCAAGGGGTCAATGGTTACTATGTGCCGTAATGGGTATGAAGCATTACAATAGAACATGAGCAAGGCTGGTTTTTGGTTCGAGGGTGGGCGGATCTCGTTGGATTGCATCGCGACCAACGGGGCGCGGTGCGGCGAGCTGCTGCCGGCTCCAGAGAGCCTGGCAGCGTGGTTGGTCGCCGCGCGGCTGAGCGAGCAGCAACTCGAGGTGTCGGCCGCGGAACTTGCCGAAACACACGCTTTACGCGCGGCGCTCTTGAGGCTTGTTCAGGCCTCCATGGGCAGTGGTGGCGTCCGCCCGGGTGATGTGGACATCATCAACGCCGCCGCTGGGCAGGAGGCGCCGCTCCAATTGCTCAATCTCCGTGACGGCGACCTGGTGGGCCGGGAGCCTGCTCCGCACGTACGCCAGTGTTTGGGAGTGATCGCGCGCGATGCCATCGACCTGTTGATCGGTCCCCATCGGCTCCTCCTGCGCCGATGCGCCGCCGACAATTGCAGCGGAATCTATGTCGATCTTTCGCGCGGTGGCCGGCGTAAGTGGTGCACGGCGGCAGGATGCGGTAACCGCGCACGCGTTAGCGCTCACCGGAGCCAGCGCCACACGGCGTCCCCTCCCGAGACGGAGGGCGGCGAATGAGTCGCACAACCATTGCCCACGCCGCTTCTCCTGTTCCAAAGAGGGATGGCATGGCGCGTGGTTGGCATGGGGTTCCCGCGGCGGCCGTGGCCTGCGGCGCGGTGCTGATCTGGAGCACGAACGCACTCGCCGGTGGAACAGCGCTGGAACGGCTCACCGTCCTGCAGGTGCTGGCTCTGGAGTTCGGCGGCGCATTCGGGGTGTTGTCACTCTGGCGGTTCGTTATGTGCCAGAAGGTTCCCTCGGGCCATCGGGCGGGAGTCCCGCTGACCTTCCGGGTGGTGGCAGTTGGAACCGGGGGAGTGGCCGGAACCCTGGGGTTGCAGTATCTGGCGTTTGCCGCCGCCCCGCTTCTGGCGGCGAACGCGATCGCGTACGCCTGGCCACTGATGGTGGCCGCCTGGGCAAGTATAGCGCCCGGCTCCTCACGGGGGCGCGCCTCCCTGGTGCTGGCGCTGATCGGCTTCGCCGGGGTAATCCTGATCTTCTCCCAGGGCCACGCAAGCAGAGGAGCGGCGCATGCGTCAATCCTTGGCTATGTCGCCGCACTGGCCTCGGCAGTCGCGATGGCCTGGTACACGCTGGCTGCCGGCAAAACAGGTGCGGACACGGGCGATCTGCTTCTCATCGGTACCGGGATCGGCGCTGCCGTCACCGTTCCCCTGGCCCTCGTCCAGGGAGCTCCATGGGTGCTTGGCTGGGCTATTGCCCTGCGCCTCTTTGTCGGGGTGGGGCCGCTGGCGGCGGGCTACGCCATGTGGACGCAGGCCATGGCCGATCCAATCGGCCCTCGGCTGGCGCCCATTGCCTACGGCACTCCCTTACTATCCACTCTGCTCCTGCTGTTCTCCGGCAGGCGTTTGCCGCTGCTCGGCTTGGTTGGCTGCGCGCTGATTACCCTGTGCGCCGCCGGCGTTGTTATCGACTCCGTGCGGAGCCATCGCCGGTCAGTCCCAGCTGACCTGGATCGTTCGCGTCGAGAAAACTCACCGTCGGACGCCTAAGCGGTGGCGTCGTCGCCAGCCAGACAGCCAAGCAGGACATAGACCTCGGCGTTCGGCACATCTAGCTGCTCAACACGAAGCCCTTCATCGCTGAGGGCGGTTTCCACCTCTCGCTGGGCCAGGCGGTGCTCCAGCGGCGGCCCTTTCTCCGATTGCTTCTTGTGCCAGTCCACGACCAGGAGCCGGCCTGCAGGCCGCAGCAAGCGGACAATTTCCCGCACAAAGGCAGCATGGTCGGCAGGCTCGTGGACCACGAACCCCGCAATTGCCACATCCGCGACGGCGTTTGGGAGTGGGATGTCGTGCTCGTTCGAGAGCCTATGCGTGAGCGAGAGGTAAGAGGGTGCACTCCTTTGGGAGGATGACGGTGTGATGACGGGACCCCGTTAAGTGGTCCACCCGTCATCGGAGCTGTAGTTGGGGTTGTCTAGCAGACCAGGCCCGGGCAAACTGAGCCGGGCTGAGCATGCCAAGGGCGCCGTACGGTCTTTCATTGTTGTACGCGGTGCGTCAGTCCTCAAGGACCACCTAGGCTTCAAGGACCGAGCCGAACTGGCAACTGTTCAAGATCTCGTCACGTAGCCGGCCGTTGAAGCTCTCGACCCAGGGGTTCTGCCAAGGGCAACCGGGGTCGATGAACACGCTGCCGGCGCCGTTGAAGCGGCACCAGTTCGCCAGGGCGTGGGCAATGAACTCGGGGCCGTTGTCGAGGCGCAGGAAGGCCGGTACGCCCCGCTCAGCGGCCAGACGCTCCAGGCAGGAGACCGGCTTGTCGGCTGTGATCGAGCGGCCCACGTCGATGGCCAGGCACTCCCGGGTGAACTCGTCGACGATGTTGAGCAGTTTCAGGGTCTTGGCGTTGTCGGTCTGGTCGAACTGGAAGTCGATGGCCACACCACGTTGGGCCGCACGGGGCAGAAGGCACCGACCTGCACGCCGACGCCGAGCGGGGCATGCTTCTTGCGCGTGTAGGGGACATTCAGCAGATCGTAGGTGCGGAGCGGAATGACTTGTCACCTCGTCGCGCTCTGCTTCGATGCCAACGACCCGCTCCGTCTCGCGCGTTTCTGGGGCGGCGTCCTAGGCTGGGAGATGGCCGACGACCCCCCGGACGGCATTGCGCTCCTGCCGAGCGATGACACCGGGTTCCGGATCGAGTTTTTTCCAACGCAGGAGCAGAAGGTCGGCCGGAACCAGATGCACTTCGATCTGACGAGCACGTCCCTCGAGGACCAGCAGCAGACGGTGGCGAGTGCGCTCGCACTCGGCGCCCGGCACATCGACATTGGTCAGCGCCCGGAGGAGGGACATGTTGTGCTCGCAGACCCCGAAGGCAACGAGTTCTGCGTCATCGAGCCGGACAACAACTTCCTCGCCGACTGCGGATTCATCGGAGCGCTTGCGTGCGACGGTTCGCAGGAGGTCGGGTACTTCTGGAGCGAAGCGCTAGGGTGGCCGTTGGTCTGGGATCAGGACCAAGAGACCGCGATTCGCTCGCCGCGCGGCGGTCCGAAGATCACCTGGGGCGGTCCGCCACTGATGCCGAAGACCGGGAAG
>JAABUZ0100007730.1_pt1 | contig 12860 bp, 16 predicted proteins | sample 5562091 | NCBI WGS metagenome assembly JAABUZ01 (sample SAMN12813069, study PRJNA571459) | rock metagenome | isolation source: Antarctica rocks | place: Antarctica: Victoria Land, Linnaeus Terrace sud | collected 2015-12-21 | reverse complement strand
CACCACCCGCGCGCTGGTCGCCAGCATGGTCAAGGGCGTCTCCGACGGGTTCTCCAAGACGATGGAGATCCAGGGCACCGGTTTCCGCGCTTCGGTGCAGGGCAAGAACCTGGTCATCAACCTCGGCTTCTCGCACGACGTCGTCTATCCGGTGCCGGAAGGCATCACCATCACCACGCCGCGTCCGACCTCGATCACGGTCACGGGCACGGATAAACGCCAGGTTGGTCAGGTCGCCGCCGAGATCCGCGGGTTCCGCCCGCCCGAGCCGTATAAGGGCAAGGGCGTGCGCTACGACAACGAGCAGATCCGGCGCAAGGAAGGCAAGAAGAAGTAAGATGAGCGCTCCGCAAGATCTCAGGCTGCGCCGGCGCCAGCGCCTGCGCTTCCAGCTCCGCAAGAAGGCGGTCGGCCGGCCGCGGCTGTCGGTGTTCCGCTCCGGCAAACATATCTACGCGCAGGTCATTGACGATGTGCAGGGCCGAACGATGGCCGCTGCGTCGAGCCTAGACAAGGGCCTCAAGCCGGAGCTGAAGGGGGGCGCCGACAAGGATGCCGCCGCCGCCGTCGGCAAGCTGGTGGCCGAGCGGGCATTGGCCGCCGGCGTGACCGCGGTCGTGTTCGATCGCGGGTCGTATCTGTATCATGGCCGCGTCAAGGCGCTGGCCGACGCGGCCCGCGAAGGCGGGCTGGCGTTTTAAGGATCGATAGTCATGGCACGTGAAGCACGGGAAGGCGGCGGCCGCGGGCGCGACCGCGAGCGCGGCGGAGAGCGGGATCGCGACGGCGACGAGCTCATCGACAAGCTGGTGACGATCAACCGCGTCGCCAAAGTGGTCAAGGGTGGCCGCCGATTCGCCTTTGCCGCCCTGGTGGTGGTCGGAGATCAGAAAGGCCGCGTCGGCTACGGCGCCGGCAAGGCGCGCGAGGTGCCGGAGGCGATCCGCAAGGCGACCGAGCGGGCCAAGCGCGGCATGATCCGCGTGCCGATGAAGGAAGGCCGCACGCTGCATCATGACGTTGAGGGCTTGTTTGGTGCCGGCCATGTCGTGCTGCGCTCGGCCGCGGCCGGAACCGGCATCATCGCCGGCGGCCCGATGCGCGCCGTGTTCGAGACGCTGGGGATCAACGACGTGGTCGCCAAGTCGCTCGGGAGCCGCAACCCGCACAACATGGTCAAGGCTACCTTCGCGGCCCTGACAAGGTGCGCTAGCCCGCGTTCGGTGGCCGCGCGCCGCGGCAAGAAGGTCACGGAAATCTTGGGCAAGCGCGATGGCGCCGGGGCGGAGGTGATGGCCGATGTCGGATAACCCGGTCAAGCGCACCGTTCGGGTGACGCAGGTGCGGTCCGGCCTGGGCCGTAAGAAGGACCAGGTGCAGACCTTGACCGGGCTTGGCCTGGGCAAGCTGCGCCGCACGCGCGAGCTCGAGGACACGCCCTCGGTCCGCGGCATGATCGATCGGGTCAAGCACCTGATCGAGGTGGAGGACGTCAAGTGAAGCTGAACGAGATCCGGGACAATCCCGGGGCGCACCTCAAGTCCAAGCGGCTGGGGCGCGGCATCGGCTCCGGCAAGGGCAAGACGTCCGGCAAGGGTGTCAAGGGCCAGAAGGCCCGTGAGGGCGTAGCGCTCAACGGGTTCGAAGGCGGCCAGCTGCCGATCTATCGGCGCCTGCCGAAGCGCGGGTTCCATAATCTGTTCCGCAAGGAATATGCGCCGATCAATGTCGGCTCGATCGACAAGGCGGTCGAGGCCGGCCGTCTGGACGCCAATACGGCGATCACCGAGGCGGCCTTGGTGGCGGCCGGGCTGGTGCGGATCGGCCGGTTGGCCGGCGTGCGCTTGTTGGCCAAGGGCGAGATCACCCGCAGCGTCCGCGTGACGGTGTCGGGTGCATCGGCGGCGGCGATCGCGGCGGTTGAAAAGGCCGGCGGAACGGTGACGACGACGGTCAAGACGGAAGCCAAGACGGAAGCCGAAGCGCCGGCGGCCTGACGCTGGCGTCTGTAAAGATTGCTCCCGGCCCGCAGGGGCCGCATATAAGAGGGCAGTGCGGCGCCTGACGAGCTGAGCCCCTGACGAGCTGAGCGTGGTCCGGCACCGTCTTTCCGAGAGGGTCCGTCCATGGCCTCAGCGGCCGAGCAACTCGCATCCAGCATGAATTTCGGTACGCTGGCGAAGGCGACCGAACTCAAGAAGCGTATCTGGTTCACCCTGGGTGCGCTTCTGGTCTACCGGCTCGGCACCTACATCCCGGTGCCCGGCGTCGACGCGTCGGTGATGGGCGAGCTACTGGCCCAGCATGGCGGCGGCATCCTGGGCATGTTCGACATGTTCAGCGGCGGCGCGCTCGGGCGCATGACCGTGTTCGCGCTGAACATCATGCCCTATATCTCGGCCAGCATCATCGTGCAGCTGATGTCGGCGGCGATCCCGTCGCTCGAGGCTCTCAAGAAGGAGGGCGAGTCGGGGCGCAAGAAGCTCAACCAATATACCCGCTATCTGACGGTGCTGATCGCTTTGGTGCAGTCCTACGGCATCGCGATCGGCCTCGAAGGTATGCGCGGGCAGTTCGGCTCGGCGGTGATCGATCCCGGCTTGTTCTTCCGCGTGTCCTGCGTCGTGACTCTCGTCGGCGGCACCATGTTCCTGATGTGGATCGGCGAGCAGATCACCTCGCGCGGGGTCGGCAACGGCACCAGCCTGATCATCTTCGCCGGTATCGTCGCCAACCTGCCGCACGCGCTGGCCAACCTGCTCGAACTCGGCCGCACCGGGGCGCTGTCGCCGGTGTTCATCGTTGGTTTCATGATCCTGGCGGTGCTGGTGGTGGCGTTCGTGGTGTTCATGGAACGGGCGCAGCGCCGGGTCGTGATCCAGTATCCCAAGCGCCAGGTCGGGCAGCGCATGTTCGGCGGCGACTCCACCCACATGCCGCTCAAGGTGAACACGGCGGGCGTCATCCCGCCGATCTTCGCCAGCTCGATCCTGTTGATCCCAGCGACGGTCGCAGGGTTCTCGCAGCAGAGCCCGAATTCTTGGCTGGCCTGGTTCGGCCAGCAATTGTCGCACGGCCAGCCGGCGTATCTGATCACCTACGCGGCGATGATCATCTTCTTCTCCTATTTCTACACCGCGGTGGTGTTCAATCCGGAGGAGACCGCCGACAATCTCAAGAAGTATGGCGGCTTCATCCCGGGCGTCCGTCCCGGCTCGAACACGTCGCAATATTTCGACACGATCCTGGCCCGCCTGACCACGATTGGCGCGCTCTACCTCTGCGCGGTCTGCCTGCTGCCGGAGATCCTGATCAGCCGATACGCCGTCCCGTTCTATTTCGGCGGCACCAGCCTGATGATCATCGTCTCGGTGACGATGGACACGGTGACGCAGATCCAGTCGCATCTGCTGGCGCATCAGTATGAAGGGTTGATCCGCAAGTCTCGGGTGAAAGGCCGCGCGCGATGAACCTGATCCTGCTGGGCCCGCCCGGCGCCGGAAAGGGGACACAGGCCAAGCGGCTCGAACAGGTGCACGGACTGGTGCAGATCTCGACCGGGGACATGCTCCGGGCCGAGGTCAAGGCCGGCAGCGCGATCGGCGAGCAGGCCAGGGCGATCATGGAAGCCGGCGAGTTGGTGCCCGATGCGCTGATTATCTCGATCATCGAGAACCGCATCCGCCAGCCGGATGCCTCGGCCGGGTTCATCCTCGACGGCTTCCCGCGCACGGTGCCGCAAGCCCAGGCGCTGGACGCCATGCTGGCGCGGGCGGGCAAGCAGATCGACGCGGTGATCGAACTCAAGGTCGACGACGCCGCGCTGACCGACCGCATCGCCGGCCGGTTCACCTGCGCCAAGTGCGGCACCGGCTACCACGACAGCTTCAAGCGCCCGCATGTCGATGGCGTATGCGATGTGTGCGGCAGCCATGATTTCATTCGCCGGGCCGATGATACCCGCGAGACGGTCGGCACAAGGCTGGCCGCCTACCACAGCCAGACCGCGCCGATCCTGCCGCACTACGCTGCGGCCGGCCGCCTGATGACCGTGGATGGGATGGCCGACATCGACCATGTCACGACCGAGCTGGAAGCAATCCTGGCCGACGTGCGTGGTCACGACAAGTTGACCGCAGCGCGTTGACTTCGCGCGGCGGCAGCGTATAACACGCGGCTTGCGTCGGGCTTGAAAGAGCCGGCGCTGCCCAATTTTGTGGGGGCTCGTTCCCCCGGTTTGTCGCGCGGCTGCCGGCTGCGTGCGTAGGAGAGAACAGCGTGGCGCGAATTGCTGGTGTTAACGTGCCGACCAACAAGCGGGTCGAAGTCAGCCTGCAGTATATCTACGGCATCGGCCCGGCCAAGGCGCACGAGATCGTCACCAAGCTCGGCATCCCCGAAGATCACCGAATCAACCAGTTGTCCGACGAAGAGGTGCTCCGGATCCGCGAGTTGATCGACCGGGACTTCCGCGTTGAGGGCGACCTGCGGCGCGAAGTTTCCATGAACATCAAGCGGCTCATGGACCTCGGCTGCTATCGCGGCCTGCGGCACCGCCGCGGCCTGCCGGTGCGTGGTCAGCGGACGCATACCAATGCGCGCACCCGCAAGGGCAAGGCGGTCGCGATCGCCGGCAAGAAGAAAATCACCAAGTAGTTTCCCTTCTGATACGTTAGGACGAATTCTCTATGGCGAAACCCGCCGCGCGCCCTCGTCGCAAAGAGCGCAAGAATATCATTTCCGGCGTTGCCCACGTCGCCGCGACCTTCAACAACACGATGGTCACCATCACCGACGCTCAGGGCAACACGATCGCCTGGTCGTCCGCCGGAATGCAGGGCTTCAAGGGCAGCCGCAAGTCGACGCCGTATGCAGCCCAGGTGACCGCCGAGGACGCCGGCCGCAAGGCGCGCGAGCACGGCATGGAGCAGCTCGAGATCGAGGTGAGCGGGCCCGGATCCGGCCGCGAGAGCGCCCTGCGCGCGTTGCAGGCGGTCGGCTTCTCGATCTCCGCCATCCGCGACATGACGCCGATTCCGCATAACGGCTGCCGGCCGCGCAAGCGCCGCCGCGTCTAGCCGCAAGAACAAGAATTTTCACGGCGCGGTCATGCGGCCGCGCCGCTACTTATGTTTGGAGCTGATGCATGGTCCTCCAGAGGAACTGGCAATCGCTGATTAAACCGGAAAAGCTCGATGTCGAGCCCGGTTCCGACCCGCATCGCGTCGCCACCGTCGTCGCCGAGCCGCTCGAGCGCGGCTTCGGCATGACGCTCGGCAACGCCGTCCGGCGCGTGCTGCTGTCGTCGTTGCAGGGCGCAGCGGTGACCGCGGTGCAGATCGACGGCGTGCTGCACGAGTTCAGCAGCATCCCCGGCGTGCGTGAAGACGTCACCGACATCGTGCTGAACATCAAGCAGCTCGCGTTGCGGATGCATGGCGAGGGCCCGAAGCGCATGGTGCTGCAGGCGACCGGACCGGGCGACATCACCGCCGGCCAGATTCAGACCGGGCACGACATCGAGGTGATGAACCCCGACCTGGTGATCTGCGCCCTCGATGACGGGGTCAAGCTCGGCATGGAGTTCACGGTCAATCTCGGCAAGGGTTACGTCCCGGCCGCGGCGAACCGGCCCGAGGACGCGCCGATCGGCCTGATCCCGATCGATGCGATCTATTCGCCGGTCAAGCGCGTGTCCTACAAGGTGGAGCCGACCCGCGTCGGCCAGGTCACCGACTATGACAAGCTGCTGCTGCAGGTGGAGACCAACGGGGCGGTGACGCCCGAGGACGCGGTGGCCTTGGCCGCGCGCATCCTGCAGGACCAGCTCCAACTGTTCATCAACTTCGACGAGCCGCAGCTGGCGCGCCCGGACGAGGTTCAGGACGATCTGCCGTTCAACCGCAACCTCCTGCGCAAGGTCGACGAACTCGAACTCTCGGTCCGCAGCGCGAATTGCTTGAAGAACGACAACATCGTCTATATCGGCGACCTCGTGCAGAAGACCGAGCAAGAGATGCTGCGAACGCCGAACTTCGGACGCAAGTCGCTCAACGAGATCAAGGAAGTGCTGACGGCGATGGGGCTCTCGCTCGGTATGAGCGTCCCGGGCTGGCCGCCGGAAAACATCGAAGATCTGGCCAAGCGGCTGGACGAGCCTTTTTAGGAGTTTGACGACATGCGCCACGGGATGTCCGGCCGCAAGCTTGGGGTCACAGGCAGCCATCGCGAAGCCATGTTCCGCAACATGGCCCACGCGCTGCTGAAGCACGAGCAGATCACCACCACGCTGCCCAAGGCCAAGGAGCTGCGGCCGGTGGCCGAGAAGCTCATCACCCTGGCCAAGCGCGGCGGTCTGCATGCCCGGCGGCAGGCGCTGTCCAAGCTGCAGGACGAGAAGCTGGTCGCCAAGCTGTTCGGCCCGCTGGCCGAGCGCTACAAGGCCCGCCCGGGCGGCTATTGCCGCGTGCTTCGCGCCGGGATCCGCTATGGCGACGCGGCCAGCATGGCGGTCATCGAACTCGTCGACCGTGACCCGGCCGCCAAGGGCCTCGACAGCGGCCCGCGCCCCGAGACCATCGCAGACGACGACGGCGAAGAGTAATCTCGCCACCCCGCTCCGCTCTCGGCGAGAGCGGAGCCACACGGCGCTCGCATCGCGCGCCGCCCGAGCCTAAATAATGGCCATGTCCTCCCGCTCCACGCTCGACCTGTTCGGGGCCGTGACGACGGCCGATACGCCAGGGCGACCACTGGCCGAACGGCTGCGGCCCGCTCGACTGGCCGAGATCGTCGGCCAAGACCATCTCGTCGGTGCCGAAGGCACGCTGACCCGGATGCTCGATCGCGGGGCATTGGCCTCACTCATCCTGTGGGGGCCACCGGGGGTCGGCAAGACCACTATCGCGCGGCTGCTCGCGGCCGCCGCAGGACCGCACTTCGTCGCGCTGTCAGCCGTCTTCTCCGGCGTAGCCGACCTCAAGCGCGCCTTCGAGGAGGCAAGGCGCCGGCGTGAAGCCGGTCAACGCACCCTCCTGTTCGTCGACGAAGTCCACCGCTTCAACCGGGCGCAGCAGGACGGCTTCCTGCCGGTGGTCGAGGACGGGACCATCGTGCTGGTGGGCGCGACGACCGAGAACCCGTCCTTCGCGCTGAACGGGGCGCTGCTGTCGCGCTGCCAGGTGCTGGTGCTGCGCCGGCTGGACGAGGCGGCGCTCGAACGCCTGCTGCAGCGGGCCGAGTCCGAGTCCGGCCGCGCGCTCCCGGTGCTGCCCGAGGCGCGCGCGGCATTGAGCGCCATGGCCGACGGAGACGGGCGCTACGTCCTGAATATGGCCGAGCAGCTGCTGGCAATGCCGGACGGGCCGGCGCTGGATGCGGCGGGGCTGGCCGAGGTGATCGGCCGCCGCGCCGCGCTCTACGACAAGGACCGCGAGGAGCACTACAACCTCATCTCCGCCCTGCACAAATCCCTGCGCGGGTCGGACCCGGACGCGGCCCTCTACTGGTATGCGCGCATGCTCGCCGGCGGCGAGGACGCGCGCTACATCGCCCGCCGCCTGGTCCGGTTCGCGTCGGAGGACATCGGTTTGGCGGATCCGCAGGCCTTGGTGCAGGCGATGGCGGCGTGGGAGGCCTATGAGCGGCTCGGCAGTCCCGAGGGCGAGCTCGTGATTGCACAGGCGATCGTGTATCTGGGCACCGCGCCGAAGTCGAACGCGCTCTACATGGCGACCAAGGCGGCGGCGGCGAGTGCCAAGGCGACGGGCAGCCTGATGCCGCCGGCGCATATCCTGAACGCGCCGACCAAGTTGATGCAGACGCTGGGCTACGGCGCCGGTTATGACTACGACCACGATGCCGAGGACGGTTTCTCGGGACAGAACTACTTCCCCGATGGGATGGCGCGACCGGACTTCTACCGTCCGCGCGACAAGGGCTTCGAGCGCGAGCTGGCGCGGCGGCTCGAACATTGGGCAGAGCAGCGGCGGGAGCGGAACGAGTGAGCGTCCAGACGCGCGCGGTGACGGAAGACGAGGCGGAGATCCGGTTGGACCGCTGGTTCCGCCGTCACTTTCCTTTTGTAACCCAGGGCGCGATCCAGAAGCTGTGCCGCACCGGCCAGATCCGGATCGACGGCAAGCGCGCCGAGGCGGCGACGCGGCTGGCGCCGGGCCAGGCGGTGCGGGTGCCGCCGTTGCCGGACCCGCCGCCCGAGGCCGAGACCCCGCGCGCCGACCCGGCCGTGGCTCGCGAGCTCGAGGACATGCTCCTCTATCGCGACGAGCACGTGCTGGTGCTCAACAAGCCGCACGGGCTGGCGGTGCAGGGCGGCCCGGGGATCACGCGGCATCTCGACGGCATGCTGGACGGCTTGCGGCTGGATAGCCCGCATCGGCCGCGGCTGGTGCATCGGCTGGACCGCGACACCTCCGGCGTGCTGCTGGTGGCGCGCACGCCGGGGGTGGCGGGCAAGCTCGCCGCCGCGTTCCGCGGGCGCGACGTCAAGAAGACCTACTGGGCCGTGGTGAGCGGCCGGGCGACGCCGATGGAGGGGCGGATCGACCTGCCGCTGCTGCGCTATGCCGGGGCGCGCGGCGAGCGCAGCGTGCCGGCGGCGCGCGACGACGAGGACGCGCAGCGGGCGGTGACGGATTACCGCACGCTCGACACCGCCGGGCAGCGCCTGTCCTGGCTGGAATTATCGCCGATCACCGGGCGGACGCACCAGTTGCGGGTGCATTGCGTCGCCCTCGGCACGCCGATCGTCGGCGACCTGAAATATCACGAGCCCGACCAGAACGGCGCCCGCAGCGCGATCGTCGAGGGCATCTCCAACAAGTTGCACCTGCACGCGCGGGCGCTCGATCTGCCGCATCCCGGGGGCGGGCGGCTGTTCGTCGAGGCCGAGCTTGCGCCGCATCTGCGCGAGACGTTCAAGACGATCGGGTTCGAATCGAGGGCGCCGCAGCGGGCGATGCGTCGATGAAGGTGGGGCGTTGAAGCGGGGCCTCTTCATCGCGATCGCGGTCGTCGTGGCGGTGCCGGTCGGCGCCGTAGGGGCGGCGAACTGGTATTTGAGCGGCGACGCGGTGCGGGCGCGTGCGGTCGAGGCGGTGCGGCGGGCGACCGGGCGGGAGTTGGTGATCGCCGGGCCGGTGCGGCTGGGCTGGGGCTGGGCGCCGACGATCGAGGCGAGCGATGTCAGCCTGAGCAACCCGCCGGGCTTCTCGCGCCCGGCGATGGCGCATGCGGATGGGATCAAGGCGCAGATCGGGCTATGGGACCTGTTCTCGCGCCGGATCGTGGTCGAGCGACTGGTGGTCGCCGCGCCGGATTTGCGGCTCGAGCGCGATGCGCAGGGGCGGCCGAACTGGCTGTTCTCGCCGCCCGAGGCTCCGGTGGCGGCCCCGGCTGGGCCGTCCTCACGCGGCGGCGGCCGGTTCCAGTTCGTGCTCGGCCGCGTGGACGTCACCGCGGCGCTGCTCGGCTGGGGCGGGGCGGCGGTCGCGGTGCCGCGCCTGTCCTATGACCCGGCCACCGCCGGCGTGTCCGGCGCGTTCGACGTTCACGGTCAGGCGTTCATGCTTAGCGGGACGGCGGGGCCGTTCGCCGGGTCGTCCTGGCCGGTCGATTTGCGTCTGGCCGGGGCCGGTGCTGAGGCCAGTGTCGTCGGGACGAGCGAGGCGGCCCGGCTGTCGGTCGAGGCGGCCGATGTGACCGGGCTGGCAGCGCTGGCGGGATACAGCCTTGGCGCCCGGGCCGGGTTGGCGCTGCCGTCGTTGCGCGACCTGAAGGGGACGGCGACGGTGCGGGCCGCGCTGCCGATGGTGTCGCTGACCGGGCTTGTGCTGACGAGCGTGCAAGGCGACGTGGCGGGCGATTTGACGTTGAAGACGGGGCCGCGTGCGTCCGTGCGCGGCGTGTTGACGTCTCGGTCGATCGACGTCGGCGCGCTCATCCCGCCGCGGCCCGCGGCGGCAACGCCCCCTTCGGGTGCAGCGCCGCAAGCCCCGGCGCCGGCCGCGCCGCCACGCGCGATCCCCGACACGGAATTGCCGTTTGCCGCGCTGCGCCGGGCGGATGCCGACCTGCAGCTGACCATCGCCGACGCACTCTGGCGCGGCCACCACTATCGCTCGGTCGCCGCGCACCTGGTGCTGCAGGACGGCAAGCTGGCGGTCGATCCGGCCAGCATGGCGGTGGGCGAGCAGACGATCACCGCCCGGCTCGGGGCCGACGCGACGGCGGTGCCGCCCGCGGCATCGGTCATGGTTTCTGCGCCGAGTCTTCCGGCCGGGCCGGCGTTGGCCCTGATCGACGGACCCGAGGACGCGACCGGCGTGCTCGATGTGCGCGCGGATCTGCGCGGCCGGGGGGCGACGCTGCGCGCCCAGGCCGCCGCGCTGGAGGGGCATGTCGGCGTGGCCTTGGTGGACGGGCAGGTCAGCAATGCCTGGCTGCAAGCGTGGTTGGGCGCATCGCTGCGGGCGGCGAACCTGCCGGTCGAGGCGGGCGGGACCAGCGCGGTGCGCTGCTTCGCGTTGCGGGCCGAGGCGGCCGCCGGGCATGTGCAATTGCGGGCCCTGGCGCTGGACACGAGCAAGCTGAAGCTCGACGGCGGCGGCGAGATCAACCTGGCCGACGAGACGCTCGATCTGCGGCTGCGCCCGCTGCTGCGGCTGGGCACGTCGCTGAGCGTGCCGGTGCGGGTGCGCGGAACGCTGCTGGCGCCGAAGGTGACGCTCGACCCTGGCGCGATCTCGCCGGGCCGGGTCGGGATCACCATCGGCGGTGCGGCGCCGGCCGATACGTGCGGCCCGGCGCTGGCTTTGGCGCGCGACGGGCAGGCGGGGAAGCTGCCCGAGGCGGCCGCCGCGGCGGAGCAACGGCCGCTCAAGCCGGCCGATCTGCTGCGGAGTCTGCTGCGATGAAACGGTTCTGGGACAAGGCGACAGCGGAGCCGCGCGGCGAGGGTTGGGTCATCCTGCTGGACGGCAAGCCGCTGCAGATGCCGGGCCAACCGGTCCGCGGGGGGGCGGAGCTGCGTGTGCCGCGCGCCGGGCTGGCGTACGCGATCGCCGCGGAGTGGCAGGCGGCGGGCGGCGGGCGGGACGGCGAGCTGACCTTCGACCACGTGCCGCTGACACGGCTGGCAGGGACCGCGCAGGATCGGATCGAGCCGGACCCGGCCCCGGTCGCGACCGCGTTGGCGCAATACGCCGAGACCGACGTGCTCTGCTACCGCGCCGAGCATCCGGTGCCGCTGGTCGTGCGGCAGGCGCGGGAATGGCAGCCCTGGCTCGACTGGCTGTGGTCGACCCACGGCGCCCGGCTACGGTCGACGGCCGGGGTCGCGCACCTGGCGCAGGACGAGGCGGCGCTGCAGCGGATGCGCACGGTGTTGGCGGGGCAGTCGGCGGCGGTGCTGGCCGGGCTCGGCATCGCCGTGCCGGCGCTTGGCAGCGTCGTGCTGGGGCTGGCGCTGGCGCATGGGGCGCTCGACGCGTCCCAGGCCTATGCGCTGGCCCATCTCGACGAGCTGTATCAGGTCGAGCAATGGGGCGAGGATAGCTGGGCGGCGCGGCGGCGGGCGGATGTGCTGGCCGACATCGCCCTGGCGGCGCGCTTCATCGCGCTGGCGCGGCAGGCATGAGCGCCAAGCGGCTGCGCATCGCCGGGGTGGTGCAGGGCGTGGGCTATCGCGCCTGGATGGTGCGCCAGGCGCAGACGGTCGGCGTGTGCGGCTGGGTGCGCAATCGGGGCGATGGCACGGTCGAGGCGCTGGTCTACGGCGAGACCGCTTCGGTGGAGGAGTTGCTGCGCTTGTGCCGGCGCGGCCCGCCGGGAGCGACCGTGACGCTGATCCACGAGGACCTGGCCGAGCCGGACGACGAGCCGGGGTTCCGGGCCCTGCCTACCGCGCGCTAAGCAATCTGGGCGCGCTAAGCGATCTGGGCGCGCTGAGCGGGAAGTGCTCTAGCCGAACACCTCGCGCCAGGCTCCCCTGAGCGCGAGGTCGGCGTCGTGCATGGTGATCGGCAGGCCGAGCGCGTGCAGGCTGGTCACGCCATGCTCGCTGATGCCGCAGGGGACGATGCCCTCGAAATGGCCGAGGTCGGGCTCGACGTTGAGCGCGACGCCGTGCCAGCTGACCCATCGGGTGACGCGGACGCCGATGGCGGCGATCTTGGCCTCCGTGCCCGACGCGCGGTCCGATACCCAGATCCCGACCCGGCCATAGCGCCGCTCGCCGCGCACGTTGAAGCGGTCGAGCGCGCGGATCAGCCACTCCTCGAGGGCTCCGACATAGGCGCGGACGTCGCGCGGGCGGACGTTGCCATGCGGTTCGGTCAGATCTAGCATGACGTAGCCGATGCGCTGGCCGGGTCCGTGATAGGTCCACTGGCCGCCGCGGCCGGTGCGAAAGACTGGCAGGCGGTCGGGGGCGACGAGCCCGGCCTCGGTGGCCGAGGTGCCGGCGGTGTAAAGCGGGGGATGCTCGAGCAGCCAGACCGACTCGGCGCCGGTGCCGGCGCGGATGGCGGCGACGCGGTCCTGCATGGCGGCCTGGGCAGCCGGGTAGTCGACCGGCGAGTCGCTGATTTGCCATTCGAGCGTCGACGCGAAATGTGCGCGACGAGTTGATAGCGCGGCGCTCATCGGTTATAGGCCCCCGGCCTCGATGCGGTCGTGGCGAAATGGTAGACGCGCAAGCTTGAGGTGCTTGTGGGGGAAACCCTGTGGAAGTTCGAGTCTTCTCGACCGCATATCCCGCCTGACCCGTCGTTGGTGCCCAGTCCTGTGCCGGTGCATAGATTGCCTTCCAGCCGCGCCTGTCCAATGCTCAGCGAGTTGGT
>JAABUZ0100007729.1_pt1 | contig 12860 bp, 11 predicted proteins | sample 5562091 | NCBI WGS metagenome assembly JAABUZ01 (sample SAMN12813069, study PRJNA571459) | rock metagenome | isolation source: Antarctica rocks | place: Antarctica: Victoria Land, Linnaeus Terrace sud | collected 2015-12-21 | reverse complement strand
TGGCTGAGCTTGGCGTTGCGGAGATTCTGGAGCGGGAGCGAAACCTTTAGCCATAGAGAATACAGGATAGGTTGATTGAATCTCTCCTATAGCACATTACAGTGCCGTTTTTCTTGCGCTTACCCTGTATCCCTTCTCAGACTTGTCGAGTTCAAAGGTAATACCAATTCTTTATGAAGCTGCGCTAAATAAAGCTTCAAGAATAAAGTCGTAAGAGGTGAGAGAAATAATTACCTCTGGTGTAATACTTTCTAGCACCTCAGCTAATTTATGACGCAGTTGGGTAAGAGGTTTGTAATTTTCCCATTGAAGTTTGCCTTTAAGAAACGCACCATATCTCTCAATTGGGTTCAATTCTGGAGAGTGGGGTGGTTGGAAAATTGGTATAATAAATTCTAGTCAGTCTAGAGTAATGATAGTGTGAAATGAGCCTTGGTCAAATTGAATAACTGCAACGTCGTCACCAAGTTCTACTGACAAAAACTCTAAAAACCTCTGAAAACAGTCGCCATCAAGGTGAGAAAACTCATAGAACTCGCTGTATCCACTTAGAGGCTCCACTACGCCGTACAAGTAGAAATTATCACGTTGCCACTGACTCAAACCTATGGGTTTTATACCAGGAGCGGTAATTGAACGTCCCGTGATCGTCTTTAATCCCAAGCGGGTTTCGTCTTGGCACATGTATCTCAGGCGCTTGCCCGACCCAAATTCATCTTGGAAAAATTGGAGCGCTCTTTGGGAGTTTTTTTTTTAAAGTGAGATAGACTCTCTGGATGCTGTTTGAGACTTTTGGGACGAGGAACTTTGAGTTTGGCTCCTTTGAGAGTAGCGAACCAGTTGGTAAACTGTTTTATAGGCAATGTTGAGTCCCAGTTCGCTCTTGAGCCATTGTTGAATCTCACTATAACTGTGAAATCCAACTGGCTCCTCTAATCGTTGCTTCAAACGTTCTAAGTTTTCTCCACTTACTATAGGTTCTTTACCGGGCGCATGTTTTACCTCCAGTAAGCCAGTTCGTCCCCCATCTTTATATTTTCGAGAACCTTCGCGTTATGGTTGCCTCATCCCTCCCTAAACGTTCTGCGATCGCACTCCGACTCGTTACCTGACCACTTTTTAGCCGAGTTTTGCATTTGTACTCGCTATGAAGCTACTCGCAGAGTCAGCGTGTTTAACAGCTTTTTCTAGTTCTTCAATACTCTCTTTGATTTCGACTTGTAATTTTAAACCCATTACGCTTAAACCAAATGTCCCCTTGGGCTAATCTAGCGCAGCTTCATACAGAAATGGTATAAGACCTGCTGTTGTTGTAAGTGCGCCGCACCCGTCCCAAGACATTATCGTTACCCCTTTGACGAGTAAAACAAGTTCATTACTTCAAAGAGAGTTTGTGTTGTCTGAGTCGGCAGTAGCCGGATTGAACGTAGCTACAGCGGTCAAAAGAGGTGTGTATACAGTGCATGAAAGTTTGGTGATATATGATTTTGCCGGTATCCTTAATGGATATGGAGAGTTTTTTCTGCGACGGTTTGATAAAACTTATCCGGAGATTGAGTCGTTTTGGGAGCGTATCTGGTTTTACAAAGGAACCTTTGCTCTACTAGAGGCATTATTTGGCATTGAAAATAATGACAAAGAAGCATTCTCGAACGGGATTGAGGCTTATATGTAAAATCCACAGTTTAAGGCCATTTCTGTTAAGCCATGCAAGTCTGCCAGTGTATGGCTTTCGAACTGCTTTGCACTTGATGTCAAAAACTTTAGTGTTGCCTATACAAGCCAGAACACTGTGACAATTAAACCTGCGAATACACAAGCGTCGAACAAGGCTTCATAAGATGCTCTGTGGCTATGGCAAGTGGACTTAGCACAGTGTGTTCGAGTGCTTTCTGACAGAGCGATGCAACTTGTCAAGCTTCAGCAGCAAATTGAGTAGCTGATCAAACCGGATACTGACTCGGTGCGGATCTATGGTTTGGATGCGAGTGCTGCAAGACGAACAATCACCTATAATTCAGACAAACCATGCCAAGATGGGATCATTATCCTATAATTTAGGACTGCAACAGATCCACCTATTGTTTTCGAGTTCAGAGCTAGCGAAAGTCGCAATTAAATAAATCCCGGCAACGGGACTGCAACATCTCTTCTCCAATAAAGTACAGAATGTATCAGGAAAAAGCAATGGCTGAACTAACCATTCAAGTCCCAGATGAACTGGCTATTCGTCTAGAGCCACTCCGAAGCCGTCTGCCGGAACTACTCTTGCAACTGCTAGAGACAACCAACCCGTCTCCGACAACTCTTCGGGAGGATGTGAAAGTTAACCCGACAGATACCCCACCAGTTTATATTGAAGTTCTTGACTTCTTAATTAATAGCCCTACGCTTGAGGAAATTGCAGCTTTCAAAGTTTCCCCACAGGCTCAGGCACGTCTGGGATTTTTGTTAGACAAAAATCGTGAACAAACACTTACGGAAACTGAAGCGGCTGAACTAGACGTGTATGAGCAACTGGAACATATGATGATTTTACTCAAAGCACGAGCTTATACCTCAATTAGCTGAATGACCTCTACCGCGATTTCTTCTGCCCTACGTCAGTTAGTAATTGAGCGAGCTAAAGGGCGATGTGAGTATTGCTTGATGCATCAAGATTTTTCAATTTATAGCCACGAAGTTGACCACATCATTGCCCTTAAACATGGGGGACACACAATTGCTGAAAATCTCGCCCTAGCCTGTCTACCCTGTAACCGCCATAAAGGGTCAGACCTAGCTACCATAGACCCCATCAGCGGCGAGATTATCCCTTTGTTCAACCCACGCCGCCAAGTCTGGGCTGAAAATTTCACTTTAAATAATGCCCAAATCGTTGGTATCACTCCGATTGGTCGAGCTACAGTGCGGTTGCTAATGCCCAATGCTCCGACTCGCCTATTAGAACGTCAGGTACTGATAACCCAAACACGGTATCCGTAAAGCTATCCGTAAAGCTTTGATATTGTCCCTCGCTTTTAGTGAGGGGTTGACGCAATTCCCAGGGCAATAGGACTTCACCGCTGGGTCGCAAAGCCCACGAGCGCAGACCCACATCCGTGTTACCCTCCCGGTAGTAAACCTGGTAGTAGGCATCCTAGCGCCTACAGGGTCAGGCAAGACCGAAACGCAGTTGAACAAAGGTCAAAGTTTAGTCAAGCTTCTGGCTCTTGTTCAACAATAGCTTGTGTATGCTTTCTTTAATTCATTGCAAATTTCTTGAGCTAGCCACGGTGGATCTAGAACTCTGGCACTAGCTCCGTATTGCAATATGCGTTGCCGAAACCAGAACAGACAGTCCTCTTTAGTCAAGATTTCCACAAAGTCTGTATTATCTGTTTGCGATTCAGACTCATGAGGTCTACGAGACTTGTAGTTTCCTAAAGCTCCACTTAGCCGATAGCGAATATCTAGAGTAGGAAATCGACTATATATCCAGGGTGTATTGGACGCTGCACCTACCCTCGTAATCCGATCAATACGGAATATGAAGTTCTGCTGAGCATTGGGTATAGTTTGAAGGTGCTGGCTACGGAAGTCAGGCACCAAAGCGAATAAGTAGAGTACTCCATTGTGAAACCTGAGTTCTGATTTATCTAAATCCCAGGTTGTCTCTTTTCCTTTGCTGTTACAGTACCAGATCACAAAGCGACGTTTTTGCTGAAAGCGCTTCTCCAACTGACGTAGCGTGTCATCCAGTTGGTTTTTGCTGTAGTCAGCTGGGGGATGGAAGTCTACAGTCACACTGGAGGACTGTGATGCTTTGCTGATGTTGCCGATTCGGTAGATTTGGCTTGCTTGAGCAGAGAATCCCATGTCTGCAAGAAAATGAGCCGCCATTGTCAAAGCTTGCCGCTGCTCTTCAGCCAGAATGACAGGAAAGCTCGACTCGATTAATTCATAAGGTCGATTCGGAGCGCTACGGATCTGGAATCCACAGTCCTTAAGTTTGCGAATCACACGGGTAATTTTTTGAGGCAGATCTTCGCAAGAAACGTCTCTATCCCTCAGCAGATTTTCTAGCTCTGTTTTGCGTAGTGGTTTTTCAGCCAAAAGCTTCAGTATTTCCAGCGCAAATCCAAAATTGTTAGAGTTGACATCATTTTTTGATGACATCTATTTTTTATTGAGTATTAATCTGGTTGAAACTTACCTCACTAGCTTACTGTGAAAGTTTCCCTACTGCCTCTCTACTCGCAGCTAAATCCTGGAGTTGGTAACTGCCCTCTGGACTGTATGCAGATCTGTAAGGTTAAGCAGCAAGCTCCCACATTCGGGCAAGACTCAAACTATAGCTGTCCACTATCCTTGCATCAGGCACAGACCTGTGCTGAGATCAGCCAGGGAAAAGCAGAGGTCATTTTCAACACTTCGGCAACTGGAGACGGAAAATCCCTGGCTGCCTATTTACGGGGGCTTCTTAATCCAGGGTTTCGGATTATGGGACTTTACCCGACAATCGAGCTGGTGATAGATCAGGAAAAGCAGATCAGGGGCTATTATCAACAGTTCGATCCAAATGAGTTTGCCCAGGTAGATAGCCTCTATGGAGCCGAGTTAGCTCGTAGAGTTGAAGAAGCTGAGAAGGGTAATAAGTTCAAAGAGTTGTGGCTGTCACTCAAGCAAAAGCACGTCATCCTAACTAACCCAGATATTTTTCACCTGGTGGCTCACTTTCGTTACCAGAACCCTGGCTATAACCAGACAGAGTTGCCGATCGCCTTGGCGAGAAACCCAGATTTATACGTTGCTGATGAATTTCACATTTTTGGGGTGCATCAGGAAGCAGCGATTTTGAACAGTCTGCTGTTGATTCGTCACAATCGCTCCCGCAAGCGCCCCATGCGATTTCTGTTTACCTCAGCGACACCAAAGCAGGAGTTTGTCTGCAAGCTGCGATCATCTGGTTTTCAGGTTGCAACAGTCGCGGGTAACTACGTCAGCCAGCCCACGTCAGGATTTCGGCAAATCTCTCAACCTGTAGAGCTGGAATTTGTACAGCTAGATCAAGACATGGACTCGCTGACTTGGCTGACTAATCAAGCAGAGACGATTCGAGAAATTCTAGAAGCAGAAGGAGCGGGACGAGGGCTAATCATTCTCAACTCAGTGGCGCTGGTTAGTCGAGCAGTCCGACAACTTCAAGCGTTGTTCCCCGAAGAAAGAGTGAAAGTTCGGGAAGTCAGTGGACGCATTGATCGTCAGGAAAGGTTGGTAACGCAAGCGGATTTGAGCAATGCTGCCCAATCTGTCTTGGTTGTTGGAACCTCAGCCGTAGATGTGGGTGTGGACTTTAGAATTCATCTACTGATTTTTGAGGCGGGTGACTCTGCCACCTTTGTGCAGCGGCTAGGTCGTCTAGGTCGTCACTCTGGCTTCTCGACCTATAAAGCTTTTGTTTTGTTGTCGGGTCGTACCCCATGGGTTAGAGCACGATTGCAAGACAAATTAGCCGAGGCGCAGCCAATCAGTCGGATCAGGTTCAGAGAAATTATTGAAGATGCCTTCGATCCACCTAGAGAGTTTGAACAGTATCGCAAGTATTGGGGCGCTCTCCAAGCTCAGGGAATGTTGCTCAGTATGAGTCGAAGCAATGCTGAGGTAATGCAGCAGGTGCAACAGAGCATGACCGAGGATTTACGGCGAGTCTATGGTGAGCAACTGGATAAAAAACGAGGACACTGGTTTGCTTTAGGCAAGGATGCCACTGGAAAGGCAATTCAAGACGAGCTTTTACGCTTTCGCGGCGGCTCCGACTTGCAAGCGGCGATTTGGGATGGTTGCCGCTTTTACACCTACGATTTGCTGAGACTCCTGCCCTATGCCGAAGTCGAGGCGATTGACCGGGAAACCTTTCTAGAGGCAGCAAAGCAGTCTAACCATGCAGCTACAGAATTTCCTAAAGAATATATTCAGGTGTATCTGAAGCTGCAACGCTGGTCAGAGCAGCGATTTCAAATCGCGCTGGAGTGCGATCTCGGTTCCGAAGAACTGAAACAGAAACAATGCACGTTGTCTTTGATCGACAAACTTACCATTACGGGACATCCCCAACCAGAGGTGGGGAGATGTCTACGCAAACAAAAACTGCTGACTTTTCTGGTGCCGGTGAATCGTAGTCAGCCTGACAGCCATTGGGAGGTCAGCCGCACCCTCCATCTCAGTCCCATGTTTGGGCTGTATCGGCTTAAGGATGCCGATGACCAATATTATGCCTGTGCTTTTAACCAGGATGCTCTGCTGTTGGAAGCCCTAAAGTGGCAGCTCAAGCCCTGCCTTGATACTCAGTCTTACATCTTTTAGTCATGCAAACACTGCTGCAAACCCTACTCATTGAAACACTCCCGGCTGAGACAGACCCCGTCTTGCGATCATTCATTGAAACTGTTTTGCCTGCAATGGAGAGGGAGTTTGGACTAATTCCGGCTTTGGGTGGATCAGAAGAGACTCATTATCAAACTTTAGTGAAACAAGGCGATCCCTATGCCAGAGAAAAAGCTCAACGTTGGGCTAGCAAAGCTGATCAAAGTTTGTTGGTTCACGTCCTCAATGCCCTACTAACAGCTTGGAATTTGAGCGCACATTTACCTAAACATCTCCAGTTAACAGAAATTGAGCAACGGCTCTTGTGTTTGGGGCTGACTCTGCACGACTACAACAAGTATGTCCAAGGTCAGGGCGAGGAATTGCCACCTCCAAAAGCTCACGAGATCGTAGCCATTCTTGACTTGTGCCGAGAGTTAGGAGAAAAGCTCAATTTTCAAGACTTCTGGGCTGATTGGCAGCAGTATTTACTGGAAGTTACTTTTCTAGCTCAAAATACTCAATTCAATGTTGGCAGTAATGTCATTATTTCTAATTGGGAGAGCGATGGACGAGAGTTTACACTGGATGATCGCCGCCTAAATGATGTTCTGCGTCACCTGCTAGCATTTGGGGATGTTGCCGTTCACATGAGAGATCCGGCAGATGTAGGGACGAAGACGGGGGGCGATCGCCTGCGAGATCATCTTGACTGTCTCGGCATTCGCCAAAAACTAGTTTACCATCGCCTGCGAGATTGTCGGGGCTTACTGACAAATCAAATTCACAATGCAGTCGTTCACTTTGCTCGTAAAACTGGGTGGGAGCCAATTCTATATTTTGCTCAAGGAGCAGTGTATCTAGCTCCTCAAAATCCAGCAATACCAGACCTAACACAAATTCAGAAAGCGGTTTGGCAAAGCATTATCCGGGGTGACGAAGAAAGCAATCAAAAAGGCTTAGAAAGTTACTTCGAGACTGGTGATATTGGTTTTGTGCGGGATGGCAAGGGACTCAAGGTTGCACCTCAAACCCTGGAACTTTTCACTCCCGCTGAACTGATTCGTAAACTCCCGGATGTAGTGAAAGCGAAGGTTGCCAATGTTAAAGCTCCAGCTACGCCGAAGCGCATTGAGAAATTAACGCTGAGTGATTCAGAAAGAGAACTGTTGGCGCGGGGAGCAGATATCCGGGCTGATCGGATTGCAGAATTTCTGATCCTGACTCAAAAGGAATTTTTTGATAACTGTGAGGCGTATGCACCGCAAGTTCTGACAATGCTGGAATTGCAACAGCTATCACCAGAACAAACTGCAATTCAATCTGGAGGAGTTAATTACGGTTGGTATTATGTTGCAGCCCATTACATTGCAACTCATTCAACACTCGATCTAGAACAAGTTTCAGATTTCCTCTCGAAAATAGCCCTTCAACTATCAAATTGGGCTGAAGAAAACGGGTTACTCAAGCAACAGAGCAGCCCCACCCAAGAAGCCTTATTTAACTATCTCGCTCACTATCTGGAAGTCTCAGGATGCTCCGAACAAATCTCTAATTTTCAAGATGAGTTAGCGACATACGCAGAGGCAAAAGTAACCAATAAACCAATTTGTTCTCTGAGTTCTGGAGAAGCTACCGCCGAAGATCAGCTAGATTCTGTAGTTCTGTTCAAGCCACAGCAGTACAGCAACAAAAATGCCTTAGGAGGCGGACGGATCAAGCGAGGAATCTCTAAGATTTGGTCGCTGGAGATGCTGTTACGTCAGGCTTACTGGTCTGCCCCATCAGGAAAACTTGAAGAACAACAACCTGTTTTTCTCTCGATTTTTCCCGCTTACGTCTATTCACCCCAAACTGCGATCGCTATCAGGCGATTAGTCAAGGAACTGAAAAGAGTTAACCTCTGGGAAGTTCGTAAGCAGTGGCTAGAGGCAAAAATGCAAAGTGGATTACAAAACTTACCCTGGCGAGACGAGGATGAAGCACAAGCAGGGAGATATGGAGATAGTTACTCCACTAAAGATCTACCGTTCATGGCGATGACCTACACGACCACGCGGGGAAAAACGGTTACCGATGCCTGGGTGGAACCTGCATTTTTGGCACTTGCTCTACCGCTGCTCTTGGGCGTCAAAGTCGTTGCCAGCAGCAGCCCCGATCCCCTTTATGCCAGCGATCAAGAATTTCTGGAATCAGTGATCCTGGATGGTCCCGCTGGTTTCTGGAATCTCCTAGATGTGCCTGCATCCTTGAGATTACAGGACTTATCTAAGGCTGTGGAGCGCCTACTTGTAGCTTACAGCTTACATCTAGAGTGTCGCAGTTCTCCCCCGGATGCTCGTTGGCAAGCTTTCAATGGCACGGTTAGGGAAATAGCAACTGATATTTTGAATGTTTTTTCCCTAATGGATGAGGGACTACGCGAAAACAAGCGTACTCCAAATCAGCAAGATGTGAAACGTGTTTGGAACTACGCCCAAACCTGGGCGAAAGGAAACCTTTATATGCAGGAAAAGTTGAAACTCATTGAACGACTAGTGCGGGAATACCGTAAGTTCTACCAGGTCAGCCTGAGTGAGTCTAGTCATGCCGTTCTGCTACCGCTCTCTAAAGCTCTAGAAATTATTCTCACTGTTCCTGAGCAAGTAGACCGTGAGGATCTTATTTTGCAGGGGGCTGGACAACTAAAGGATGCTTTAGAGCGCAGAAAAGTTTATGACCGTCCGCTTCTAATGGATAAATCTGTAGACTATGGCACTCGACAAGCACAGGAGTTGGTAGCGATTCACACCTTTATGAGTATCTGTGTGAATGAGCTCTTCGGAGGTTTATACAAGGGCGATCGCGCCCTCCTCCAAGAAAATCGCAACCGGATTAAATCTGGAGCTGAATTCGCTTACCGTTGGCTGCACTTACAAGAAAAGCAAGTGCAACCTTAAACAATTACAACCTGAAAAAAAATCTGAAGGAGAAGTCGTATGAGTATTCTAGAAAACTTGAAGCCCGAATTTCAAACCACGTTTCCCCGTTTGGCATCCGGTAAATATGTCCACTTTTTGATGGTGCGCCACAGCCAATCCTTTCCTGTATTTCAAACCGATGGCGTACTCAACACAGCACGGACTCAGGCAGGTTTACAGATGAAGGATTCCATCAGCCGTCTGGTTATGTTTAAACGTAAACAGATCACGCCTGAAAGGTTGGCTGGACGTGAACTTCTACGCTCATTAAAGCTAACCAGCGCCACAGAAGGGAATGACAATTTTTGCGAGTACAACGGTGAGAAATCTTGCAAAAAATGCCCTGATTGCATCATTTACGGGTTTGCCATTGGAGACAGTGGATCAGAACGCTCAAAAGTCTATTCGGATTCAGCTTTTTCCCTCAGTTCCTATGAGACTTCCCATCGTAGCTTTACCTTCAATGCCCCTTTTGAAGGTGGAACGATGAGCGAGAAGGGAGTGCCGCGTACTGCCATAAATGAATTAGACCACGTTCTCCCAGAAGTGACATTTTCCACTGTTGAAACGTTACGCGATCCTACATTCGAGGGCTTCGTTTATGTATTGGGAAATCTGCTGAGAACTCGTCGCTACGGCGCACAGGAATCCCGCACAGGCACGATGGCAAATCACCTCATTGGGATTGCCTTTTGTGATGGAGAAATTTTTAGTAACTTGCATTTTACTCAGGCTCTCTATGATGCCTTGAAAGCCAAGGGTGACATCAACGCTCCTATCAGTGATATTCGAGTTGAGGCAGAGAACGTGGCTAATACCTTGCTCAATCATGAACCAGTCCGCAAGAGTCAGGTGCTTGTCGGTTCCGAGTTGGAAGGCTTGTTAGAGGAAGTGGCAGGGATCTACCAAGATGAAACCCGCGCTTCTGCAACCCTAACCACGTTGTACCAGCAAACTAAGAGCTACGCCGAAACTTATGGGGCGATCGCAGGCAAAAAATCCAAAAATAAAGATAAGTCTGCACCTTGAGGTAATGCTAAATGGTTCTCTATCAATGCAACTTGACGCTACACGATAACGTGTTTTTTGCTACTCGTGAGATGGGTATTCTCTATGAAACAGAGAAATATCTACATAACTGGGCGCTCAGTTTTGCCTTGTTTGAAGTCGAGTACATCCCTAAGCCCTACCGTCTGCGAGGCGCAACAGCCCAAAAACCCAGCTATTTAGATGCCAATCAAGAGCAGAATCTGCTACATCTCAATCAAGCCGGAGTATATGTGTTTCCAGCTTTGCCACTGAACTGGTCTTATCAGATTAACACGTTCAAAGCGGCTCAAGTAGGTTACTACGGAGTATCTAAGCAATTCGGGGATAAAGGAGCTAACCGCAACTACCCGATTAATTATGGACGGGCAAAAGAACTAGCAGTTGGCAGTAAGTATAGAACTTACATCATTGCTCCTGAAGCAGTGAAAATTCCCTACTGGATACGTTTGGGTAAATGGTCAGCTAAAATTCGGGTGGAAGCAAAACTGATTCCTGAGTCTGCAATCCAACGGAAGACAGGAAAGTACACCTGTGGACATCCCTTAAACCCGATAGACTTACCCAGTTCCACGAGACTGCTTTTATATAACCGCATCGTCATGCCACCTGTGAGTCTAGTGAGTCAGGCTCAATTAACGGGTGAATATTGGGAATTATCACCATCGCCGGAATTTACCGAACTGCAAGATCAAATCTGTTTACCTAGAGGGGTGTCTTATGGAGCCAATAGTATCATTACCGCCTCCTAAGTCTCCTGCCCTGCACGCTTTAATCATTCAACTGGGTGCTGCTGATAAAGGAATTTTATCTCCAACTCTAGGGCGGGCGATCCATGCCCAGGTGATGCAGTGGTTGAGCTTAGGAAACCTTCAGTTGGCAGATGCGATTCACAAGAGTCAAGAGTCGCCAATCAGCTTATCTGGCTTATTAGGATACCGCCGCAAAGCAGGAACAAAGCCGGACGATGATTTTTATTTCCGGCTCGCGCTACTGCATGGAGACCTCATGGAGCCACTTTTAAATGGGTTGGAGCAGTGGGGGACTAAACCCCTTTCCCTAGGGCAACGTTCTTTTGTCATTCGCAGCATTGAGTCTCTGCCAGGAAATCACCCCCAAGTCGGTTCTTCGGATTATGCCTTGCTTGCCAAGACTCCCAAAATCTCTGGCGACATCACGCTCAATTTTCTCTCCCCTACCAGCTTTAAACAGAGTCAAAATACCCAGCCCTTTCCCTTGCCGGAACTAGTGTTTGGGAATTTGCACCGTCGCTGGAATGCTTTTGCCCCTGAACATTTGCAGTTTCCAGCCGTTGAGTGGAAAGGCTTAACCTCTGCCTATGAACTTAAAACCTATTCACTGAAGATGGAAGGGGGGATCGAAATTGGTACCCAGGGTTGGGTAAGATACCGATTTCCAGATATCGAGCAAGCAAAGCTCGCAACCGTCTTGGCTCACTTTGCCTTCTTTGCTGGAGTGGGGCGCAAAACAGCGATGGGGATGGGGCAAGTCAGACTATCTGAATTCCGCCATCGGGACTAAAAATCTTTCCACCGGTGCGTATCTATGTGTTGGATGCGGGTTCTGTCTAGCGACTAGGTAGCCGAAAATCGGAGTAAAATGGAGTCAAACTTAGTGAATCGTAGTCACTGATGTACTTGACTCCCAGGCAGGTTTACAAGCAGTATGGATACCACCCAAAGACCCTTGCAGATTGGGCGGATGAAGGCAAGATAGAGTGCGTCAAGTCTCCTGGTGGGCATAGAAGGTATTTGGCTTCTAGCTTGGAAGCAATCAAGGCTAAAACCACCCCAGGCGAGGTAGTGGTACTTTATGCCAGAGTATCCACCGCGTCACAGAAGGATGACCTGAAAACTCAAATTGAGTATCTAGGTTCCCGCTACCCTGGATGCCAATGTATTTCTGACACAGGTTCTGGGTTGAACTTTAAGCGTAAGAAGTTTTTGGCGTTGATGGAGCGGGTAGCCAGACGGGAAATCACCAAGATTGTAGTGGCGCATAAAGACCGTCTGTGTAGATTCGGTTTTGATTTTGTAGAGTGGTTCTGCAACCTGAACGGGTGCGAAATTATAATCCTGAACAATACATACAAGCCACCATACCAGGAACTCATGTCAGACTTCATGAGTATCATGCACTGCTTCAGCTCTAAGCTATACTTCCTCCGAAAATACGAAAAAGAAATTCGTAGTAATTCGGAAAAGAATGAGTTATGATTATGGCATAACCAGAATACTAGGAGGTGATGTTTAGTTGGCGCTCAAGAAGCGAAAGGGTTTCTCTATTGAGTCAAAATCCTGGCGTTGCAAACTGCTACGCAATGGGATTGACTTGACACAAACCAAGACAGCATTCAACGAAATAAGTAGGTCGGCGTGAAAGAACCAAAGTATGTAAAGATAAATAAATACGGAGTACACATGGACGGAGGTGACTAAGATATGGGCGCTCGTTTAAGGGTATTTCTGACTAGTGAGCAAGACAAAA
>JAABUZ0100007728.1_pt1 | contig 12861 bp, 11 predicted proteins | sample 5562091 | NCBI WGS metagenome assembly JAABUZ01 (sample SAMN12813069, study PRJNA571459) | rock metagenome | isolation source: Antarctica rocks | place: Antarctica: Victoria Land, Linnaeus Terrace sud | collected 2015-12-21 | reverse complement strand
GGGCTCCGCGCGGCTCGACACGTGCTCGGCGGAGACGGTGGTTCCCCGGATGACGAAGAGGTCGCAGCCGGCGTCGACGACGGTCTTCCAGTGCTGCTGGGTCCGCTGCGGGCTGAGCGCCCCCGCGACCGTGACCCCGGCCTGGCGCAGCTCGCGCAGCCGCTCTGCGATCAGCTCCGGCTTGATCTCCTCGGCGTAGATCTCCTGCATCCGCGCGGTCGCCCTGGCCGGCTCGAGACCGACGATCTCCTCGAGGAACGGCTCGGGGTCCTCATAGCGGGTCCACAGCCCCTCGAGGTCGAGCACGGGCAGGCCACCGAGCCGGCCCAGGGTGATCGCGGTCCGGGGGGACATCACCGAGTCCATCGGTGCGGCGATGACCGGGATGTCGAAGTGGTAGGCGTCGATCTGCCACGACACCGAGACCTCCTCGGGGTCGCGGGTGCGCCGGGACGGCACTACGGCGATGTCGTCGAAGGAGTAGGCCCGGCGACCGCGCTTGCCACGGCCGATCTCGATCTCGGTCACGGGCGCAAGGCTATCGGGGTGCGACGTCAGCCATGGAGCGGGATCCAGCCGCTGCGGACCTGCCAGCGGCCCCCGGCGGCGAGGTGCCGCACGACGGCCTTCTGCAGAGTCGTCCGCTGCGGCAGCTTGTGCCACGGCGTCGTTGTGTCGCCGAAGACGAACTTGCGCACCGACACGTCGCCGTCATCGAGTCGCGCGGGTCCCAGCCGGAACCTCCGCTGGAAGCTGACGAGGTTGCCGTCCTGCGGGAGGTAGGCCCCGAGCTGCGGGTCGAGCAGCCAGGAGTGGCAGAGAAAGCCGGCGTAGCGCTCGCCGGGGAACCGCTTGCCGAAGAACGACCGAGCCGAGGCGAGCGAGGCGTCCACGGCGATGGGCACCAGCGAGCCGCCGACGGCGGGAATGTGCACGTTGAGGGCGAGATCACCTGCGGCACAGGGCATTCCGGCCTCCCGCATGCTCCGTGCCGTCGCGTCGTCCATGATCACCCGCTCGAGCTGGAGCCTGCCGACCTGGAACAAGGCACCGTGCGTATGCCGGGTCAGCCAGCCTGCGAGCTCGTCCCCGAGACCGGGCTCCCCTTCCCAGACCCGGTTGCGGGCGAGCATCCGGCCGACGTCAGCCATGGTTGCGGCCGTGACGTCGGGCGGCACCCGCAGCGACTCGTGGAACGCCACGGTCGACGGCAGGACGGCGGCGAGGACAAGGACGGGCAGGTAGGGAGCGACGGCCTTCGGGGCCTCTGGTCGGGGCCCGAGGCCGGGCCCCGGCGACGGTGCGCCCATCGCGCCTGCGAGCCGGCGCGCCACCGAGGTGACCCAGGCACGCAACCCGGCGTCACGGCATACGGTGTCGTGGGCGGAGTAGAGCAGCTCGACGTCCTCCGCCGGGACGGCGAACAGCCGGACGGCCTCAGTGAGGTCCGACGGTGAGGGCTGGGTCACCGAGGTCAGCGGGAGCTGTAGTTCGGTGCCTCGGCGGTCATGTGGATGTCGTGCGGGTGGCTCTCCTTGAGTCCCGCGGAGGTGATCCGGATGAACCTGCCGCGCTCCTGCAGCTCGGGGAGGGTGCGGGCGCCGACGTAGAACATCGACTGGTGCAGGCCCCCGATAAGCTGGTGGGAGACCGCTGACACCGGGCCGCGGTAGGCGACCTGCCCCTCGATGCCCTCGGGGACGATCTTGTCGTCGCTCGTGACGTCGGCCTGGAAGTAGCGGTCCCGGGAGAAGGACTTCTTGCCCCGGGAGGCCATCGCCGCGAGCGAGCCCATGCCGCGATAGGTCTTGAACTGCTTGCCGCCCACGAAGACCAGCTCACCGGGGCTCTCCTCGCAGCCGGCCAGGAGCGAGCCGAGCATCACCGTGTCGGCGCCGGCCACGAGAGCCTTGGCGATGTCGCCGGAGTACTGGAGGCCGCCGTCACCGACGACCGGGACGCCCGCCGGCCGGCACGCGAGGGACGCCTCGTAGATCGCCGTCACCTGGGGCACGCCGACCCCGGCGACCACCCGGGTCGTGCAGATCGAGCCGGGCCCGACGCCGACCTTGACGGCGTCGGCCCCTGCGTCGACGAGTGCCTGCGCCCCCGCCCGGGTCGCGACGTTGCCGCCCATGACCTGGACGTGGCGGGTCGCCGGGTCGGACTTGAGCCGCCGGATCATCTCCAGCATGAGCCGTGCGTGACCGTTGGCGACGTCCGGCACAAGGACGTCGACGCCGGCTTCGGCGAGGGTGGTGGCGCGCTGCCACGCGTCGCCGAAGTAGCCGATGGCCGCCGCGACGAGCAGCCGTCCCTGGCCGTCCTTGCTGGCAGCGGGGAACTGCTCCGACTTGACGAAGTCCTTGACGGTGATGAGCCCGGCGAGCCGGCCCCCGTCGTCGACGATCGGCAGCCGCTCGCGCTTGTGCTGGCGCAGGAGCGCTGTGGCGTCGGCCCGGCTGATGCCGACCGGGGCCGTGACGAGGGGCATCGGGGTCATCACCTCGTCGACCTTGGTCGTCGCCCACTCGGCGACCGGGGTGAAGCGCAGGTCCCGGTTGGTGATGATGCCGAGGAGGCGGTCGTCGGCGTCGACGACGGGCAGGCCGGAGACGCGGTACTGGCCACACTTGTGGTCGAGGTCCTCGAGCGTGGCGTCCGCGCCGATGGTCACAGGGTTGGAGATCATCCCCGTCTGGGTCCGCTTGACGAGGTCGACCTGGTAGGCTTGGTCGGCGATCGAGAGGTTGCGGTGGAGCACGCCGATGCCGCCCTCACGGGCCATGGCGATCGCCATCCGGGACTCCGTGACCGTGTCCATGGCCGAGGAGACGAGTGGCACCTGCAGCGAGATCTCCCGGGTCAGCCGGGCCGCGGTGTCGACCTCGCTGGGGATGACATCGGTCTCCCCCGGCAGGAGGAGGACGTCGTCGTAGGTCAGGCCCAGGGCAGCGAAGGGAGCGGGCACCTCCGGCGATCCGCGGCTCATGGACAGATTCTAGGCGACCGGCGCCGCATCCGGCTCACCGGTGAGCGGCGGCGACCAGATGCCCCGCACCGCCTCCTGCACTGTTTGCGGCACTGTCTCCCGCGCGGTTTGCGGCACTGTCTCCCGCGCGGTCTCCCGCGCGGTCTGCCGAAGCGGTGCTCGGGGCCGAGCCACCCACATCTGTCCTGCGACCGACCGCCGGAGGCGACGCGGGTTTGGCGGACTGGGCGGCAGAGCCACCACACGCACCGGTGGACGGCCCGCCGGTGCTGGCGCCGGCGCCCGACGCGGCTCGGACGGCCGCTCGCGTGGCTTGAGGAGTCGGCGCGGCCGCCGGGCGTTGCGCCTGCGGCTGGACGGCGGCAGGCGTCCCGGCATGGGGCTGCCCAGCGCTGGGCGGAAGGGCTGACCTGGGCTCGACGCCGGAGGGCGCGACGCTGGAGGGCACGACGGCCAGCGGCTTCACGCCGGAGGGCACGACGGCCAGCGGCTTCACGCCGGAGGGCACGACGGCCAGAGGCTTCACGCCGGAGGGCACGACGGCCAGCGGCTTCACGCCGGAGGGCACGACGGCCAGCGGCTTCACCGCCATGGCCTTCGCGGCCACGACTTCGGCCTGCGTCCGCCCGGCCTGCGTCCGCCTTGCCTGCGTCGTCGACGCCGGAGGCTCTGAGCCGTCCGGATGACGAGGAACAGCAGGAACGGCAGACGCGGCGGCTGGGGGCGCGGCCACCCGGACCGACTTGGTCCAAAGGACCTGAGCCGTTGTCCCGGGAGCGGCTGTCCGGTCCACGGCATACGGGGCCTGGAGGGAGAACAGGACCGTCGTGACGCGGGGACCCGTGGGTTGGTGCAGGACGAGGCGCGGCGGCAGCGCACCCCAGGTGGAAGAGGAGCCTGTCGCTCGCTCGTCGGGCTGAGCCGCAGGGGACTGGACCGTCCTGGCAGCCGATGAGGGCGGGGCCTTCTCCACCGCTGCGGCCATGCCCGCGCCCGATGCAGCCAGACCGAGTGCGGCCAGGGCGGTCAGCGTGCGCCGCCTGCTGAGGCGACGTCGACCGGACGGCCGTTGCCGCAGGGGCGTGTCGCACTGGCGGGCCACGGCCAGCAGCATCGTCGCGAGCGCGTCGTCCTGATCGGTCGCTCGGCGGGCCGCCATCCGGTCGAGCAGGAGGTCGTCAGCCGTCACGGGGTCGAGCGGCGTCGGCGCAGTCACGAGGCCACCTCCTCCGTCTGGGCCGCCACGAGCTCACGGAGCCGGTTCAGGGCCCGGTGCTGGGCGACCCGGATCGCTCCGGCCGACATCCCGAGGGCGGCGCGGGTCTCCTCCGTCGACATCCCTACGGCGACCCGCAGGGTGATGATCTCCTGCTGCTGCAGGGGCAGCGTGCGCACCAGAGCCATGACGCGCTGCACCTCGTCACGGACGACGGCCGTCCGCTCCGGACCCGCGCCCGGGTCAAGGACGTCCGGAACCTCGGCAATGGCCACCGGCCCGCGCATCAGCGAGCGCTGTGCGTCAGCCACCTTGCGCGCAGCGATCGCGTAGAGGAAGGCCTCGAACGGGAGACCGCGCTCGTCATAGTCCGGCAGCGCGGTGTGCACCGCCATGCAGACCTCCTGGGCGACGTCCTGGGCCACGTCCTCGGCGCCGAAGCGGCCCAGCCGGGCGCGGGCATAACGCAGAGTCAGCTGACGGATCCTGGCCATGAGCACCTCGGCAGCCTGCCCACCAAGGCGTTGTGCCTCGACGGCCTGGTCGCGCAGGGGCCGCTGCCCGGGGGAGGGCTCGACCGCCTCGAGACTCCCACTCGTCATGGAACCAGGCTCGAGACGAGCTCCGAGCCTGACGGCAGAGAGGACCGGACCCATCGTGACCCGCCTGCGACACCCACCCAGACACCCCCCACGAGACGCTTCGACCCCAGGGCGACACCATACCGGCGGACACCGCCGGATACACCCGCAACACCGCGGGCAACCCCATCATGGTGCGGGTCTGGTCGGCCGCCGCGAGGGCAGGCACCTCCCGGCCGCCATCTTTAAGAACTGTTGACCAAGACCGGAGCCACGGCGGAAGGACCCGTCGCTAGCGTCCAGGGTGCAGCCGATCTCACCGGGGTCAGCTGTTGGCGCCTCGCCCGTGACGGGCCGCGCCGGCACCACCTCGAGATCGTGACGTACGAAGGGGACCTGATGGCAGAGATCTCCCGGTTGCCGGGTCCGGTTGCTGATCTGTGGGACTGGCAGCTCGACGGCTCCTGCCGGCGCGAGAACCCCGACGTGTTCTTCCATCCCGAAGGTGAGCGCGGGCCCGCCCGTCGCAATCGTGACTCGGCCGCGAAGGCGGTCTGCGGCGCGTGTCCGGTGCTGAGGCAGTGCCGCGAGCATGCGCTCCGGGCGCGTGAGCCGTACGGCGTCTGGGGTGGCCTGACGGAGGACGAACGAGAGTCCGTCGGAACGAACATGCCTGCGGTGGCCACCGCCTCCTGACCTCGGCCACCGCCTCCTGCCGTCGGCCACCGCCTCCTGCCGTCAGGGCACAGCCTCCCTGACCTCAGGGCACAGCCTCCTGACGTCAGGCCACCGCCTCTGCGACCCCCTGTCCCCGCCGCAGACGCGGAGCGGCGCGAGAGGCGGATGGCGAACGACAGGACCGCACCCTCGCCAGAAGGCGACGGTGCGGCCCTGTCGTCACGTCGGCCAGCGAGGCGCCGGCGGTGTGGCTCAGCCGGTCAGTGACTGTGCCCGTGGCCGTGGCCGCCTGAACCGGAGTCGGCCTGCTCCTCCTGCTTCTCCACGACGAGGGTGTCCGTCGTGAGGATCATCGAGGCGATCGAGGCCGCGTTGAGCAGCGCCGAGCGGGTGACCTTGACCGGGTCGAAGACGCCGGCCTTCATCAGGTCGCCGTACTCGCCCGTCGCCGCGTTGAAGCCGTTGCCGACCTCCATCTCGGCCACCCGGGAGGTGACGACGTAGCCCTGGACGCCGGCGTTCTCAGCGATCCACCGCAGCGGCTCGGCCGCGGCCTTGCGCACGATGGAGGCACCCGTGGCCTCGTCACCCTGGAGGTCGAGGTCGTCGATGGCGGAGACGGCGTGGATGAGGGCCGAGCCACCACCGGCGACGATGCCCTCCTCGATGGCCGCTCGGGTCGCCGAGATGGCGTCCTCGATGCGGTGCTTCTTCTCCTTGAGCTCGACCTCGGTGTGCGCGCCAACCTTGATGACGCAGACACCACCGGCCAGCTTGGCGAGGCGCTCCTGCAGCTTCTCGCGGTCCCAGTCCGAGTCGGTGCGCTCGATCTCGGCCTTGATCTGGTTGACCCGACCGTCCACCTCCGACTTGTCGCCGAGACCCTCGATCAGCGTGCTGTTGTCCTTGGTCACGACGACCCGGCGCACCTGACCAAGCACGTCGAGGTCGACCTGGTCCAGCTTGAGCCCGACCTCCGGGGAGACGACCTGGCCGCCGGTGAGGACCGCGAGGTCCTGGAGCATGGCCTTGCGGCGGTCTCCGAAGCCCGGAGCCTTGACCGCGACGACGTTGAACGTGCCGCGGATCTTGTTCACGACGAGCGTCGAGAGGGCCTCGCCGTCGACGTCCTCCGCCACGATGAGCAGCGGCTTGCCGGACTGGACGACCTTCTCCAGCACGGGCAGCAGCTCGGAGATCGCGGAGATCTTGCCCTGGTTGATGAGGATGTAGGCGTCCTCGAGGACGGCCTCCATGCGCTCGGGGTCGGAGACGAAGTACGCCGAGATGTAGCCCTTGTCGAACTGCATGCCCTCGGTGAACTCGAGCTCGGTGACCGTCGTCGAGGACTCCTCGACGGAGATGACCCCGTCCTTGCCGACCTTGTCGAACGCCTGCGCGATGAGCGAGCCGATCGTCTCGTCCTGGGCGGACAGGGTCGCGACCGAGGCGACCTCGGACGTGCCGTCGACCTCCCGGGCGTGCTCCAGGAGGCGGTCGTTCACGACCTGGACGGCCTTGTCGATCCCCCGCTTGAGCGCGGAGGGAGCGGCACCGGCCGCGACGTTGCGCAGACCTTCCTTGACCATCGCCTGGGCGAGGACGGTTGCGGTGGTCGTGCCGTCACCGGCCACGTCGTTGGTCTTGGTCGCGACCTCCTTGGCGAGCTGGGCACCCAGGTTCTCGTAGGGGTCCTCGAGCTCGATCTCGCGAGCGATGGTCACGCCGTCGTTGGTGATCGTCGGCGCGCCCCACTTCTTGTCGATGACGACGTTGCGGCCCCTGGGGCCGAGCGTCACCTTGACCGCGTTGGCGAGCGCGTCAACGCCGCGCTCCAGCGCCTTGCGTGCGGAGTCGTTGAACTCCAGCGTCTTGGCCATAAAAATCCTTCTCGTATGCCGGGTGCTCGCCCTGTCGGCGGCATCCCAGCGGGTGGGTGGTGCGGTGTCCTACGAGTGAACGCCGCCTCGGGCGGAGGTGACCCTCACGCCCGAGGTGGGCTCACGGCATACTGACGGGCTGACGAGCCGCTCGAGCCTCCCAGCGCAGAACGCATGAACCCCAGCCAGCTCGTACCTCATGAATCAGACGCTCAGCACGACCGCGAGGACGTCGCGGGCGCTGAGGATGAGGTACTCCTCGCCGCCGTGCTTGATCTCGGTGCCGCCGTACTTGCTGTAGATCACGCGGTCACCCTCCTCGATGTCGAGCGGGACCCGATTGCCCTTGTCGTCGATGCGACCCGGACCCACGGCAAGGACCTCGCCCTCCTGGGGCTTCTCCTTGGCGGTGTCCGGGATGACGAGACCGGACGCCGTCGTCTGCTCGGCCTCGAGGGACTTGACCACGATGCGGTCTTCGAGCGGCTTGATGGAAACCGACACGATACTGACCTCCCCTTCGGGAATGTCGAAACGGATGGCTGTCTTGGTGCTCGGGCCGATCGCCGTCGCGGGGGTCGATGGCACCGAACGGCTGGCACTTCCGGGTGGAGAGTGCCAACGCGCCAAATCTAGGTTCGCGGTTAGCACTCGGTCAAGTCGAGTGCCAACGCTCGGGGGGCTCCGCCCCCCGAGCACCCCCCAAAAGCCCCAAGACGCTCGGCCCCGAGCACCTCCTGAGCACCACCCCGAGCCACCCCTCACAGCCCGGGTGGCCGGCCTTCCGCGGTGCGAGGATGGCGGCATGGACCTCGCCTCGATCGCGCTGCTCGTGGGCGGCGAGGGGTGGGGGCTGCTGCAGTCCCTCCCGCCCTACGACGCGGACGGCGAGCTGGCCCTCCAGACCCGGCTCCGCTCGGCGGGATTCAGTCCCGAGGTGGTCTCGGCCGCCCTGACCCAGTCGCGGCTGCGGGCCCGCGCCCGTGAGAAGTTCGGCGAGTTCGCCGACGGCATGCTCTTCACTCCGGACGGGCTCGAGCAGGCGACCCGGCTCCAGGTGGCCGCCCGGCACGCCGCGCGCTACCTGCGGGCCGAGATCCGCGCCGTCCACGACCTCGGCTGCGGCATCGGCGCGGACGCCATGGCGCTGGCCGGGCTTGACGTCGCCGTGCGGGCGGTCGACTCCGACGAGGTGACGGCCGTCGTCGCCGGGGTCAACCTGCGGCACTGGCCGGACGCGAAGGTCGCCCAAGGGCGCGCGGAGAGTGTCACGCTTCCCAGCGGCGAGAGGACCCGGCACACGGGGCTGTGGCTCGACCCCTCCCGCCGGGTGCGGGGCGCGGCCGACATCACCGGCCGCACTCGTCGGGTCTTCTCCCTCGACGCGATCTCACCGACGTGGCGCCAGGTGCAGGACTTCGCCCGCGCAGTGCCGGCCACCGGCGCCAAGCTCGGCCCGGCCTTCCCGCACCAGGCGGTCCCCGCGGGGTCCGAAGCAGCCTGGACGTCGTGGAACGGCGAGGTCGTCGAGTGCGCGCTCTGGTGGGGCCCGCTCGTCCAGAGCGTCGGACGCACGGCGACGGTATGCCGTGCCGGCACGCCCGCGGTCACCCTTACCGAGGCGGACGCGGACGGCTCACCCGAGCCGCTCGAGGGACTGCGCGCACTGGGCTCCTATGTCTACGAGGCCGACCGGGCGGTCATCCGGGCCGGGCTGAGCGGGGCGCTGGCCCGGGCGGTCAACGGGACGGAGCTCGACCGGGGCGTCGGCTACGTCTCGAGCGACCGGGCCACCGACGTCGCCTGGGCACACCGCTACAGCGTCGTCGAGGCGATGCCGTGGAACGTCAAGGCGCTCCGGGCGTGGTTGCGGGACAATGACATCGGCCGGCTGACGATCAAGAAGCGGGGGGTGCCGCTCGATCCGGAAGCCGTCCGCAAGCAGCTGCGCGTCAAGGGCTCCGCCGAGGCGACCCTGGTCCTGACGAGGCTGCGCTCCCAGCCGCACGTGCTCGTCGTCCGGCCGGCCTGAAACCCCCGCGTCCACCCGCCTCCGCTCCTCGCGCCCACAAGTCCTCACCCGAGGAGCTGTGAACGGCCGTGCCGTGCCGCAGTCCCTTCAGAGGGCCGGGTCGGCCTGGGCGCCGACGCGCTGCACCGCACGGGCACCGGCCTCCACCGCCAGGCGCAGCGCTGCCGGCCGGGCCGACCCGGCGGCGAGGGCCGCCGCCAGCGCCCCGCAGAACGCGTCACCCGCGCCGGTCGTGTCGACGACCCGGTCGCCAGCGACGGTGACGCCCTCGACCCGCTCGCCGTCCCACATCGCCCCGGCGGCCCCGAAGGTGATGAGCAGAGAGGCCGGCACGAGGTCCCCGTCGGCGAGCAGTGCGGCCTCCGACTCGTTGACGACGACGGGCTCGGCGAGCTCGACGACGTCCGGCGGCAGGGCGGCATACGGGGCGCAGTTGAGGATGACCCGCGCCCCTCGCCCGCTCGCTCGCCGGGCCACGGCAGCCACGGTGGCGAGCGGGATCTCGAGCTGGAGGAGGACGACGTCGCCGGGGCCGACCTCCTCGGCGGCGGCGACGGCTTCCTGGTCCAGCCGCGCGTTGGCGCCGGGGATGACGACGATGGAGTTCTCACCGGCCTCGTCGACGGTGATCAGGGCGTGTCCGCTCGGGCCCTCGACGACGTCGAGCCGAGTGTCGATCCCCAACCGACGCAGGCGTTCCGCGTAGCTGCGCCCCGCCTCGTCGTTGCCCACTGCCCCGACCATGGTGACCTCGCCCCCGGCTTCGCGTGCCGCAACCGCCTGGTTGGCTCCCTTGCCCCCCGCGAGCCGCTCGAGCCCGTCCCCGAGGAGGGTCTCGCCGGGGCCGGGAAGCCGCTCCACGTGGGTGACGAGGTCGATGTTGAGCGACCCGACGACGATGACCCGGCCCATCAGCGCGCCGAGACGGTGTCGAGCCAGAGCCGGCGGTAGCGCTCGGCGTCGAGCTGTAGGGCGACGTCGATCATGCTGGGGGCCTGGCCGTGCGGGTCGTGGTCGAGATCGCCCGACCAGTTCCGTCGGTCGGCGATGGTCCGTCCACGCGACCACGACCCGGCCAGCTCGACACGCACCGGGAGCCGGCGGGTGGTCAGGGCTGCCCGGTCGATGACCGCGCACACCGCACCGGCGTCGCCGATCGTCGCGTCGTCCTTGGTGAAGCGGTCGCACTGGAACCGGATGAGCCGGCCCGCGAGCTCCGCGCTCCCGCGGCCACCGACGGCGATGAGCTGCTCTGCCTCCGAGCGGCTGACCCGCGGGGCGTAGAAGACGTCGAGGCCGTACATCGTCACGGGGATGCCGAGCTGTGCGGCAGCGTCCAGCGTCATCGCCGCCGCCTCGGGGTCGTGGAAGACGTTGAACTCCGCCGAGGCCGTGGCGTTGCCGACGTCCACGGCTCCGCCCATGAAGACGATCTCGCGCATGCCGTCCGCCGCCGACGGATAGGTCCGCAGCAGGAGCGCGATGTTCGTCAGCGGGCCCAGGGACACGAGGGTGACCTGCTCTTTCGCGGCGGCCGCGCCCACGAGCAGGTCGCGCAGCAGTTCCACGGCGTGGCGCGGATCCGCCGACCGTGCCGACCTCGGCCAGTCGAGGTCGCCCATGCCGTCCTCGCCGTGGACGTGTCGGGCGTGGGCGGCCGGCTCGAGCAGGGGCCGGTCCGCGCCTCGCGCGACTGGCACGTCGCCGCGGCCGGCCGCGTCGAGCACGGTCAGGGTGTTGGCGACGACGTCGTCGATCGAGGCGTTCCCGCCCACGCAGCTGACGGCGCGTAGAGCGAGCGTGGGGTGGGCGGCAGCGAGCAGGATCGCACAGGCGTCGTCGACCCCGGTGTCCACGTCGAGCACCACCGGCCGTCGCGGCTGGTGCCCGGTCGAGGAGCGCTCGGTCGAGGCCGAGAAGCGACTCACGGTAGCGTCCATCGACATGGGAACGACGCTACCGGCCGGTGCCCGGCGAGGACGACGCGCCCGCGGTGGCGTCGCCGCCCGCGCGGCGACCGGCATACTCGCTCTCGTCGGCTGCACCGACGGCGCCCAGCAGGGCGCTCCGAACGCCTCGGGCCCAGGGTCGGCCACCTCGTCGACGGTCGTCGCGCCGACCACCGAGGCGTCTGCGGCCACCAGCTCCGCCGCCACCACCTCTGCGACCACCACCGCCTCTGCGACCACCACCGCCTCTGCGACCACCTCCGCCTCTGCGACCACCTCCGCCTCTGCGACCACCTCCGCCTCTGCGGCGACCTCCGCCTCGAAGGCCTGCCCGGACCGGCTCGTTGCGCGGCTCACGCCGGAGCAGCGCGTCGGGCAGCTGCTCATGGTCGGGATCCAGCCGGGTTAGGCACCCGGCGGCCTGGACTCGACGATGAGGGACCAGCACGTCGGCGGCGTGATCTACCTCGGCGGCTGGAACGGCTCCGGCGTCGTGACGCAGACGTCCGCCTACCTGCAAGGACAGGCCACGGGGTCCGCGAGCGGCGGGGTGCGCCTGTTCGTCGCCGCCGACCAGGAGGGTGGGCAGGTCCAGCAGCTCAAGGGCTCCGGCTTCACGACCATGCCGTCCGCGTTGAGCCAGGGACAGTCCTCGCAGTCGTCGATCGAGCACAATGGGGCAACGGTCGGGGCCGAGCTCAAGCGTGCCGGGGTCAACATCGACCTGGCCCCGGTCGCCGACACGGTGCCTGCCGACATCGGGTCCGCCAACGCCCCCATCGGGCGCTACTCCCGCCAGTTCGGAGACGACCCGGCCACGGTCACGAGAGGAGTGGCCGCCACCATCCGCGGCCTGGCCCAGGGCGGGGTCGCGTCGACGGTCAAGCACTTCCCGGGTTTGGGGCGGGTCTCCGGGAACACCGACACGACCGACACCGGCATCACGGACGACACGGCAACGACGAGCGACCCCTTCCTTGCTCCCTTCTCCGACGGAGTCAGGGCCGGAGCCCAGCTCGTCATGATCTCCTCGGCGCGCTACCCGAAGATAGACCCCGCCAACGCCGCGGTGTTCTCCCCGGCAGTCATCTCGGGACTGCTGCGTGGCACCCTCGGCTACGGCGGCGTGGTCATCTCGGACGACCTCGGGGCCGCCAAGTCCGTCGCGGCGATCCCGGCCGGAGAACGGGCCGTCCGGTTCGTCGCGGCCGGCGGCGACATCATCCTCACCGCAACCTCATCGACGGCCCCGGCGATGACCACCGCCCTCACGGCCCAAGCAGCCAAGGACTCCGCGTTCGCGCAGAAGCTTGACGCCTCGGTTCGGCGGGTCATCGCGCTCAAGGTCACCATGGGGCTGGCCTCCTGCGGCTGACCGAGTGGTCAGTCGGAGCTGCGAAGGGGTCAAGCTCGGCGTCGGTGGGCGCCGGCGGACCGCCGCGCTCGAAGACCTCCGCTCTCGCCTGCGGGTCCAGCTGACGAATGCCCTCCACGAGATTCTCGAGCCTCGGGGCCGCCATCGCCGTGAACGCC
>JAABUZ0100007723.1_pt1 | contig 12866 bp, 10 predicted proteins | sample 5562091 | NCBI WGS metagenome assembly JAABUZ01 (sample SAMN12813069, study PRJNA571459) | rock metagenome | isolation source: Antarctica rocks | place: Antarctica: Victoria Land, Linnaeus Terrace sud | collected 2015-12-21 | reverse complement strand
GTATGTATGACCGTTCTGAAATAGAAGCTCTTGCACAAGAGCGTGAAGCTTGTTTAGCCACTGGTCGTAAGCGAATGAAAAGGCAATCCCCAAAAGTTGCATAGCTTGAGAGATGAACCCTAACATGTTTTTTCGCCTTTGGCGGGGGATACGGGACAGACATTTTCTCACCACGTCGGGCGGGTCCCATGTCAAGGCGGGTAGCCCGTAGGGTGCCTTGACATGGGTGTCCGATGTGGTAGGGTTCAATGGCCCGTATCCCCAAAGCGAATAAGCACACTTTTAAGCAATCCATAAAACGTGCATGAAAGGCGCATGTTACGAAACTCGTAACGGATGCACAAACAACATCGTTTTCCTTCTTTCTTCTGTTGTTCTCCAACACATCGTGCACACCCACATCATTAGCCCTTCCATTGTAGATAATTTCGTCACCCTTTGCTAATTTCGTGACACCTCAATTGAGGTCACGGAAAGAGAGATGTTATGTCAAAAGAGGATCAAGAACACATTCAAAAACATATCACCTGGACCATAGAACGCTTGCAGGAGATACAGACAGAGCCAGGAAGCCTAGCTCAAAAACAAGCGCGTGCATCTGTCAACCTGTGTTTCTTGCTGCAAGAGATTGCGGCTACATCGTTTCCCCTGGACACTCAAACAGAGGTCACAAAACTGACTGTACTCTTTATGAATATGCGGTAACACATCTACGGGCACAGTCTAGTAACACGTGCCCCTACACCTACAGAGTGATTTTGTAAACCGGCTTTTGAGCGGGTTTCTGTTGTTTTGCTTTAGAACAAGAAGAGAGGTGTCTATGTTATTCATGATTATTGTTGTTTCGCTGTTGATTGTTTACGTCATTTACTCTTTTTTTATAGAAGAGCGAAAAGGCGTTCAGATAGCTTATGTTGTCATAGTTGCCGTATTAGGGTATTGCCTCTTTATTCTAATGCAATTCTTCACTTTTTTACGCTGGTAGATCTTAGGGGTCCGGTCTAGTAACACGGACCCCTACATGTACAAGAAAACATATGTGAGATGGCTTGTAGAGCGGTTTTACAGGATTATTAGAAAATGCACAAATTGTTGATGTAAAACGGCAATTTGTTGATGGAGGTTTCACGGTGCAAAAAGTTTCTTCTTTTGAGGATGCGGCTGCACAAGCACCACAGTTGCTTACTATTGATGCAGTTGCAACGATGCTGTGTGTGAGTCGTCCCACAGTCTACGCATATATGCGCGCCGGTCTTCCTTTTATCAAGTTAGGCCGAAACTTACGTTTCGCGCTTCCATCGCTACAGCAATGGATTAGTGAACATGAACGGTCATTGTAGGAGTTCCCCAACATGGCAAATAAAAAGCATCGTAAAAACGGTGAAGGCACGCTCTTTAAACGGAAAGATGGACGCTATCAAGCTAGTTTTATTCCTGAGAATGGTAAGCGTAAGTATGTCTATGGCAAAACGCAAGCAGAAGCCCTAGATAAGCTACGCACAGCACAAGCAGAAGACAAGCGGGGTACTCTTGCCACTGGTCCTAGACAGAAGCTAGGCGGCTATCTGACTCAATGGTTAGAGCAGGTTCATAAACCGATGATACGTGTCGGGACCTATGTACAGTACCGAACTGCAATTAATAAGCACCTCATTCCAGGTCTAGGGCATATTATTCTACAGAAATTGACTCCACAACAGGTACAAGCCTTCTATGCAGTAAAGATTAAAGAGAAGATGGCTCCAGGGTATGTAAGATTTATGCATGTTGTCTTGCATCATGCTATGGAGAATGCAGTACGCTGGAATCTGGTTTCTCGCAATGTCGTTTCTCTTGTCTCTGCTCCACGTCCGATAAGGCATGATGTAAATTCAATCACCTCTGCACAAGCACATAAATTGCTTGAGGTTGCAAAAGGGCAACACATGTATGCTATCGTGGCTCTTGCTGTGACAACTGGCATGCGTCGAGGGGAAATACTCGCCTTACATTGGAGTGATATTGACTTTCAAGCAAATGTACTGTTTGTAAGACACACCGTAAATCAATATGTAGGGTATGGCTATGTAGAGAATGATCCTAAAACGAAGTCAAGCCGTAGGAAGATTGTGTTACCCAACATTGTTATAGAAGCATTGCAAGCACATCGCTTTATTCAAGAGGAGATGCGTTTAAAAGCTGGTGATAAATGGGTTGAACACAACTTGATCTTTAGTAGTAAGCATGGTGACTATCTTCACTCTACGACTTTAGGCTATAGATTTCATAAGCTTCTTGATGCGGCTGGACTTCCATCGATGCGCTTTCATGATCTTAGGCATAGTGCAGCAACAATCTTGCTTACTATGGGCATTCATCCAAAGGTTGTACAGGAGCTTTTAGGACACAGTTCTATTGCTATGACAATTGATATCTATTCTCATGTGTTGCCTTCAATGCAGCAAGGAGCTATGGAAAAAATTAACGATGCTTTTCATCAAGAGAGTAAAGGCAATGATGTCAAGAAGGATCAAGAGGATCAAGGCAGTAATAAGAAGTAAGGGCGTTGATGTACAGACTGATGTAAACACTCTGTACATCAATAAGACCATGCATATAAGTCAAGGCTGGAACTGCTTTTATGTAGTTTCAGCCTTGTAAATTATTTTCAATCGTGTATAGTAGAGAAAGGGACCATCTACGTTACCATTAAACGAAAGAGAAACATAGTAGGAGCGAAGTTTGCAGTTAAAGATTTACTTCAATCCGGCCGAACTGGCCTTTGTACAGACCAGGGTCGAGGATATCTATATTGTCATTGATGTTATGCGGGCGACGACGACGATTACAGTAATGTTTGATCAAGGGGCCAGGCAGGTGCTGGCGGCACAGACGTTGGAGCAGGCATTGGAGGCCGGGCGCAAGTTGCCCGGTCGCTTATTATGCGGTGAGCGCCATACAAAGACGCCGCCGGGCTTCGACTATGGCAACTCGCCCGCCCTCTTCAGCCAGCTCGATCTTAAACGGCGTGAGCTGATTCTGACGACGAGCAATGGGACGCGAGCACTATTCGCCTGCCCGCAGCAGAGCACGATCCTCGCGGGCTGCTTCTATAACGCAAGCGCGGTGACGGCCAGAGCTCTGGCTCTCGCAGAGGAACGGGGTAGCGATATCGCCATCGTCTGCGCGGCCGAGTATGGCTATTTTGCATTGGAAGATACAGCATGCGCGGGCTATCTGGCCCTTGAGCTGTTGCGCCAGCATCCTCCACTCGCCATTCACGATAGCGCGTACGGCGCGATTACCATTCACGAGAGCTATCCACCAGACGTATTGATCGAGCGTGCACAGTCCGCTCGTGATCTGATCGCGGTAGGGCAGCAGGGTGACCTGGACTTCTGCTTGAAGCAGAACGGAAGCAGCAGCGTGCCCATCGTAGAGGGAGTCGAGGAGCAGACCGGCCTGCTCAAGCTCCACCAGACGGTCCCCCTCAAAGTCAAGGTATGAACCAGCCCGCGTAGCGACAATCCCTTGCGGTTGTCGTTGGTGGGGAGAAATGAGGTAAGTTAGAATAACAGCATCGGGGAGGCTTTATGAGCGAAGCGAGCAAATTGGTACTTGGCATCGATATCGGGACATCCAGCACAAAGGGCGTGCTAGCCCGCTCCAACGGAGAGATTCTCGCCACGAGTGAACGTGCACACGCGCTCTCGCTTCCCCGTCCTGGCTGGGCCAAGCACGACGCTGAAACGATCTGGTGGAAAGATTTCACCGAGATCTGCACGGAACTGCTCCCCCAGGCCCAGAATCATACGCTCGCCGCCCTCTGCGTAAGCGGCATCGGCCCCTGTTTACTCGTGGCCGATAAAGAAGGCAAGCCGCTGCGCCCGGCAATCCTCTACGGCATCGACACGCGCGCCACACAAGAGATCGCGGAACTCAACGAACGCTACGGAGCAGAGAATATTCTGGCGCGTGGAGGTTCTCCGCTCACAACCCAGGCCGTGGGACCAAAGCTCCTCTGGCTCCAACATTCCGAGCCAGAGATCTGGCAACAGACCCGTTATCTGCTCATGGCCAGCTCATTCATCGTCCAGCGCCTGACCGGAGAGTACATTCTGGACCACCACTCCGCCAGCCAGTGCGATCCACTCTACGATCTTCAAAACACCCACTGGATTCCTGAGTGGGCACAGGAGATCGCGCCAGGACTGGAGCTACCAAAACTGCTCTGGCCCGCCGAAATCGCCGGCACAGTCACACAAGCCGCCGCCGCCGCAACAGGTATTCCAGCCGGCACGCCAGTCGCGGCCGGGACGATTGATGCCTGGGCGGAGGCGGCCAGCGTGGGCGTGCACGAGCCGGGCGACCTGATGATCATGTATGGCTCCACAATGTTCTTTGTCGAGGTGCTTAAAGACCTGAAAGCCTCGCCAAAACTCTGGGGTACGGTTGGCCTCTTCCCAGGTACTCAAACTCTCGCGGCAGGCATGGCGACGTCGGGCACGCTTACTAGCTGGCTGCGCCAGATCGCCAATGACCTCCCCTACGAAGCGCTGCTCGCCGAGGCAGGAACCGTTAAACCTGGCTCGGATAGCCTGGTCATTCTCCCCTATTTCGCGGGCGAGCGCACTCCTCTCTTCGATCCACAGGCGCGTGGCGTCATCTGCGGCCTTACGCTAAGTCATGGTCGCGGCCACCTCTATCGCGCCCTGCTTGAGGCGACGGGGTATGGTGTGCGCCACATTTTGGAGGCGATGCACGAGGCGGGCGGCGGTGGGCGACGAGTTGTGGCGGTGGGCGGCGGCACAAAGGGCGGGCTATGGACTCAGATCGTCTCCGACATCACCGGCCGCTCTCAAGAACTCCCTGCACAGACGATAGGTGCAAGCTACGGCGACGCCTGGCTAGTCGCCATCTCAGTCGGCCTGGCCTCAGCCGACAAGCCCTGGAATAGCCGCGCGGCTATCGTCGAGCCAGATCCAGACGTAAAAGAGACATACAATAAACTCTATTACATCTACCGCGAACTCTACCCGGCGACGCTGCAACAAGTCCATACATTAGCTAATCTGCAAGAAAGCCACTGAGTGAAAAAGCTCCCAGAGAGCCCGCTGCTTCGAGCAGCCCTTTAATGAAGAATAGCCATCGCCATATTTCTATGCTATTATGTACTTGCATCTCCGCAAGAGGTAGAAACGGCAAGGAAAGAGAGCATGACCACAGAAGCCACTAGCACGCCCAAACCCCTAAAACTATTCTATTGCTATGCACGCGCAGATAAAGCCTATCGAGATGAGCTAGACAACCATCTCGCCAGCCTCAAACGTTCGCACCAGATCGCAAGCTGGTCCGATCGAGAGATCAGCCCCGGCGTAGAATGGGAAACGGCCATTGATAAAGAATTGAATACCGCTCACATCATCCTGCTCCTGGTCAGCGCTTCCTTCATGGCCTCCGATTACGCCTATGGCAAAGAGATGAAACGAGCGTTAGAGCGCCACGAAGCAGGAGAAGCTCGCGTAGTTCCGATCCTCCTCCGAGCCGTAGATTGGGAAGATGCTCCCTTTAGCAATCTACAAGTTCTTCCCTCCGACGCTAAACCCATCAGCCGCTGGCCTGATCGAGACGACGCATTTGAGGACATCGCCAAAGGTATGCGCAAAGTCGTGAAGGAACTACAGATCTTACTAAAAACCAAAGAGGAGTGGTTAAAAGAAGGGAATTCGCTCCACAATCTTCAACGCTATGACGAGGCCATCCACGCCTATGATCAGGCCATCCGCCTTGATCCCAACTATGCCACTGCTTACTACAACAAAGGGAATTCGCTCCGCAATCTTCAACGCTATGACGAGGCCATCCGTGCCTATGATCAGGCCATCCGCCTTGATCCCAACGATGCCGCTGCTTACTACAACAAAGGGAATTCGCTCCGCAATCTTCAACGCTATGACGAGGCCATCCGTGCCTATGATCAGGCCATCCGCCTTGATCCCAACTATGCCATTGCTTACCATAATAAGGGCGTTGCTTTTCAACATTTGAATAGGAACAACGAGGCCAACGCAGCTTTTAAGAAAGCAAGAGAGCTTGGTTATTCAGAATAAGATAGTACTATATATCCTACAAGCCATTACAATTCAACCGCCCCAAGATCCTTGAGCATATTCTTCTGCGCGCCCGTGATCCCTCTAATATCAGTGATATTCATGCGCTCGTAGGGCCTGTCAGTGCGCAGTACACGGATACATTCGTGCGATTGTACATCCCACAATCTTACAGTTCCGTCATGGCTACCGCTTGCCAACAGCGTCCCGTCGTTGTTGAAGGCGACGGAGCGGATACGGGTGGTATGGCCTCTTAAGACGGCTACGCACTCCTGGGTTTTTATGTTCCAGAGGCGGACCGTGTGGTCTTCGCTGCCGCTAGCTAACAAGGTTCCGTCGGGTCTGAAGGCAAGGGAGTAGATGCGGCCGGTATGGGCTTGCAGGATGACTGGAGATGTTTCGTCTTGGAGGTTCCAGAGGCGGATGGAGCTGTCGTCACCGCCGCTGGCGAGCAGGTTGTTGTCGAGAGGGGAGAAGGCGAGCGCCCAGATGCGGTGGCTGTGGCTGTCTAGGGCGCGTATAAGCCTTGCTTCCTGAGCAGTTTTGTTTATGTGCCAGATGCGGATGATCTCGTCCTCGCCGCCGCTGGCAAGGATTCTGTCGTCCGTGCCATCGACAACATTCCTGGCGAAGGTGACAACGCGAACGCGGTCCTGGTTGCCTTGCAGTGCGGTGAGACGCTCACCAGAAGCGCTATCCCAGAGCAATACATCCTTCGCATCACTTCCGCTAGCCAGTAGACGGCTATCTGGACTGAAGGCGACTGAGCGCACTCGCTCGCCCGCTTGCAAGACCTTTACGTCTCTGCCGCTCTTGACATTCCAGAGGCGGATCTCCTGGTCGTCGCCACCGCTGGCTAACAGCGTGCCATCGGGGCTGAAGGCGATCGAGCTGATCCAGTTCTGGTGGCCCTTGAAGGTACGCAGGGGCTTCCCCGTGGCGACATCCCATTCGTGCAGGGCGAAGTCGTTGCTGTCGTTGACGACGGTTCGGCCATCTGGGCTGAAGGCGACGGTGTAGACCCAACTGCTATAGCCGTGCAGAGTTTTGAGAGGCTGGCCGGTATCTACTTCCCAGAGGCGGACGGTCTGGTCGTCTCCGCCACTGACGACTAGTTTGCTATCGGGGGTGAAGGCGACGGCGCGGATGCGGTTGCTGTGCTCATTTAGAGAATGCACGCATCTTCCGCTCTCGCTATCCCAGAGGCGCACAGTATGGTCCGCGCTACCACTGGCAAGCATACGACCATCGGGACTATAGGCAACGGATTGCACTTTGCCGCTGTGTCCTTGTAGTACGTGCAAACAATTTCCCGATTGGACATTCCAGAGGCGCACCGTGCTGTCGCTGCTGCCGCTGACCAGCCGCTTGCCATCTGGGCTGAAGGCGACGGCATAAACATGATCGCTATGCTCACGCAGAGTATGAATGCATTCGCTTGTATTGATGTCCCATATCGAGATGCTGTTATCCTCGCTACCACTCGCCAGCAGATCTCCCTGGAGACTGAAGGCAATTGAGCGGATACGTCCCTGCCCACATTGCAGTCTCTGGATATGTTGCAGGCTGCGCACATTCCAGATATGAATGGTGGAATCGTCACCCGCGCTAGCCAGAAGATCGTCACGGGAGCTGAAGGCGACGCTGTAGACGCGACCAGTGTGCTTGATCGGGAGCTTGAGTTCGCGTCCACTGTCTAGATTCCAGAGGCGCACAGTCGCGTCGTCATTGCCGCTTGCCAGCAGATCTCCCTGAAGATTAAAGGCGATTGAGCGCACCCATTCTTCGAGGCCAGGGACATCGAACGTCAGGAAGGGCGTGTAGTCTGGCATGCGCCAGAGCTCAATCTTCCCGTTGGCAGTTCCGGCCGCCAATAACTGTCTGTTAGGATTCGTGGCCAGCGAGAGGATGTTCCCGAAGGTTTCTAGAAAGGTACTCGTCTCCAGGTTGGCGGAGGCAAAGTTGACATCGGCTAGCTTTGCATCTTGTAGATAGGCTTGTTTGATGACGAGATGGGAGAAATCGTAGCCTTTCAAGTCTACGCCAAGCGCAACCAGAAGATTTAAGAGATTACCGGCGGCATAGCCAGGACGGTGCGCTGCTGTATTCTGTAGTGACAGGATGATACGCTTGAGCTTTTGCTCACTCTCTTCCTGTCCCAGCGTCGTACGCAGATAGCCAGTGAGAGGCTCCAGCAGGAAGCGGATCTGACTGGCGCGTACATAGTCGCTGGCCTGCGCCTTCATAAGAGCGTGTCTTTGTAGCAATTCGAGATTCTCGCTACTTAACTCCTGACGCAAGCGGGTGATCAGACGGCCGGTGACGTATTCCAGGATAACAGGCTGCAACAGAAAGAGTCCGGTCCCTTCACGCTCTACGAGTGAGCGGCGGCGCAACGAGATAAGCGAATCCAGGAGCTCGCTCCTAAGAACGTTGTGCACAACATCAGCTTCTAAAATCTCCACCGAGGTCTTCTCACGTTCAATGGCGAGCCAGTATAAAATCTCTTGCTCTAATGGTGATGCACGCTCAAATTGCTGCTCAATGAGCTGCACAACATCGCCGACCAGTAGAGCATCCTGCTTTAAGAAGGTAGTGAGATCACCCTGAAATATCTCTCGTACAAGCTGGGAAGCGAGTCTAAGGGCCAGGGGATTTTTCGAGTACAGATTGATGAAGCGCGTCCATACATCATTCGAGCCAGTCAGGTCGAAGCCGCGCAACATGCCCTGCACCTCTTTCAGCTCCAGACCCTTTAAATCCAGCAAGCGAATAGCCTGTGGGTTGCCTTCCAGGCGTGCCAGTTCGCGCGGCTTCTCGCGTGTGGTCAGCAACACACAGCTCTGGTGTTGTCCCGCGCCGACGAGTTCTAGCAGACGGCCATAGCCCTCATAACCAGCACGATACGCCCCCGCCCGATCACCACCTTGAAGGACCGACTCGAAATTATCCAGGACAAGCAGACAACGCTGCTTGCGCAAGTAGCCGACGAGCACGAGGATCTGCTCATCCAGGTGCTGAGGCAGCAGCACTGTTTGCTGCTGAGAGAAAAAAGCGACACAAGCTTCCAGGATATAATCGATTGGCGGTGCGTTTTGCAGTGAGCGCCAGAAGATGAAGTCGAAGCTCCTGCTCACCTGCTGCGTCAGTTCTTTAGAAAGTGTCGTTTTGCCCATCCCTCCCATAGCCTGGATGACAATCAAGCGGCAGTGCTCCTCCTGCACCCATCGCTTTAAGCTTGCCAACTCTTGTTCACGTCCATAGAAATGTTCGACGGCGGGCGCTCCACCCCAATCGATAGAAGGAGTATTGCCATCCTGCGCGGTCAGTGGAAGAAGGGCGGCGGGCGGGAGCGGGCCAGTGGCGAGATGGCCGGTAACAACGGTGCCGGTTATTGAGGGGAGATGCGGCTGGGCGAGATGCAGTTGTTCTGGGGCCGATGCAGTATCGATCATACTATTCGTCTCAGCCGTCTCGCGCCACTGAAAGACATTGACCATCAATGATAGAAGGCTCACAACCGTCCCAACCACAATCGAAAGCAGAGTAAGTGTCCCTACTCCATTCGTGAAACCCTGCGCGTTTATGATAATGACGCTTGCGATCGCTAAGCCGAAGAGAGATAGAACGACCAGCCAGATAGGAAACCAGAAACTCCAAAATCTTCTGCGCCTTCTCTCGTTCACTTGCCCTCCCTGTGACGATGTTGAGCTCGACATATCAGCCCTTTCCGCCTCGTGGTCTGTGCATAAAATCTTCTTGTCCGATCACAAAGAGGACAAAACTTGCCGCATTCTCTGCCGCCCGTTTCTGGTTGTTCTCTTTGTTCTCTCCCTTTGTGCCGTCGCCCCAATCTGAGATTCCCTTGACGAGCAGCCAGCTCATGCGATAGCGATCGGCAGCCTTCAAGAGCCCCACTCCCTCCATCTCGCCGCCAACTGCATCCTGCGCTGAGCGCCGCAACGCGTTCTGATATTCTCGGTTGTCGACGAGCTTAGAGCCAGAAAGGATCGCTCCAAAGTGAATCTTTGCTGGCAGGGGACAGTCGTGGATCCCCGCGTTGAAGCGATCGAGCAGCCACCCGGTCGCCTTAACGCGTGTTCCACGCTGCTCAATGATGAGTTCACCGTCTGCACCAGTGCTCACGCGCTCGGAATCGTAATCATGGATCAGCATGGAGACCAGGACATCACCGATCTGCTGCTCTCTCGCACGCAATCCAAAGGCGATCCCCGTCATGATCACCACGTGCGGAAAGAGCGCGCGAATACCGTCCTCAACGGTCGCATGTGCCTCCAGAGAACCCGTGTCACTGGCCTGCACAACAGCAGTCCTTACCTGGCCGATGTATCCCAGGTCATAGTAGGTTCTCTCGCCTACCGTTTTGTGTACGTACGCAGGATGGTGCACAAGAACGGCCCTTAACTCTACCCTCGTTGCAGTTACGATCAGCACGTCTACCTCACCTGGCCAGGGCAGTTGGCGGATCACACTCTTCATCTCGTCAAGTGACGGATCAAGTGTAAGGGGCCCAGTGCTGCGCGTTCCATCCTCAAGTGGTCCTGAGTCAGGCTCAGGCTGCGCTTCTTCCTTCGGCCGATCTTCGGTCAAAATTACTTCGATTGTCGCTTCTTTTGGCGAAGTAACTGGAGACAGCCCGGTCTCGCTCACTCGCTTTTCGGGAGGAAGCGGGTCTTGAGAGGTAGAGTGATTGCCGCCATTTGATGTATCTGTCGCTTCTCCCTCTGTTTGAGAATCCTGATCGCCATTGGTTATTATATCATGCTCAGACGAGATAGGATCATCGTACAGCAATACTCTGACAAGCTTGTTGAAGAAATTTGCAAACTTCCCTTCTGATCCATAGATGAGAAAGTTCTCGTACTGCTTATAGCGATGTTGGATCTGGTTGGGGTGGATGGCGATATCTGGTTCCGCAGGCACAATACAATACATGCTACCCTTCGTCCTCTCTATATCGAGAGCCTGAACGATACTGCGGGAAGATCCATTTATATATCCAACTATGACAATATTTTCGTGAAGATAGCTGCGCAGGCTATCCTGTATGTCATCGGCGAACAGTGCATTTTCATGGATGGGCAGCTTTATAATACAAATTCCGTTCTCCTGTCCATCCAGCGCAATAGCAACTTTCTCATCGGAATCGCGCCCAAAGACGACGACTTGATAGGCAGGTGGAAATACACCGAGCTCCTCCAGGGCTTCCTCAAGCATGTCGCTCGGATTCGTGATCGCGATTGTTGAGAAACAGCCAGCCTTTAAAAGGACGGCTAGCGATTTGTAGCCATCGAAGAGATCGTTGGAATACGCTTGCTCTGTGATGAGAAGATGACAGCGATCTCCTTTTGTATCCCGCTGCCTTTTAATCAGATGAACAAGTGTTTCTAGCGTGTCTTTCATGAGAGCAATCCTTTGCGCCTTATCTACTGGCACCACAACGAGATCGTATCGCTCTTCCCTCTAAATAGACGATATTACTTCCATAAAAACCAAATGTGTCAGAAGCGATTGATGTTGCATTGGCTTTGCAAAGTGTTGAACTGCTTCAAACCAGACATAGCAAGACTTTTACAAGTATCAGAAAATACTCTCTTCCTTGTTGAAAAGCCGTGGCAACATCTTTTCTATTTGTAGCTACAGTTTTGTAGCAATGATTCTTGTGTACACACATCCATAGTAGCATGCTAATGTTACCGGTATGTTACCTTATTCTTAGAAATAATAAATGCTATTACTTCCACAAGATCTAGAGGTGAAGCAATAGCACAATTGAAAGCAAGATCAACTTATTAAACACGATGCGGCATTATTCTTTGCAAAATACTATTCTGCCTGCATCACATTGCAGCGAAGAGTTGCAAATACGGCTAAAGATTTCTTTTCAAGCCACCTGTAGTAGGAGTTCCGGTATCATCGTCATCGTCCCCATCTTTATCATCCTTATTGTCGCCATCCTCATCTCTCTTGAAATCAGATTGATTCAAACCTCTGAGCGTGGTGTCAAGCCAACTTCGCATGTTGTTATCCTGTGAATACCTATAGTTGCATTCCTGCAAAATAATACCTACAAGACAGTATGGAGCTTGATGAGCACGTTTGATCTGACCAGTTCACCTTGACCGCAACACAGGTTGCTTGCTATTCTGCTAAGAACTTCCCCTTTCGCGCCTTGCGCTTTTTATGGTCCTTATAGATAACCACATTATCATCGCTATGTACAACTTAACGGCCGGATGCTTGTTATCTGACGAGGGCTCTTACCTCTTCGCACGAGCTGATGAGATCGGGATATTGTATGCTCAATCCCTGGATAGTCCAGTAGGAGATCAGTTCATCGATGATGGGATCAATCTCTTTAAATGGTATTTCGAGCAGTGCATCGATGACCTTACGCAACGTTCGCTGATAGCGGACGACGTTATGATAGGTAACATAGCGGCAGGCTTCGCCATACAGGCGAAACGCTTCCCGGTACTCGCCTTCCTGGAACTTCCTATCGCCCTGATACTCGTGAGCTCGTCCTTGTAGCTCGTGGTAGTTATACTTCTGGCTGATCTTCTCGGCCTCTGCGTATGCCTGCTGAGACTGCTTGTGCAGTTGTAGAGCTGCTAGTGTGTGTGCCAGTTCGACCAGAATCTCTGTCTGATGCATAGATGCGTGGACCTGGCGTGCCAGTTCGAGAGCTTGCTGGAACACACTTATCGCTTTGTCCTGCTGCTCCTCTTGTGCCAGGATACGTCCCTGATAGGTTAG
>JAABUZ0100007722.1_pt1 | contig 12869 bp, 16 predicted proteins | sample 5562091 | NCBI WGS metagenome assembly JAABUZ01 (sample SAMN12813069, study PRJNA571459) | rock metagenome | isolation source: Antarctica rocks | place: Antarctica: Victoria Land, Linnaeus Terrace sud | collected 2015-12-21 | reverse complement strand
GGCGTCTTGCCGACGTGAGCCGCGACGCTCTCGACGAGTACGCCACCCGTCACGCCAGCTGACCTGATCCCCCGGCCCGTTCGTCGAGCGTCTTACGGTGACGACGATTGCCCGGGTGCTGCCGTTGCGGCGAGCGTGGCGGCCGCGAGGAGGGCAGCGGCAACCGCGACCGCTGCGCTGATGAGTAGCGCGTCGGAGAAGGCCGAACCCGCTCCGTGATGTAGCGGGTTCCATGCCGCTGAGGCGGCGCCGGATCGAGCAGTGAGCGACGCGGTGGACAACAGCGCCCCCAGTGCTCCGCCTACATAGAAGGCGCTCTGATAGATGCCCAGGCCGACCCCCATACGAGCTGGGGTCAGTGCGCGAGCCGCGGCGTTCACCGCAGAGACCACGACGAGCGCGAAACCGAGCCCTAGGACCAGCATCCCGGCTCCGACCAAGACCGGACCCGACCCGGCCACGGTCGACAGGCCACCCGCAGCAACCGCCATGACTGCCGCGCCCACGACCGCGACTCGCCGATCACCGCGTCGGTCGGACCAGTGGCCGGCCGCTCGAGATAGCGCCACGGTGATCAGCGCACCGGGAAGAAGCCCGATTAGTTTGACTGCGTTGCTGCCCAGAGCGGCCGCGGGTAGGGCCGGGCCGGGTACACCACCCGGGCTGGTGGCGGTGGGGGGTACGTCAGGCATAGCGGGGGTTCTTTCGGGAGGCTTTCACCGGCTCGGTCACCGGAGCCGGAACCGGTGTGCGCGGGGGAGCCGGTCCAGCGGGGGCGGGTAACACAGGTTCGGTGGTGGGCAGCACCTCGATGCGCCGCCGCTCGGGTCCGATATCGCCCATCGCTATCTCCTCGCTCTGTTGTCCCGGTCTGCTTATCAGCGGGTACCGACACGGACCGCTGGCGGTCCGCCGCTCTCCGTAGGGCGCGGTCATCACTTGCCGCGCTTGAGTTGCTGGCGCCGCGACGGGGCGGCGCCCCCGTCGCTGCCGGTTTTGCTGCGCCCGGTGGTGTAGGTGCGGATCGGGTGGATGAACGACTGCGCCACGGCCAGCCGGGTCGCCACGTGCTCCGGGTCGGCACCTGCCATGTCCGAGGCCCGGGAGCGTTCGTAGGCCGGTGTCTGCTGCGCGGCCGGCGGTGGGGTGGTCTCATGGTCGGCGGGTGCCGCTTGACGCTCGTCCACCACTTGGTGTCCGGTGGTCGGTGCTTCGACTGTGCTGGTCTGGGCGCTGGGCTCGTCGACGCTTGCGCGGTCCGCGGACCCGTTCATGCGGTCCAGCACGTCCTGCCGGTCGGCTGCCGGTCGATCCGCCCCGTCGCGTTCCACCGTCGCGCCGTCCTCACCGATGTTGTGTGAGGGGTCGGCGGTGGGGGACAGGATGGGGCCGTCCTCGCCGAGCTCCTGCTCGCCTGGGCCGCGCCCCGCGTCGAGGTCGACTCCGCGGCGTTCGGCTTCGCTGCGCAGGTTGGTCAGGGTGGCGTCGGCGTAGGGGCTGACGTCGGCGTACCGCTCGGCGAGGTCCACGGTGGCCGCGATGTCTTCCGGAGTCGACTCCTTCCACCATTTGTCGTCGGTGACGTTGCCGAGCTGACCGCGCAGCATCGCGTCCTGGGCTTGCTGGTAGGCCTCGAACTGACGGCGGTCAGCGGCGGCGGCCACCCGCGTCTGGTCGGCTTTGACCTGATCGGAGCGGGCTTTGCGTTCCCGCAGGCTGCCCAGCCCCTGCAACGCCACCCGCAGCGCTTGGTCCAGTCCCTCGTGCATCTCCTCGATCTCGCGTTGCTCCATGATGTCCTGTCTCCTTGTCGTCCTCGGTGTGTGCGCTGGTGGTGTCGGTCGTCCTGGTAGGGCCGGGCCCGCCGTGGGCGGGGCCGTCGGCGACGTAGGTGCCCGCCGGGGCGGGGTCCACGGGTTGGGGGGTTTGTGGGGTGTGGGTGCCGGCACGGGCGTCGCACTGCCGGAACGGTCCTTCGTCAGGGGAGTACAGCAGCGGCAGGTGGTGGTCGGCTTCCGTCCGCCACCACGCGGCGAACGCACCACCGTCCTTCGACGCCCTGGCACCTTCGTAGGCTTCCCACAGCGCCTCCAGGCGTAGCGCGGCCTCCGGGTGTGCCCACCACTGCCGGCACCACACGGCGTTCGCGGTGTCCCGCACGTAGAACGGCATCACCCACCCGGTGACGAACTGCTGAACCGTCCAGAACTGCGGGTCCGCACCCAGCTCCTCGTCCTGCTCCGCCTCGGGTTCGGGGTCGGGGTCCTCGACAGGACCAGCACCGGTTTCCGGCTCGGGCGCTGTGCTGTCATCGTCGGCAATGCCGGCCTGGAACGCGGCGTACTGCGCATCCATGGCCGCCGGGTCGGCGGTGCCGTTGCCGTCGGTGGTAGGTGGGGTGCCCACCTGGTCGTCCAGGCTCATCGACCCGTCACCACCGGGATGGCCCCGTCGAAGTCGGCGGCGGTCAGGTCGGGGTCGACCAGCACGATGCCCGCCGCAGGCTCCTCGAGAACGCCGCGGCCGCCTGCCCGCACCAGCTGCCACACCTGCTGGTCCGCACCGGGCGTGGTGGGGGCGGTGCGTTCGTACGCCGCGAGGTACTCATAGGTCGCGGTCGCGGGAGGCCACTGGGGTGGTCGCGGATCGTGGGTCGCCATGCTCGGGGGCCTTTCCTACGGTGTCGGGGATCTTCAGGCGGTGTTTTCGCAGGCCTGCCCGGCGTGGCTCGCCGCGGCCGCGTCCAACAGTTCGAGGAGGTCCGCGGGGTGGGTGATGAGGGACTGCTGGTCCAGCCACCAGCGGGCGGTGTCGATGCCCACCGCGGTGGCCTCCACCCGCTGGTACCCGTCGCGGTCTCCGTCTTCTTGGACGGCCCATTCGTAGAGGGCTTTGAGCTGCTCGTACCGCACCCGGCGGGCGAAGCCGACCTGTTTGGGTGAGCCGGTCAGGGTCATCGCGGCCACCTCTGTTTCCCACGCACCGATCGCCACCTCTTCTTCTTTGCGGCGCTCGGCGATCCACTGTGTGCGGGCCAGCTCGCGGCGTTTGTCGCGGGTGGCCTCGAAGCAGTCAGGGCACATGCCCTTCGACGACAAATAAGCGATCCACGGGCCGCGTTGGTCCGCGGCCCGGTCGGCGGCATCCACCGTCCCGGCGTGACCGCAGCCGAAGGTGATGTCGAAAACGGTGGGAATGGCCATCACGCAGCCTCCTCTTTCTGGGGGTCGGGTTTGGGGGTGGGCTCGGAGGCCGGGGTGGGCAGCAGCGGGTTGCGCGGGGGCAGGGTGCCTTCTTGGCCTCCGCGGACGAGGTCGGCGTAGGGCCGGGCCGACCAGTGCCGCAACCGCACCAAGGACGCGGTCACCCCGGACACGAGGACCACCGCCCTGGCTTGCGGGATCGCGGCCAGGTCGGCGACCTCCAGGATGGGTTCGCGGCGGTTGGACAACTGCCGCGACCGCGACCCCCCGTTCCCGCCGACGGACACGCTGGAGGAGGCCACGTCGTGGTCCCCGATCAGCAGGGACACGGTCTTCAGGAAATCGGTCTCGGCGATGCCCTTCCCGATGCCGCGGACGTTGCACGCCGACCACAGGGCGTCCATCCCCTCACGGCCCCACACCCGGGCGCCTTGGGAGTAGGACTGCAAGAACGCCGACACCACGATGCCCTTGGACCCGTAGTGCGACAAGAGGTCCGGCAACTGCGGCCAGCGCACGATGTTCGCGACCTCATCCAGGCACATCAGCAGCGGCGGGGACAACCGGCCCAGCGGGGAGGCCTCCGCCCGGCGTTCCGCCGCCTCGGCCACCGCCACCGTCAACGCGGCGGTCAACGCCCGCGTCGTCCCCGCGCCTTCCTTGCTGATCGCGTACACCGTCTCGGTGGAGGCGACGAACTCGTCCGGGTTCAACTGCGGACGGGTGTCCTCAGGCCCGGTGGGGCACACCCAGCTCAGGATGTGCCGGTCGGTGAGGAACCGGCACATCTTGCGGGACGTGCCAAACACCCCGCCGCGCTGATCCTGCGGCAGCCGCGACGTGCCCCGCACCGCCAGGGCCACCTCGGTTTCCCCCGCCGCGGTCAGCGCGGTCACCGGGGCCGAGTTGTCGGGGTCGTTCAGCCACCCGTAGACGGTGTTCAACGTTTCCCCGGCCACCGCCGCCGCCAACAAATACTGGGCCAGCAGGGCCTCCCCTTCCGGTTCGAAGTAAGCATCACCCTTGTCACCGGCCCCGACCGCCGCCGAGAACAGCGACGCCATCGCGGAAGCCTTCGCGATGTCGGTGACGTAGGTCAGCGGGTTCCACCACCACGTCGGCTCGTCCTGGGCCACGACTTTCTGCGGGTCGAAAATCCACAACCGGCCCCGCCCGGCCCGTACCCCGCGGGTCAGGTCGACCAGGTCCCGCTTGTTGGAGGTCCCGAACACGGGTCCTTTCGTCTCGCAGACCTGCGGCACCACCACACACGAGGTCTTCCCCGACTGCGGGCCCATGATCCACAGCTGCACGAAGTTCCACGGGGCTGCCAGCATCTGCCCGGTCCGTACCGATTCCGCCAACGGCACCCCCGGCCCCGCCTTCTCCGCCCGCATCGCGGCCGCGGCCTCCGCCGCCGGTCGTGCGGTCAACACGCGCAACTCGGCTGCGGTAGCCATCGACGTTGCCTTGGCGTCGATCCAGTGCCGCGACCGCGACGACACCACCCACCACCAGCCCGCCGCGGCCGCGACCAGGACCAACACCAGCCCGAACCCGACCAGTACCCACGTCGCCGACGCAGGCCAGCCCAGCTTCCCCGTCACCAGACGCACCACCACACCGGGCGGGTTGCTCCCCACCGCCGCACCGCCGGCGATGCGGGCGGCCCCCCACACCGCCACCACCACCGCCACCAACGCGAAGACGGCCAGCAGGAACACCCACTCCCCGGCACCGCTGCCCGGATCGGCCCGCCGGTTCGGGCGCCGAGGGCTCACCGGGTCCCCGCCTTGGCGCGGCCCGGCTTTCCCAGGACGATGACGTTGGCGGGCGCGCCCACCGCAATCGGGTCGGCGGGACCAGCTGCAAACACCACCGGCACCGCGCTCGCGTCCGTCCGGCGGACGATCCCGGTGTGTGTCTGGTGCTCGTCACGATTTTCAGTCATGGTGTGCTCCTTCGGTAGTGACTTTCAGGGAACGGGCCACTGGCGCCGTTATAACTGGGGTAGCAAGCGATCCGTACGTCCGGTCGAACATCCACGCGAGGGACGTGGCCACCGGGTGGTTCCCGACCGTGCAGGCTTCCAACTCGCGCACGGACACCCGAATCCAGTTCTGCAGCTGCCCGGCGCGCGATTCCCGCCGTGCCTCCCAACGCAAGGGGTGCTCGAGGTAGCTGGCGATGGTGCTGGCCGGGTCGTCGACTCGGTGGAACACGACCCTGTCCTGCACGCCGGGCTCGGCACCATCGACCGCGAGGCGCATCACCCGCCGGGTCACCGAGTCACCAGGCACCGGTGAGGGTGAGCTCAGGTCGCGGCTGAACGTCGTGTGCGGGTCATCCACCGCCCAGAACACCACCCGCACTCGGTCCGCACCCACCGCCTGCGGGAACACATCGGCCCGCAGCCCGATCGCGCCCCCGGCCACCGCGGGTCCCGGTACGCCGTACCAGCTCAGCGGCGGCGTGAACGGGTCGCCGTCCCCCGCTGCCGCGTTTCGATCGGTGTCCGTCATGGCCGTTCTCCTTCGTCGATGTCGTCCTGCCCTGCGCTCTGCCCACCGATGCTGCTCAGCACTCCCAGCGCCGCCAGCGCGGCGATCACCCAGAGCACCCCGATGCCCCCGAGGAACCACCAGTTCGTCACTGTTTTCATCGTGTCGGTCACGGGCATACAACGCGTCACACCATCACCGATCTGGGCGCCGTCGGCGCACCACATCCGCTGGGCGAGGAACACCCAGCGCACCAGCAGCAATGCGGCCGTACCGATCACCGCACCCACCACCGCCGCGATGACCCCGCCAGCACGGGGGGCACCCACCGCTGCCGTCCTCGGCTCCTCCTCGACGGCCGGCCTGGGGGCTGCGGCCTGGCCCGCGTGACCCGGCATCGCCGGGTTCACGAGGCCACCTGTTGGCGGCCGATGCGGTGGCGGGCTTCGGCTTGTTCCCATCCTTTGTTGGTGTTGTTCACGGCTTTCTCGACCTCGGTCAGGACCACCTCGAACGGGGTTCCCGGTTTCTTCCCCGTCTTGAGCAGGAACTTGCCCATCCCCGGGGGTGGTGGGGGTTCCCCGCCGACGTCGCCCGCACCGTCGTCCTCGGCGGTGTGACCCGATTCCACCGACCACTCCGCGATCATCTCGGTCTCCGCCGTCGACATCGCGAACACTTTGCGGAGGTTGCCCATCTCCCCGTCGGCGAGACCGCCGAGGAACACCATCTCCGAGCGCTCCACGAAGCCCCACGCCTTCTTCGTGGCATCGGCATCGGCCAGCTCCAGGTCGTCCATGGTGTGGGTGATCAGGATCTGGCCGAGGACTTTCTGCCGGTTCAGCCGGGTGATCTCATCGACCCGGTCCACCATTTCCACCGAGGCTTTCAGCGTGCGCCACAGCTCGTCCATGATCATCAGGTAGACGGTTTGTTCCCGCAGGCCGGCGGCGGCCAACTCCTTGGCCGCCGACACGGCGGACTGTCCGTAGGACCAGCACACCAGCTGCACCCCGGCCTGCAAGATCTGCTCGGCGGTGTCGATCCCGGACACATCGAAGACCACCGCCCGGTCCAGCAGCATCGGCACCGTCGTCGGCTTGGTGAAGGTGTCCCCAAACCGGCCGTCCTCACCCAACGCCATCAGCGAGGACAGCAGGTCCTCCGCGGTGTCGTCGTAACGGGAGTCCTCCCCCCGGTCCAACGACATGGCCCGCACCCGCGGGTGGCGGGCGGCGATGATCGCCACCACGTCGGCGATCAGCGGCGCCGTTTCCTGCGTGTAGGCCACGCGCAGGGCGGCTGACAGCATGGACCCTTCCCGGTCCTTGAGCGGACCACCGCGGACCAGCTCGCACAACCCGGTCAACACGTTCAACGCCCGCCCGAGCTGCTCGGCCTCCACCCGGCGGCGGGTGTCCGGCGGTAACCGGTGCAGCTCCAGGGCCAGTGGTCCCGGGTCCAGCGGGTTGACGTGCCCGCGTTCGGGGCCCACTTCGATGACCTGCCCGCCCACGGCCCGCACCAGATCGGGGTAGTCGGGTTTGAGGTCCGACAGGATCAGCGGGATGATCCCGAACGCGGCGCACACGTTCACGATGCGCCGCACCAGGGTCGACTTCCCCAACCCGGGGCGGCCGAGGACGAACGCAGAGGGGTTGAGGATGCGCCGCGACAAGAACCACATGATCGGGTCCCCGCACACGGTGGCCCCGGTCAGCTGATGCTTGCCCAACGGCACCCCGTCGGTGGGGGTGCCCGACCCGGCGGAGAAGGGCCACAGCCCGCACACCTGCACGGTGGTGCCCCGATACTCCGGCGGGGCCTCCACCCACGGCACATGCCCACCACCAGGGCGGCGCCAGCCCCGCACCCCTGGCCGGGCCGCCCGCGCCTCCCGGGCGGCGGCGTACGCCAGGCGTTTCGCGGCCCGGCGCTCACTGTGCGTCAGGGCGACCGTCGCGATCGCCGCATCATGGGGGGTGTGCAACCGGGGTGGGGCCACCACCTGCGCCTCGCGGCGGCGGCGGAACGGTGCCAACAAAGTGCTCATCGGGGGTCTCCATCCGGATTCGGCTCACCCGCGGGCTCACCGAGGTGAAAAGGGTTGAGGGCCTGTCCCTCGCCGGGGCTCAGGTGGATCACGGCCCCGCCCAAGGCGTCCACCAGCTCGCGGAATTCCCCGACATCGGCGAGGTGCACTCGGGGGATGCCGGCGGTCTCGTCGGCGCACATCAGCAGCGGCGGGGACATGAGTTCCCGAGCTGGGCGCTTGGGTGCCGGATCCTGTTCGCGGCTCACAGCGTGTCCCGCGCCCACTCGGGCAACGCCAGGTGCGCCGGCAACACCAAGCCCAGCGGCAGCCCGGCGGCGAAGGACGCCGCCTGGTTGTAGCGGGCGAGGCGCAGCCGCAGCTTCGTCGGCGCCGTCAGCATCGAAATCGTCGACGCCGCCCGCGCCAGCATCGCCTCATCGGTGACGGTGGCGGTCACGATGATCCCGAACCGCACCAACCCGGCCCCTTGGGCTTCCTCCTGCGCCGCCTTCTCCGCCGCGGCCAACATCGTCATGTCATGGGCTTGGGGGCGGGTCCGGGCGGAGGCCTGGGTGCGGGCGTCGCGGACGTCGCGTTCCACCATCCGCCGCGCCGTCTCCGCCGAATGCGGCCGGTAGATCAACGTCACCCGTTTCCGGGCGATGTCGTGGTGCGGGGCCAACAGCGACTTCAGCGAGTGGTCGTAGAACACCCCCGGTGGGGCGTCCCGCATCTGCCACACCATGGAGAACGCCCCGTCGTGGGCGTAATGCTCGGGCAGGTCGTGGGCGAACGCCGGACCGGCCTCCGACCACGCCAGCCCGGTCCCGCCCTGGCCACGTTGTTCCTCCACCAGCTGCGCCACCGACGGGTCGTAACAGACCCGGACGGCGTCGGTGAGGTCTGCACCGGACATCATCCGCACCGTCGTCCCCGCGCCCGTGCTCCGCAGCGCCTGCCGCAAACCCGGCAGGCGGCGACCCAAATCGGCCAGCATGTCCTCCTGGCTGCGTTTGTCCTCCCCAGGGCGGGGGCGGGAGGAGAACGTCAACGCGATCCGGGTCGTCGTCGTGGAGGACGCCGCCGGATACTTCGTGGTGATCTCGTCCAGGGTGGCCGTCGAGAACTCCGGTGCGGTGTCCTGGGTGTGGCGTTTCACCATCCGCACCAGCCGGGTGCCGGGGTCTGGGGCTGTTTCGATGGTCACTGCCGCCGCAAGAATGTCGGGTTGCTGACCCAGATGGGCGAGCCACCCACCCCAGTGCGCCACCGACGAGTCGGTCACCGACTGGTCCACCAGGTCGTTGCCGGTGGCCTCGGACTGCATCACCGCCGAGTAGTGATCCACCCCGGGGGTGTGCACCACCCCGTAGGGGTCGCCGTAGGCGTCGACCGCTCCTACCAACTCGGATTGGGCGAGCAGTCCCGGCAGCCGGGTCCGCCCATCCGGGATCTGCCCCGTTGCCCCCGCCACCACCCGGTTGCGCCCAGCTTTCGCCGAGTGCCGGAACACCACCCGGCCCAGCAGCCGTTGATACCCGCTGTGCCCATCGGGGCCCTGCACAATCATCGGGGTCAGCACCAGCACCGACACCGCCAACGCGATCGCCGCGGCGATCAACCCGAAGCCCATCAGCATGATGACCACGATCACCGCGGCCACCCCCACGAGGATGCTCGCCGCCATCCCCATCCCCAACACACCCGGCCGCCTCGGCGGCCGCAAATTGCCGTACGTGACCCGCTCCACCGGTTGCTGTGTCGTCATGATCTAGCTCCCTTCCGTGTGGGCTGCCCCGGACGGGCCACCCTCGTTGTCCTCCACCGACCCCGCCGCGGCGTCACCCACCTGCTGCGCCGCCGACCACGCCGCCCCCGCCGGCTTCCACGTCGGACGGGCACCACCACCCCCACCTGAACCGGCCGGGGTCACACCCCCACCGGAGCCCTGTGTCGGTGTCGCCCCCGACGGAGACCCACCACCAGAACCGCCCCCGCCCAAACCATTCGAACCGGCACCATTCGAGGCGGCACCATTCGAGCCGCTGCCGGCACCGACCGGGGCCACACCACCACCGGAGCCCTGCGTCGGTGGCGCCCCCACCGGAGACCCACCACCAGAGCCGCTTCCACCCGATCCATTCGAGCCAGCACCACCACCGGCCGGGGACCCACCACCAGAACCGGTCCCACCGCTCCCGCCGGAGTCATTCGACGCACCACCACCTGTCCCGCCGGACGTGCCGTTCGACCCGCTCGGCGGCGCAGCCCCGCTCCCCCCGCTCTCTGCACCGGCCCCGCCCCCCGCGGGCACGCCCGCGGGAACCGGCTCCGAGGTTCCACCGGTGTCCCCGCCACCGCCTCCACCGGGCGGGCTGTCACCACCACCAGCCGGCGCACCACCACCCCCACCACCGGTGGGGCCACCACCACCACCCGCGGGTTCGGTGCTGCCGGACGGACCACCGCCACCGCCTCCTCCCCCGGTACCTCCTCCCCCGGTACCTCCTCCCCCGGTACCGACACCACCTCCGCCCGCAGCGGCACCGGCTCCACCGGAGGACGCGGACGCCGCACCCGACGCACCACCGCCACTCGCACCGCCAGCCGTGGCACCGGCGCCCATCGTCACCGCAGCGGCACCGACCGCCACCGCAGCACCCATCACCGCAGCACCGGTCATCGCACCCGACCCGGCCGCGGTCGCCGGGGCCACGAACCGCAGCAACGCCGGCAACGACAACCCCGCCACCGCGAGGATCGCCATCCCCGTCAACGACGCCATCAACGCCGACACCCCAGGATCGGTGGTCTGAAAATCGTGGCCGTCCTTGATCAACAAGAACCCGGCGGAATAAATAATCGACGCCACCGGGCGCAGCAACACAAAAGCAATGAGGTAAGCGTTGATCTTCTTGTACCACTGCAAACCCTGCTCCGTGCCCGTCAACGACGCCGACAACGGCCACACCGCAATCAGGATGATCAGCAACGCACCCCGCAGAATCATGAAGATCACCATCGCCCCCGCCCCGAACAACGCGAAGATCGCGACGATGATCGTCAACAACGGGGTCATCGCCAACAAACCCTCATTCGTCAACAAGCTCGGCGCGGACTGATCGAACGGTGCCCCCGTCGCGGACTGAATGATCCAGGGCGAGAACATATCCCCCCCCTTGATCAAAATGTCGACGATCCCAGCGCCGGCGGCGGTCACCGCGATCAGGCGCACCAGCATCTTCACCGCCTCCGTGCCATGCTCGGAGCGGCCGGTGATCCCCAACCTGGCACCGCACACGATCAACCCGACCACCGCGGCCAGGATCGTCAGATACCCCAAATTGCCCTGCAACACCCCCGCCGCCCCCGACGCCTGCAGATTCGTCGGAGCCGCGGCACCCGTCAGCTCCGGCCCCGACAGATTCGACACCTTCGGCGACGGAATGTTCAACCAAAACGTCCCCAACGTCTTCAAAATCGTCGTCGTCGCATCCGCCGCCGACTTCCGCACCTCATCCAGAAAACTATTCGTCACCTTCGACGCCACAGCACCAGTGGCGCCACCGATATAGCAGCCAATGTCTGGAAACCCGCACATCAGGACACCCCCGCCCACGGAACAAAGCCCGCCAACGACGTAGCGGAGGACCCCGTCACGACCACCGTCGGGCCGGGTTGCGGCACAGCGCGCCAGTCACCCTGGTACCACTGCATCGCGACCGTCAGCAGGGGGTAGCTGTCGGTCTGGCCGGGGATGCTCGCAGCCAGCGCAATGCTGGCCTGATCCGGGGAGTAGGAAATGATCCGGAAACCAGCGAACTGGCCGCTGCCGCGATTGTTGCGCGGTGGTGCAGGGTTCGCCGCAACCTGCGCGGAGTATTGATTCGGTACCACCGACAGTTTGAGTGACGCATCTTGAATCTCCTGCGGGCTGCCGGTGCCTTGCCCGAGGTTCGAAGCGGCCAAGACCGCGCCGAGGGGGGTGTGGGAGTAGCAATAGCGAACGCCCCCGGGTCCGTGCAGCGTCGGGCCGTCCGCGGCGGACGAGGGCACCGCGAACCCGCCCGTCAGTGACCAGGTCACCCCGGCGGGGGGTGAGGTGGGGATGGTCTGGTCGGTGCCGGTGGTGGCACAGCCCGCCGGGCGACCGGCCTGGCCCGCACCCGGCGCCGTGGCCGGGGGTGATCCACCCGGGGGTGCACCACCGGCCTGCGCCGTGCTACCCGACGGCGCACCCGGTGGACTCGCGGCCGTCGGAGTGCCGGGTTTGCCGCTGGTCGCGGCGTGGATCAGGACGATGACGAGGCCGATCGCGACCATGCCGAGCAGCACTGCCGACCCGATCCACGCCGGGGACGGGCCACCATTGTTTTCCCGGTCGCGCCGGTCACGACGACGTTTCGAAGGCATGGGTTGGTTTCCCCTTATCAGGTCGTGAGGTTCAGGACGATCGCGGCGACGGCCGCCGCGGCGCCGAGTGCACTGACGCTCAGCACCTGCGCCGGTCGGCCGGACACCGTGCAGCTACCGCGGTGCAGCTCGAACACATGCAGCCCCAGCAAGGCGGTGGCGGCGCACAAACACGCCACGCACACCGCCCACGCCGTTTCGGCAGTACTCATTCAGACCACCGCCACCCGAGGGTGGCGCCGGGCCGCCGGCCTCGGCGAGGACGGCCGCCATGGTGGCGTTCATTTAGGTGACTGATCCGACGATGGCGCCGGCCGCGCCGATGAGGACGGTGCCCAGCAGCGACATGCCCAGGCCCTTCATGGAGGCGGCTTCCTCGCCGCGGTGGTGCTTCCAGGCCATGGTGGCGGCGGCGATGACGAACCCGACGAGGCAGGCGGCGAACGCCCCCCACGCCACGTAGTTGACGACGGTGATGATGCCCTGGGTACCGGGGGGTTGCTTGGAGTTGATGTTGATGTCCGAGCCGCCAGCGAGGACCAGTTCTTGGGTGACAGCGTTCATTGCGGGTGTGCCTTTCTGTTAGGAGGCCGCGGTGCGGTCTCGGGGAAACTCATGGGGGTCCTGCTCCCGGGCCGGTTCCGGTCCGGGTTCTTGATCGCGGGCGGTTTCCGCCGCCCGCCGAATGTGGGTGATGGAGCGGCGGGTGCGGCGCGG
>JAABUZ0100007718.1_pt1 | contig 12874 bp, 12 predicted proteins | sample 5562091 | NCBI WGS metagenome assembly JAABUZ01 (sample SAMN12813069, study PRJNA571459) | rock metagenome | isolation source: Antarctica rocks | place: Antarctica: Victoria Land, Linnaeus Terrace sud | collected 2015-12-21 | reverse complement strand
CCAGGTTAACAGGCTCAAGGCTCTAAAAAGGGGTATGTATGGCCGGGCCAAACTCGATCTCCTGCGTCAGCGCCTGTTGCACGCGGCCTAGATTGAGCGATGGGCGCATCAAAAGCGCCCAAGAGCCTTATTTTTGACCCACTAACGCCAACTTGTATTGACCCACCGCCACTCCGCATGGACCCATCCGGTCGGTACCATATGTTACGCTAGTTTCGACTAAAAACGATCGTACCACACGGCACTGTCTGTTGACTCACATGGGGCGGCGTCATCTCGCTGGCACCAGCGCTGGTCCTCCTTTCGCTAGACGGCGTGGCGAGCGCTACCGACACACGCCCCCGCCGGGGAAAAAGGCGGCCCCGGGGGACGACTGGCGCGGTGTGCCGGCCCTTTCGATTTCGATTTTTCGATAGCGCAGTTCCTTCCTTATGATGCTGACGATGACGTGCTCTCAACGGGAGCCTGCAGCACCTGCAGGCGGTCTTTCATGCGGTAGCTCTGGCCGTTGATCGCAACCACTTCGGCGTGGTGCAAGAGGCGATCGAGCAAGGCGGTCGCCAGAACCTCGTCGCCGAGCATCGGCCCCCATTCCGCGAAGCTCTTGTTGCTCGTTAAGAGGAGTGATCCTTTCTCATAGCGGGCGTTGACCAACTCAAAGATGAGATGGGCCTGCTTGGGGGTGAGGCGCGTGTAGCCAATCTCATCGATGACGAGGACTTTGGGCCGCTCATAGTGGCGCAGCCGTTTGCGCAACAGCCCCGCATGTGCGGCGGCGTCGAGGTCAGCGACCAGGTCGGTCAGCGTGGTGAAGTAGGCGACATAGCCGGCTTCGCGCGCCTGCCAGGCCAGACTCACCGCCAAATGGGTCTTGCCCACCCCTGGAGGACCCAGGAAGACGATGTTCGTGGCGGTTTCCACGCAGGAGAGGCCAGCGAGCTCGCGGATGGTGCGCTCGGAGAGACCAGGCTGGTAGGAGAAATCGAAGGCATCCAGGCTCTTGCGGGCCGGGAGATGAGCGGCCTGGCTGCGGCGTTCGACCATACATGCGTGGCGGACCTGGGCCTCGGTCGACAGGGCGCGGTGCAGGAACGCATCGTAGGAGAGCTGCTCCTGGCGGGCTTCATCGAGCAGGGTCGGCAACGCCGTGGCCAGGTGACGCAGGCCGAGTGCGGCGACGACGGCGGCACTTGCGCTCATGCGAACACCTCCACGCCGTAGAGGGCGTCGTATTGGGCGGCCGAGCGGTGCGCGACGACGGGAGCGGGGACCTGGTGGCCGAGGGGCCGGGGGCGACGCCGGGCCATCGCTGCGGGCAGGACCTGCGCGAATTGGTCCGGATGCGCGACGATCTCGCCCGAGCGCGGCTCCTTGTCCAGGGTGACGACGAGCACGCCGCGCTGCCAGACGGTGAGCTGGTTGTTGTGCTCGCGCACCTGGACGATCCCACCGGCGGCGGCCGTTGCGGAGGGGAGCCCGTAGAGCACCCCGTCGTAGGAGAGGAAGCCGTCCCAACTCACGCGCCGTTCCTCGGTCGCGAAGCGCTCCCAGGCGAAGGCCGGGGGGAGCGGGCGCAGCCCCTCCTCTGTATGGAGGTCGATGGGCCGGCGGCGCGTGGTGCGGTGGACGCGCCGGTTGAGTCCGTCGCACCACCCGGCGGCCTGCCGGTTCAGGTCATCGAGGTCGGTGAAGGCCACGCCCGGCCAGAAGCTCTGTTTGACCACCCCGACGGATCTTTCCACTTTTCCCTTCGTTTGGGGCGTATACGGCCGACAAACGCGCGGGACCACGCCGATGGAGGCCATGAAGTCGGCGAAGACGGGGTTCCAGACCGGCTCCTTGCCGTCCATCTGTTCCAGGAAGACGTTCTTCATGCGGTCGGTCAGCGCGCTCTTGGGCAGGCCGCCAAAGGACTCGCACGCCGCCATGACGCAGCGGATCAGCGTCGCGGTATCACACCGTTTGACGAAGGCGACGAAGCGCATCCGCGCGTAGCCTAACACAGCGGTAAAGCCGAAGACCTTGCGCCGCGTCCCCTCCTGCTCGTACACGAACTCTCCCCAGTCGAACTGCATCTGCTGCCCCGGTTCCGTCTCGTAGCGGAGCACCGGCCGCTGCCCGGCCACGGCGGGGCGTAAGGGCCGGACGAACGCCTTCACGGTGCTCACCTCGCCGGTGTAGCCGAGCGCGCGGAGGCGCTCACGCATCGTCACACAGTTGTACCGGTGGTCGTCGCGCACCCAGGCCACGATCCGCTCCTTATATGGGTCCAGCTTGGACCCCCGCTGCCGCCGTCCCGCCGCCTGTGGTCCGCTCCGTAGGTAGGTGCGCACCGTGTTGCGTGCGAGTCCCAACTCGCGGGCAATCTCCCGGATGGGCTTGCCCTCGGCCGCCAACCCTTGTATCTTGCTCACTGATCCACTCCTTAACATGTCCGCCTCCCTTCATCTCCTGCACAGAGACTAGGGTGACGGTCTACGAGGGGTGGGTCAACTTTCTTGGCGTTCCTGGGTTAATTCTACGTCGCCGTTAATACCGTTAGGGTGGGAGCCACAAAACCCCGTGTTAAGGTTCCTGGGCCATCTACCCTTAGTGGATTGCCTCATTCCTGCGCCTCAAGGTCTAGATATGACGCGGCCGGCGGATTACCGCGTTCGTCTTGTTCCCATGAAACCATGTCGCATCACGCGTTTTTCCTGTGTTGAGGCACGGCTTTGGGATGCAGGACAGATACCGTAGGTACATTTTGTTGGGACGCTATGAGTTGTGGCCGGCACGAAGAAGGCGGCCTTCTGGTCGAGCGTGAGCGCGAAGAGCAGCAGGTCGGCGCGCGCTCACGGGAGCGCGACGGGCGTCCACCGCCCGCCGCCGTCGGTCGTGCGGAACACCCGGCCCGCGTCAGCGGCGAGCCAGCCGTGCTGTGGGTCGGCGAAGACGAGGGGGCCGACCCCGCCCGCGTCAGGGCTCGCCACGGCATAGGGCAGGGCCGGCCGCCAGGTCCGCCCCCCATCGGTCGTTCCGTAGAGGGTCCCCCGCTCCAGGGTCAGCCAGCCGCGCGCGGGGGTGGTCATCACCACGCCGGCGATATAGCCGCTGCTGGGCAGCCCGCCGCAGCCCGTCGGCGGGCGCAGTTCACCGACACAGGTGGACGCCACGAGCCGCCAGTGCCGCCCGGCGTCGTGCGAGGCGTAGAGCACCTTGCCCTGCCTGCCCGTGCCGGGCTCGTTACCGCAGAGCAGCCACAACAATGGCGCCTGCGGGGACGCCAGGCGCCGCGAGAAGGGGTTGGACCGGTCGCAGGGCGTCGCGACGGTCCGCCAGGGGGCGCCCGGCGAGAGGGCCGCGAACGTCTCGGCGCCGGGCGCGAAGGGGGAGAATCGGTCGGGGTCCGGCGGGCACGACTCCAGAGGCGCCCCCGCGATCCACGCGGTCCCGCGCCCCGCGCGCACGACCTGCCCGACGGCGCAGACGGGCGGCTGCGCCGCGGCGGCGCGCCACGTCCGCCCGGCGTCGGCTGAGATGAAGAGGGTGGGGCGGCAGCGCGCCGCCGCGGCGCACAGACGCGCCATCAGCCATACCGTGCCGGCGGCAGGCGCGATCGCCTCGACGGCGCCGAACCGCCGCGCGGCCGTCCAGGTGCGCCCGCCATCGTGCGTCACGAAGAGGCCGGGGCCGAAGGCCCATCCGTCCCGGGGTGTCGCGAAGCGGAGGTGGTCGACACAGCGCGGGTTACTGGCGGTGCCGGCGCAGGACGGCGTGGGAGGCGCGGGCAGGGCGTGCCAGGTGCGGCCGCCATCGTCCGTCGTGCGCAGCGCGAGCGCGCAGGGAATCCGCCCAGTGCAGGCGTCGGTGGTCCCCAACGCCCAGCCGTGACGGTCGTCGGCGAAGCTTAGGTCAGAGATGTAGAGGGGGGACGTGGCGCGCGCCCGGCTGGCGCGCGCCGTGGTCGCCCCACCCATCGCCGGCGTGATCACACGGATGCTGTCCAGGGTCAGGGGCCGGCCCGTCTGGGTGAGCGGGACCGGGCTCAGCCACGCGCCCACGATGAGCGCGCCGCAGCCGACGATCGCTGCGAGATACCGCATGGCGCTGCCTCCTTGTTCCGCTCCTGCGTGTCGGCCCTCAGTGATAGAACGACGAGCGGCATCGAAAGGATACAGGCGGGATAGGCGCCAGCCCTCCACGGCGTGAGCGGTCCGTCCGCGCGCTGACGTGGCGCGTGGCGCAGTCAGGCGGCGGCGCTTGTGGGTGGGGGGGCAGTGCGTGCGTGTCGGGGAACTCCTGTCCCCGTGAGCGGGGCTGGAGCGCGGCCGAAGACGAGGGGCGGGGCCGGTGATCGCCCGATGGTACGTGGACAGGCCGCTAATGGCCTGGATGCTGGTGAGCGCGGCGGGGACCGTGGGGGGCCGGTCATTGGCCAGGAACACGTCCCCGCCGGGGCCGGGCAGCCGGTAGTCGTCGAGGCGGACGCGGAGCACCCGCTCGACGCGGGCGGTGGGGGCCGTCACCGCGATCAGCTGATCGGGCGTGATCACGGTCACGGTGAAGCCGACGCTACGTGCCCACGTCGTGATCGGCCCCGTCGCGCCGGGCGGGGCGTCGACGCGCAGGCCGATGTTGAGTTCAAGGACCTCTGTGGGGTTGTGGGGGCCGAGGCGAATCGCCGTGTGGTGGGCCACCGGGTCGTCGATGCTCTGGGCCAGGACGCGGCCGGGTGGCGGCGGGGCGCCGGCCGAGGGGTGCCCCGCCGTGGCATCGGCGCAGCCGAGCAGAGGTCCCAGCGCCAGGCCGAGCACGGTCAGTCCGACGAACACACGATGCATCACCATACCCCTTTCAATTTCTTTGCCAGCCAAGACACAGCCATCCTGGTCCCTGTACACGGCTGCGCGGGACACTCCATCTCTCTAACATAAGGGCGTACGGTGGGACAATCTGTAACAGAAAGGAGGCATAGAGCGCCCCCACGTCCCTCTTAGCGGCCCCTAACGCGCTGGGGTGGCCGTAGGCGGGCGCTAGGGGGCGGTGTGGATTTCATATGCCCCTGCGGGCCATGGGGCGCTCCTGGCGGCCCTGGGGGCGTCGGCGCGCGACGTGGGACCGGCTGCGAGGGACGCTCCGGCGTCACCGTGAAGGGGATGCTTGCTCCCGCGTTACCTCCCTGTGTGTTCGTCACGATGAAGGAGGCGAGGAGTTGACCGGCCACCGGCGTCTGGAGGCGCAGCGTGACCGAGAAGCGTGTGTCGCTGTGAGAGAGCGGGTGCCGCGCCAGTGGCGCGGTGTAGATGACGGGACCCTGGCGCACGCCAGCGGGTGACGCTCTGGTGATGTAGAGGACTGCGGAGGAGGACACCCAGCGCGCGGTCGCCCCTGAGACATAGGGGGAGGTATAGGCGTGGAAGAGCAGGATGAAGCCTGCCTCGTCGCCGCGGGTCAGCGCGGTGGTCCGCTGCCAGCGCCCTTGGCGCACGGCGTACACGGCAGGAAACGCGGCGATCCGAGGCGCGGGGCAGCAGCGCGCACGCGCGGCGAGGGCACGCGAGCCCGCTAGGCCCTGGGCGAGAGCAGCGGCGCTCATAAGAGTGAGCACGCACAGCGCAACGGGTGGTCGACAAAGGCGCATGGGATGTTTGACCCTCTATGCTGCGTACGATGTACCACAACATAGGTAATAACGGATGAGTGGCGCCAAGGGTAACGGGCGCGGCGCCGGCGCTCCTGCGCCTCGACTGGCACCGCGACGCGGTCGTGGACCATCGCATGGGTCGGTAGCGTCACCTGTGGAAAAGGAGACTGTCATGATTTCACGCACCCCGCAGACAGCGGGTCAGCTGCCCGCGTCCTGGCAGCGCGCGCTCTATCTGCCCCTGATCATCCTCGCGTGGCTGGTCATCGTCATGGCCGGAGCGTGGCTCCTGGCGCATGTCGTCAAGGCCCTGCTAACGCTGCTCTTGAGCGGCATCGTGGCCTTCGCGCTCACCCCGCTGGTCTCCCTGCTGGCGCGCTGGCTGCCCCGCCCCCTGGCCATCGCCGTGGCGTACGTGCTCGGCTTCGTGGTGGCGCTCGGCCTGATCGCCTTCCTCGTCGTCACCGCGGCCACCCAGATCACCGCCCTGGTCGGCCACCTCCCCGCCTATGCGCAGCAGGCCCAGCGCCTCGAACCGCGCCTCCTGCCCCTCCTGCGGCCGTTCGGGGTCACGCCGGCCACGCTCCACACCACGCAGCAGCAGGCCATCGCCTCCGTCCGGGGGGTGGGCACCACGGCGGCGACGGAATCGCTCGGCCTCGTTTCGGGGGTCGTGGCCACGCTCATCGACCTCGTGCTGATCCTGATCCTGAGCGTGTACCTGACCGCAAATGGCCCGACGATCGCCCAGCGGCTACGCCGCGAGACGCCCGGCGCCCAACGCTGGCGCACCGGCCTGCTGATCGCGATCGTGAACCAGGTGGTCGGCGGCTACATCCGGGGCACGCTGACACTGGCGACGCTCGTCGGGGTGCTCGTGGGCGCGGGGATGCTCGTCCTGCACGTGCCCTATGCCGTGCTGCTGGGCGTGCTCGCGTTCTTCATGGAGTTCATCCCCATCATCGGGGTGCTCATCTCCGGGGCCGTGTGCGTCCTGATCGCCCTCTTCCAGGGGCCGGTGGTGGCGCTGCTGGTCCTGGTCTACTTCGCCGTCGTGCATGTCATCGAGGGCGATGTGGTGGGGCCGCGCATCATGGGCAAGGCGGTGGGCATCCACCCGGCGACGGCGCTGCTCGCGCTGGTCGCCGGCACCGAGCTGTTCGGCTTCTGGGGCGCGCTCTTCGGGGCGCCCCTGGCGGGCGTGCTCCAGGCCGTCGGCACGGCGGCCTGGCGCGAGCTGCGCGGCGGCGATGCGCAGGCCGTGGTGCAGGCCGTGGTGCAGACGGAGAAGCGGGCGGCCGCGGAGGAGCGGGCGACGGACGAGCCGCACAGCGCAGCGCCGGTCGCGCCCTAGCCGGTCCTGGCGCCCGTCACCTGGGGCCGTGGCGGTGTGGCACGGTGACCGGGTCGTGGTCCGTGCGTGGCCTTGGCGACCCGACGCCGCCCCTCACCGGCGGCGGATCGGCCTCCGCCCGGCCCTGTCATCGGATGTCGGACGGGACGTCGGACGCGCCGGAGTGCCCGGCGCGCTCGCAGGGAGGCAGGCGTGGTGGCACACGTCATTCTGCTCGTCAGCTCCGCTCCTGAGCGCGTGCAGGCGTGGGAGGCGCAGGTGCGCCAGCCCGCGTCCACCCTCCTCGTCGCGGACACGCTCGCGGAGGCGTGCGCCTGGGTCCGCCAGGTCCGCCCGGATCTGATCGTCGCCGACGCCGACCTCCGCGATGGCCCCGTCGAGGCGCTCCTGCGCCAGGTGCGCGCGCAGCGTCGCCTGGCGCAGGTCCCGGTCGTGATCCGGACGGACGGCGCGCGGACGGTCGCGTGCGATGCGGCGACGCGAGCCTGGGACGGGCGCGCGGCCCTTCCGTTCCCGCGTCGCCGCGGCCTCTAGCCTGGATTATTCATGAAAACATTCATCGAATTGGATTGGCTGCTGATCGGTTCTCCGTGGACTCTTACAGGCCACTTTTTGTGCCCAAATCGACTCTGAGGCCCCTTCAGACGCCCTATATCGCGCGGCGTGCAACCGAATACTGTCGATCCGATTCGACAAAAACGCTCATGAATAATTCAGGCTAGCCGCCTGGTCGGCGCGCTCAGCGTCCGCCTCGACCGTGGGCATAGACGACGCGCCCGGCGCCGGGTGCGGTAAGAACGCGGAGCGGAGGTGCGCCATCCAGCCCCAGGAACGGGGTGCGCTATCAGAACGTACGTCCGGTGCGGCGCCGGCACATAACGGGAAGGAGGGATGCCGGGGATGGACGAAATGGACGGGAGGGATGAGGGGGCGTGCCGCGCGCCCGGGGCGATCACGCCGGAGGCGCTGCTGGTCCATGCCACGGAGCGGCCCGATCCCGCGGTGGCGGCCCACCTCGCGGCGTGTCCGTCCTGCGCCGCCACGGCGGCCGACGACGCCCGGCTGGATCGGCTGCTGCGGGCGAAACTCTCCCGCGCGGCCTGTCCCACGCCGTTGCTCCTGGGTGAGTTCGCGCTCGATCTCCTCTCTCCGCACGAGACGAGGGCCGTACGGGATCACCTCGCGGTGTGCCTCGCGTGCGCGCGCGAGGTGGGCGAGGTGGAGAGGGCCGTGCGGGGGGACCGGTGCACGGAGGTCGGGTGTGGCGGCTGCGCGTGCGAGGTCGGACACGCGGGGAGCCCGTGAGGTGGTCATGATAGGCGCGCCCGTTGCAGCACCCCTACGTATGCGCGGGTTAAGTCGCGCTGACGTGCTTCTCTGGGACCGCCGGCGGTTCACCGACGGTCCAGGACTGCCCCCTTGCACGAACATCGCACCACCTACTTAGAAGACGTGGGGCGGCTCTGGCCTGTCGGGCTCCCCTGGACGCGCGGGAGCGCCAGGGAGCGGGGGCTGGCCGGGGAGCGGCGTCTCCGGGGCGGGCGGTCGCCCGGGCATCTGAGGGGCGCCCGGCGTTCCCGGCTCCCCTGGGAGGGGCCGCCCCGGGAGGTCGGGCATGCCGGGCAGCGGCGGCTGACCGGGGATTGAGGTGCCCGGAGGTTGGCCGGGGAGCGGCGTTTCCGGATAGGGCGGTGGACCGGGCAGAGCGGGCTGATCGGGACGTTGTGGACTGTCCAGGACGTGGGTGCGTGGCGTGACCATCGGTCTCCTCCTCGTTGCTTTAACTGCCCCCGCGTGACACCGGGCCGGGACGGAACTCCTGCCCGCGGCGAGCGTTGTTCCCTCAGCGGGCCTGGACCAGCATCTCCTCGCGCTTAACGGTGATCGTGGTGGTCAGGGCGTCGAAGGAGTCGGCGAACTGCCGCACGCCGTCCCGCTGCACCTGCCGCGTCACCGCGTCCAGGGAGAGGGCCGCCCGCTCTCGCCGTGATGGACGTATTCCAGGTCGTCCGGACTGGCTGATGACTGAGACATGCGGTCGTCTCCTTCCACGCGCTCGGCGTGACGCGCTCGCCGTGGTCCACATGAACAAACGCCGCGCGCGTCATGCGGTCCCTGTCCTGCTCCTCGCCTGCGCCGGGGCAGCGCCGATGTGGCCGGCACGGACAGACCGGAGGCTATGGCTGGTTCCCGCTCTCTGTGTCGTTCCCCCTCTCCGCGCTCGCGTCGCTCCGGCCGCCTCCGCCCAGGAAGCCCTTCGCCTGGCCGATCAAGCCTTCGGCCTGCTGGGCACGCGGATCGGACGAGCCCCGGAGCATGCCTTCCGCTTGATCGAGGAGGCCGCCGGCCGACCCTCCGGCGCCACCCGGGAGACCCTGCCCCTGACCGGCGCCGCCGTCTTGGGAGGCCATGCCCTGGGTCTGATCATAGCCTTGGTTGCCTCGGCCCTGATCCTGCCTGTACCCACCGTCTTGGGCGTGCTGCTCGTTGCCATCGTCGCCGGACTGGGGCGCGCTGTCGCGCTCATAGTCTGACATGCTCGACCTCCTTGCACGGCGCCCCTTCCACGGAGAGGATCGGCCGTGTCTGAGCTTCTGTGGCAGCGCACAAGCCGTCGCCGCCATGACCGCCAGGGGTCCCACCGTTGCATGGTCTCCTCAGCGTAGGCCGATTCATGGCCGCTGTCAAGAGCGCCGTTGCGGGGCGCGACGCAAGGCGAGGCCACGACGTTGGGTGGCAAGCGGCGAGGCTACCCATGCCCATATGGTAGGGTTCCATCGGCGGCGCCTACTATCGGCACGTAGTTGGGATGGGCGGAGCCATTATCAGGAGGTCTGCAGAGGGTATTGCGGTGTCGCCTAATGCTGCGGCGCGGCGATGTGGGAGTTGAGATCGGGGTGTTGATCGGCAACGGGATTAATGGCGCCGTTGGCGTCGTTCGTGAAATCGAACGTCCGCACGACACTTGTACTGCTGTAAATTGCTGCGGTTCTGTGTCGCATCCTGGTGTAAGACGTCACATTAGGTGATATTGTTGGCGACGTCGGCTTGCACCCCTGACCAGGCCCGTTACTCGCCCCCTTTTACGCGCAGGCACGACCCTGGAAACGACTCCACCAACAATATCAGAAACTGTGACGCCCTACAGCTGGTAAGGCCTAAACGGGACGGTGGCGAGATGCTATTTTCGCAGTAACGCGGCATGTCGAGGTCAATCCGCGGTAACGTGACAATACCCCGTATCGGCCGTACCGGTCGGGGCGCTCACCGGTGTCACGGTCGCTCGTCGCTTTTCACCTTGCGACGCGGCCCCGGCACGACGCCCGCGCCCACGCGACGCTTGACCCGTGGTGGGGTCGTCCTGCGTTTCTGCTCCACGGCGGGGTCCTGCTGCGCGTAGGCCAACTCGAAGGTACGCGAGAGGTCGAAGGTCGTTGCCCTCAGGCCCATGCCCACGGCATTGATCTGCGCGCCCACCACGGTGATAACCGCGAAGAACCAGAACCAAATGATCACGACGAGCAAGGCGGCGGCAGCCACCCCATAGCGCGTGTTGGGCGAGAGGAAGATGCGGAAATACAACGGGAAGAGGAGCTCCAACAGCCCGACCAGGAGCGCGGCCGCGAGTGCGCCGCGCCAGGCCTGCCGGACGCGCACCTCGAAATTGGGCACCACCATATAGATGGCCAGGAAGAGCAGCCAGAGCACGCCTAAGGAGGTGAGCGGGCCGACGAGGCTGAGCACGACGCCGACACCCTTGGGCACAAGGCGATCGAACCAGTCCGAGCCGGCCGTGACTAGGCTGGCCGCGCCGAGGGAGAGCGGCAAGAGGAGCGCGAGGAGGAGCACCATGCCGAGGGCCATGAGGCGCTGCGGCACGAGGTCACGGCCCCGGATGCGGAAGATGATGCTGAAGGCGTTCTCCATGTTGGAGAACAGGTTCGAGCCGAGCCAGAGCAGGCCGACCAGCGAGGCGACGGCCAGTGGCCCCGTGAGGCCGACGAGGCTACTGAGCAGCGACGTCAGGTCGATGCTGTTTGTTATCTCGCGTGGGAAGACCCGGCCGATCGCGTTGGCAACGTCCTGGATGTGCCCGTAGGCCGTGAGGCGCAGGACAAGGCCGACGAGGCTGAGCACGGCGAGCAGGATGGGGAAGATGGCCGTGATGAGGTTGTAGGCGATCATGCTCGCCAGGTTCATCGACCAATCGTTGGCGAACTTGAACACAACATTCTTGACCATGCCCGTGGTCGTCGCGAACGCTGCGCCGACGGACGTGCTTGAGACCATGACCGCCTCCTTGGTGTGAGCGACCCTCCCTGCCCCGACCGTCGCGGACCAGGGGAGGATGCGGTCCGTGACAGGATGGCCGCACCTTACAATAGCATGATCGGCGTGCAACGCGCGCCTGTGAGTCAGCGAAGAGGATTGTGGGGTCATGAGGCTACCAGCGCGGCCGAACCGGCCTCAGGCCGTGTGTCAGTGGCCGGCGGGGTTGACCATCTGAGTCATGCCCCTGTGCGCCGCGCGGTCTCAGGGGGAGGGGGGAGCGGCGGCCTGCAGCGTGACGGCGCGCGCTGTTAGCCCTGGACGTGCGCGACGAGGAACGCGATCAGGCCGACGAGGGCGAGGCAGAACAGCAGGAGCGCGGCGAGGATGAGAAACGTCATGGTCCGCTCTCCTCGGGGCGAGCAACGCGACGACGGCCAGCGCCGTGCGCGCGTCAGGGGCGTGTATCTGCCCCTGAGGGGACAGCGCGGGTGGCGGCGTGGAGGTGGTGGTAGGCGGCAAGAGAGGGGGCGGTGCGGACCTCGCCGGTGGTGGGGTCAACGACCTCGACGAGGTAGGTCGGGGTGTCGCCAGCGGTGAGGGTGCGATGGATGGCATGGAGGCGCCAGGCGGAGCCGTCGGGGTCCAGCGCGTGGGCGAGGAGGGGGGCGAGGTCGGGCAGGGTGAGCGCGCCCGAGGCGGCGCCATAGTCGTGGCCGTGGCGTTCGGCGCGGGTGCGGAGGACGATCCAGGCGGCGGGCAGATGGGGGGCGTGCGTCTGGTAGGCGTGAAAGTCGCGGACCGTATAGGGGCTGGGGTGAGCAGCGTCGCGGAGGTAGGCGGTCCAGTCGTCGCCCGTCGCGGCGCGTTCGGCGTCTTCGAGGGTCAGGTGGCCATGGTCACAACGAGTCTCAGCGACGAGGAGGTACAGCTCATCGGTGGTCACGGGGCTTTCTCCACTATCATTTTTACTACTTCGTGTCAAGCATTTATCAACGTCAGTATACACCGCCCGATTAGTCTGGGGCAAGGCGGGGCTCCCGGCGGCCCTGGGCGCGTCGCCCGCGACAGCGCGGCGGGCGGGGGAGTTGGGGGCCTCGGCCGGGCGACGCGCTGGGCGGCCACGTCGCCGGCGGTCCGGGGGCGACGAGCTGCGCCGGCGGTCCGGGGCCAGGCGGGAGATCGCGCCCTCGGCGCCGCGGCGGCGCCTGCAGACGGGGCGAGCACGGGCGCGCCCTAAGCGGGGGGCGTCTCCACGCTATGTCACACCGGTGCCCGTGCCGGCGCTGGCGGGGGCTGCTGTCTGCTGCATGAGGGGACACCTAATGCCGCTGGGAGGCGGCGCATGAGGGGACACCTGTTGCCAGCGTGAGGGGACACCCGTTGCCGACAGTCAAGACACAAGGTCAAGACTCAGCTCGCGCCCTATCGACATCTCTCTCAGCAGACGGGCGGAGCTGCGGGCCTCGCCGTGGTGGGGAGCTGAGGCGACGTCGACGGGGTGGGCACGGTGGGGCCGCGCGCGCCCTAGCGCCGGCTCCCAACGGGGCTAGGGTGCCCGCGTCGCGGTGCATAACCATGCACGCCGACTGCATAAATGTGGTCCCTTGACAGTGCCCACGCCG
>JAABUZ0100007717.1_pt1 | contig 12876 bp, 6 predicted proteins | sample 5562091 | NCBI WGS metagenome assembly JAABUZ01 (sample SAMN12813069, study PRJNA571459) | rock metagenome | isolation source: Antarctica rocks | place: Antarctica: Victoria Land, Linnaeus Terrace sud | collected 2015-12-21 | reverse complement strand
CGCGGAATTCCTGGACGTTCTCGAGGCTCTGTTGAAGGCGAAAGTTGGAAGTGGATTCACCGTTCAGATTACCTGGCGAAGCATCGATGATTGACGTGCTCTCAACCCCGTCGGTGCGAAGGATGTTCTGCTGGTTGGAGCGGCCGCTGAAGCGGATGTTGTCAAAGGCTCCGCCGCCACTGTTCACTGCTCCCGGAGCAAGAAGATATAGCTGAGAGATCTGTCGACCGTTGATGGGAAGCTGCGAGACCTCCCGCTGACTGACGGTGACACCGACACGCGCGTCACTGGTATCGAGAGATACAGCGGAGCCCGATTCAACTGTGACACTGGCGGTCGCACCCTCCACTTTGAGCGTGAGATTTCGGCTCAGATCTTGGCCAACCTCCAACAGAATACCTTTCACCTCAGAGGTAGCGAAGCCAGCTTGCGAAATCTTGAGCGTGTACACGGAAGGAGGAAGCTGTACAAGGGTGAAGTAGCCACTTTTGTTGGTCGTAGTCGACCTCTGCCCACCGCTCTTCTGGTCGGTCGCAACAACTGAAGCGTTCTCGAGAGAGGATCCAGATGGGTCGGTTACGAGCCCGGCAATGCTGCCGGTGCTGCTTTGAGCCAATCCTGGAAGAACGCAAAACAGCAGAACTACGAGCAGGCGAGTAGCGATCATCGAATCCCTCAGATGTCTATATGTAAGCGACTATCCCAGACTTCTATTAATGTTCGATGACACTGGGATGAATCGACGGCGTGAGGATCCAGCGGTGGAGACCGCAAGAGCTAAGTCTCGCATCCGGGCTCCGGAAGCAAAACCGCGGTCCCTACGACCATCCATGCAGCTTTCACGAAACGTTCAGCTCGTTGGATCTCGCGCTTGCAGGTGACGGGCTAGATGGATTGCCAACTCTTCGCTGTTACTAGAACAGCATGCTGTAGCTTGGACCCTTCCTTTTGCAAAATTAGAGAGCAGTCGCTTTCCGCAATGACATTCACATTCTCTTCATCTTTAGTGAATGCCCTATTCAATTAGGTTCCATACGCTCCTCTGGCGAGACGCGGCCACTATGGTAAGGATTTGTGTGTAGTATTCGGTCTTGAAAGGCGTCGGCGGCTGATCTTTCGTGAAGATTTACACTTGAGCTGGCACGGGCACCATTGTGAGACTCGGCACCACGAAGCCCGACGCAGATGATTCGTAAACGTCTCCAGAAATGGGGATACAACTCCGCATTCCTATAGGTGCGCAGAGAGGGAGATAGACAACGCCGCCTCCCTAATTTGATGGGCGGAGTTCAGCTTTACAGTTGAAAGTTTGTCTCGCCTTCCAGCATCCGCTAACCTTGCCACCAACCGGGTCACAATGGCGGTCGATACGACACGCTTTGGTTTAGGAACGCCCTACTTAGGATGTATACAAATCATGCACAAATGCGACAGGACGAACTCCAGAGAGAAGATCGCAACACTTCAACTGAATCTGCAACATCTGCTCGACCAGGATCAAGGCGGACGCTCAGCAATAACAAAGAAGTACACAGCTGAACGCAAAAAACTGCGAAGCGAGTACCGCGCCTATAGACGTGATCTCTTGGTGGGACAGAGTGCCATTTCGAGCCCTGGCGGCTCCGCAGACGATGTTGCATGTTTCCATGCTGTCGTCGGAGCCACTGATTCGATGGCAAGCATAACGGCAGGGAAAGAGGTGCGGTCCCGTACTTATTCAGTGCTGGGTGTACCCGACCGCGTAACCCTTCCGTCCCCTTCGTGTCCACGCGACTTACCGGGCGAGCTACAGAATTTTCGCGATTGGATGGCTCGGCGTGCGAAAGAGGGCGATTCCGCAGCCACTTGCCAGTTGCGCTCTCTCCTACTAAGACGGATGCCTGAGGTTTCTATTTCGACTGTCCCACCGCAACTAACGATCGAATCTCCCAATCCTACCGAAAGGAAGGCGTCTAACCGGTTTCTGACCGCAATCGGAAAAGTTCGTTACAGGGTACATTTGAGAAGCGGAAACGTGCGATACGGTTTTGCTGGCAAGCTGCTGTTTATCGACGAGGGCAACAGAATTGTCGTCTATGAGGAGAACGAGATTGCTTATGCAACCGCCCTCAAACTCGGATACTACAGCTTTGGCAACCGGTTGCATGTCACTGGAACAGAAGACAGTCTGTTGGCGATGGTTCGGATGGCTGCCAAGCACCATCTGCCGGTTCAGTTCACCGACAAAAAGATGAACAAACTGCTTCGCGAAGTCTTACAGGGATTGAGGCGTGGGACGCTCACCGACGGTTCCGCTGTGCAAGCAGCTTGCCTCGGTGCCGCCCAGGCGGTCCGTAGTTCGACAACAGCTTCCAAAGCTATCAAGCAATAAGCGTCTAATGCATCGGGTTTGATTCCAGCACCTGAACAGCCGGTTTCCCCGCGTTGCCGTCATCAACAGCCACGCTTCATCCGGCGTGCGACAAAGTACGCGAACATGGGCACAGGCATGTAATCCGCTAACCAGCGGAGCCTCACCATTTCGTCAGTTACACCATCGGCAACCGCATCTCTGCCGTGCTTCAGAAACGAGACACTTTGCGATGTCTGCTTATGGCGAAGCATCTCGTCGCGGGATCGCCACGAGATGCTGCACCACAAACCCGATTATTAGACCGCTCGGTTGATAATTCACCGGGCGCGGTGAGACCTACATAGAGAAGTTATTGGTGGCTCGGCATGGAGGTGGAACCCTTTTTGCCGTTCGCAAACCCTGGAACCGATGGCTCCAGGCTTCGCAGGACGAATTCTCTGAAAAGATTCCCTATTGCGTTTGCACCTGTCGTTACACCGAGGGTTTGAAAGGTGAGTCCCAATCCTCGGCTGGATTCTGGATGATATGCGTTCGCTATGCCGCCCGCCGCAAGGTTGCCGAGTAGATGGGAATAATTGGGTTGCAACTTCCCATTATCTCCGTGGGTTACCACCGCGGAGGTCAACGCATGCCAGGTTCGCGAGCGGATGCCGCCCGAGCCCTGGTAGAAGTAGCGGGGATCCTGATGAAACAGGGACGGCAGGAATGCGCTTCCGATGATTCGACCGGAAACCGAGTCCGCCAAGGCTGCGCCATAGCGTTTTCCATACCCTTCGATTCCGGGGCCATAACCAGGATAGGTGCCGTTGTAATGTTCCGCGCCCGCCACGCCAGCAAGCACGACAAAGGTCGTGGGGTCGACGATAGTGCGGAACGCCAGCTTGTACTTCTGTTTTGCGGTCATTGGTGCCGCCTCCCAGATGTAGCTGGTATAGAAATTCTGAAAGACGCCGAAGACGCGCTGCTTCTCTTGTTCCTCCACCTGTGCCTCGGCGATCTGATCGGCAGCCGCGAAGACATTCACGGATGAAGCGGAGGTAACGTTCAGAGCGATCTTCGGCGCCTGGATTGTCTCGCCGGATTTCACGAGAAACTCAGAAGAGGTATATGTCCCGAATCCGGCCGCTGTGACGACGAACCGAAACTTGCCGGCGGGAAGCTCCGTAAAGGTGAAGCTCCCGTCGCTGGCGGTGGCGGTCTTCCTCTCGTGCCCCAGCTTGCCGGGTGAGGTCAAGGTTATCTCCGCACCGGACACGCCGTTGCCCTGCGCATCGGAAACAACTCCGGTAACCTCCGCTGTGCCCTCCGCTTGATCCGTTTGACCATTTGCCGCTCCGCCGTTCAGATCGAGCGATATTCCAGAAATGCTTCCCGTGGCTGGCGCAGGTCTCTGTTGAGCCCCCGTCGTACTCGCCTGTATGCCCGCTCCCGGAGCATCCGGAAGCTCGTCTAAAGGAGGGCCTGTTGAGACGGAAATCCGATGGAGAGTGACGGCCTCCTGGCTCTGTGAGTGGGGCTGAGGTGCGTCTCCCAACGATGTCTGCTGGTTACTAAACGCAGGCTGCGCGTTAGCGCTAGTGCACATAGACAAAGCAATACTCCCGAAGAGGAACAAGCGAAAACGGGACATCCTTGCAGTGAGTAAGATGGGCCGGGACAAAGAAATCATAGTCATATACCTTTGCTGGGGTTATTCCGATGTTGTGCTCGTTTAAAACTCATAATCGAGGGAGAACTGGATGCGCCTTGCGGTAGAAGTCGCAATTGGCCCGCTGAAGCCGCTCTGTGGCTGTGTGTTTGAGCCAAACGCCGTATTCAGGAGCGAGACGTTGCGATGATTCAGCAGATTGAAGCTCTCGGCAACGATGTCCAGATGCCCTTTTCCGGCTGGCACCATCTTGAGCACACGAAGATCGAGATTGATGTTCGGACTTGTCGATAGCGAGTTGCGGCCGTAGCCCGACGGCCGCACAGCGAAGGGGTAGATGTGTTCCCGATTGCTGTCCAAGCCAGTCAGTGGATCCGCACGGAAGCCGCTGGATACTTGGAAGATGGGTGCAAACTCCAAGCCGTTGAGAACGCGCATGAGCGGTCCGGGATTGGCGTTTCGTGCAGCGTCAGCCGGATCGCCAAGGTCAGGGCCGATGAGCCATAACCCGCTCAGCGTAAAGCGATGCCGCTGGTCTAACAGCGACAGGGCTCTTTCCGCACCAGGATCGAACGGATTCTGTGGTTGCTCTAGATCGGATGAGGCATCGTCGATGGTCTTCGAGTAGGTGTAACCGGCTAGCAACTCGAAGTCATCCTGAAACTGGCGATTCAGCGTGATGGTCGCTCCATTGAAGTTCGAGCCAGCCGTGGTGGAGAAGCGATTCACGGCGTCGTAGGAGGGATCGACACGCGCGGAAGCGAAGATGGGCCTGCCGAGCTGCTGGGCGGTAGGAGAAGGAATGCCCAAAGATGCGGCGTTGCCGGTGGTCAGCACCAGGGGGGGCAGAAGATTGCTGTTGGTGGTCCGCCCCAGATGAACTCCATGCACGAACTGATATTCGGCTTTCAGCGTGGTCTGAAGCGGAAGCTCCTGTTCGACACTCAGCGAACCAAACTCACTATAAGGATTGATGAGACGCGGGTCGGCGCTCCAGATGCTAGGCGCTATGCCGGGCAAAGGTGATGAGGGGAGGGAACCGTTCGCGTACAACGAAGCCGCTGCTGGACCTTCAACGATCTGCGACGACGCATGGGCTCCCTCGAACTCCAGCACGCGGTTGAGACTGGAAAGGAGGTACCGGTCGTAGAAAAGACCGAAGCCGCTGCGCACAACCAACGAAGGCCGCGCTGTCCAGGCGAATCCTAACCGTGGGCTAAAGTCAATACCGGTGGTCGGAAGAGGGGAAGGTAGACGGTTGATCTCGTAGCGTAGGCCATAGTCGAGGGTGAGGGTGCGACCGGCCTGCAAGTGGTCCTGAACGAAGGCACTCACCCGGCTTTCAGCGAAGTTCGTACTGGGGTTGCCAAACGAGCGTGTAAAGAAATCCGCGTTGCCGGTCTGAAGCGCAGACACGGATGGGAACACGAATAGCCCGCTGAAGCCGTCGAGTACCTTCGCTCGGAGCGCAACGTGCTCCACACCAATTCCTGCCTGCAAGAGATGTCGTCCACACTGAAACAGGAATGAGTCGGCCGCATCGACGTGCGTCTCGAAGCGGCGGTCGTTGCCCTCGAACGGTGTACCGAAGAGAACGACGCCTGGAATGAGCACTCCCGGAGTGCTCGGGCTCTCCGTACGCTCCACGGCCCGACGCTGCGAAAGCTCCAACCGCAAGTTGTTCACCCGCGAGCCGCCGAAGGCGGAGGTCAGGGTGGCATTTACGCTATTGTCGGCGACGAAAGACGATCCTCGCCCGCTCCGGTCCGTCAACTCGTCCGTGTGGAAAGCATCGTCCACATTGCGGGCATTGGTAAAGGCGTACCGCACCATTAGGGTCTGTCGTGAAGTCAGCACTCGGTCTAGTCGCCCGGACAGCTCCGTCTCTTGGTCGGTCGTCGGGAAGAACCCGCTCGCCAGGCTGAAGCTGCTTAAAGGCCCGTTCTGCCGAAGTGCGGTGTTGATAGATGCAACCGTTCCCGAGCGAAGGTCGTTGGCGTCCTCCCCATGCGCCAGCTCCTGTTCTGCTGCGACATAGAAAAACGCCCGGTCGGGCTGCAACGCCGCACCGAGAGCGACTCCCGCGCGAAAACGGCTCTCATCCGGCTTGCGCAGATAGATGCCGAGTGGCGGCGTCCCGTTTAGGGCACCGTTCTGAGCGAAGATGAAGGCGTCCCCATGAGGATTGTTGAGTCCGGCTCGTGTCTGGACGTCCACCGCTCCGCCTGCCGCGCCACCGGATTGCGCGGCAAAGCCGTGGTTCACAATTTGGAAATCGTTAATGGCTTCGGGTGAAAGCTGTGTGCGGCTCGATCCGCTGAACTCGTCGTCGTCATCAACGCCGTCGATCTGCACGGAGTTGCTGCCTGGCCTGATGCCGCCGAAGCTGAACGCGAGCGTTCCTCCGCCTTGTGTGAGCGTGTTCTGAGACAGTGTGGGGTTTGCGGGTGCCGCTTGCGGTGAGAGCTGGACGAAGGACAGGTAGTTCCGGCTCGGGATCGGCAGTTCTTCTACTCGGTCGCGGTCGATGTTGACGACTGATGAGGTCTGAGTGGTATCCAGCGAAGAGGGCTGCGCGGTGACATTCACCGTCTCGTTCGCGGCTCCCAGCGAAAGCGTCAGAGCGAGTTGGGTCGTGCGACCCACGGCAACACTAATGCCTGGCTGCTCGGCCGGCTTGAAGCCGGATGCGGTGACGGTCACCTTGTAATTGCTTCCGCTTGGGAGATTGCGAAGAGTGAATGTTCCGTCCGGACCGGTTGAAACCTGGCGCGTAAAGCCATCTTGACCGGTCAGTAGAACGGTGGCGGAAGCAACGGGAGACCGGTCGGAAGCCACTACGGTTCCGCCAATCGTTCCCGGTTGTCCTACCTGTGCGATTGAGTAAAGGCTTGAAGCCGCAACGAGACAAACGACACCGCAGATGCGGGCAGAAAGGTTCGAATGCAAAATCTCTCTCTCCTGATGTATGCAGAAGCAGCAATCCATGCGACGGCACGGGAAATTCCGAGACGCGACAAAGTTGTCGCGCGGAATGCACGTTTGAGGAGTGGATCAGATTCGAAGAGGCGGGGAGCTGTGAGGCGGGACTGGAGACGGCATAACCCAAACTAGAGTCTCCATGAGAAACGTCATGCGTAAGGGGACGAGCCGCGATACGAATTGCCTCTTCAAAGCTCCTAGTGCCACGAGCATGGCGGCAACCAGCACGAGACAGATTAGAAAAACGAAGAGGAACAGAGCAAATTCCGTGTCGTTGCCTAAACCCGGTGCGTCCCAGCGGTCGAAGCACTCTGCCAGGGGCGCGACAAACGCCGCAACTATGAGCAGAAGAAATCCGAGCTGGAATAAGCGCTTCACTCGGACCAGTATAGAAGCGTTGAGGATGTCGTTTCTGAGTGCCGCATCAATATGAGGCGCTATCACAGGACAAGCCGAGGTTGAATACGGTATCAGCTTGCGGCTGCGTCCGATAACGAGACCCGCGATTCTGTTGGTGCAAAGCGATAACGTCGCTGCTTCTGCAAAGCGGTTTTGTCATCATAAAGCGTCGTATTCGTCGTGCGGTGCGTAATGTGGGAATCGACGTACTGTGTCGATTTCCAAGGACGGCACTGTTGCATTAACGGGATCGGCCCCTCCCGGGCGCCACGATGGTTCATGTTCAGCCGTCGTCGCTTTCCAGTCGGGATCATCCTGGTTTGTGTTCGTTGGTACTGCAATTACGGGATCTCGTACCGAGACCTGACGGAGATGATGCAGGAGCGGGGCGTGGAAGTGGATCCGTCCACGATTATCAAAGGCTTCGAGATCATGCGAATGATTCGGCGCGGACAGAGCCTCACGTGCAAGCCAAGCGTGCGCAATTAAAGTTCCGGCGTGATCGCTTACTCTTCCGGATTCAACGTAGCGTAACCCCGCGGTCACGGTCTCGTAATGCGCAGTTCCTAATCTGAAGATTCGTGCCCCGCCTATTCCGGGACGAAACCAAGGCTAAGGAGCCGCATGTTCATCAACCGCGTCATTGTTGCAGTTCTTATCTACTTGGCCCCCGCGACTCTGCCTCTCCTTGGCCAGGTAGGTCGAGGTACGCTCACGGGATCTGTCACGGATGTGCAGGGTGCAGCCCTTCAGGGTGCCAGAGTCGCGCTCAATCCGAGCACCATGGCGGCCCTCTCTGATGCCACAGGGCAGTACACGATTACAGGTGTTCCTGCCGGAAGCTACACGGTGAACATCTCCTATGTGGGCTTCGCGACCAATTCGAAGCCGGTCGTCATCTCCGCTGGACAATCGTCCCGGCTCGACACCTCACTTTCCGTTTCTTCCAATAAGCAGAACGTGCAGGTCTATGCCGGTCGCCAGGGTGGAGAGGTCGAGGCCATCAATCGCACGGTAACCGCCGACAACATCATCAACGTCCTTCCTTCTGATGTCATCACCAGCCTCCCGAACGCGAACGTCGCCGATGCTATTGGCCGGCTTCCTAGCGTGACGTTGGAGCGCGACGAGGGTGAGGGCAAATATGTTAAGGTGCGCGGCACCGAGCCCCGCCTCACGCATACCACCCTGGACGGCGTTAACTTCGCTACTCCCGAGACGGTTCGCCAGATGAAGCTCGACATCATCCCGGCTGACCTCGTCGAATCCGTCCAGATCAACAAAACACTACAGGCCAACATGGAAGGCGATGGTATCGGCGGGTCCGTCGATTTGCGGACCAAAAGCGCCGAAGAACGTCCCACTTTCAATCTGGAGTCGCTCGGCGGCTACAACCCCATCATTGGCGGCCGCCCCAATTACCAGTTTGATGGAACGGTTGGTAAGCGCTTCATGGAAGGCCGCAAGCTTGGTGCGCTGCTTTCGGGCTCCTATGACTGGAACGGCCGCGGCATCAATGACGTCGAACCCGGCCCCGCACTCGCCGGCACCTACGACCTCCGCGATTACCGCTACTTCCGTGACCGCCGCGGCTTTGGCGGAACCCTTGACTACCGCATCAGCGACGGTTCGAGCCTCTACCTGAAGGGCCTCTACTCACACTTCGACAACTTCGGCGACGATTGGATATACAGTCCCAAGATCAACACGTTCGTCAGCCCAACGGAGGGTGGAGACGATGGCAGCATTTCGTTCACGTCGGTCCGTCGCCGTCCGGTTCAGGATCTCGGAGGCCTCCAACTTGGCGGTCGCCACATCCTCCAGGAATCACTGTTTGCATGGGATCTCGAATCCTCCGTCGGACGCACGCGCGATGACGGCTACGCCTTCGGGAACTTCGCCCCACAGGCTGCAACCAATCCCCTCAACAACATCGCGTATACCCTCGACGTCTCCAATCCCCTTATTCCTCACATCAACCCTCAGAAGGGCGTCGACGTCTTCGATCCCACAAGGTACTTCTACTCCGGGCAGACGGTACAGAACACCTACACGCCCGAAGTCGACCTGGGCTTTGGTGGCTCGTACGCAAGGCCGTACACCATCGGAGGGCACGCTAGTACCTTTGAGTTCGGCGGTCGCTTTCGCAACGTGCATAAGTTCACGAATCAAAACACTCTGAACTACACTCCAAACGCGGCTGCGAGCAACGCTGAAAACCCAACTCTGGCAATGACGAACTTCCTTGGCGACTTCAAGGACCCGGGCTACTACGGAGGTTCGTACACCTTCGGCCCTGCGGTAGACGTTGAGAAAATCCGCACCTTCTCCGCTCAAACCATTTCTTCAACGAGCGTTGGCAACTCCTTCAATCAGATTGAGAAGGTGTCCGCCGGCTACCTGATGAACAGCACGAACCTAGGCAAGTTTCGCCTTGTTCTCGGCGTAAGATTCGAAAACACGAGCGAAAACAACCTGGGCTACAACGGCCAGCGAAACGCGAACTCCCTTGGGACTACCCCGATCCGCGTGCAAGCCTCGTACCTTGACGTTCTTCCGAGCGCCTCACTCCGTTACGCCGTCACTCCATCGTCGGGTGTACGACTTGTCTACGGTCGAGGCCTCGCTCGGCCTCAGTTCGCCGACCTCATCCCCTTCCAGACTGTCGCGAGCCCTGGTCCCGCTCGCACCACCGTTACCCAAGGCAATCCAAACATCAACGCCGAGTACGCCGACAACATCGACCTGCTCTATGAAGACAGTCTGCCCCGAACCGGCTTGCTTCAGGCTGGTTTCTTCTACAAGCACGTGAGCAGTCCCATCGTACCCACGCAGACCCTCCAACCCCCAAACCCGGCTCTCACCGGAAACAACAACTCCTACTTCCTGAACCAGACAATCAACGCCGGCAGCGCTTACGTCTACGGTCTTGAGATCTCGTTTCAACAGCGATTTAGCAATTTACCCGGAGCCCTGAACGGCCTTGGGGTCTCCACAAACTATGGCTACACCGCTTCCAGCGCAAAACTGCCGGCCTACATTGACCCGGCACTGCTTCAGACCGGAGAGATCAGCGGCCCCAACCGCGGCACTGAGGGAGCAAACCCTGCCCTCATCGGTCAGGCCCCGAACAGCTTCAACCTCAGTCCGACCTACGATAAACGGGGTCTCTCCGTCCGTCTCGGGATGACCTATAACGGGTCCAACCTCTCCGCCTACAACTACAACGCCGGTAATTCTGGCCCGATCGTGTCCAGCGGACAGGCTGCTGATACCCCGCTTGCCGGAGGCGGCGCCAAGGGTCCGAACGGGGACGTGTCGTTTTACTCTCACCTTCAGATCGATCTTCAGGGCTCCTACAAGCTCCCGAAAGGCTTCACCGTGGTCGCGTACGGCCTCAATCTGAACAATGAGGTCTTCGGATTCTTTCAAGGCAGCCCCATCTACCCCATTCAGCGCGAGTTCTACCGTCAGACCTTCGGCGGAGGTCTCCGTTGGGCGCCAACACGAGAGCGGTGAAACAGCTACGTATGGCTTGCACTTCCGTCGCCGCTTAGACTGCCCTTGATGTTCGCGTCCTCGCGGCATAGTGCGAACTCCGACGCGCATAGGCGCGAACCGGAGACAACATAACGAAGGACATGCAGCCCTTAAGGTCAACCTAACGGTTGTCATGGAATACTTTCAGAATGATCGACCTATGGAGCCCAACCAACATGCGAAGCCCGAAGTGCTTCCGCGCACTCTCCCCCCTCTCCCTCTGTCTTACTCTGGCGCTCTGCTCCGCGCAGGCTCAGTCCGGGTGGCATGTGGAACGGACCATCGAGGTCGGGGGACTTGGGGGTATGGACTATCTCACCGTTTCTCCTGAGACCCATCGCCTTTACGTCCCGCGCGGCACGCACACTCTTGTTATCGACGCTGTTTCGGGCAAGACGGTCGCCGACATTCCGGGTCAAAAGATCGCCCACGGGGTCGCCCTCGTTCCGAAGTTGAACCGAGGCTTCATCACAGATGGGGGAGGGGCAGGGTCAATCACGATCTTTGATCTGAAGACCAATGCGGTGCTTGGGACCCTGGAGGCACAGCCCGACGCCGATGGCATCATCTACGACGCAGGTACAGATCACATCCTCATCAGTGCAGGAGATAGCCACAGCCTCATCACATTCAAGCCCGACATTGATCCGCGGTCCGGCAAGATTGAAGAACCGATCCCTTTGGGAGGTGCTCCAGAATTCCTCGCCGCTGACGGTTCGGGAAAGGTCTTCGTCAACCTCGAAGATAAGGACACCGTAGCAGTTGTGGATCTCAAGAGCCGCAATGTGATTGCGCGCTGGCCTGTCTCGCCTGGCGGCGCCCCGGTCGGGATGGCTATCGATCCCAAGCACCACACCCTTTTCCTCGGCTGCCGGAAACCCGCGAAGATGATAGTGATGAATTCAGAAAGCGGCAAAATCCTGAGCGACCTGCCCATCGGTACCGGTGTGGATGCAACGGCCGTAGAGGGATCCGAGGCTTTCGCCAGCAGCGGCGACGGCACACTCGCGGTCGTCACTCAGTCTCCCGGTGGCACGTTCAAGGTCAGTCAGTCCGTGAAGACGGCACTCGGAGCCAAAACGATCGGCATCGACGCGGAAACCGGAAAGATCTACCTCCCTACAGCAGATTTCGAAGATCCAAAGCCTGGCGTATCTGGACGGCCAAAAGCGAGGCCTGGCACATTCAAGATCCTTGTCGTCTCTCATTGAGACGCTTGGATTTGCGGTTCTGAGGGACTGACCTGACCCGCAGGGGAAGGCCGCTGAGAGAGACAAGTGTTGTGTATTCCTGCAACCGTTGATCTGCTGGCCAGCAACCAGAGCCGGCGTGCCAGCCGTGCTCCGGACCGGCCACCCAGAGAAAGCGTGAGCCAGTTCAGGGCTTCGCTCGACCGGCAGCTCCGCCGTGCGTAGCGGCCAACTGTGCCAGGTAGTCGCTCGGTGAAGACCTTCCGCCGGCAACGATCCTCAACGCAGATGAACTTCCGTGCCGCCCGACCACAAGAAGAAGACTCTGCCGACGAGTCTTTCCAGCGGCGAGGTGCAGTGATCCACATCCTTTGGGGACTGCTGATTGCGCTATGAAAGAGAAATAGAAATCACTATCAGAAATTGAGATAAATGGGATTGCCAAGAATGAGCATGCGCCCATCTGTTGCGCGCACATTCACCCGGAACCAGTGACGTTTCCCGTCAGAGCGGTAGTCGAAGCTGGTCATCTCTTCCCCGAACATGAGCGTCTTCGGCTCGTCGTGCACGATCTCTGGATAGGCACCCTGCAGGTTGAGCATTTTGAGGGTGAAGTGAACGGTCTGGCCGTCGGGAGCTTTGAGGTTGTCACCCATCGCGGCAGTCTCCGTGCCCGCTTTGGCGGAGAACTCAATCCCGCGGTCGCTGCTGCCCTCAAGATCGACAAAGACGTGACCGGCGCGCACGCCGTCGAGAATGGCGCG
>JAABUZ0100007716.1_pt1 | contig 12878 bp, 13 predicted proteins | sample 5562091 | NCBI WGS metagenome assembly JAABUZ01 (sample SAMN12813069, study PRJNA571459) | rock metagenome | isolation source: Antarctica rocks | place: Antarctica: Victoria Land, Linnaeus Terrace sud | collected 2015-12-21 | reverse complement strand
CTTCCAAGCTTCTAGGGCGGGTTCGATTCCCGTCGCCCGCTCTGCAGGGCCACGGGGAGTGGCGCAGTCTGGTAGCGCACCCGGCTGGGGGCCGGGCGGTCGCAGGTTCAAATCCTGTCTCCCCGATACAAGGAAAGCCCTGCTCAGGCGGGGTTTTTCTTTGGGTTGGTTTGGGCAGCGAGATGAGGCCGTGTACCGTTCGTGTACCGTTTACTGTCGAGGTCGGGCAAACCCGTGTACCGTTGCGGCGAGGCGTGAGGGTTTTGACGGGCTCAGCGCTAACTCAGTAGCGTCTCGACGCGAGTAGAGCATGGCCGCGCCGGACATCAGGGCGGCTCGTGATCCGTCCCGAGCTCCGCCTTCGGCATAGCGGCGCGATTGCTACTTTGAGGGGTCAGGGACCCAAGCACCGGACTAGAGGCGGGGTCGACCGGTGAGCAGGCCGAGGTTGGAGACGATGAACGGCACGACGAAGTTCAGGGCGCAGCGCACCCAGGTGGCGGTGTTCGCGTGGCCGGCGGTGATTACGGTGAGCTGATTTATCGTGCTCAGCACGATCCCGACGACGAGCGCGATGCAGGTCGTCCGGCGCAGATGCGCGGGGCGAGCCAGATAGCCAAGGGTCTCGGCGATGGGCATTGGCCGGCGGGTCGTCATCGGAAGCGGTCGAGCGCGCGAGACGCGGCGAGCGCGGCGCGCGTGATCGGCCGCATGCGGGGAGTGTCCAGTCGTGTGCGCAGGTAATCGTCCGCGGCGCGAGCCGCGCCCTCAGCGAGGGTGGGGTACGCGTGCACGGTTTGTGAGACCCGGTCGATCGATTCGCGACGCGAGACCCACGCCGCGAGCTCGGCGATCGTCTCGCCGCCGGCGGGAGCGGCGACCGTGGCCCCGACCAGCCGGCCTTTCGGATCGCCGATGAGCTTGGCAAATCCGTAAGGCTGGCCGGCGGTGATCGCCCGGTCGAGCCCGGCGTAGTCGAAGGACGTGACCCGTGTGCGGTCTCCCCAGCGTTCGCGGGCGGCTTGTTCTGTCAGCCCGACCCGGCCGACCTCGGGGTCGGTGAACGTAACCCAGGGAATGGCGTCGTAGTTGACTTTCCGTCTGGTGGGAAAGAGCGCGTTGACCGCAGCGACCCGCGCGTGGTAGGCCGCGACATGCGTGAACGGCAGGGCGCCCGTGACATCGCCGACGGCGTAGATCCCGCGTGCCGTGGTTTGTAGCGTCTTGTCGACCACGACTGAGCCGCCTGGGCCGGTTTGAACTTCGACGCGGTCAAGGCCGAGTCCGTCGGTCTCGGGCGCGCGGCCGGCGGCGACGAGGATCCGGTCGAACGGCACGAGCGTCGTCGTTCCGTCGTGCTGGCAGAGCAGCTCGCCGCGACCGCGACCGTCCGGCTGTTGCACGGCCGAGGCTCTGGCGGCGAGGAGGAGCGTGACTCCGTCGTCGCGTAGGTGGTCGGCCACCAGCTCGCTGGCGTTGGGTTCCTCCTTGAGGAGGAGTCGCGGCGCCAGCTCTACGATCGTCACCTGCGAGCCGAGGCGAGCAAACGCCTGGCCCAGCTCGCAGCCGATCGGGCCACCCCCAAGGACGACAAGGCGTCGGGGTAGCCGGTCGAGATCCCAGAGCGTCTCGTTGGTCAGGGGATTTGCCTGTTCGAGGGCTGTGACCGGCGGCATCGTGGGCCGCGCGCCCGTCGCGATGATCGCGCGGCGGAAGCTCAGCTCCCGCTCTCCCGCGCCTATCCGTCCGGGCGCGAGAAACGTGGCCGATTCCTCGATCACTTCGACCCCGGCGGCGCGCAGACGCTCGGGCGAGTCCTGCGGCGCGATCTGCTCGCGCACGCCGCGGACGTGCGCCATGACCCGGGCGAAGTCGATATCAGGCTCGGTCGGAGCGAGTCCTACCGTGTTTGCGCGGCGGATGCGGTGTGCGAGATCGGCGGTGGCGAGCAGGCTCTTGCTTGGCACGCAGCCCGTCCATAGGCAGTCGCCTCCGGTGCGCTCCCGCTCGATCAGCGCGGTCTTGGCGCCAACGGCGGCAGCGATCATCGCGGCCACGAGCCCACCGGTGCCGCCGCCGACAAGCACGAGGTCGTAGCGCTCCCGCCGAGCGCTCACCTAACTGACCCGGACCGAACCGTCGCGTCCGGCCTGGCCGGCACGAGCGGACCGGGTAGCGTCAGGCACGAAGTTCGACGTCCTGCCAGAAAGCGACGTGGTTTCGGATCTTGCGAATCCAGGGCCACGGTTGACGGTAGGTCCACGCAGCATTTCGGCTGGTCTTGCCGTCGGCGGTGACCGAGTAGTAGCTGGCGAGGCCCTTCCATGGGCACGGCGTCTTCGTCGCCGTGCGGCTCAGGTGGTCGTAGTTGACGCTTTCAGGCGGGAAGTAGTGGTTGCCCTCGACAACGATTGTCTCGTTGCTCTCGGCGATCGTCATACCGTTCAAGATGGCCTTCACGTCACTTCTCCTCAGGCTGGATTTCACGATTGGATGCCAGGGAGCCTCGAAAGGATTCGCGCACCCCGCGAATCCTTTTCCCATCCGGATGAATCGAAGGGATCGATGGTGGCTCGCCCCGACCCAGCACCCAGCCCCCCGGGGATGCCTTCCGCGACGGTGACGGTGTACACGCTTCCGTTCTGTGGAGCGTGCGCCCGAGCGCGCGCGCTACTGGCGCGGCGGGCGATCGCCTACGACGAGGTCTCCGGCGCCGGCGTCGCAGGCTTCCGCGGACAGTTGGCCGCGCGTACCGGCGGCGCGACGGTGCCGCAGATCGTGATCCGCGGCGTGGCGCTCGGCGGCGCTGATGATCTTGCGCGCCTTGACCGGCTCGGTCTGCTGCTCCCGCTCGTAGCCGGCGATCCCTTCCCGGTCCTGGCGGACCGCGTCAGGCGCACGCCGCGCTCATGGGGACGGTGGCTCGCCGGGACTCTCCGCGGCAGCAGCGATCGCGCCGCGACGGAGTTGGTCCGCGCGTCGCTTGACGCCGACGGCCAGATTCTAGAGCGACGCGGCGGGGCGCAAGAGGTGGCGAATCCACGCGCAGCGGATTGCGATGACTTCGAAACGACCGGGGACCGCGACGGCCAAGGAAGCGTCTCCCTCTGATGTCGGCCCGTCTTGACGCTTCCGCGTGGCGGCCGATTCACACCCGGATCGTTCTTGCGCTCGGTGTCGGCTGGGCCCTGGACTCGTTTGAGATTCAGATCATCGGGAGCGTGATCGGGCCGATCGGCCACGACTTCCATCTCTCTGCCGATCAGCAGGCGGTCTGGTATTGGATCGTGTGGTTCGTCGGGATCATGATCGGGGCGCTCGGCTTCGGCTACCTCGCTGACCGCGTCGGCCGGCGGCGCTTGTTCTCCGCCACGCTGATCCTCTACTCGGTCGCGGCGATCCTGACCGCGACATCGTGGGGCTACGCGTCGTTTCTGTTCTTTCGCTTCCTCACGGCGCTCGGGGTCGGCGGCGAGTATTCCGCGGTCTCCTCGGCGATGGCCGAGTTCGTCCCGGCGAGGGTGCGCGGACGCACGAACGCCCTCATTATGAACTTCTGGTCGCTCGGCGGCATCGTCGCCGGGATCGTCGGGATCGTGTTCATCAACGGCGTCCTCGGCGCCCACGGCTGGCGCTACGCCTTCCTGTTCGGCGCCGTCTCGGCCTTCTACGGCCTGTACGTGCGCCGCGTTATCCCCGAGTCACCGCGGTGGCTCGCCGCGCGCGGCCGTCTCGAGGAGGCCGACGCGGTGATCGAGCGGATCAGCGGCATCCCCGGCGACGGCACGGGTTACGCCGGCCACGAGCTTCGCTCGAACTTCGCCGGGCAGTTGCGCGAGCTGTGGCGCGAGCATCGCCCCGAGCTGATCTACGGGATGACGCTCGACTTTTCCGAGGCTGCCGCCTATTACGGCATTTTCTCGTTCATCGCCGTGTTCGTTCTCGTCCCTGGCGTGGTTGATGTCGGTGCCGGCTCGGTGCCGTGGTACTTCGTCGTCGCCAACCTCGGCGCGGTCGTCGGAGGGCTCAGCGTCGCCTGGGCGCTTGAGCGCATCGGCCGCAAGCCCACGGTATTCGCCGCGTACACGGCGGCGGCACTGAGCACGCTCGGCTTGGCGTGGGCCGCCACGCAGCACTCCGCGACGCTCACGCTGATCACGCTCACGATCGCGGTGTTGTTCGCGTCCGCAGCGTGGATGTCGGCCTACCCGACGTTCTCGGAGCTGTTCCCCACTCACTTGCGCGCGACCGCGGTCGGCGCCTGCGTCGGGTTTGGGCGGATCGGCGCGATCGTCGGCGTCGTCGTGCTGGCCAAGACGGCCAGCCAGTTCGGTCTGTGGAGCGCCTTCCTATCGCTATCGGCGCTGTGGACGATCGGCGCGCTCGCCTCGGCTGTCTGGTGGCGCCGCGGACGCGAGGGCCGCGGCGTCACGCTCGAGACGCTCGCCAAGCGCCCCGCCTTCGCCGAGGCGTGAAGCGACAGCAACGCAAGCCCGAGTCAATTTTCCCGCTCGACCGCTCCGCGCTCAGACCGCTGCACCTTTTTGGCGTTTCAGGGGTCCAACGTCTCTGATGTCGCTGTGCGTGTCCGATGCGGGCTGCGGCGCTCTATCGCTGAATCGCGCAACCGGAGGTCTCTGTATGCATGCAACCATCGCGGGCCGCCAATGCCGGCGCTCCCGCGCTTCGCTGATAGCCGGCCGTGCAGCGAGAAAGAGCTTGCTCGCCGTCGCCGTGCGCACGCAAGGCTTGCTATCGTGGTGCAGGGGCGGCGAATCCTTTCCGGTCGAGGCGCGGTCAAAGAAGCAACTATGGGTTTAGCGTTCTCGGCATGTCGACCCGGCTCAAGGCGTTCGAGGACCGCCACCTTGTCGCGCTCGCCCAAGCGGGAGACCGCGAGGCATTCGATGAGCTCGCCGGGCGCTACTCCGTGCGCCTGCGGCGTGTCCTATGGCGGATCACCGGCGACCTGGAGGCCACCGACGACGCCGTTCAGGAGACCCTTGTCCGCGCCTGGCGGAACATCGCGCGCTTTCAGGGCCGCTCGGGGTTCTTCACCTGGCTCACGCGAATCGGCATCAACGAGAGCTACCGCGCGATGCGCGGCTCAAACCAGGAACCCCTCGAGCTCCTCGATGATGTCGGCCAGCGGATACCCGACTGGCACGCGCGGCCCGAGGATACTGTCGAGTCGCGCGAGTTCCTCGCCGCCGTCGAGCGTGCCCTGGGCGGGCTCCCGACCGACTACCGAGCCGCCGTCTTGCTGCGGGACGTCGAGGGCATGAGTACGACTGAGGCGGCGGAGGCGCTCGCGATCAGCGAGCGAGCGCTGAAAAGCCGCCTGCACCCGGCAGGAGGGCACTGCGCGCCGAGCTCGACAGCTACTTTCGAGAGGGATACGTCCGATGACCGTCAATCCCGTCGCGGTCCATCACAAGCATTGCCGCCACACGCGCGAGCTGATGTCGGAGTACCTCGACGGCGAACTCGACAGCAAGACAGCCGCCGCAGTGCGCCGCCACGCCCGCTTCTGCCCGAACTGCAGGCGCATGCTGCGAAATCTGCGCCTCACGATCAGTGCTCTTCGCACCCTCGGCGAGCAGCCCACCCCCACCGACCCCGAATAGGCAGCCGCACAAGCTACCTGAGCGCGCCGTGAACCGTTGTCACGGCTGGCGGGTCAAACCAGCCATGAGCAAGGTGACGCAGCCATGGTGCTCGACGCTCGCCCCGCGTCCGCGCTCGCTGCCAGGGGGCAAGCGTCATGACGCGACGCCGTCCGGCGCCTCGACGGATTCCTCGCCGGGCGCCACGCCCCGTTCGAGCTGGCCGTAGTCGCTGGCCGGCTGGTGCTGCGGTGCGGCTGCGATCATCGCGGGCCGACGCGAGGAACGATGGACCTGAGCTCAGCGAACACGACCAACGTTCGTAGGCGCGCGTATGAGCCGAACACGCGTCGCGCGCGGCTGACGAGCAGGCGCTCGTGGCGCGCGCGCAACGCGGTGAACGCGACGCGTTCGAGGAGCTCGTGCGCGTTCACGCCGCCGGCCTGCATGCCGTCGTGGCGCGTCTTTGCGCAAATCGTGGAAGAGGCCGAGGAAGCACCCGAGGAGGCCTTCCTCCGCGCCTGGCGCGGCATCCGCGGCTTGCAAGGTGACTCGCAGCTGTTCACCTGGCTTTACCGGATCGGCGTCAACGAAGCGAAGCGACCGGCACGCACGCGACGATGCCGAGACGCTCGACGCGCATCCCGAGCGAGACACCGCGGGCCAGCGCGCCACGCCCGACGTTCGCGCCGAACAAAACGACCTGCGCGGGGCGCTCGAGGTCGCGGTGCGCGGCTTGCCGCTCGACTACCGGGCGCCGCTCATTCTGGGCGACAACCAGGGACTACCGACCGTCGAAGCAGCCAAACTGCTGGACATCAGCGTGGCGGAGAACAAGCGCCGCCTGCACCGCGCTCGGCTGGCGGTACGCGAGGCGATGGCCGACCACCTGGAGCATCACCCATGACGGTCGGCAGCGCACTGCGATCACTCAAGCACGACCCGCCGCCGAACGACCTACCGGTTCGTGAACGCGCGCGCCCCGCCGCCCCAGCAAGCCGGCACGACAGCGAAGGCGTTGCTGACCCCAAACCCCGGAAGCGCCTCGCGAGCGCCCTGCTGTACTGCCTGCGGCCGAGTCGTCTCCGGCGCACGCTTCCCATTGCCCTCCTAGCCGGCTCGGTCCTCACAGCGATGTACCAAGCCCGACGTCGTCGCCGGTCGAGCGAACGCCGACAGCTACCTGATGTGCGCCGCAACTTCCTCCTCGCGTTTGCCCTCGTCAGCCTCGGGCCGCTCCTCGCAAGATCCACAGGGCGCAGACGACGCGCCTCAGACCGCGCTACAACCTGAAGGGCCGCCGCGCCAGGCGGCGTTCGTGCGGAGGCCTCGGGGCCGTTCGGCGTATCCGAGCGTCTACGCGCCACACAGAGCATGCACCACGGACGGTCAGCTCGCCACCCGAACCGGACGAGGTGCTTCGCCGTTGTTGCGCGCGAGGCGCGCGACGCGACGCTGGCGGCGTTCACGCAGGATGACTACTGCGGCCAACAAGACGATCGCGGTGATGGACGCGAGGAACGGCGCGGAGGCCGGGTGGTGCAGCGAGCCGCCCAATGTGGTGTACGCGACAGTCCCGGGCACGATCCCGAGGAGCGTCGCCGGAGCGTAAGCCCGCAGCGAGACCCCCGTCACGCCAGCGGCGTAATTGAACAGGCTGAACGGGACGAGCGGGATCAGCCGAGCCGTGAGGACCGTCACGAAGCCGCGGCGGCGAAACCAGTCGTCGAACTGGGCGGCGCGGGGACCCAGGAGTCGTTGCACCCGCCGGCGTCCTACCCACCGGCCGATGAGAAACGCGCCGACGGCCCCAAGCGTGGCTCCCACGATCGCCAGAGCGCTACCGAGCGCCGCACCAAACAGCGCTCCAGCAGCGACCGTCGGGATCGTTCCCGGAACCAGCAGCAGCGTGAGCACCACATAGAGCGCGACGAACGCCAACGGGGCGTACCATCCCGCGGCGCGCACCGCTTGCTGAACGTCGGCGCTCGAGGGCCCAGCCAGCAGCACGGCAGCGGTCAGACCAACCACGGCAACGACAAGCGCGGGCCGGCGCAGCCGGCGCGGAAGCGACAACATGCATCTTTTGACCCTGGCAACCCCAAAACGGTTCACGCACCGCGTGCCTCGAGGCCGCTGCGGCCAAGCGCGGAACCCCGGAGCAGTTCCCACCGCCAGGCACGCACACGGTTGCGGATCCGGCGAATCCTCTCGCCGTATCCCTGGGTCCTACGCTCATGCCAGTCCGCCGAGCCACAGCGATCCGAGCAGCTGATCCGTCTACGCCGGACCGGCGACGTTGAGAAGCCAGGACCCCGATCTTCGGAGATTGGTTCGGGCATTGGCGTTCTTCTTGGCCTGCGTCGTCGTGATCTTCGTGCTCTTCAGTGGCGGTCTCTACCACTGAGCTCATCACGTTTTCAGAAGCGTCAGCGCGCTCCGCGACCCTGTCAGATGCGATCCGCACCGTTTTCGAATCAGACGGGTTGGACTGTGAGTCAAACTCCAACCTCCTGGGAGGCACTCATGGCGACGACCGTCAGCCCGATTAGCAAGATCCCCTGTCAAGCGCTGGCGACGCGACCGCCGAGGTACTCGGCCGTGGCCACGGCGACCTACTCGCCCGCGGCGTGCTCTCCGGCCTCTTCGCCGGGTTCGCGTTCCTCGTTGCCAATATGGGTTGGGCGGTGTACGGCGGCAAGCCAGCCGTGGCACCACTGATCGATATCCCGACGATCTTCAACAACCAGGCCGCGCCCAAGCCGATAGAGGCCGGCCCGTTCGGACCCGACAACGTCGTCGTCGGCCTCGTGACCCACATAACGCTGTCGATGCTCTTCGGAATCGCTTTCGCCCTGCTCGCGGCGATGCTCCTGATCCTCATCCGAGCAGACGTGGCGCGCTCTTTGATGCCCCGACTTGCTGGCATCCTCGGCCACGTACGCAGAGACGCCGCCACGTGACCGGCCGGGGTGGGGCCACCCGGCTCGGTGACCCAGCCCTTCGCGCGCGTCGCGGTCGCAGCCACCGAGCACGTCGCCTGCTGTCGCTGCGGTTGCTGTGCTCGGCGTTGGATGCTACGCCGGACCGCCGCTCGCCGTCGCGGGGATCGGCGCCGCCGCATTCGGCGCCCCCATCGTCGGCGGCACCGCTGCCGCCGTGCTCCTCATCGCTCTCGGCGGCTTCGCGCTGAATCGACGGCAGCGTCAGACCGGTCGTCCCTCTCCACCGAAAGGTCCCGTGCCGTGAATGAACGTCGAGATCCTTTACTTCGAGGGCTGCCCTTCCTTCGCGACGCTGCTGCCGCGCGTCCGCGAGATCGTTGCCGAGGGCGGCGGCGATCCGGACGCGATCGAGCTGCGCACCGTCGAGACGTTCGACGTCGCCCAGGAGACGCGGTTCCTCGGTTCACCGACGGTTCGCATCGACGGCGTCGACATCGATCCGGGCGCAGGCGGACGTGACGACTTCGGGCTCAACGGCCGCATCTACTGGGCCAAGGCGCAAACGGAGCATCCGATTCTTGACGACTTCGGGATCGAGCCCTACTACCTGCTGCAGGTGATCGCCCTGCGCCTCGGACCAACGTGCAAGCGCAGCATCGTCCTGCGACTGTCAGCCGACGCGATCGAGCGCGAATGGCAACCCGCCGTCAACGACCTGGCGGCCGCGCTCTCGCTGCTCCGTGCTGAGTGCGGCGTACTGGTGGGCAAGTGGCTGCCCTACCGCCCGATGCTGATCCCGCTGGCTGTTGCGTGGCGCGAGGTAGTAAATGCCACGGGGCCCGAGCAAGGGGCGATGCGGGCCAAGCTCATCCGGTGGTTCTGGTGCGCCTGCTTCACCGGCGAGTACGAAAGCTCCTCAGCCACCTTCGCCGAACGCGACAGCCCGATCCTGCGCGCATGGCTCGCGGGGGGTGAGGCGCCGCCCGTCGTTCGTGACTTCGGGTGGGATCCCGAGAGATGGCGTGCGATCAGCGTACGTCAGCAGGGTCTGTACCGAGCGACGATTGCCCTCACGCTTAGCCAGGCACCTCGTGACTTCCATACGGCCGCTCCGCTGACGGCGGAGCTGATCGAGGCCGAAAGAATCGACGACCATCATGTTTTCCCGCGAGCCTTCCTTCGCGAGCTTGGCCGGCCTACCGAGCTTGATTCCGTGCTCAACCACGTTCTAATCGACCGGGACACCAACGTTCGAATCGGCAAGAATCCCCCGTCGAAGTACCTGGCCGAGATTCGAAGGGCCCTCGGCACGAGCATCGGAACGGTCCTTACAAGCCACTCACTTCCAGCCGGCACCGATAGTCCTCTAATGAAGGACGATTTTGAGTCCTTCGTTACCTGGAGACTTGAGCACCTCGAAGAACTGCTCGCGGAGAAGACTGGCAGGCGGGGAACGCCAGATCTCGAGGTTGCCCCGTATCTTCGGTCGCTTGACGCCCGCATTGAGCAGGTCGAGCTCGCGCTACGGCAGCTAGTCCTTGATCGACTTCACGGCGACGCCTCCCTCCTCCCGTCCCACGTCATCCAGAAGATGCGTGAGCGGATCGACGCCGCGGCACGCAAACAACCAGCTCTGGCACTTCAAGCTCCTAACAACGGGTCAGCCCAGCTGCAGTACCTCGATCTGCGCGAGATTCAGGATGCGATCATGGCCAAGAAGCTGTGGCCGGAATTTGCCGACCTCTTCGCCACCAAAGAGCTCCTGATGATGCGCTTCGGCCAGCTCACGGAACTCCGGAAACGCAATCCGGCACAGCCGTGAACTGACGACTGTCATCCGCAAGGACGGTGAAGCCGCTCTCGGCTGGTTTCTTGACGTGTTCGCGGCTTCTGGTCTGGGTGTGAGACCTGAAGCGCCGACCTAGGCTGAACACGCAGCGTTTAAGCCGGTCGGCACCTGTTTCCCTAGCTTGGTCCCAGCGGCGACAAGTAGCACTCCGGTCCAGACGGCCTCCTCGGCGCTCGCGCCGCAGATGGGCTCGGCGGAATGTTGGTCCGCCGGAGGTCCGCGCAAACGGACAGGAGGTGTCGTTAGACGCATTTGCCCGCCGCCCCAGGGAGAGGGACCTATCGGCCCCAACGGAGCCCTGCATCGACGCCACCTGCACAGCCCGCAGCATTTCTTGTACTTGCGGTGGTCGGCCCGAACCACCCCAGCGAAGACCCAGGTGAAGCATTCAGCCCTCGGCCACCTCCATGCCGCCTGAGTCGGGCAGCCGGGAGTAAGTGTCGAGGAGAACACGGGCGCTGTCGAGCTCGCCGGCCTCGATCGCGTCGTCGAAGTTCACATGCAGGTCTTAGCGAAAGAGTTCCGCGCGCACGTTGCCGGAGGCCGGAAAATGCGGTGTTGAAGCGCGGGTCCCCCTCAACGCCGTGCGTCTCATGGCAGGCTATGAGGATGTCTGACCGCCGGGTCCAATCGACTGGTTCTGGCGCCGAAGTCGTCGATGAGGCACTCCGGGCAACCGAGCCGGCGCGATGGCTGCTCGAGGCCGCGTCCGGTGAGGGAGTCGCGCTTACGCAGACCCATGCGCTCGCCCGCGCCGTCGTGCGAGGGGCCGTCGAGCGCTGGCCGGGGTGGTGGGACGGCGAGCTCTTCGGGCCACCGCACCGGGAGGCCGACGTGCGGCTCCTTGAGGAGCTCCACGCGGGGCTTCGACGGCTGCGCCTCGTGCGCCGCCGCGGGCGCACGCTTCATGCCACGACTCTCGGGCGTGAGCTGGCCGCAGACCCCGTCAGCCTGCTCCGGCTGCTTGCCGGCGATCTCGGGGGCGGCTACGGGTTCACCGAGAGCGTCGCCCGAACGGTCATCGAGACGCTCGCTGTGGACCCATGGCGCGGGCACGACGAGCTCGCCGAGGTCGCATTGCCCCGGCTCGACGCCGAGGGCTGGCGCACCGGGGCCGGCGAGCCGGTCACCGATCGTGATGTCTCTTGGGTACTCAGCGAGATCCTTTGCCGCGGCGAGGCCTACGGAATCATTGATCGTCGCCGGGACACCTCGGGGTCGCGCTTTTACCGCAGCAAGGTGAGCATCACTCGCGCGGGCGCGGTTGCGCTCGGGCTGCCGATGGCCGGGCTGACGGGGGCTTCGGTGCTCGTCTTTGAGGCGCGGCTGGTCGGCGGCCAGGCAATCGATGTCGAGGGTGTGAGCGCGCGCGTCGCGGTGGCCTCACACCAGCACCTCACGGTCCTGCACGACGCGCTCCGGGCCGCCTTCGGCTGGGCCGACGACCACCTTTACGCCTTCTGGCTGGACGGATGCTTCTGGGGAGCCGAAGAGAGTAGATATGAGCGTCCGCACGTCCCCGACAGCGAGCACCGCCCCGCCGACCTACCGCTGAGCGAGCTCGACCTGCGAAACGGCAAGCGGATCGCCTACGTCTTTGACTACGGCGACGAGTGGCGCGTCGAGCTCGTCCTGACCGACCAGGCGGGCGCCGACGGCGGCGCCTTTCCACGGGTACTGAGCCGCGAGGGCGTCGCGCCGGCGCAATACCCGCCGCTCGAGGAGGGGTGAGTGGCGCCCGGATCGAGGTCGCGACCGTGCGTGCGCCCGTGGGTAGCTCCGCTGCGCCGGGCCGTCAACCCCGGCTGCGCCGGGGTGGCCCTCGCTGGGCTCGGTGACTGCCCGGCTTCGCTGCGCTGAGCTGGCAATCAGGAGTCGGCCAGGACCGACTCCTGGCGAGGAGGACGCGGGGCTCATCCCACCGGCCCTTAGAGGCGATCGACGCCGTTTCCAAGGGTTTGGCATGACACCGGAGGTTGATACCGTCATCACGGATCAGTAGTATCCGAGGGATGAACTGGTCGTCAGAACCCATCGGGCCCCTGTTCCCGCTCGGGGGCCCGGTACCGCGCGAGCTGATCATCGGGCGCCGTGGCGACATCGATGAGCTATCGCGGCGCATGCGAGAAGGCCTGAGCACCATGCTGGCGGCTCCGCGACGAATCGGCAAGACGACAGTGTGCGCCGCGGTATGCGAGGAACTCAAGGAGGAGGGAGTCCTTGTGATTCAAGTCGATGTGCCCGAGCGGCCAGACTCGCGCGCGCTGCTCCAGCTCATCATTGACGCGTGCAGCCGGATATCACTGGAGGAGCGCGGTCGCACGGGGATGCGCATCGCGCGTCCGGCGATCGAGAAGCTGCTGGCTGATCAGGGAATCCCGCTTGATCTCAGCGCGCTCGGCCGGCCCCCAGGAGAGCTTCCCGCGCGCGCCGTGCTTTCCCTTCCTTCCGAGCTCGCCAGACGTCGAGGTAAGCGAG
>JAABUZ0100007715.1_pt1 | contig 12879 bp, 10 predicted proteins | sample 5562091 | NCBI WGS metagenome assembly JAABUZ01 (sample SAMN12813069, study PRJNA571459) | rock metagenome | isolation source: Antarctica rocks | place: Antarctica: Victoria Land, Linnaeus Terrace sud | collected 2015-12-21 | reverse complement strand
AGCGGGATTGCTTTGTCATCATTTTGAGGGAGGATTCTCGCCAGTTCTTCCAAAGGCTCCATTGGCCAAAGTAACCTAGCATGGCGAGCTTGAAGGATCGAATTGGATGGGAACAAGACCCCAAGAAGCGAGGCACTTATACACGTCGACCAGCGAGCCATGAAAAGTTCTTTGTTACTATGCGGGACTTCAACCTCGCCACGAACATCGCAGGCTGTGTGGTCGTTCGGTCTACTCTCCCAAATCTTGAGGAACGTCTTCCATATGCTTGGCGAATGCTACGGATGTCGTGTCCGTCGATCGCTATGACAATAGAACATTCAGACGATGAATACTACTTTTCTTACGATAGCAACGAAGACTTTGGCCAATGGGAGGCGGAGACATTCTTCATACATAAAGATGTCAATGGGGAGCAACTGTACCACCAGCTTGGAAATGTGCCTCGAGCCCAGCTCCATTGGCTAGAGTACGAAAGCAAACACGAATTTTACATCAAGCTGCCACACGATTATATGGATGCTATTGGACTGATGCATTTGACGGATGTGTTTCTCGACATTTTGAGCAAGGGCGATGAGTTGAGCCTGCCGGAGACTGGAAGTGAGGTTACCAAGCTATCACCTCCATTTGCCGTTACGTCTGGCGTACCGCAGGCAGATCATGGCGAACTACAGGAAATGGTCCAAAAAATAGCAGAGGATGATGCTGAGGTAGGCTGTATTGTACCCGTGAAAGATTATCAAAATGCAACGGGGGCACAGCGGTTGGTAAGAGTACTTTCAAAAGAAAGCACAGTTGCCATTATTGAACAGACAAAACGTCACGAGCTCACGGTCTCACACGCTTTCCATGCAGCAATGGTCCTTGCATTATTGAAACTCAATCCCCCTGCTGGTGAGTCAACCAAATTCACGCCTCTTCTTCCCATTAGCCTAAGAAACCGACTGTTGCCCCAGTTCCTTGGGAGAAACAATGCTGTGGGCATGTATTTGATTGCTATGAATATTTTCTTGACTTTGCCGGTGGCGGCAGACTATGACTCGGAACAAATTATCTCGGTCGCGAAAAGCTTCAAGGCGGAATATGAGCGGCTGCAAACCCATCCGCGCCTCACAAATCTGTCCGATCCTTGTGGTGACATGTATCAGGCTGCGCTCAAAGGACCCAAGAGGCCAATGAAGTTGCTGCCCTTCTTGAGTAGTCTCGGAGTCGCAGATCAACATTTGAGATCTACGTACGGAAAGGAGATTACAGTGGAGGATTTCGCCATTCGGCCTGACATCATGGGTGCTAGCCAGCTTCTTCTGTGGACATTTGGGAATCGTATGCATCTCAGTATGAACTACACCGCTGGTGCTTACGATGATGAATTCATGCAGGCGTGGATGAAGGAGGTGATTGCGACATTGGAGTCAGGACTCGAGATTAAGATTGATTAAGCTTTTAAGCTTAAGCAGGACTTAGTAATTTATACTCGTTGTTATCATGGCTCTGATGAAATGTTTTATTTGGAGCCCGAGGACAACAGCAACAGTATGGCGAAAGAAGTCACGAAGGGGACAGCATCCGTAACAAGACACGCATAAACTGAGCTCTTTCACTACCTGTTAGAGATAAAAACCTCTAATATTTTTGATTGGTGGAATGTAAGATGTCTGCTTCAAACTTATACTTGGCGAAGTCTTTTGTCCGGACTCTGCGCTCAAACATCAAATCCAGTTCGCCATACGTTCGACCTTTCGTCTCAACCAGACGAAAATAACACCAAATGAGTGAAAAGATGGAAACTCCGCCGAAAAAGAATTCTGTTTGAGACCTCGCATTGGCAGCGCCTGGGTTGAGAAGGTACAAGGTGAGAACCTTGATAATAATACCACCAATGGCGTCAATGACGACAGCCAAAGCCAGTGTCTTTGACCGCAATTTGGTCGAGGAGACTTCACATGCAATCACATAAGTAAATGCACCTAGTGTCAGCTGCCAAAAGAACTCAAGCAATGTCAAGAGTGTTGCCTGGGCCCAAGCAATAGCTATACGCTTGTTATAATTTGGTGCAAAACTCAACAGTCCAATAATCCACGACGTCACCACAGTATAGGTTAGGCCCATGAGGTACGTTCGGCGCCGTCCCATGTATATTACCGGGACAAAGGCCATGAATGTGCCCACAAATCCAATAGCAGTCAGTCCTAATCCCATGTCGAAAGATTGGGAGGTAGTCAGGCCGACCTGCTCGAAAAAATATGTTGCGTAGCCTTGAGGGTTTCCAGAAAAATTTTGAATGAGAAATATAAGCACACAGATTTCTGTGCGACGCCGATTCGATCCTTTGAAACAGTCCTTGAATGTGGTGCCTATTTCTTCATCTTCTTCCAGTGCATCCGTTTGTACCATAAGAGCGACGGTTTTCTCAATGTCGACTTTCTTTGAATTGACGATTCGCCGCAGTGATCTCTCGGCGTCTGCCATTCGATGCTGCCGGATTAGCCACCAAGGAGACTCTGGCGCAAATGGCAATCCTGCTAGTAAAATGACCGGCCATACCCACTGAATAGCAAAGGGGATTCTATAGCCCCATTGGGTAGTTGACATATCGAAACCTTTGGAGACACCAGAGGAGATGAACTGACCAATCACATAACACAAATTGATATAACCGGTGAGAAATCCTCTGGCGTTTGTTGGAAGAATCTCCGAAGCATACGTTGTAGAGATGACCACGTAGAATCCCCAGCCTATCCCACAGAGGAATTCCGCACCAGTGAGGACTTGTATGGAGGTCGCGAAGAACTGCATAAAATTGAGGATGGCGGTAATCGTCAATGCGGCAGCAAACGTCTTCCTTCGTCCAAATCTCTCCAAGGGGAATGAGACGATCGAGCTACCAACAATCTGGCCTATAGGGGCACCGAGCGATAGTGCAATCTGCCATTTCGTCGTCACTTGATTTCCATGTCCAGGCAAGGGTTCCCCAAATTTGGCCTGGAAAGCTGGAAGAGCAAAGAACTGCCCGATGATGGCCGTATCGTAACCGCGCATAACCACAGATAGGGACACGAAAACAGACCAAAAGGCTCCTTTCCAATACAGTCGCAGCGTTTGGAGGATACTAGTATCATGCTCGATTTGAGTTCCTGCCTGTGCCATCTCGGCAGTCACATTGTTTCCTATTTTCTCATTGCGCGGAAGAGCGCCTCCTACTTCCGCAGCGTCCACAGTGTCGTGCGTATTCATGGCTGCTGTTTCTCAACGTCAGCAGCGTAGAACCCTCTTGCTTCGTAGATGTATGGTGTAGGGAGATGGGTTGGAGATGCGAGGCGGCGATGGCCGGCTTTTAATCTATCTTTCTGGCATTCTCCGCTTTATCCAACCTTATCGCCCCACATTTCGTTTGACAGTTTCCGAATCGAAGTCGGCCCACCGCCGATCCCGTCCACCAATCACATTGAGCCATCAACTCTCCCACCCACCACTGGAAAGTAAGGTCGCGACGTAGAGGTGCTTTGGATAGTAGTTCGGCTTTGCAGATAAGAAAGAGTGGCTGGCAACCTGTCTAGCGATTCAGATGGCAGAGAAATACCGGCTGATGAGCGTGCATGCGCATCCAGATGATGAGTCGAGCAAAGGCGCCGCCACCCTCCTGCGATACATCGCCGAAGGGCACGAAGTGATGGTAGTCAGCTGTACCGGAGGTGAGCGTGGCAGCATTCAGAACCCAGCTATGGACAAGCCAGGCGTGCAGGAACGGATGGGCGAGCTTCGCAAGGAGGAGATGGCAACCGCTGCCAAGATTCTTGGTATACAACACCGTTGGTTAGGTTTTGAAGACTCTGGTCTGCCCAAAGGCGATCCAAAGCCTCCATTGCCCCAGGGCTGCTTTGCAAAGGTGCCGCTGGAAGAGTCCTCCAAGCCGCTGGTTGGGTTGATTCGAGAGTTTCGTCCGCATGTCCTTGTGACCTACGATGAGAAAGGCGGCTATCCGCACCCTGATCACATTCGTGCCCACGAGGTGACGATGGCTGCATTCGACGCAGCGAGTGACTCGGGCAGGTTTGCAGAGATGGGTGGGCCGTGGCAGGCCATGAAGCTATACTATTTACACGGCATTCCGAGATCTCGCATACAAGCCTTCCACGATGTACTCACCAAACACGGGATGGAGTCACCATACGGGGAGCCGGCCTGGCTTCCAAACCCCAATTGGCCGGATGTGATGGATCGAGTAACCACAAGAGTCGTCTGTTCAGACTATTACCATACCCGAGACGAGGCGCTGCGTGCGCATGCCACCCAAATCGACCCAGCTAGCCATTGGTTTGCAACTCCTCTCGATTTGCAGCGTGAGGTATGGCCGAGCGAAGAGTACGAGTTGGCCCGCTCGCTGGTGAAATCTACGCTCCCAGAGGACGATCTATTCGCGGGCCTGGGTAAGCAAGCAGGTAAGTAAATGTGTATATTTTGCTTGCATGCGGCACCGCATGCAAGCTAACTCTTAGCATATACTATACATGTTCTTTGTACCCTTGAAAAGAGAAGTGGGCTGTAAGCCAATACTAATGACGTAAAAAGCCGTACGTAACTTTGCTCTCAGCCATGGCACTCGTAATACCTCTCTCCGAAATCAAATGAAGCTATATAGAAGTTGACAATTTCCATGGACGGCAATTTAAAATATGGCAGATGAAACGCAAATCTATATTGGTCCTCCAGCATAGCCTAACCCACACTTTAAAGGGCATCGAGGTCTCGAATTAACTTTTCGAGGGGCAGCGAAAAGTTGAACGCTCTATTTGAAGTTATGCGTAAAGGATTTTGCAGCAGCAAAATCTCCGCATCCCTTTATCTACACAAATCGCAGAAGAACGCAGCCGAGTCGAGATAAGTCTTGCTCTTACCCTAATCTTGTAACGTTGGGGGCACCATGTACAAAACCTGCTACATATTGGGCAAGTGCCCAGCAATACAGCGCACTCTATGCCATGGATTTACTGACAAGAATTACGTGCCGTTGGTGAGGAAAGTGAAGTCGTAAATTCATTCGTGCTTTCGTGGTGTGTTTTGCCGCCAACCATGATATTACACCACCTGCTGAAGCTACGAGCTACCAGCCTCTTCCCTCCAGCCATCTCCCCCAAAGCTGTAAGATTGTCTCGAGCAATGGCAACCATAAATCAAATCATGCGCGGAATGAGAAAAGATAAGTCGATGAAGCTTAGCAAATCACCAAACCTCCTTGCGTGTCCTCAACGCAAAGGCGTTTGCGTAAAAGTGAGCACACAAAAGCCAAAGAAGCCAAATTCGGCAGTTCGAAAAGTCGCAAGGGTGAAATTAACCACGGGCAAGACGGTCACTGCGTATATACCTGGTGAGGGACACAATGTGCAAGAACACTCGGTGGTCCTAGTACGAGGGGGAAGAGTCCAGGATCTTCCGGGAGTAAGGTACCACTTGGTTAGGGGGAGTCACGACCTTGGAGGTGTCGCAAGTCGCACTACATCAAGGAGCAAGTATGGCACCAAAAAGCCTGCCAAGAGTGTATAGTATGGTTCTATGTCTATATAAGTGATCGGACAATGGTCTTCGCTTGTTAGTGAGTCTTGTCCCCGTAATTTTCCCATCCTTGCGGTCTTTCCCAACCACGAAATGCATAGTATTTAGAGAGGCAAGAAAATAATTTCCAGTCAAAAGTTTCAGAGACTGGACAGACGCAATGTTCGCGGTGCTCGTTTCCAATAGGGCAGTGGTGAAATGGAAGGTGGTAGTATCCAATATCCTCAAAAAAATGAATTTCATTCCTGTCGAGTGTCATTGCAGCTGCCAGTGAATGAACGGGTGCATCGCCCCATCTCTCGTAAAAGAAACCTCCGTCCTTGTCCAGGAGATCGAAATAGTCTATATATGCTTGCGACCGAAGCCAGTCTAGAGAGGCAATTTCAAAATTTGACCACTAAAGTCAGCATGGAAAATGCCATGCTTATTACAAAGTGGCAATGGTTATAGGTTTCTCCTCCATCATCGCTTAAGAAAGGTATGGATCCGTTAGCCGCTAGGTGTTGCGGGAAAAGATACATGTACTTTTTCACACTGTCCCATAGGGTCGCAATCGTTTCCTCATACTCATACAAAGATATCACAAAACTGTACTTCTTCTTGTTGTCCTTCATAAAATTAAAGACATCGTAATCAATGTCACAATATCTGACCATTAGCAAAGTCAATCAACTTCTGCATACAAATTAATGCTCGGTTCCACTCTCCAATAGTACTCATACTTCAACATCAGCGGGTGCCGGAAGAAGAATCCGCTCTCAAACCGACACATATGTCGGTATGGAAGTGAATCTCCATAGATGATGTGGCGTTCCTTCATACTCTCTCGGACCTCTGCTGCTCGATCCTGGTCGATCCAATCTGGCATGGACCAATGCTCCGGTGGAATGATTCCGTACTCCGTCGTGCCAGTAGTCAGCAACGAAGTGACGGTGATGAATTCATCGTCGAATGGCTCATCGTTGAGGAAGACCCAGTTGTATCCATACTTTTGATTGAACCTATCTTCAACTGCGATAATGCTTTTTGCCATCTCCCAGAGATCGCGATTGCGCACCAGAGTTACAAAGGTAGCATTTGCACGTTCTCCCCCACGCAACTCAGGCTTCTTTCCATTGCCATAAACGCTAGATAGAGGGGGTAGGGCGGGCCCGGCAGAGGAATAGATCTTGACCAGCAAGATCAGGGTGAAAAGGGCCAGCAAACCGAACTTGATACTTTTCACGTTTTTTCCTAACATGCTTTCGCTGTGTCTTGGGGGTTTTCCTCCAGCTAGCCCATGGCTTCCTCCGCACTGCTAAAAATAGTCGCCTTGTCTGCAACGGTTTCGGTAGGATCTTCGGTCATCGAAAGGAGAATTAGGCCGCATTGCACAAAGTCATAAACAGTCTAGCTGCCATGAGCTTCCTTACATCCTAAAAGTACCTACAAGAGAGTTTGTGTATATATTTTCCTGCATTCTAAAAAGTACGGCCTGGTGAGGAGAAACGCAACCCACCAATCCCACCTTCCTGCCTTCCACCAATCGTTTGTATCGAGAGAGTCCAGTGACGAGACTCTTGCTTGCAAGATTGGACTGGCAGTGGTGAGGCGACCACTTCGAAGAGAATCAGATCGTGGTAGGATTAGGCAAGGCGATGGCTTTTGCTGCCCATGATCCATTCGCGTCGTTGGATAAATATGGCGAAGGCGGTCAGAACGAGCACGAATTTGAGTTTGAGGAAACATACGATGGTCTTGCAGACAATCTAACAGAGCTCGGCGACGACTTGAACGACGAGACATTTGGTGCTGACGTGGGCAGCATGGACCAAGATTTTGAGTTCTCGCACAAGCCTACTCCACCAGTCAAAGAGGCGCGAGTGGAGGAGTTCCGACGGCCTCGACAGCCTCCGCCGCAACCTCCACCGCAGCGTGCATTTCCTCAGCCAGCGCAAAATGCATGGAATAGTACACTGTCGAGCATGGCGCCACAACAGAATGCATATGGAAAAAATATCCCAGACCTTCAACCGCAAGCATCTCTGTGGGGAACTCATACCCCACCCCCTCCAGCCGCTCCAGCTGCGCCAGTTTCGTTGAAGAAGTTCTTAAGTCTTGAGGAAGTAGAAGCTCAGCTTCTAGCTTCTACACAGAAGCCATCTCAAGCAGTGCCTCTGCCATCTAGACCACCTCCACAGTCAACGTTTCAACCAGCGTCCCTGCAATCAGGGCCACCTCCACAGTCAACGCTGCAAGCCCAGGTTTTTGGTGACGGTCGGCAATCCTACTCATCTCGTCCAATGCGCCAACCTATGCCTGCCCAAGAAAGTGGAGGTTTCAATAGACCGCCCCCGCCTATTCCACAGCCCATGAGCCAATCCTTCGAGGCTCCTCCACCTCAACCTGCTCCGCCACAATCCTACGGCACTCACTCTGAATACCGATCACCGCAAATGATTAATCGCCCGCAAGCGCCACGCGTTGCGCCTGATGATACTCGAATGGGCCAACTCCCACCTATGCCGGGTTCATCTGCAATGGCGGCGGCGAGGAATCTTGCTGGCCAACAAGTACAACAGCTGGAAAATGCTCCCTTCGCACAACCTCCAAGCCATCCTCCAGTTTCTGTTGAGGCCACTGAGCGGGGAGTTCTACCAGTACGCCAAGCGCCTACCATTTCTTTCCAAAAAACTGTTCACCTACCTCCACAGTCTTTGGATCGAGTGATTCAGGAAGAAGAAAGCCAAGCTATATTAGAAGAGATAAGGAGAAGCCGACGCGCGGCCAAACATGACTCTAGATTTAACGGACTAATGTCTGCTGGTGACAAAAACTTTATTACACGCATCCAGTTGCAACAATTGGTAACAGAAGATCCTTATGCGGAAGACTTCTACTTCCAGGTACATAGCGCAATTCAAGCACGGAACATTCAACCTCAGAATGATTTCATGCAGACGTATTTGCTTCCGCAAGGGAGGGAAAACCGTGGGAGCAAGGGTCGCCGGGACAATCCGTTGCAACGAATGCAGCAACAAGTCCAGCGAGCGGTTGCTGCTGCAAAATCTAGGCCGAAAGCTACACAATTGGCTCTTGAAGGAGCCTTGGGCAAGGTCTCTGTCAAGACGGTCAAGAACCCTCGACAAGTTCTGCGAGTAAACAAATCGGAGGCAAAGCAAGATTCACCAGGAAAGAAACAGGAGCGAAAAAACGGCGCCATTGCGAAATCAGATACGTCGGCTAATCAAAAAATGACTTTGATGAGGATTGAAAATATATATGACACACTTTTGGAACTTGAAGAAGCAGATCGGATAAAACCAAGAGCTCCTCCACCCGGAGAGCTCGAAGATCTTGCCGCTGAGGGTTGGCGAGTACGGACAGCCTCTTTAAGCGAGAAATTATGGCAAGAGCTGAAGGTCATGGCTCCGATCGACCCCACCTCTACAATAACTCATCCATTCATTGCAATTATTGACTATGCGAAAGGGATGCGGGCGATTCCGCGAATCATGCGGAGAATTGACCCGGAGCAGAAGCTTACCATTCTCACGATGGTCATTGGCCATCTTGGATCCCTTGACGTTGTGAAGCAAAGTGTCAACCAGCCACCCGAATCGTCTCCGTCACCTCGCGTACAAGAGGAGATTGACACCTTCAATCAATCTGTCTTGCCACCTCTGTTGGCATTTGTCGCTGAATCGCCAATGACCATAGTCACAGGACTTCTGGGGATGTTTATGGAGCAAAATGACATTGTTTACGTTGCGATGAGTCGAGTTGGTCTGGCATTTGTGACCATGCTGATTTCACGTGCTGAAATTATCCGGCAGGCGGACGAATTGCCAGAAAGTGATAATGACCAGTGGGTCTCTGAATTCGATACGCTCTTCCACACGTTAGAGAAGAATTATCTCAAATTATTCCCGGTCAATACAGGCATTGTAAACGATGTTTATGTGTGGCAGTTTCTGGCCTCTGTGGCAGTGGGCGCGAGTATGGAGCAACAGCATATCCTGGTTGCTGAAGTCCGCGACAAAGTTTTGGATAACGTTATTTCCAGTAAGACGTTGCCGCCTGAACAGGCTGCCAACAAGATTGCAAATACCAACTTGTTCCTACATGCTATGGGCCTGGATACTGAACTGCTTCAAGTGTAGATCAAGTGTAGAATGATTGATACGTACTATAAAAACATGATGCTTTACATTTGCCTCCCCCATGATGCATAATACGAGAGCCAGCTCGAACGTCGACCAGATACAAACGACCCACTTATCAAGACATGCTATGGAGATTCCGTGACGTGAAGAACCTACTTTTTAGGAAGTTTGAAGCAGTGGAGTTGCTCATTGAGCTTGTTCCGGATTCGGAGCCGAGCAGCCAGATGAGCCAGAAGACGCCGTAGGTGGATTAATTTCAATGGCAGGAAGCAACGAGATTCTTAATGTGGGCAATTCCTCCACTGACGGAAGATAGTGCTGTACTCGTATCGCTGGCCAGGAAAATCATAGTTCCTACTCGGTTGCTAGCAACAGGAGTCATAGTGATATGGGCCACGCCATCGAGGTTTGTCCTCGAGCCAAAACTATAAACCACCCCGTTGTGCTGATGAGGTTGTGATTTCAAATACACTTGACTTGCTGAACATAAAGCAAAGCCAATATTGCTTTCATTTATCATCATTAGCATCTGAATCCGTCTCGTACTCTGATTCCTCTGATTCTGCCGTCTGTCCTCCAAAGAATTCGTCCAGGGTTGCAATCTTACCCGTCGGACGCGATGCTTGAATGTCCAGAGCAGCTGGTTCGAAAGGACTCGCGGTTCGAGACAGCGGTCGTGAAATAGGCTGCGATACAGGATACGGTGGCTCATAAAGATGTTCGGGTTGCTCACTTTTCGTCTCCGCGGACGTCCCCTCGTCTCTTACTGAGGAGGGCTCGACAAACTGCGAGGCAGATGGCCAGTCCGGCAAATCTTCATAACCCCTGGTTTCCGATTCGACAACAAGCGCAGTGGAGCCAATAACATACTTTGCCTTCCCTGCAGACGGAGATGGCGAATAAGGTGATGGTTTTGGCACGCACAATACTAATATCGCCAGGTCAATGTTTTCATCGAGCAAAGCCTTGTACGTGCGTGCCCTATCACGGAGATCGTAAGACAGGTCGTATCGGGCTAGTTGCATGACGTAGGTATATAACATGGCAACATTAGAATCCGGTTCCTCTTTTTGCGATTGTCTGGCGTAAACTTTGCAAGCCAAGAGAACGATCTGTAATTTCACGGTCTCCGCTTCCGTCGAGAATGATTTGGCACACTTGCGAAGAACATCAGCGTAGACATCAGGAATGCTTTCGTGATACTCTCCCACAAGCCAAATAACACTTGCCCTTGCAGTGTCTGTCTCGGTGGTGTCGAGCACGTTAGCAACACGAATGATTGTTTTCACATGCTTCGTATGATCGATCTGAATAATACGACGAATAACGCTTACACACTCACCAGCAAGCGTATGGCAATGCGACTCAATTTGTCTCAGTAGCCACTTGACGCATGTTCCCGCGTTTCCCTGCGACGTTTGGGCGATCCTACCAATTGCCCCGATTGCGTCCTTTACAATACCTTCTTGTGAAGATTTCGCATAGACTTGCAATTCAGAGAGAATGAGATCGAAGTTTGTCTCATCACAGATGAGAGAAAGCACCTCAATCTTCAGCCGAGCATTCTGCAGATTGTCCGAGGGATAGACTAAAAATTCAGTGGCATGGGTTTTGAACACATTTGCATTGACCAGTGCGACAGCAACAATGTTATGCAATGCGACCAGTTGAATGTCCCTTGGAGTTCGCAGCAAGCGAATCAATGGACCTGCAATGTCTCTTAGGTAGCTTTTCGGCGCCAGCGCAACGTACAGCTTTATGACAGCCATTACAACTGCACTGTTGCGGTATGTCATTAGTAATTTGCTTTTATCCAAAAGTAATTGGAGATCATCATCTAAAACGAAGTTCTGGGAGTCCTCATTGGGCTGAGAAGCTGGCGTGTCCATTTCGCTGGCATAGAAAGCTTCGACGCCAACTCTCTTGATCTTGCGGCCGTGGTTGCTGAAATTCTTCCGTGCGTAAATTGTTAAAAGGTGAAGGACAGCTACTTGGCCACATTCATCGATATCTGGCAAGAGCCTACACAGCCTCCGGTAGTTTGGATGAACAAAGTCCAGTCTTTCTGGACAGATCTGAAGGAAAGCATTGACTGCAGCGCCGAGTACGAAGTAGGATGGGTCGCCTATCAGTGTTGCCACGTAAGACGTTAAAGTCGGCAGGTTTGTAGGTTCCAGTATGTAACATTTCGGTATAGCCAGCGCAGCTGCTTTACGGACAATGGGAGACAAGTCTGTCATACACCGCTTGATACCGAGCATTACAATACCATTGATCAAAGGGACCCTAATACCCGACATGACACGGATCGCCATTGCCCTGATCACTTGATTTACATCACTCAAACTTTTCTGTATCGTGTTGATGGATAGCAAAGCTAGGTCGGGCTCTGATTCAGCATATCTTACCAGATAAGCGTAGACTAGTTTTCTAGCTTGCAAGTTTGGAGCGGCCACATTCTTCACAACCCCGGCAAAGTACTCGGAGCAGCCCGCCTTACTTTGCATCATGAGCGAAACCACCTTCTTCAAGCCCTCGAGCCTCTCCCGCTCGTGCTTCGAACTCAGCAGCTTTTCAATATCCTGCCTCCGGGGAGCTGCCTGGTCCTCCCCAAATCTAGAGCCCGCAGCCACACTGGCCTCCTGCGTGAGCTCGCGCGCACTCTCCACCATGGTCGTCATCCTGCTTGCTAATTGAGCCTGCCATGCCACACTGTCGGCCATTGCGTCTCATTCCGATGGGGTCGAAGCAACGAGTTCGACTGAATCAACCACACCTGTTCTACAGGCAAACAGCAGCCTGCACAGCGAACCAGTGAACCATGGCAGACACGTTACTGCTGGATGAGCTGTTTACAGTGACGTCTGTGGACAGTGAGCGATACGATCGGGTGAGTAGGATCACCGCAGACAGCTCGTCGATGCCATCAGTGCATATGACACTCGACATCAACAGCGAAATCTACCCTTTGCGTGAAGGCGAAACGGTGTCTACGCAAATCACATCCACGCTTGCTCTCGATGGAAGCAAGGATACCAAGGCTTGGCGAGAGTCTCGTCCGGGAGAGCGCACCTTGGCTGATGACTATGAATATGTATGCTATGGAAAGGTGTACAGGTTTGACGAGGGTAAGGACGATAATATACAGGCCTACATAAGCTTCGGTGGGCTTCTGTTGTGT
>JAABUZ0100007714.1_pt1 | contig 12880 bp, 9 predicted proteins | sample 5562091 | NCBI WGS metagenome assembly JAABUZ01 (sample SAMN12813069, study PRJNA571459) | rock metagenome | isolation source: Antarctica rocks | place: Antarctica: Victoria Land, Linnaeus Terrace sud | collected 2015-12-21 | reverse complement strand
GAGATAATGGAGGAGGCCCGGAGCAACGCTCCGGGCCTCCTCTTAATCATCTGAGTCGTCGTGCGCGTGTTGGCGCGCCGGGGACACGGCGGCGCGTGAGCTAGCGCCGCAGGATGTCGACGGCCCCGCGCAGGTGATGGTACGTGCGGTCGAACCCGATGCGCGGGATCTCCACCCGCACGCTAAAGGTGAGCGGCTGACGCCGCCGTGCGGCGTCGCGCGTCACGCGCACCCGGAAGGCGTCGCCGCGCAGGTTGGTGTGCCGCCTGCCGCGCAGGTTCGTCCCACCACCGATGATCACGCCGCGCACGTCGAACAGCGTGTAGCGTCCGCAGGCCAGGGAGCGATACGACCTGCTGGAGTAGAAAGCGACCAGGCGCCCGTCGGAGAAGAACAGCGGCGTGCTCGAGGTGGCGCGGGAACCCTCCCCGAAGACGTTGCGCAGGTCGTTCACCGCCAGCGCGGGACGTGAGCGCGCGTGCGGCTGCGCGCGTAGTTGGACGAAGGCTACCACGCAACCGCGGCTGGTTGGCCGCGTCGGCGTGGACGTGGCGGTCCTGCTCACCGTGGCCGTAGCGGGCGCCGATGTGGCGGTCCCGGTCGCCGTGGCGGGCGCCAACGTGGCAGTCCCGGTCGCCGTGGCCGGCACGGCGGTTTTGATGGCCGTGTTGGTCGGCGAGTTGGTAGCTGTGTTCGTCGCTGTATTGGTCGGCGAGTTGGTGGCCGTGGGTACGCTTGTACTCGTCGTGGTGGGTACGCTGGTACCGGTGTTCGTCGTGGTCGGCGAACCGCCGACGGTGGCCGTCGGCGAGCCCGGCACCGTCGGTGTGGAGGACGCGATCGGCGTGGTCGTTTGTGTACCAGTCACTGTGACACTCGGGGCAACGGTCTGCGTGCCGGGGACGGTCACGGTCGGGGTGACGGTACCACTTTCGCCGGCCAGTTGGTAGACGTGGACGTAGTCGAAATTGGCGGTATAGCCGCTGCCGCCCATCGAGACGAGGCCGATCCTGGCGTTGGAGCCCAGGTTGTGCGTCCACACGCCGCCGCGCACAAAGTGTACGCCGTCCTGGCTGGTGTAGGCGCGGTACAACTCCTCGCCGGTGCTGCTGTTCGTCGTCTTGACGATGCGCAGGTACGTATCGTCGCCCGGCGTGCCGTCGACGCCGTTGCCGTAGCCGGTGGCGTCGTGCTTGCCGAACTCGGTCTGGCGCGTCTCGAAGATCGAGACATGCACGAGCTTGACGTAGTTATAGTTGTCGCCGTAGATGACGAGGCCGGCCTGCACGTAGTTGAGGAGGCTGCCATCCGGGCGGCAGCACCCTTCCGGCGGCAGGTTCAGGTGGACCTTGGTGTCCACGATGTAGTCGCCGGCCGGCGTGGCCTCGGTCAGGATGGAGGCGGCCTTCGGGGGGTTGTTACCCTGGGGCTGCAGATCGGCTGGCTGCGTATCCATGTTGAAGCTGCCGCCGCTGACGGTATAGGAGAGGGGCACGCTCGGGTCCCCACGCACCCAGCTCCACTGCGGGCCGTAGCTATTGCCATTGAACTCGTCCGACAGCCCGTTGTACTGCAGGCCCGGCTGCTCGGGCTGGGCGAAGACGGGCGTGTAGGCGCTGACCTCGCCGGGCTGCGCGGCCGGCGCGGGCTGCGGCGTGTCCGACGCGCCGAAGCCGCCGCGCACCACCGGCCAGCCGTCGGCGCCCCAGTCGAGCGGGTCCATCACGAAGGGGCGCCGCGGCGGTGTCCCGCCGCCCGCATCGGTGAAGGTGGGGTTGGCGCGCTGCAGGGCGTGCGAGACGTACCAGTCCTGACCGCCCTCATCGGTGAAGATCGCGTTGTGTCCGATCCCAACCAGGCTGTTGCCATTGGGCAGCACCACCGGGTCGCCGCCGACACGTCCGCTGAGGAACGAGTTGCCCTCGCGGTCGATGTAGGGTCCGAGCGCGTGCGGGGCGCGTCCGACGAAGACCCCATACGAGGTCAGCGCGCCGTTGCAGCAGTTGGTGGCGGAGGCGAACAGGTAGAAGTAGCCGCCGTGCTTGACGACGTAGGCGCCCTCGTAGCGGTTGGCGATGGCGATATCCGCGAGGGGGGTGCGGCCGGTCATCACCTGCGTCTCCGAGACGGACGAGGTGAGCCCGTCGGCGGAGAGCAGGCGGGCGGAGAGGCCTCCGAAGAAGCTGCCGTAGAAGATATAGGTCCGCGTCGGGCTGATCGTGTCGTCCGTGACCAGCGCCGAGTCGAAGGTCCAGCGCCTGTCGGTGGGAGCGCAGCAATGCGGCGGCGCCTCGGGCTCCACCACCGGATTGGGGTCGGCCGTCCAGGGACCGAGGGGGGTCGTGCCGGTGACGACGAAGATGGCGCTGCCGTCGGGCGTATCGGGCCCTGTATAGTAGAGGTAATACTGATTATTGAAGTAGCGGATGTCGGGCGCCCAGGTGTTGTCGGAGGTGAGCCAGCTGGGCCGGGTGGAGGGGGTATCGGTCGACTTGCCCAGCACGTCGCCCCGGTAGGTCCAGTGCGCCAGATCGTGGGAGCTGAGCATCTTGATGCGGTGGATGACGAGGTGGCCGGTGCTGTCCCGGTCGTTGTTGTTGAGCGGGCCGCTGGTGCAGTAGGCGTACCAGTCGGTGTCCCCGGCGGTCTGCCCCTGGATGATCGAGGGGTCCGGGCAGTCCTCGTTGACGCCGGTGCTCATGGGGACGGAGGCATAGATCGGGTTGGTGTAGGTCGCGGTGACCGGGGTCGTGCCGGTGAACGCGTCGGTGGAGGCGGCGCTATGTCCCGCTTGTCCCGCCAGGGTCTGCGCGCGGGCGGGCGCGGCGGGCGCGGCGCCTAGCGGCGCGGCCAGCGGCATGAGGGTCAGGATGAGGGCGACGAGGATAAACCAGGGGCGTCGGGCGGGGCGAGGGTCGGCCGTCGGGTTCGTGCGAGCGCCCTGACGGGCGCGGACTATCGGTGTCAACTGGGTACCGTCCTTCCTGAACTACTCCGTTCAACGCGGGGGCTCTCCCACCTTTAGCGTCACGGCGTCATGGGCGCGCCACCTCCACGCGCCTCTCAGCGCCGGGCAGATGACGAGACAGGATCGCCGCGCACTCTTTCCTCCTGCGCCTCCCTTCTAGTTGGCTAGATCGTCACCGGCGGGGCAGCCCTTAAGACAAGCCAGGTGGATCGCCGTCCGGCGTGTACAACGTCGTATCAAGGATACCGGTGATAGTGTAGGAAGCATAGCATGGCTACGAAAGGACTGTCAATTGGTGGCCGACAGTGCCCTGCCATCGCGCCGCGCGGCGCCGCCGTCGGCGATGCGCTATCCTGTGGCGATGATGCCGCGCGGATAGCGCGTTTCCATTGACCGTGGCCGATGAAAGGAGGATAATGGAGACATGGCAGTTCATCCCCTTCGCCCCTGATCTGGCTGTCGAGGTGACGTCCTCGACGCAGGACCATGACGTTATGGACAAGAAGGCTCGTCGCTACGTGCGTGGCGGCAGTAGCTTGGTGTGGGTCGTGTGGCCGGATGAATGGACCGTGGACGTGCGGCATGTCGGTGATGATGCTCCGTCCGCGACGTTGACCAGGGCCGATCAGTTGGATGGCGGGAGCGTTGTCCCGAGCTTCACCTACCCCCTGGTAGACCCCTTTGTCTAGTTTGTCTAGGACGACCTTTCCGCGACGGTGATAGGGCGACAGGCTGGTCGTAGATAGGTCGATAGAGGGAGCGCAGCGATGCACGAGATCTATCTGGCTTGCCTCGTCGGCGGACTCCTGGCGACGATCCTCTTCGCGGCCCTGGGCGCCCTCGGTGGCGGCGGTCACGGCCATGTCCACCTCCACGCGGGCGCGGGGCACGCCCACGCCCACGCCGGTCCCCACGTGGGCGGTTCGGCCCATGCCCACGCCCAGGCCCTGCCCGGCTCCCAGCCCGGTGGGTCGGCGCACGCGCAGGCCCTGCACGGGTCCTCGCACACCGTTCAAGTAGGCGCCCATGGAACGTCACAATCCCAGGGACAGGTGGCGCAGGGGAGCGCGACACAATCGATGGGGATGTCGAGCGGCCACGCCACGACCGCAAGTGGCCACGCTACGACGCCCGGCGGCCGCGCCGGCTTGGCGGCGGGGTGGGCGCTCTCGTGGCTCAGCCCGTTGGCCCTGGCCGCGGCGGCGCTCTGGTTCGGCGGCGTTGGCCTGGTGGGAGAAGGCATCGTGCCGCGCTCACTGGGCGCTTTGCTCGTGGCGCTGGCCGTGGCGGCCGGCCTGCTCGGCGCCGCCTTCGTGCGCGCGTTGATGGCCGCGTTCGTGCGCGCCGGGACGCCACCGTTGCAGGGCGACGCGGTGGGAGCGGTCGGTACCCTCAACGCGCCGATCCGGGCCGACGGTGCCGGCGAGGTCATCTACACACTGGAGAACCTGCGTCGTAGCGCGCCCGCGCGCAGCCTCGACGGCGCGACGATGCCGCGCGGCACGCCCGTGGTGATCGTCCGCCGGGAGCGCGGCATGGCCTGGGTCGCGCCGCTCGACCCACTGGCGGCGCTTCCCACCGCCCCGAACGACGCCCAGGCGCGTACGGTCGATACACGCCCCTAACCCTGACCCAGGGGCGGTAAATCCTTGTCGGCGTGCGGAAGGTCTGGGGTGATCTGGGAGCGCGGCAACGAATTCTCGCCGTTGCGCCCCTCTCCCGACCGCGGGAGAGGGGCGGGGGGTGAGGGCTGCCCTTGACCCCGATTTCACAGCATCAACATAATGCCTTTACAGTGCGGGCGTACACTGGTCATATGCCAGGTGACGAGTAGCCCTTTCCACGACGCGGCCGGCCCCGGTTGGACAAGGGTCGCGCACATGGCGTCGTATCTAGGCACAAGGCAATTGCGTAGGGTCCGCTCACGAAAGGAGGAGCGGCGCTCTACCCCACGGCCCCAATAAGCCGCGAGGCATCCGCCGCGCAAGAGATGTCCGTCTTAGAACTGGGAGCCATCGCCGCGATCGTCGTGGCGATGCTGGTCATCGTCTACGTCATCGGGTCGCTCTACCGCAAGGTCGGCCCCAACCGCGCCCTGATTGTGTATGGCCGCGGCGGGACCAAAGTGCTCGTCGGCGGGGGCACGGTCGTCGTGCCGCTGTTCCAGAAGGCCGACGAGTTCAACCTGGAGTTGATGAGCTTCGACGTCGCGCCGAGCTACACCCTCTACACTAACCAGGGCATCCCCGTCACGGTCGAGGCCATCAGCCAACTCAAGGTCGAGAACGAGGACGAGAAGATCAAGCGCGCCGCCAACCAATTCCTCTCCAAGACCGAGGGCGACCGCGAGATGATGGTGCGCCAGGTCATGGAGGGTCACCTGCGCGGCATCGTGGGCCAGCTGACCGTGGAGCAGTTGGTCAAGGACCCCGAGCTGGTCTCGGCGCGCATGCGCGAGACGGTCGCGGCCGACCTGGATAAGCTGGGCCTGGAGGTCGTCAGTTTCACGCTCAAGGACGTCACCGATAGCTCCGGCTACATCCAGAACATGAGCCGGCCCGAGGTCGCGCGCAACAAGCAGATGGCGGAGATCGCCGAGGCCGAGGCCGCGCGCAACGTGGCCACGCGGCAGTCGGAGACGCAGCGCGAGTCGGCGCAGGCCCTGGCGCGGGCCGATCAGGATCGCGTGCTGGCGCAGACCATCTCGCGGGCGGCGCAGGCCGAGGCCCAGCGCGACCTGGAGGTCAAGGAGGCGGAGTACCAGGGCGTCGTCGCCGCGCAGAAGGCCCAGGCCGACCGCGCCTACGACATCCAGTCCAGCATCACGCAGCAGCGGCAGGTCGAGGAGCAGACCAAGGTCCAGCTGATCCAGAAGCAGCAAGAGGTCAAGGTGCAGCAGGCCGAGGCCGAGCGGCGCGGGGCCGAGTTGGTCGCCACGGTGCAGCGCCAGGCCGAGGCGGAGCGCGAGCGCATCCGCATCCTGGCCGAGGCGGAGCAGCGGCGGGCCATGATCGAAGCGGAGGGCCGCGCCAATGCTATGCGCACGCAGTTGGAGACGGAGGCTGAAGGGCGCGCCAAGGCCGTGCGCCTGCAGGCCGAGGCCGACGGCGCTGCCACCATCGTGCGCGGCCAGGCCGAGGCCGAGGCGCTCAAGCTGAGAGGACTGGCCGAGGCCGAGGCGCTGCAGGCCAGGGGCCTGGCCGAGGCCGAGGCGATCAAAGCCAGGGGCCTGGCCGAGGCCGAGGCGCGCCTGCGCGCCGTCGAGGCCCTCAACTCGCAGAACCAGGCGGCCATCGTGGATACGGCCCTCACCGTGCTGCCCCAGGTGGCCAGGAGCCTGTTCGAGGCCTACGGCCGCATCGGCAACGTCACCTACGTCGGCGGGGGGCAGGGCGAAGGCATCACCTCGCGCGTGACCCAGGAGGTGGCAGGGATGGTCCCGCTGCTGGGCGCCGTGTTCGAGTCGACCACCGGCATGAAGCTGCGCGACCTGATAAGCAAGGGCGACGGGGTTAATCAGGACCAGGATCGGGACCGGAACCGGGACGGGGGCCAGGCGCGCGGGCAGGAGAGGGAGACGACTCCGACGGCGACGCCATCCGGCGGTGAGACATCGGCCAAGATCCTCGACATCTCTCCCTTGGGTCCAGTAGTCCCGGAGGGTCCGGTGCTCCCGGCCACCCCGCGCGCGGAGACGGCGGTCACGATCGTCCCGGCCACTATAGTCGACGGCAAGGGCAACGGGACCCACGAGCGCCACAGCGTCGGGGCTCCGGCGTCCGATCCTACGGGGTCCGACTCTCACAAAACGGACACGGGCGTGTCATCGAAGAACGGGACGATGTCCCATTGATTGGGCGGTGACGGCATGGCCGGGTCGTTCGGACACATCGACGACCCGGCCATGCCGGTCCAGGGTCATGGCGTTCTCAATCTCGCGGTCGGTTCCCGGGGGTAGGGCGTCCTACCCTGAGAACAACCTGGCCCTGATGACGGCCCGCATAGCTGGCCGTCTCGTGATAGCATAAGCGTGGGCGCGACGACGCCTCCTGGAACAAGCGCGACCGCATGGGAGAAGTGAGATGCTGGACACGAGACGTAAAGCCCTGTTGCTACTGTCTCTTATTATCGCGCTGACGGCGCCCCGCGTCGACAACCCACCGGCGTCGCCGGCTACTGCTCTGACCAGGGACACGTCGATCCCTCCCACGGCGTGGCCGCGGTCTGGCGACGGGTCCTTATCGTTTGAGGCCAACCGCGGCCAGGCCGATAGCCGCGTCTCATTCCTCTCGCGTGGCCCTGGATACATGCTCTACCTTACCCCGAACGGGGCGATCCTCGCGCTGACAGCCCCACGGACGCGGGCCGCACGGCCTGTACCCATGGCGGGACCGTGGCCCCTCGACGGGTCCGCTTCGAGGCAGCAGGCCGCACCGGCGGTGTTTCGCCTGGGTTTCGCGCGGGCCAGTGCGCGTCCGCGGGTCGTCGGCATGGAGCGCCTGTCCGCGACGGTCAACTACTTCATGGGCAAAGACCCGCGCCGCTGGCGCGCCGGCATCCCGACCTATGCCGCGGTCGCGTATCGTGATCTCTATCCCGGAGTCAGCCTTGTCTATCACGGAGCACGGGGAGCGCTGGAGTACGATCTCGTCCTGGCGCCCGGCGCCCGGCCCGACGCCATCGCACTCGTCGTAGACGGCGCACAACGGCCGCGGACCGATGGACAGGGCAACCTCGTGCTGGCTGGCCCGGGCGGAGCGGCCCTTGTGTGGGCCAAACCGGTCGCGTACCAGGTGGTGCGGGGCCGGCGGCGCATGGTCGCCGTGCGGTACGTGCTCGGCGGCGCCGGACAGGTTGGCTTCAGGATCGGCGCTTATGACGCGCACGCGCCATTGATTGTCGACCCTGTATTGCGCGTACCTGCCGGGGGCGGCGGGATGGTCGGGCCGCGCGGGCTGCGGTATTCCACGTACCTGGGCGGCAACGATGTCGATATGGGCCGCGGCATCGCGGTTGACCTCGTCGGCAACGCCTACGTCACCGGCTACACGCGCTCCGCAAACTTTCCGCTGGCGCATGCCCAGCAGGGGATGTCGGGCGGCGACTACGATGCCTTCGTCACCAAGCTTGACAGGGGTGGCAGGCTCGTCTACAGCACCTACCTGGGCGGCAGTGGCCTGGACCTCGGCCTTGGCATCGCCGTCGACGGAGCGGGCGATGCCTACGTGACGGGTGATACGACCTCGACCAACCTTCCCACCTTGCATGCGTTCCAGGCGGCGTACGGCGGCGGCTCGCTCGATGCCTTCGTCGCGAAGCTCGACACCCAGGGCGCGTTGATGTATAGCACGTACGTCGGCGGCAAGGCGCAAGACTATGGCCTCGGCATTGCCGTCGATGGCCTCGACGACGCGTACGTGACGGGTCACACCTCTTCCGTCGATTTCCCGACTAGGGACAGGGACGCGCTCCAACCGGCCTTCGGTGGTGGGCACGGCCCGGGAGCCATCGGCGGTGTGACGGCGGGAGATGCGTTCGTGCTGAAACTGAACCCCTCTGGCGACGGCCTGATCTATAGCACCTACCTCGGCGGCCGCGACGACGAGCAGGGCAACGGGATCGCGGTCGACGCCGCCGGCGGCGCGTACGTCGCGGGCGCGACGGCCTCTGCTAATTTCCCGCTCCGGCACGCGGCGCGCCACCTCTATGGGGGCGGTCCGTCCGACGCCTTTGTGGTCAAGCTCACTCCGGCCGGCGATGCGCTGGAGTATAGCACGTATCTCAGCGGTCATGGCGCCGATTTCGGGAACAGCATTGCAGTGGACAGCACTGGCAATGCCTACGTCGCCGGTTACACGGCCTCGGTTGATTTCCCCACGTCCGACGCGCTCCAGGCCTCGTACGCGGGCGGGTCGAGCGCCGCGACGTCAGGCGACGCCTTCGTGACAAAGCTCAACGCGGCAGGAAACGGGTTTCTCTATAGCACGTACCTCGGCGGCAACAGCCTTGACGTTGCCTACAGCATCGCGATTGACAACGTTGGCAACGCCTACGTGACCGGTTTCACGGATTCCCCGCGCTTCCCGACGAGGCATGCCGTGCAGGCGCGCTACGCGGGCAGCCGTGCCCAGCCCGGCGATGCGTTCGTATCAATCCTGAACCCCATCGGCAGCAGTCTTGTCTTCGGGACGTACCTTGGCGGCCGCGATCAGGACTATGGCTCGGGTATCGCGGCGAACGGCGCGGGCAGCGCCTACATCACGGGATTCACGGATTCCCCTAACTTCCCGCTCGCGCATGCCCTGCAATCCCACGATGGAGCAGGGCACAGTAGTGCGAATGGCGATGCGTTTGTGACAAAGATCGGCATCGGCCGTCCATCAGCCTCTGTGCATATAAGCGGCAGCGCGGCCACCGCACAGGTCCTTGGGCCTGGGACGAGAACGGGAGCAACGTTTGGACATGGACAGACCTGACAAAGGCTGGTAGCATAGCCGATATGAGCCTTGTTAGTACGGATGCCCTGGAGCCGGCGCGGCCGCTGTCTATCCTGGTGGTGAGCGGTCCCAATCTTAACCTGCTGGGCCGGCGCGAGCCCGCGATCTACGGGACGCTGACGCTGGACGAGATCCACGCGCGGCTGCAGCGGCGCGCGGCGGAGTTGGGGTGCGGCGTGATCCCGTTTCAATCCAACCACGAGGGCGCGCTGATCGACGTGTTGCAGGCCCACATCGATATAGCCGCCGGGGCCATCCTTAACCCCGGCGGCTACACGCACACCAGCGTCGCCCTGCACGATACCGTGCGCGGCCTGCCGTTCCCCGTCATCGAGGTCCACCTCTCCAACATCCACGCGCGCGAGGAGTTCCGGCGCCGCTCGCTGATTGCCTCCGCCGCCTACGGGCAGATCGCCGGTCTCGGCTGGTATGGCTACCTCGCCGCCCTGGAAACCCTGGTCCGCCTGGCCACTGAGCGATCGTAGAGAACCCCATCGGCGGTCCCCCCTCTCCCTGCCGTGGGAGAGGGGGTTGGGGGGTGAGGGCAGCCAGGGTGAGGGTAGGCCCTACACCTTGAGTGCGATATACTCAAGGTAGGGAGAATGACCCCTGGGCACGCGCCGGCGGAGTTGCCGTGCGCCGATGATACTATCCCCTCCGGTCGTAGACCATGACCTGCACAACCTGCCACTCTGTTAACCCAGGCGGCGCCACGCGCTGCTATCGTTGCAATAGTCCGCTGCTGGTCGCGTCGCAGCCCGCCGCTCGGGCCTGGCACGGCGGCGACGCCGATCCATGGACCGGCTCTGACCGTGCCGACGAGGCCCATTATGCCGGCCATGCCGACCCTATTGGGTCAGGCACGGCAGCGGAGCAGCGGGCGCAATACGATGGCGCGCCTCGCACGCCCGACCTGATCTACCACCCCGATGGCACGATCGCCCTGGGCACGGGACCGCGCCTGTCCGTCCAACCGAACGACCGCCGTGGCCGCCGCAACAACGTGATGCGCCTGCTGGGCCCGCTGGCGCCGCTGGCCGCCCTGTTGGCCAAACTCAAGTTTGTGCTGGCCGCGCTATTCAAGTTCAAGCTTGCCCTGACCGCCGTGACCATGCTGGTCAGCATCGTCACCTATGCCTGGGCCTTGAACCTGGGGCTGGCCGCGGCGGTTGGCTTTGTCGTGCTGCTCTTCATCCATGAGATGGGGCACTGGATCGTGATGCGCCTCAAGGGCGTGCCGGCCAGCGCGCCCATCTTTATCCCCTTCCTCGGCGCCGTCATCAGTATGCGTAGCATGCCGCGCTCGGTGCGCGACGAGGCGGAGATTGGCATCGCCGGCCCGATCGCCGGGACCGCGGGGGCGCTGGCCTGCGTCGGCCTTGGACACGTCTACGGCGGCGCCCTCTGGCCGTGGTTGGGCGTGATTGGTTTGTTCCTCAACCTGTTCAACCTGCTGCCGGTCTCGCCGCTCGACGGCGGGCGCGTCGCCGCGGCCATCTCGCGGTGGCTGTGGCCGGTTGGCCTGATCGGCTTGTTGGCCTTGTTCTTCCTGACTCAGAACCCGTTCCTGCTGCTGGTCGCGGTGATCGGCGGGGCCGAGACGGTGGCTCGCTTCCGCGGGCGGCATGCGCCGACCGCACACCCCGGCTACTACGACATCAGTAAGACTGAGCGCCTCGCCATCACCCTGCTATACTTCGGCCTGATTGCCCTCATCGGGGTGCTGATGCTGACCAGCCCACTCCTCCAGGTGAGTGGCTAGCGGCTAGTACCGTTCGCCGGAAAACCTTCCGCGGATGACGCGGCCCGCGCGGCGGTGAGCGGCGCGGGGTGGGGCGCTCCTGCCTCGGTGGCGTGACGCGGCCGGTGGAGGTCCACGTGATGGGCGTGGCCAGGGTCCGATTGTCGTGCGCGATGACGGCGAGGATCTGGTGGCGCAACGCGGCGGCGGTGTGGCTGCCTCGCGGGAGCGCCAGGCGGCCGAGCGTGCCGAACCAGATCTCCCCTGGTTGAGCCAGGAGGTGTGCGGCGGCAGGTAGACGAAGCGGATGCGCTGGCCGGGGTCGCCCAGGACGGCGCCGCGCGTGGCCATCGAGGTCAGGATTCGGCAGGCCAGCAAAGCATTCCCGGCTTATTTGAAGCGTGACCCACTAGTGGGTACACGCGCCGCCGACGCGCCGGCCATGGATTATCCCGGCTAACGTCGCAACCAACGACGCCAGCCCCCCCCCGCCCCGGCGGACGACACCTGCAGCCGGGAGCCGATTCGCTCCAGCCAGCCGGCCCCCGTGCGCGTATCGCCCAGCCCGGCGTACTCCAGCATCCAGCCCCCTCGCCCATCCGTCTGCGCGACGATGGCGGCGGCCCCCCGCGCGTCAAGGTCGGCGCCGACCTCCCGGAGCTGCCGGCACAACGGGCCCGGACGCCCCCGCCCAGCCCGCTCCTCGTGCCGCGCCACCTCGGCGTCAGAAAACAGCCGCACTTCGTACGTCCCCCGGGGCGTGGCGTACGCCGCGATCAGGCCGCCGGCGGCGTCCGCCACGACGGGCGCTTCGGCGCCCACCTCGTCGAGCAGCAAGCCCACAGTGGCGAGCCGCGGCCCGTAATGGGCCTCCCGGCCCGGCACGACGCGCTCCTGGGGTTGCCACGGCAGCTGCGCCTGCAACGTGCCCTGCGCCGCCTCCGCCACCTCGTCCACCAGGCGGCCAGGCGTGCGCTTGGCGACGGAGACATCGTCGAGCAGAGCATTCATCCCGGCGCGATCCAGCACGAACGGGTCCGCGCGGCCCGGCGCGGGGTCGACCAGCAGGTAGTGATCGACGACCACGAGGCGCAGGGTATCCCAGCCGCGGTCCTCGGCGAGGGCGCCCAGCAGGCGCAGCGCATCCTCGTAGCCGGTGGGGAAGAGCCCATCGCGGCTGGCCAGGAGCGTCCCACGATTGCCACGCTGCGTCCGCGCCTCGGTCGTCACAAGCGCGAGATCGGAGTGGGATAGGTCATGCGCGACCAGCAGGTCCCGCGCCCGGTCGCCCCGTAGGCCGACGGTGACGCCGGCGGGCGTCAGGCACAGCAGGGAGACGTGCTGGTCTTGCGCGTCGAGCCAGTGACCCGCGGCGCGCAGGCCGTCCCGCAGCGGCCGGTACGACGGGTCAGGGGCGCAGATCTCGGTGAGGTGAGTGAGTGACATACGAGGAGTATCGGCAGGTCGACGGGCATCCTGAAGGGCCACTCAAAACATCAGCCGTGGCGCCGACTCATCGCTCATGGTTTCCTCTCTACTCTATGCCCTAGAGGCAATACGGTTCAGTTAAGGGAAACAGGACGAGATGACTCCTACCGCGGAGTGTGGCATGCTGAGATTTACGACGATCACAGGGTGTCACACTCAGCAAAGGAGTCATCCCATGGGATTTAT
>JAABUZ0100007713.1_pt1 | contig 12880 bp, 5 predicted proteins | sample 5562091 | NCBI WGS metagenome assembly JAABUZ01 (sample SAMN12813069, study PRJNA571459) | rock metagenome | isolation source: Antarctica rocks | place: Antarctica: Victoria Land, Linnaeus Terrace sud | collected 2015-12-21 | reverse complement strand
GCCGGGGCCTTGGACTTCTTCACAGCCGCCTTGCGGCCGATCCGGATCAGCTGTTGGATGGTGGGCAAACGGTATCTCCTGTAACTGCATTGTCCCCAGCCGTCAACGCCGCGCTGGGACGACAAGCGATAAGTATATCGCATGGCACTACGGGTAAGGAGCGGCATGCCTCCCTTTTCAGGGATTTCGGGACAAGGCGCGGCCTAGGCCGCGCAAGGCAAGGGCGCCCCGTTTTTCGGAGCGGCCCTTCTTGAAACTAGCTGGTCGTGCTTAGGCGACAGCTCGCTCTTCGCGATTGGCGAAGGCGAAGCCGGCCAGACCGCCCAGGAGCGCGGTGGCGGCGTGCAGGACGATGTCGGTCCCGCCCAGCGGGACCAGACCTAGGAAGCGGCCGGCACTGTCGGTGGGCAGGAAGCCCGCCACGGCCAGGATGGCGAACAGAACCGCCATGCCTCGCGCGTACAGCACCGAACGGCCGGTCAGGAAGGCGGCAATGCCGATGATGCCGACCAGCAGGTGCACGACGTTGTGCAGCACGTTCACCGGGAAGAGGATCAGCGTGCCGACCTCCAGCGTGCTGGAGACGGCAAAGCCGACCAAGCCCACGAGCGTGTAGACGACGCCGAAGACGATGGCGTAAATACGGGGCAGACTCATAGGTTCTTGATTCCTTTGCTAACGGGTGGACGGGACAGTGTTCAGCGGCCCAGCTCCGGGCGTCTGCTTTTTGGTACGAAGCCCCAGGCCGCCGGGATCACGAGGGCGATCAAGGCCGAGACTTCCAAGATTTTTGTGGCCAGGCCGACCGCGTCAGCGGTCTCCAGGCCGGCGGCGAGGTGGTAACCGTAGGCGGCCAGGCTTGCCACCAGCAGCAATCCGAGCGCGGGGCGCCAGCCCCGGCCCAGCAAGGCCCAGAAGGAAACCGCCATCAGTGCCAGCCCGTTCAGCATGAAGAGGACGGCCGTGACCGGCTGGCCGCCGTGAGCGGGGATCAGAGCCAGATGGATGGTAGCGCTGATCAGCGCTACGAACAGGGCCAGCTTCTGCCACGCTCCAAGCGCGCCCAAGCCGGCCACGAGCCGCTGGCAGAGGGGCTCCCCCCTGTCGGCCCCGTAGGCCACAGCGGCCAGGAAAGAGAACAGCGCCACCGCCAACCAGGGCAGCGCCACCAGTGCGCCCCCGTGCTCTCCCATGCCGGTCATCGACCCATCTCCCGGGCAAATCGCATGTCAGTCATTGAAGATGTTACGCGGCCGCTCGCGGACCGGATCACCGGAGCCACCGATCTCGCCTCGCCGCCGTTGGCACAAAGGCAATCGCCAACCGAAAGGCCCCGCGGAGGCGCCCAATCTTGGCCACAACTGGTTGCCTGAGACCGGCACCTGGGGCGGCGGATGCTCAATATTCGGGTGGTACAGCAGCTAGACGCTGAGCGTGTCCAGGTCGATGGGCTCGTCTTCCAGCAGCCGAGCCGCCTGTTCGCGCTGCTTCTTGTAGTAATCAAGCCCCGTGCCGGCCGGGATCAGCTTGCCGATGATGACGTTCTCTTTCAGACCGCGAAGACGGTCGATCTTGCCCGAGATGGCCGCCTCAGTCAGAACCTTGGTCGTTTCCTGGAACGACGCGGCCGACAGCCAGGAGCTCGTGTTGAGCGCGGCTTTGATCAATCCCAGCAGCACGGTCTGCGCGGTCGCCGGCTCGCCGCCCTCCGCTAGGACCGCCTTGTTGGCCTCCTCGTAGTCCCATTGCGAGACGATCTCGCCGGGCAGGAGGGTGCTGTCTCCGGCCGAGTCGACGCGAACCTTTCGCATCATCTGCCGGACGATGACCTCGATGTGCTTGTCGTTGATGTCGACGCCCTGCGAGCGGTAGACCTTCTGTACCTCGTCGACGAGGAACTTCTGCACCTCCTCTTTACCCAGGATGTGGAGCATTTCCTGCGGGCTGATCGGCCCTTCGGTGATCTGCTCGCCCGCCTTGATGTGCACTTTCTTCTGGTCGCGCGACTCCAGCTCCGGCCGGATCCTCTCGCCGGGCGGGATCGGGTACTCACGGACTTCCTCGTCCACTGTCGATACCGCGATCTCTTTGGCGCCCACTCGGATCTTGCCGGCGTGGCGCGTGCGAAGCACCGCGTTCTCGGTTCGGGCCAGTTCCTGGCCCTCCATCACCTGTGCGCCATTCTTGGCGACGACCTCCATGTTGGCGTCCACCGGATAGGAGACCTCGAACTCCTCACGCGAGGTGATTCGGACCTTCCGGGTGCCGTCCTGGCGGATCACCTCGAGCTCCCCCTCGATCTCGGAGATAATCGCTTTGCCCTTCGGGATGCGTGCCTCGAAGAGCTCCTCCACGCGGGGCAGACCCTGGGTAATGTCCTTCCCGGCGACACCGCCGGTGTGGAAGGTGCGCATGGTCAATTGCGTGCCCGGCTCGCCGATCGACTGAGCGGCGATGACGCCGACCGCCTCGCCAATCTCGACCAGCTTGCCGGTGGCCAGGTTGCGGCCGTAGCAGACGCGGCAGATGCCCTCCCGCGCCTCGCAGGTGAGAACCGAGCGGATCCGCACCGAGCCGGCCTGCAGCTCGATGGCCCGGCGGGCGGCCGAATCGTTGATGGGCTCGCCCGCGCGGACCAGGACTTCCCCGTCCCGGCTGGTAACGTCCTCGGCAGCCGTCCGGCCGGCGATCCTCTCTAGGATCGGATCGCCCTTGCCGCTGTCCGAGCCGACGCCGTGGACCCAGATGCCGTTGCTCGTGGCGCAGTCCTCGAGTCGAACGATGACATCCTGCGCCACGTCGACGAGGCGACGGGTCAGGTAGCCGGAGTCCGCGGTGCGCAAGGCGGTGTCGGCCAAGCCCTTGCGGGCGCCGTGCGTGGAGATGAAGTAGTCGAGGACAGTCAGGCCCTCGGTGAAGTTCGCCTTGATCGGAAGGTCGATGATCCGACCGGTCGGATCGGCCATGAGGCCGCGCATGCCGGCCAGCTGGCGCAGCTGCTGAACGGTACCGCGGGCTCCTGATCCCATCATCATCCAGATCGGGCTGAACTTGTCGAACGACCCCTCGGTGGCGGCGGCCACCTCCTCGGTCGCGCGCGTCCAGAGCTCGATGACCTTGCGGTACCGCTCTTCGTCGGTCATGACGCCGCGGCGGTACATCCGCTCGACCTCATCGACCTCCTTGTCGGTCTTGGCCAGAATCTCCGCCTTGTTCTTCGGGTGCGGGATGTCGAATGCCGAAATGGTGAAGCCCGCCCGAGTGGCGTAACGGAAGCCCAGGCGCTTGATCTCGTTGGCTGTTTCGGCCGTAGCCTCACTGCCGTAAAGCCGGAAGATCTTGGCGATCAGGCCGCGCAGGCTCTTGCGATCGAAGTGGGCGTTCTGGAACTGCAGCGGCTGCAGATCCACACCGCCGCCTTCGCCGGCTGTGCCTGGCGACTCGTCCGCTGGAAGCGGGGCACGGCCCACCGGCAGCACGTTGTTGAAGATCACGCGGCCAGGCGTGGTCACGACCAGCCCCCCGTTGATCCGGACCCGGGCCCAGTCCTGCAGGCCGATCTCGTCCTCGTGATAGGCAAGCAACACCTCGTCTGAGCCGGAGAAGGCGGCCAGCTTGGCGGCGGCCTCGCCAGCCGGCATCTGGCTACGGGCTACCGTCAGCCAGTAGCACCCCAGCACGATGTCCTGCTGCGGCGCCACGACGGGGTTGCCGTCGGCCGCTGAGAGGATGTTGCGGGAGCTCATCATGAGGTTCTTCGCCTCGGCGATCGCCCCCGAGAACAGCGGCACGTGTACCGCCATCTGGTCCCCATCGAAGTCGGCGTTGAACGCAGGGCAGACCAGTGGATGGATCCGAATGGCAGAGCCCTCGACCAGGACCGGCATGAACGCCTGGATGCCAAGGCGGTGCAGCGTGGGGGCCCGGTTCAGCAGCACGGGGTGGTCGTGGATCACCTCGTCGAGGACGTCCCAGACGACGTTGTTGCTGCGTTCGACCATCCGCTTGGCGGACTTGATGTTGGTGGTGTAGCCCTTGTTGACCAGCTCGCGCATCACGAACGGCTTGAACAGCTCGAGCGCCATCTTTTTGGGCAGGCCGCACTCGTTGAGCTTCAGCTCTGGCCCGACCACGATGACCGAGCGGCCGGAGTAGTCGACACGCTTCCCGAGCAGGTTCTGGCGGAACCGCCCCTGCTTACCCTTCAGCAGATCCGAGAGGGACTTGAGCTTGCGGTTGCCAGTGCCGGTGATGGCCCGGCCCCGGCGGCCATTGTCGACCAGAGCGTCGACAGCCTCTTGGAGCATGCGCTTCTCGTTACGCACGATGATCTCTGGCGCGCCCAGCTCCAGCAGCCGCTTCAGCCGGTTGTTCCGGTTTATCACCCGGCGGTAGAGGTCGTTCAGGTCGGAGGTGGCGAAGCGGCCACCGTCCAGCTGGACCATCGGCCGCAGCTCGGGCGGGATGACAGGAAGCACCTCCAGCACCATCCAGGTCGAGCTGGCGCCCGACTTGCGGAAGTCCTCCACGGCCTTCAGGCGCTTGATTGCCTTCTGACGCCGCTGGCCGCTGGTGGTGCGCGACTCCTCGCGGAGCCGGTACATCTCCTGGTCCAGGTCCAGCTTGGCCAGCAGGTCACGCACCGCCTCCGCCCCGATCCGGGATTTGAAGACATTGCCGAAGCGATCGACGAACTCCCGGTGCTGCGCGTCCGTGAGGATCTGCTTCACATGCAGCCCCTCCACGCCGTCGCGTGTCTGCTCAAGCTGCTGCTGGCGAACCTCCAGCTGCTGTTCCAGGGCGGCGTGCTCGCTGCCGGTGGCAGCCTTGACGGTCGCCTCCAACTCGGCCTGGGCCTGGGAGTAGCGGTTGCGAGCCAGCTCCTGCGCGGCACGCAACGCGCGTTCGGTGGCCTCAACCTTCTCCTGGACCTTCCGCAGCGTGCCGGTGATCATCTCCTCGGCGAAGGTCTCTCCCTTCACCACGACGACCTCCTCCTCGCCCTCAGCGCCAACCACGTAGTTCCGCTTGGCCTTTGTCCCAAGGCCCTTGTTGATCGCGTCCTGGATCTTCCGCGCTTGGCCACCGACCTGCTTTGAGGTCGCGTCGAACTCGGTCTGGAGCTGCGCCACCTCGGCCTCGATCTCGCTCTTCAACTGCTGCAGCCGGCCCTCGTGATCCTGGCGGATGTCGCTCGCCTTGGCCTCAACATCGCCCCGGAGGCGGATCGCCTCCTCATCGCTGTCGAGCGAGAGGTTGCTCAGCAGAGCAGTTCGCGCCTCCTCGTCGACGTCCGTGACGATGTAGTTGGCGAAGTAGAGGACCTTCTCCAGGTTGCGCGGCGACATGTCGAGCAGCAGGCCCATCCGGCTCGGGATGCCCTTGAAATACCACACGTGGCTCACGGGGGAGGCCAGCTTGATGTGGCCCATGCGCTCCCGCCGGACCTTGCTGCGCGTCACCTCTACACCGCACTTGTCGCAGATGATCCCCTTGTAGCGGTAGCGCTTGTACTTGCCGCAGTGGCACTCCCAGTCCCGCGTGGGACCGAAGATGCGCTCGCAGAACAGCCCATCCCGTTCGGGGCGCAGCGTCCGGTAGTTGATGGTTTCCGGCTTGGTGACCTCCCCGTGTGACCAGGAAAGGATCACATCGGGCGAGGCCAGCGACAGCCGCAGGGCATCGAAGTTCTCGAGCTTCAACAAGCCTGGTTATCTCCTCTTTGCGTTGAGCGGCCGGGACGGCGACTGGACTGCTCTCATTCGCCCGCGTCCTCACCCAGCTCCAGCCGCTCCAGGCTGATGCCGAGATCGATCGGAAGCTCCGGCATGTCCTCTTCGTTGAGCACGATCTGCTGTTCGTTCTCGCTCAGGATCTCGACGCCGAGCCCCAGGCCCTGCAGCTCCTTCACGAGCACGCGGAAGCTCTCCGGGATGCTGGCTTCCAGCGTGTTGTCTCCCTTGACCACGGCCTCGTAAGCCTTGACTCGCCCGACGATGTCGTCGGACTTCACTGTCAGGATCTCCTGGAGGACGTGGGCCGCCCCGTAGGCCTCCAGGGCCCAGACCTCCATTTCACCAAAGCGCTGGCCTCCGAACTGGGCCTTACCCCCCAGCGGCTGCTGGGTGACGAGGCTGTAGGGGCCTGTCGAGCGGGCGTGGATCTTGTCCTCGACCAGGTGGTGGAGCTTCAGCATGTAGACCCAACCCACCGTCACTTCCTGCTCGAAATCAGCCCCTGATCGACCATCACGAAGCTTGACCTTGCCGTTGCGCGGCAGCCCATGAGCTGTCAGCTCGTGCTCGATGGTCTCCAGGCGGGCGCCGTCGAAGACGGGGGTCGCGATCTTCTGCCCGATCGCCTTCGAGACCCAGCCGAGGTGAGTTTCCAGCACCTGGCCCAGGTTCATTCGACTGGGCACGCCCAGCGGATTCAGCACTATCTCGACCGGCGTGCCGTCGGGCAAGAACGGCATGTCCTCGATCGGCATGACGCGAGAGACGACGCCCTTGTTGCCATGGCGACCGGCCATCTTGTCGCCCGAGGAGATCTTCCTCTTCTGGGCGATGTAGACCCGGACCAACTCGGTCACTCCAGGCGGGAGCTCGTCCTTCGCTTGGCGGCTGAAGACCTTGACGTCCACAACCACGCCACGCTCACCGTGAGGCACGCGAAGGCTGGAGTCTCGGACCTCACGGGCCTTCTCACCGAAGATGGCCCGGAGCAGGCGCTCCTCGGCCGACAGTTCGGTCTCTCCCTTGGGCGTGATCTTGCCGACCAGCAGATCGCCCTGGTTGACCTCCGCCCCGATGTAGACGATGCCGCGCTCGTCCAGGGTGCGGAGCGCATCGTCCGCCACGTTGGGGATGTCGCGGGTGATCTCCTCAGCGCCCAGCTTGGTCTCGCGGGCCTCGATCTCGAACTCCTCGATGTGGATGGAGGTGTACTTGTCCTCCTGCACGATCGATTGGGAGAGCAGGATCGCGTCTTCGAAATTGTAGCCCTCCCAAGGCATGAAGGCGACCAGGACGTTCCGACCGAGCGCCATCTCCCCGTTGTCGATGGCGGGCCCGTCAGCCAGCAGCTCACCCTTCTCCACCTTTTGACCGGCCTTGACCAGAACGCGGTGGTTGAGACACGTGCCCTGGTTCGACCGATAGAACTTCTGCAGCGGGTAACGATGATCGGCGGAGCCGTCGTCCGGCCGCAACACGATCTCGAAGACCGGGTTGGCATGGACGCCTTTCAGCTCGCGCGGATTGGCGACGTCGATCACGGTGCCGTCCACATCGGAGACGATCACCTCGCCCGAGTACTTCGCCGCGTAATGCTCCACGCCGGTACCGACCATCGGCGAGTCGGTGACGATGAGAGGCACCGCCTGCTTCTGCATGTTGGCGCCCATGAGCGCACGGTTGGCGTCATCGTGCTCGAGGAACGGGATCATAGCGGTAGCCACTGAGACGATCTGCTTGGGCGAGACGTCCATGTACTGGATGCTCGTCACGTCGGTGACAGCGAAGTGGCCGCGAGTGCGCGATGGGGTCCGAGCGTCCTGGAAAGTGCCGTCCTCGTTCAAGGCCACGTTGGCCTGGGCGATGTTGCACAGGTCCTCCTCGTCCGCCGAGAGGTAGACGACCTGCGGCGAGGCCCAAGCCACGATGTCGACCGACGGCACGGCCGCCTTCCGCAGCTTCTCGACCGAGCCGGAATCCAGCACGGTGCCATTGGGAAGCACCTCTTTGCCCTTCCCGTCCAGCGCCGCCCGGCGCAGGGTGCGGCCGGGCAGAAGATCCGCCTCGCCGCTGACCGAGAGCCGGGTGTGGACGCGCCGGAAAGGCGTCTCCACGAATCCATACTTGTTCACCTTGGCGTACGTCGCCAGGGAGCCCATAAGGCCGATGTTCGGACCTTCGGGCGTCTCGATGGGGCAGATCCGACCGTAGTGGCTGTGGTGCACATCGCGCACCACCAAGCCGGCCCGCTCGCGGGAGAGGCCGCCCGGGCCCAGCGCCGAGATGCGACGCTTGTGCGTCAGCTCGGCCAGCGGGTTCACCTGGTCCATGAACTGCGACAACTGGCTGGAGCCGAAGAACTCCTTGATCGCCGCCACGACCGGGCGGGCGTTGATCAGTGAGGCGGACGTGACGGTGTTCGGATCCGAGATCGTCATCCGCTCCTTGATGATCCGCTCCATCCGGATCAGGCCCATGCGGAACTGGTTCTGAAGCAGCTCCCCGACCGCGCGCACACGCCGGTTGCCGAGGTGGTCGATGTCGTCCGCGATCTGCTTGTCCGGGGGGGCGTTGTTGAGCTCGATGAGCTTGCGCAGGATGGCGATGAAGTCGCCCTTTTCCAGAATTCGCAGGTTCCGATCCTGGACCCGCTCCTCGATGTCTTCCTTATCGCGGCCCAGCCGCTTGTCCACCTTGTAGCGGCCGACCCGACCGAGGTCGAAGCGGCGGGAGCTGAAGAACAGGCTTTGCAGCAGGGTGCGCGCGTTGTCGACGCTCGGCGGATCGCCGGGCCGGACGCGGCGGTAGAGTTCCAGCAGGGCATCCTCGGTCCGCGTGGTGGGGTCCTTATCGAACGTCGCCTCCAGGAAAGCGTGCTCCTCGTTGGCATCGACGTCGCCGAACAGCTCCCGGAAGGCGCGCTTCTGCGCCTCGCGGTCGTTCTCGGTGCCGGCCAGCTGAGGCAGCTCGAGCGCCTTCAGCAGCGCCGTCACCGGCAGCTTGCGCTTGCGGTCGATCTTGGCCGTCAGGAGATCCTTGGTCGAGGTCTCGATCTCCAGCCAGGCGCCGCGGTTCGGGATCAACTTGGCAGCGAAAAGCCGCCGGCCGGTGGCGAGGTCCTCGGTGGCCGTGAAGTACACCCCCGGGGAGCGGACCAGCTGGGACACCACGACCCGCTCGGTGCCGTTCACGATGAAGGTGCCCTCGTCGGTCATCATGGCGAAGTCGCCCATGTAGACCTCGGATTCCTTGATCTCGCCCGTCTCCTTGATGGTGAGGCGGGTCCTGATGCGCAGCGGCGCCGCATACGTCATGTCGCGGTTCCTGCATTCCTCGACCGAGAACTTGGGCGCCCCGAATTCGTAATCGAGGAAGCGCAGCTCGAAGTTCTTGCCGGTGTAATCGGTGATCGGGTTTATCTCGTCGAAGAGCTCGCGGAGCCCCTCCGACCGAAACCAGCTGAAGGACTCGATCTGGGTCGAGATCAGGTCCTCGAGCTCAACCAGGTTGGGGATTTGGCCAAAGGAGAGACGCGCGGGAGCCTTCATCTCAGAGATCATCAAAGCGGCAGCCTCCTAAGGTGCAACAGGCGCGCCAAACTCAGGGGTGGGGTCCGCGAGCTGGCAAGCACGAACTGCCATCATAGCAAATTGGGACCGGACCCAGAGGGCCGGAGCCGTCGTCGATCGTCAGCGTGAGGTGTTGCTTTGGACTTGGCCCGTACAGTACACCGCACGGGCGCCGCGTGTCAGCCGGCGGCCGGCCTTGCCCCTCTCCCGGCCGGCTGGCGCAGCCGCGCAGGGTCTGGCCAGCTGCATGCGCCAGGCAAGATCGGGAGGGCCTTCGAAGGCGGGTTCCGCCTCACCTGCCGCCGTCTACAGCCGGTCGTAAATGGTTGCCACGCTGAAGCTCTCGATCGCGCTGCCCAGCAGCGCCATGGCCAGCGCCGCACCGATGAGGACGCGCGCCACAGTGGGAAAAGGCGGCCGGGGGCGGCCGGCCGCCACCGCCGCCGCCACGACGGGCAAAGCCAGCAGCAGGGCCAGCGGAAGTGGGCTGGGTGTCCACCCGTAGGCGCCCCCCAGCCACCAGTTGGTCGCCGTCGCCCAACCTGTCACCAGCAGCAGCAGAGCCAGTGCCGGCGAGCGGCGGCGGACAGCCTCCCAGGCCAGCCAGCCGGCCGCCAGGTACACCTCCGGATAGACCAACCACTTGTACCAGCCGTACTGCTGGGTGTTCTGCTCGCCGGCCAGCAGCATCATGGTCGCGGCATAGGCCACCGCGGGCAAGGCGAGGAAGAGCGCCGCCCGGCGCTCCTGGCGCAGGCTCAGGGCTCCAAGACCGATCCAGCCCAGCAGCCACCAGCCGTCGCGCAAGCGGTGGTTCACACCGGCGACCGAGTTGATGAAGTCGAAGCCGGTCATCACGCCCCGCCGGTTCTGCGCCTGAAGCTGCGTTATGTGGAGAAAGAGCTGCCAGTCGATGAGCGCCCCGTAAGCGACCCAGAGCAGCAGCCCGCCAATGCCGGCGCCGGCCGCCGCCACGGCGATCCGCCAGCGACCGGAGGCCAGCAGGCAGACGGTCAGGCTGCCAGCCACGGCAATCCCGGAGACCTTGGCCAGCGGGGCTAGAAGGCAGCAACCGAGCAGCAGCGGCAGGGCCCACCGGCCCCCGGCCGCTTCGCTGAGCCGCAGCCCGGCCCAGAGCGCCAGCAGCAGGAGGACGGCCTGCAGCGCTTCAGGCTCGGCCTCCCGGCCCAGCAGCACGGCGGCGGGGGTGAGGGCCAAGAGGGCGGCTCCAACGAGGGCCGGCCAGCGCCCCAGCAGCCGCCGGCCGAGCAGGTAGGTCACCAGCACGGCGGCGCTGCTGAACAGGATCGGCGGCAGCCGGATCACCTGAGGGCCGGTGGCCGCCATGTCCCGGCTGCCGGCCAGCAGGGCCCACCCCCCCATCAGGTAGGAGAACAGCGGCGGGTGGTCCAGCCAGTGGTGGACCAGCGGGTAGCTGGTGCCGAAGGCGTTGAACCGCGTGTAGCTCGCGTAGCCGGGAAAGTACGACCACGTGTACGGGTCACCGTGGAGCAGCAGGTTGAGGCCTGCCCAGGTGAACTGCACCTCGTCGGCGTTGTCGGTGAAGCCGGGCGCAAGTGTGTAGTCGTGCAGCCGCAGCGTCAACCCCAGCAGCACAACCGCGGCGACAAACAGCCACTCCGGTATTTGTGCAGTGCCCGACCGCGCCGGCGGCTGGCGCTCAGCCGCCGCTGCGAACTCGGTAGACGGTGTAGGTGCCGTTGCCATAGACCCGTTCCGCCGAACTGTCCCAGTAGGCGGGGTTCGCCTGATGGCCGCCGAGTTCCTGGGGGCCCAGGACAACGTAGCTGACGTGGTAGCGCCGGACCAGCGCCGGGGTGCCGGGATCCCCGCGCAGCATGTGGTCGGCGTCAGCCGAGCGCTGCTGCCAGTCCGGAATGCCGTACGACCAGAGCCAGCCGGGATAGCCGGCGGCCACGCTGCGGCCCGCCAGCGCCGGCACTGGCTCGTTGTGCTCCGGCGCGACCAGGAAGATCGCATCGCGATCGGTGTTTGTCCTCACCCAGTCGGCGGTTTCCAGGCCGCCCCGATCGGTGAACTGCGCTTGGTTCAGCGGCCGATCCAGCGCCCGGGCCAGATCCAGTCCTCCGGACAGAGCGAGCAGGAGGAAGAGAGCGACGGCGGTGGCTGTTCGCAGCCCGCCCCCACTCAGCAGCCGGGCCAGGAGCGCCCCCAGGGCCAGCGAGCCGAGAAGCGCCCAGTAGGCGAAGAACTTGGTGTTGTCCCAGTCCCAGGGCTGAAAGACGAGCGCGTTGGGGACCAGGAACCAGAGCCAGATCGGCGCCAGCCGAAACCGGCTCCGGGCCGGCAGCGCCGGGCGCCAGAGGAACGCCGCCACCAGGAGCGGGACGAACAGCCCGAGGTTCTTCAGCCAGAACCAGAGCGGCCCGTCGCTGTGTCCAGCCGTGTCAGCGAGCCACCAGAGCTGCCAGCGCAACTGCCCGCTGGCTCCAGTCGCGAGCCATGCCACTTGAGGCAGGCCGAGCAGCAGGGCCGGGAGGAAGAAAGCCAGCCATTCCCGGCGCCGGTCGAACAGCGCCCAGAACACCGCCAGCCCCAGCACGGTCCCATAGGCGTGCAGGTGCGCAAGTGGCAGGAGACCCGTGACAGCGCCGGCAAAGCCAAACGCCCCCCATGGCGTCGGCTCCCGCTCCTCCAGCGCCCGCCAGAGCAGCGCCAGGATGATCAGGCAGAGGGGCAAGCCCAGCAGCACCGAGCGCTGGGGCAGGAGCCACGCCAGCACGGGGTTCAGCCACTGCAGGTTGGCCCCCGGGTCCTGGGTGCTGAGCCGGGTGAGATGCTCCAGCGCGCCGAGCCCGCGCTGCGCCACCTCTGCCGCCACCCTGACGAAACCCAGGCCGCCGCTCAGCAGGAAGACAAGCGTGCCCAGGGCGGCCCCGAGCCGGCTGCCGATGAGCCGCCGGCCGGCCGTGTACATCACCGCCGGAAAGGCCAGGCCTAGCAGCCCGCTGCTCCAGACCAAGGATGCCGTCAGTGAAGAGCCTAACGGCACCAGTCCAGCGGCCAGGAAATCGACCAGAAACGGATAGGCAAGTTGCTGGTCCGGCGCGATCGGCGAGCGTGGTGGAAAGTTGTCGCCATAGGCAAATGAGCCGGCATAGGTCAGGTGGGCGGCCCAGTCGGCGTAGATGCCGACGTTGCCGACCAGCAGCGCGCCGTCCACCAGCTGGTAGGCCCGTGCCAGCAGCACCACCGTGTACGGCCAGCACACCGCCAGCAGCAGCAGCAGGGGCCACACCTCCAGCCGGCGCCACCGCTCGCGCGCGTCCTTGAATTCGGCTGCGAGGAGCTCACGTCCCCGGTACCAGCCGGCGCCACCGCCGATCAACGCCAGCGCCAGCCCGCTCAACGCCGTCCACACGGTCAGGCCGAACAGGAGCGAGAGCAGGAACTGCGCCAGGGCGACAACGAAGGCCCCAACCACGGCGCCATAGGCAAGGCGCTCCTCAATGGTGAGCCGCAGACCACTCAGTAGGGTGAGGCCCGCGCCGGCCAGCACCATCGCGATCAGGGCGGCCAGCACCGCCAGATGGG
>JAABUZ0100007710.1_pt1 | contig 12883 bp, 11 predicted proteins | sample 5562091 | NCBI WGS metagenome assembly JAABUZ01 (sample SAMN12813069, study PRJNA571459) | rock metagenome | isolation source: Antarctica rocks | place: Antarctica: Victoria Land, Linnaeus Terrace sud | collected 2015-12-21 | reverse complement strand
CTTGGCGCCTCGCGCATCCGGATCACCCGGGCCGGGGCGCCCGCCACCACCGCGTTCTCGGGGACGTCCCGGGTGACGACCGCGCTCGTGCCGAGGATGGCGTTGTCGCCGACCTCGACGCCGCGCAGCACGCACGCGCCGTAGCCGATCCACACGTTGTGCCCTACGCGCACATCGCGCTTGTAGATCCCCTGGAGGCGCACCGGGCGCTCGACGTCGACGACGCCGTGGTCGAAGTCGATGAGCATCACGCGGTCGGCGAGGATGCACTCCCGGCCGATCTCCACTCGCTGGAAGGCGGAGATCGTGCACTCCTGCCCAAGCACGGTCTTCGCGCCGATCCGCAGCTCGCCCTCGTGCACGCGGATCTTGCACCCGTGCCCGATCCACGACCAGCGCCCGAGCACCACCCGCGCGCCGCGGCCGATCTCGAACGACACGCCGGGACCGACGAAGGCCAGCCCGTCGGTCACGAGGCGCCCGCGCCAGCGGAGCTTCAGCCAACCGAGGCGCAGGGCCAGCCGCGCGTACTTCGGTGAGAGCATCTGGTGGCGGCGCATGAAGCGCAGCAGCGACAGCGGGCCGCCGTGGCGCGGCGGCGGTTCGGCCCGCACGGCGGCGGGGACGTTCTCGATCTCGGGCGGGGCGAGCGCCGGCTCCACCGCGGGGATCGTAGAGCCACCGCGGGCCGCCGCTCGAAACCGCCGCTAGCCTTCCCCGCCGGATGGCCACGGACCGCCCCCTCGCCGAGCGTCTCCTCGAGGGCGACAAGCGCGCGCTGGCTCGCGGCATCTCGCTGGTCGAGAACGACGACCCGGCGGGATGGGAGCTCGTCCGCGAGATCTACCCCCACACCGGCCGCGCCTCCGTCGTCGGATTCACCGGCGCCCCCGGCGCGGGCAAGTCGACGCTGCTCGGCGCGCTCACCAAGCTCGAGCGCGCGCGCGAGCGGACGGTGGGCGTGCTCTCCATCGATCCGTCCTCGCCCTTCACCAAGGGCGCCCTGCTCGGCGACCGGATCCGGCTGAGCGAGCACTTCCTCGACCCCGGGGTCTTCATCCGCTCCATGGCGACCCGCGGGGCGCTCGGCGGCCTCTCGGAGGCGGCGCTCCAGGCCGCCCTGCTCATGGACGCCGCCGGACGTGACGTCGTCTACCTCGAGACGGTCGGCGTCGGCCAGGCCGAGGTGGACATCATCGACCACGCCGACACGGTCGTGCTCGTGCTGATGCCCGGCTCGGGCGACTCGATCCAGGCCCTCAAGGCCGGCGTGATGGAGATTCCCGACGTGATCGTCGTCAACAAGGCCGACCATCCGCTCACCGACACGATGGTCCGCGAGATCCGCGGCGTGCTCTCGCTGGGTCCGCAGCACGGGTGGCGGGTACCGATCGTCAAGACCGAGGCCTCGCGCGGCCGCGGCGTCGAGGAGCTCGCGGAGCGGCTCGAGCAGCATCGCGCGTGGATCGAGCAGGAGGGCACGCTGAGCGAGCGGCGGCGGCGCAACCTCATGAACGAGGTGATCGCCATCGCGGCGAACCGCATGCGCGCGACGCTCGTGGCCTCCCTGGAGGAGGACGCCGACGTGCAGGCCCTGCTCGACGAGGTCGTCGCTCGCCGGACCGACCCCGCGAGCGCCGCGGCGCGCGTCCTGGCCCGCGGTGCCGAGCGGGTGGAGGAGACGCTGGACCGGCCCTAGGCCTCCTTGCTCTGGGCCTCCTTGGGCTTCTCGCTCCGCTGCTCTTCCTCGGGCTGGTGGCCGCCCTCGCGGGCCTCGCCCTCGGGCTCCTCGTCGCGCGGCTCTCCATCCGCGTCGCGGGCCTCGCTGCGCGGGCCGCGCTCCTTGCCCTCCTGGCCCTCTTCGGACTCCTGCTTCTTGCCTTCGCCACGGGAGTCCCCGTCCTCGCCCTTCTTCTCGTCGCGCTCCTTCTTCTCCGTCGCCTCCTGCTCGTCCTCTTCGTCCTCTCGCGAGACGGGCGGGGGGAAGTCCTCGGAGTCGGTGTAGATCCGCACGCGCACGGCGTGGTTGCCGTCGAACTCCCACACCTGCGCCCCGGCGACGTCGAGGTTGCCGCCCGCGCCCTGGCCCTCGAAGGCGCCGAGCACGACGACGATGTCCTCCTCCTCGGTCTGGAGGTAGTTCCGCGGGCGGAAGCCGAAGGAGGCGTAAGTGCGTCCCACCGTGTCGGCGAACTTCTCCTTGATCTCCTCGCGCCCGTTCAGCGTGCCGGCGCCGGGGAAGTTGCTGCCCTTGGGGGCGACCCACTCGACGTCCTCGTGGAAGGCGCTGAGAAATCGGTCCACGTCACCCTGGCCGAAGGCCTGGAGCGCCTCGCGGACGGCGGCCACGCGTCCCTCGACCTCGGTGGCCAGCGGCGGGCCGCCCTTGCCCACGGCTCCCTTGGCCCGATCAACCATCCCCTTGACGTCCGGCATGCGCGCTCCTCTCCTCGGTTGCCCACTGCCTTACCCCGCGGGCGCGCGGTCGATGCCCGGTAGATCTCTCAGGCTCCGAGCGCCCGGGCGATGACCATCTGCTGCACCTCGTCGGTGCCCTCGCCGATGGTGAGGATCTTCGCGTCCCGGTAGAAGCGGCACACGGGGTACTCCTCGATGTAGCCATAGCCGCCGTGGATCTGCACGGCCTCCTCGGAGGCGCGGACCGCGAGGCGACCCGTCTTGAGCTTGGCCTGGGCGGCGGTGAGCGAGAAGTCGCGGCCCTCGTCCTTCTCGAAGGCCGCCTTGTAGGTGAGCAGGCGAGCGGCCTCGATCTCCGTGGTCAGGTCGGCGAGCTTGGCCTGGATCGTCTGGAACTTCGAGATGGGACGGCCGAAGGCACGGCGCTCGCGCGCGTAGCTCAGCGCGAGGTCGAGCGCTCCCTGCGCAAGCCCCACGCCCATCGCCGCCACGCCGATGCGTCCGATGGCCAGCACCTGAAGGAACTGCTGATAGCCCCGCCCGCGCGGTCCCAGGAGGCTCTCCTCGGGCACGCGGCACTCGGTGAAGGCAAGCGGCCGGGTGTCCGACGCATTCCAGCCCATCTTGCGGTAGGGCTGCCCTGGCTCGTAGCCCGGCGTCCCGTTGGGCACGAGCAGGTTGGAGATCTCCTTGGTCCCGTTCGCGCCGCCCGTGACCGCCGTGATCACCACATGCCCCGAGATGTCGGTGCCAGCGTTGGTGATGAACTGCTTGGCGCCGTCGATCACCCACTCGCCTCCGTCGAGCTCGGCGCGGGTCTGCGTGTTCCCGGCGTCCGAGCCGGCCTCGGGCTCGGTGAGCCCGAACGCCCCGAGCTTCTCGCCGGCGCAGAGCACCGGCATCCACTCGCGCTTCTGCTCCTCTGAGCCGAAGAGCCAGATGGGCTGGGTGCCGAGCGAGGTGTGCGCGCACATGGTGATGGCCACCGAGGAGTCGATCCGGGCCAGTTCCTCGACCGCGATCGCGTAGGCCAGCGAGTCGCCTCCCCCGCCGCCGTACTCCTCCGGGAAGGGGACGCCCATCAGTCCGAGCTGCCCGAGCTGGCGCACGATGTCGTAGGGGAAGGACTTCGTGCGGTCGAGCTCCTCCGCCACGGGAGCGACCTCCCCCCGGGCGAAGTCGCGGACGGTCGAGCGGATGAGCCGGTGGTCGTCGGAGAGATCGAAGTTCATGAGGGCATTCTCCCTTCTAAGGGCCTATCCCGTTTAGGCCTGCACGTCCGGTGCGGCTCGACCACTCCCAACGCACATTCCTATCGGGATAGACCCTAAGCTCCAGTCGTGCCCGACGTGCTCAGTGAGGCAGGCGCCCTGCACCGCGAGCTGCAGCCGCTCGAGGACCGCGCTCGCGCGCTGGCGGAGCGCGTGGGGGAGGACGATCCCCGCCATGCGGCCGTGGCCGAGCTCGTCCAGGCCCTCGCCGCCGCGAGCAACCGGGCCTTCGCGCTCGGTAATCGTCACGACCCGACGGGGTAGGCGGGGCGCCGGCCGCTACTCGGCGCGGCCCACGACCCCCGCCGCGAGCTCCACGAGCAGCGCGACGCCGAAGCCGCTGCCGCCCTTGCTCGCGTAGCGGCGCCCGCGATCCCACGCGACCCCGGCGATGTCGAGGTGCGCCCACGGGGTCTCGCCGACGAAGCGGCGCAGGAACTCCGCAGCGGTCACGGACTGGGCCTTGCGGGCCTCCGTGGCGTTGACCAGGTCGGCGTAGTGGCCCTTGACCATGTCGGCGTACTCGGGGTGCAGCGGCATCCTCCACAGGGCGTCTCCGCTGCGCTCGGAGGCGGCCAGCAGCGTGGCGGCCCACGCCTCGTCGTTGGCCATGAGCCCTGCGTAGCTCGAGCCGAGCGCGAAGACGATGGCGCCGGTCAGCGTGGCCAGGTCGACGAGACGATCGCCGCCCTGCTCGACCGCGTACACCAGGCAGTCGGCGAGCACGAGCCGGCCCTCCGCGTCGGTGTTGTTGACCTCGATCGAGAGCCCGTTCGACGCGCGGACGATGTCTCCCGGCTTCATCGAGCGTCCGCTGGGAAGGTTCTCCGTGGCGCCGACCACCGCCAGCACCCGCACCGGCAGCCCGAGCTCCGCGATCGCTCCGAGCGCCTCGAGCACGGCGGCCCCGCCGGACATGTCGAACTTCATCTCGTGCATCTTCGCCGCGGGCTTGATGGAGATCCCGCCGGAGTCGAAGGTCACCGCCTTGCCCACGAACCCCAGCAGCTCGCCGCCCGCACCCGCCGGCTCGTGACGCAGGACGATGAGCGCCGGCTCCTCGTAGCTTCCCTGCGCGACCGCGGCAAACGCGCCCATGCCGCGAGCGAGGAGCGCCTCGCGGCCGAGCACCTCGACGCTCAGCGCCTCGTGGGCGTCGGCGAGCTCGCGTGCGCGCTCGGCCAGGCGCGTGGGGGTGAGCTCGTTGGCGGGAGCGTTCTGCAGGTCGCGGGCGCGGTTCTGGGCCTCGGCGACCACGCGGGCGCGCTCCACGGCCTCGGAGACGTCGTGGTGGGCGGAGAGCAGAAGGCTCTCCGAGCCGCCCTCGCCGCCCTCGCCGTCGTCGGCTCCCGCGCGCTTGAAGCGGTCGAACCGGTAGGCGTGCAGGAGCGTGCCCTGCACCAGCGCGCCGAGCACCGCGTCGTCGACCTTGTGGGGCACCTCCCAGCACAGGACCCGGGCGCCGAGCTCCCGCGCGCGACCGTGCGCGGCGGCGGCCGCCACCCTCGCGCGCTCGGCGTCGAGGCTCTCGCGGTCGCCGAGCCCGACGAGGATCCAGCGCCGCCCCTCGGCGTGGGTGACCGCGAGCTTGCCGGGCCCGGGGCGCGCCTCGCCGGCGTCCAGCAGAGACTGGAGGGCCCCACCAGCCACGTCGTGGGCAACGCCCTCGCCGGCCACGAGGCCGACGACGATCGTGTCCGCGCCCGTGTCGAGCGGACTCTCGGTGGTGCTCTCGACCTTCACGGGCCCGGAGACTACCCGCGGGTAGGATCTAGGCGTCTAGATCTCTCGACGAAGGACTGGCGAACCCCCATGCCCAAGACCGTGATCCTCTCCGCCGCGCGCACACCGATCGGCAAGCTCGGCGGCGGGCTCTCCTCGCTCGACGCCACCGAGCTCGGGGGCAAGGCCATCGAGTGCGCGCTCGACCGCGCCGAGGTCGAGCCCGAGCAGGTCCAGCAGGTGGTCATGGGTCAGGTCCTCCAGGCCGGACAGGGACAGATCCCCTCCCGGCAGGCCCAGATCAAGGCCGGCGTGCCCAAGGAGGTCCCTTCGGAGACGATCAACAAGGTCTGCGCGTCGGGCATGCGGGCGGCGGGGATCCTCGACGCCTCCATCCGCGCCGGGGACCTCGACCTGGCCGTCGCCGGAGGAATGGAGTCGATGTCCCAGGCGCCCTACCTGCTGCCGAACGCGCGCTTCGGCTTTCGCATGGGCGACGTGAAGGCGCTCGACGCCATGACCCACGACGGGCTCACCAACCCCTTCACCGGCAAGCAGATGGCGCCCGAGGCCTCCGAGGTTGCCGCCGAGCTCGAGATGACCCGCGCCGACATGGACAAGTGGGCGCTGCGCTCCCACGAGCGCTGGGCGAAGGCCACCGACGAAGGGTACCTTACGGACGAGATCATCCCCATCACCGTCAAGGGCAAGAAGGGGGAGACCACGGTGGGCGAGGACGAATCGCCACGGCGCGACGCGAGCCTCGAGTCACTCGCGAAGCTCAAGCCGATCGGCTCGCCCGACGGCACCCACACCGCGGGCAACTCACCGGGGGTGAACGACGGCGCGGGCGCGCTCGTCCTCTCCTCCGACGAGTGGGCCAAGCAGAACGGCAAGACGGTGCTGGCCAGCATCCTCGCCCAGGGCCAGGTCGCCGACGACTACGCCTACCTCGCGCGCACTCCCGCGCGCGCGGCGTTCGCCGCGCTCGAGAAGCTCGGCCTGAAGCCCGAGGACATCGACCTGTGGGAGATCAACGAGGCGTTCGCGTCGGTGACGCTCAACTCGATCCGCATGCTCGGGATCGACGAGGAGAAGGTGAACGTCAACGGGGGCGCGGTGGCGATCGGCCACCCGATCGGGGCCTCGGGCGCCCGCATCATCGGCACCCTCGTGCACGAGCTGCGCCGCCGCGGCGGCGGCATGGGCTGCGCGGCCATCTGCTCGGGCGGCGGGCAGGGCGACGCGTTGATCCTCGAAGTGAACGGTGGCTAGCAACGGCGCATCGGGCGCGCTCGGCGCGGCCTTCTTCGACCTCGACCGCACCCTCATCGCCGGCTCCTCGGCCTACCAGTTCGCCCGGGCGGCCTACCGGGCGGGACTGCTCTCGCGGCGCCGGCTCGCCTCGGATGCGCTGACCAACCTGCGCTTTCGGCTGAGCGGCTCGACCGACGCCGCGAGCGTCGAGCTGCGCGACCGCGTGGCCCAGGCGATCGAGGGCGTACGCGTGCGGGACCTGCAGCGGCTGGCGCCCGACGTCCTCGCCGGGGTGCTCCCCCGCGTCTACCCCGAGATGCTCAAGGTCGCCTACGAGCATCAGGACGCCGGCCGCCGGGTCTACATCTGCACGGCCGCCGCGCACGAGATGGCGGAGCTCCTCGCGCACGTGCTCACGTTCGACGGCGGCGTGGGGTTCCGCTCCGAGATCCACGACGGCGCCTACACGGGGCGCCCCGACGGCCCGTTCACCTACCGCGAGGGCAAGGCGCAGGCGATCCGCGAGCTCGCCGCGCGCGAGGGCATCGACCTCGCCCAGAGCTACGCGTACTCGGACTCGGAGTCCGACCTGCCCATGCTGCGCGCCGTCGGCCACCCCGTGGTCGTCAACCCCGACGCCGCGCTCGGCCGCATCGCCCGGGAGGAGGGCTGGCCGTGCCTGCGCTTCGACCGCCTGCACACGAAGCTGCGCGTCGGCGCCACCGCGGCGCTGGCCACCGTGCTGGGCGGCGCGGGCTCCGTCGTGGTCGCTCGCCGGCGCCGGGCCTCCCGGCTGGCGACGTTGCTGAGCCGATGAGCGCCCTGGCGCCGGCGGACGGGGAGCTCGGCGACGAGCAGCGGGAGATCCGCGCGCTCGCGCGCCGCTTCGCCGACGAGCGGGTGGCCCCGCAGGCGGCGGACTGGGATCGCGAGCACCGCTTCCCGTCCGAGGTCTTCTCGGAGCTCGGGGAGCTCGGACTCATGGGCGTCTGCGTGCCGGCCGAGCTGGGCGGCGCGGGCGCCGACTTCCTCTCCTACGTCCTGGTGCTCGAGGAGCTCTCGCGGGCGGACGCCGGCGTGGGGGTTACCGTCGCCGTGCACACGAGCGCCGGGACCCTTCCGCTGGTCGCCCACGGCAGCTCCGAGCAGGCCGAGCGGCTCGTGCCCCCGCTTGCCCAGGGCCACGAGCTCGCGGCCTTCGCGCTCACGGAGGCGGAGGCCGGCTCGGATGCCGCCGCACTGCGCACCCGCTGCGTCGACGGCCGGCTCTCGGGCACCAAGCAGTGGATCACGAACGGCTCGCACGCCCACGTCTTCACCGTCTTCGCGCGGGAGGACGCCGGGATCTCCGCGTGGGTCGTGCGCCGGGGCGCGGCCGGCTTCCGCCCGACGCGAGAGGCGGAGAAGATGGGCCTGAACTCCTCCTCGACCGCCGACCTCTCCTTTGCGGAGACCCCCGGCGAGCGTCTCGGCGCGCCGGGCGGGGGGATGCGGATCGCCCTGGCGACGCTCGACGGAGGGCGCATCGGCATCGCCGCCCAGGCGGTCGGCATCGCGCAGGCCGCACTCGACCTGGCCACGGGCTACGCGCGCGAGCGACGCGCCTTCGGTGCCCCGATCGGCAGCCTCCAGGCCATCCAGCACAAGCTGGCCGAGATGCAGACCGAGATCGAGGCAGCCCGCGCGCTCACCTGGCGCGCCGCTCGGCTCAAGGACGCCGGGCGCCCGCACACCGTCGAGGGCGCCCAGGCCAAGCTCTTCGCCTCCGGAGTTGCCCGCCGCCAGACCGGCGAGGCTATCCAGGTCCTCGGCGGCTACGGCTACGTCAAGGAGTTCCCCGCCGAGCGCTACTACCGCGACGCCAAGGTCACCGAGCTCTACGAGGGCACGAGCGAGATCCAGAAGCTCGTGATCGCCCGCGCGCTGCTGGGGGAGGTGGCGAGGTGAGTCGCTCGTGGTCGCAAAGTGCATTGTTCCCGTGGAGCGTCTGCAACAACACAGGCGCACCCGCGGGTCTCGTCTCCCCGCGCCAGTAGCATCGACTCGTCGCCTGATCGAGAAAGGGAACGGCCGTGGACGAAGCTCACTGCAGCGAAATCGAGAGAGTGCTCTTCACGATCTCGATGACGAGCCAGCGCGCGCAGCGGGCGGTGAAGGCCCAAGAAGGGCAAGGCCGAGCCGCACCTCATCGCAGCGATCGAGCAGGCCGAGCGTGACCTCCGTGACGTGCACCGTCGCACGATGCAGGGCACGTACTTCGCCGTGACCGACCAGGAGCGGCTGGCTGTCTAGCGACGCCGAGCCGCTCACCGGCGAGGAGATCCGCCAGCGGCTCACGCGCTTCGCCGGGCGCTGGAGCGTCTACCAGGGCAGCGAACGGTCCGAGGCGCAGACCTTCCTGAACGAGCTCTTCGAGTGCTACGGTTCTCGGCGTCCGGATGTCGCCAGCTTCGAGCACGCGCAGCACGGCCGCTTCCTCGATCTCCTGTGGCCGGGCTGGTGCCTCTTCGAGATGAAGGCCCCGAGCGAGGCCGGCCGGCTCGCCAAGCACCGCGCCCAGGCGCTCAGCTACTGGGAGGAAGCGGCTGACCCGGCTCGAGGGGTGGAGGCGCCGCGGTTCGTCGTCCTGTGCGCGTTCCGGCGGCTTGAGATCTGGGAGCCAGGCCACTTTCCCGGCCAGCCGCGGGCGGCGTTCGACCTCGCCGAGCTGCCTGACCGCTACGAGTCCCTGCTCTTCCTCACCGGCGGCGAGCCGGTCTTCCTCGAGGGACACGCCGCGGTCACCGTCGAGGCGGTCAAGAGTGTCGCTGAGCTCTTCGCCCACCTGACGGACCGTTTCGCGGCCGACCCCGAGGTGCTGCGCGACTTCCTCCTCCAAGCGGTCTGGTGCATGTTCGCCGAGGACTTCGGCCAGATCCCGGCCCACGGCTTCACCCGGGTCCTCGACGGCCTGCTCGGGGCCCCGGCGCGGTCGAGCGCCGACGACCTCGGCCAGCTCTTCACCGTGCTCGGCACGAGCGGTCCGCGTCCCGCCCACGGGCTCTACGCCGGGGCTCCTTACGTGAACGGCGATCTCTTCCAGAGTCCGGCGCGCGTGCATCTGGAGAAGGACGAGCTCGAGCTGCTGCGGGCCGCGGCCGCCTTCAACTGGCGCATGGTGCAGCCGCAGATCTTCGGCTCGCTCCTCGAGGGCGGCCTCGGCCATGAGCGTCAGTGGGAGCTCGGCGCCCACTACACGCACGAGGCGCACATCCAGACCGTCGTGCAGCCGACGATCGTCGCGCCCTGGCGGGAACGCATCGAGAACTGCGAGACGCACGCCGAGGCCGTGGCCGCCCAGAACGCGCTCATGAACTACGTCGTGCTCGACCCGGCGTGCGGCTCGGGCAACTTCCTCTACGTCGCCTACCTCGAGCTGCGGCGCCTCGAGGCACGCCTGCGTGAGCGCGAGGTCGAGCTGCGTCGCCGCGCCGGGTTGCGCGACCAGGGCTCGCTCAGCGCCTTCTTCCCGCTGAGCAACATGCGCGGGATCGAGATCGAGGCGTTCGCGCTCGCGCTGGCGCGGGTCACGCTGTGGATGGGGCACAAGGTCGCCGTCGACGAGCTCGAGCTCTCGGAGAGCACCCTGCCGCTTCAGGATCTTTCCACGGCCTCCAGCTCGCCGATGCGCTCTCGGTGCCGTGGCCGCGGGCCGACGCGATCATCGGCAACCCGCCCTTCCACGGCTCGCAGAACATCCGGCGCGTGATGGGCGACGAGTACGCCGAGCGCCTCAAGCGCACCTTCGGCATCGGGCTCAAGGACTACTGCGTCTACTGGTTCCGCCGCGCGCATGACCAGCTCGAGCCTGGGGACCGCGCGGGCCTGGTCGGCACCAACTCGGTGAGCCAGAACCGCGCGCGCGGGGCCAGCCTCAACCACATCGTCGAGCAGGGCGGCGTCATCACCGAGGCGGTGTCCAAGGAGAAGTGGCCGGGCGAGGCGGTCGTGAACGTCTCGATCGTCAACTGGGTCAAGCGGCCGGAGCGCACGCCGGAGCGCTTTCTCCTCGACGGCATGGAGGTGGAGGGCATCAGCACCGCGCTGCGTCCCTCGATCCTGCCCATCGAGGACGTCGCCGTCCTGGGCGAGAACCGGAGGCGGTCGTTTCAGGGTCCGATCCCGGCGGGCGACTTCTATCTCTCGGTCGAGGAGGCAAATGCGCTGCTGAGCCGCCTAGATGCGGCCTACGAGGACGTCGTCCGGCCGTACCTCGTGGGCGACGACATCACCGATGATCCCGGGCAGCGGCCACGACGCTTTGTCATCGACTTCGCCATGCGAGCTCTGGAAGAGGCCATGGCCTACCCCGCGGCCCTGGAGCGCGTGCGCGAGCGTGTCAAGCCTCGGCGTGACCTGAACAACCGGGAGGCCTACCGACGGTACTGGTGGCGTTTCGCCGAGCCGCGACCGGCCATGCGCGCCGCCCTCGCCCCGCTCCGCCGTTACATCGCCGGCAACGCCCAGGGCAAGCGCTTCCTGTTCTGCTGGTGCGACCCGTCGGTCTGTCCGAGCAACCTGACGAACGTCTTCACCTTCGAGGAGGACTACGCGATGGGCGTCCTTTGCTCGAGCGTCCACCGCCACTGGGCGATGGGTCAGTCATCCACCCTGGAGGATCGACCTCGCTACACCCCCACCTCCGCCTTCGAGACGTTCCCGTGGCCCGAGCCCTCCGCCGCCCAGCGCGATCGGATCGCCGGCCTCGCGCGCGAGCTCATCGAGCATCGGCGTAGCACCTGCGAGGATCGCGGCATCGGCCTCACGACTCTCTACAACCAGGTGGACGAGGGCGCCTGGGAGGAGCTGCGCGACCTCCACGCCGCCCTCGACCATGCGGTGGCCGACGCCTACGGCTGGCCCGCGATGGTCGCCGCCGACCCGCTCGAGGCCAACCGACGCCTCGTCGAGCTGAACCGCGCCATCGCCGCGGGAGAGTGCGCCTACGCCCCGTTCGACGCGGCGATCGCCCGATGACCTTCGCCATCGGCCTCCTCGCCGCGCTGCTCGCCTCCGTGTGCTTCAACGTCGGGATCGTCGTGCAGGCCCTCGACGCCCGCGAGGCGCCCAGGGAGGAGGGCATGCGCCTCACGCTGATCGCTCGGCTCCTGAAGCGCCGGCGCTGGCTGCTCGGGCTCTTCGTCGGCTTCCTCGGCTTCCCGCTTCAGATCCTGGCCTTTGCCGACGCGCCGTTCGTCGTCGTCCAGCCCGCGCTCGCCGTGGGTCTCCTGCTGCTCCTCGCCCTCGGCGTGCGCATGCTCGGGGAGCGCGTGGGGCCGGCCGAGGTCTCCGGGGTGATCGCGATCACGGTGGGGATCGGCCTGCTCGCGTGGGGCGCGCCGGACCACACCGAGCAGCATCGCTCGGCGCTCGACGTGACGGCGGTGATGGCCGTCCTCCTCGTTCTCACCTTCGTCCCCTACGTGGCCCGCGGGCGCCTGCGCGAAGCCGCCATGCCGATCATCCTCTCCTCGGGGCTCGGCTTCGCCGCGGGCAACATCGCATCGAAGCTCCTCTCCGACAACGTTAACGACCGCCACTGGCTCGCCGCGGCGCTGTGGCTGGCGCTGATCGCGCTCACCGGCGTATTCGCGATCCTCGGCGAGATGACCTCGCTCCAACGCGCGCCCGCCACCCGCGCGGTGCCGGTCTCCTTTGGGGTGCAGACGTTCCTCCCCATCCTCCTCGAGCCGCTCTTCCTGCGCGAGAGCTTTGACAGCGCGGACTTCTCGGGCATCCCGATCGTCGTGGGCATGCTGCTGATGCTCTTCGGCATCCTCGCCGTCGCCCGCACGCGCGCGGTGAGCGCCCTCGCCGCGGGCGATCTGACAGGAGCCCTGCAGGGCGAGCGCTCGTAGACTGACCCCCATGGCCGTCCCCGCCCAGCAGACGCCGCTCGAGGGTTGGAAGGAGGCCTTCGCGCGCACGCCGGAGCGCGAGGCGCCGTTCTCGACGATCAGCGGCGAGCTCATCGAGCCGCTCTACACCGAGGCGAACCTGCCCGCCGACCCCGAAGCGGCCATCGGCCTCCCCGGCCAGTATCCGTTCACCCGCGGTGTCTACCCCTCCATGTACCGGGGGCGGCTGTGGACCATGCGCCAGTTCGCCGGCTTCGGCACCTCGGAGGAGACAAACGAGCGCTTCCACTACCTGCTCGCCCAGGGGCAGACGGGGCT
>JAABUZ0100007709.1_pt1 | contig 12886 bp, 12 predicted proteins | sample 5562091 | NCBI WGS metagenome assembly JAABUZ01 (sample SAMN12813069, study PRJNA571459) | rock metagenome | isolation source: Antarctica rocks | place: Antarctica: Victoria Land, Linnaeus Terrace sud | collected 2015-12-21 | reverse complement strand
GATCGGCACGATGTCTTGGGCGTGGTAGTGGACAGTACGAGCCGACTCTCCCGCTGCGGACGCCTGCTGCGCTGTCGGCTCGGCTGGCTTCGGATTGATGGCAGCTGATACCGGCGCGGCACAGGTCAGAGGTGCGAGGAGAAGGGCGGCAACGGGACGGAGATACATGGAAGGCTCCTAGCGGGCGACAAGGGTGAGAGGCTGAGGACGGGACTGGGCGGCGGCTTTCGCGGCGGTAGTCGTTCCCGCCGTGGGCGGGAACGGATGATCTTGGGCGAGGCGGCGGATGCCTTCGGCGATGCCGTAGCGGGCGAAGTAATCGCGTTTCTTGAGGTTGTCGCGGCTGTTGTTGGTGGCAATCCAGTACGAAACCGAATCCACGTTCAGCCTCACCTTCTTCGAAGACTGGGCCTTGCGAATCAACATCTCGCCAGGTGGAACGAGATCGGCGATGAGCTCCAGTTCCGTGTCGTTCAAGTGGAATGCCTCGGCGTAGACCTTGCGGTCCATCTCAGGGTTTGAAAGGAAGATCTTGGTCGGGCAGCTCTCGGCGATGCCCGTCAGCATGCCCGATTCGGAGAGCGGCTTGATGGATTGCGTGGCGAGGATCATGGCGGCGTTGTGCTTGCGCCATGTGTTTTGCGCCTCGGTTACGTACTCACGAATCACCTTGTTCTCAAGGAAGGACCACGCTTCGTCGATGAGGAAGGCTTTGAAGGTCGCGAGCTTCGCCGGGTCCGCGATTTCGTTGGTCGCCCGATGGAGGATGTAGAACAGCAGCGGCTCGAGAACGTCGGGAACATCTCCCCAGCCCGCGAAATTGAAGGTCTGGAACTGGGAGAAGGAAAGGGTGTCCTCGGCGTTGTCGAAGAGGAAGCCGTACTGCCCTTCCCTGGTCCAACGATGGAGACGCTGTTTCAGTGAATCCCCGATAAGACCGGCAAGCGTCGTAAGCGTGCGCTGCCCTACGGGAACGGTGTCCATCCGCTCGATTGCATCCCAGAGCTTGCGCTTGTCACTGTAGTCGAGCGGGTTCCGGGTATCGTTGCCCTCGATGAGCACCCGAAGGAAGGAAAACAGAAATTCCTTGTTCTCCTTCGTCCGCGGAAGTGAAAACGGGTTGATGGTGAAGTCCCGCGACTCCTGGCCGACGTTCAGATACGCGCCGCCGAAGATCTCGGTAAGCGACTGGAAGCTCCCGCCGATATCGAAGATAAACACTGCTGGCCGGTACTTCTGCAAGCACATCATCAGGAAGCAAAGCAGGAAGGACTTGCCCGAGCCTGTCATCCCCAAGATGAGCGTGTGCGCCACCTCGCCGTTGTGCAGGTTGAGGAAATACGGCGTCGCGTTGTCGGTCTCGAGGACGGCAAGGTACTCCGTCCCAAGATGCGCGTTAGTCGTCTCTCCGGTGTGGATGGTGAACAGAAACGAGAGGTCCGCGTAGTTGGAATTCAGTAGAGAGAGCTTGCGCAGGTTGTGGAGATAGTTGCCCGGAATCGTCGCAAAGAACGCATTCAGTTGGTTGTACGTCTCCGGGAACAGAACCCCGTCGACGGCACTGAAGATGCCGGTGAAGTCGCCCACCTGCCGGTTGATGGTGGCGAGATCCCTGCCGTAGAGAACGACGGTGAGCGACAAACCTCCCATCGTCTGCCCCTCTCCCAGCGCTCGCATGCAATCCCCGAGACTCTGGATGTCGGCCTGCTTCGATTCGTCAATCAGCTCGTCGCGCTCGCGAGTGGTGTCCTCCCGCATGGTCGCGACCAGCCCTTTTTTGGCCGCGTTGAAGTGCTGCCGCTTGCCCTTGACCTCCTTGCGGGCTTTGGCCGTCGATACCGGCGTCCATTCCAGGACCACATGGAAGCTGGCAGGGATTTTGAGCAGGGCATCGAGCACCATGGGCCGGGTCTCGGCCATCGCCTCTTTCATGGTCAGAACCCGCAGGAAGTGATCGCCCACCCGAAGGTGATCGCGCTCGGCCTCGATGTCCGAGTTCACCACCTGGAAGTCCAGAAACTGATCCGCATGGGGCCTTCCCACAATCCGCCACGGATCAAAGTTGAGCAGCCGGCGCAGGAATGTGAATTGGCCCTGGTTGTCCATCACCTCGAACTGGGTGAAGTCCGCGAGGTGCCGGATGAAGTTCTCCACCCGGCTCCGAAGCGACTGCCTATCCGCTTCGATCTGCTTGCGAAGCAACACCTTGGTCCCAGTGCTTGAGAATTGCGCTTTGATCTCTCGCATGGCGCCTTCCCGGTCACTCGGAAACCGCTGCAGAGCTGCCAGCAGGCCGGTCTTCGACCGCGCCCCCTCGAGCAGGACGACATAAACGATCTCGATCCGGTAAAGCCGGTCGCGTTTCGCCTCAAAATACTCTCTGCGCTGGTCGATGGCGGTGTCGATCACCTCATCGCCATAGCAGGCGAACGGAATCTCGGGACGGTTTGTCTTCAGCAGGTACTGGTAGATGTGAAAGCCCTCGCCGAGGGCCTTCATCGCCGATTCCAAGCGGCGCACGGCGTATTGTTGCTCGTCGGAGTCGAGGCTCTCGTGATCGACACCTCGGCAGCTCAATGTCATGCCAAGATCGCCGGTTTTCGTCATTAATACGCCCTCCGCGACGAAACCGTACAGGTTCACGTTGGCGTTCAACGATCCCGCCTCCTGCCACGGCTTAATGACCTTACGGATGTTCAGCATCAGCGAATCTCCACCATTGGAACCTGCTGCTTAGCCGCGTCGTACCGGGCTTTGAACTTCTCGCTTCGCATCAGGATGGCGAGAAAGGATGGGTCAGAATTCGTCACCCAATAGCCGAAGATCATCCCGCCCAGAAAGACCACGAACCCCGCGAGCAGTGAATCGAAAAGGTTGAAACAGGCGACCGCGCTCACGGCAACTGCGAAGAAGATCCCGCGCTCGATGCCAAGGTAGGTCAGAGGCTTATGCAGGCTCTTGAACACTCGATTGCGACGAATTGGAAGTATGTCTGTCATACGGCCTTGATCTCCTTGGTGATTCAGCTCTACGCACTCCACAGCCATGAAATAACGTTTGCGGCCATCAGCGCGATCCCGACGCCGAAGGCGACCCCTGCGAGGTTCTTCTTCGCTCCTGGATCTCCGAACGCGAACCCCAGACCACCCAGAACTACGGCAATCAAGCTGCCCGCTTTTGCCGCGGTTCCAGTGAAAAGAGTCGAGACGTTGGATATGCCGTTATCGAACGGGCTGGCGTGTGCGGCCAATGGACTGAAAAAGAGAGCGGTTATCACAATGACGACGTGAAGGGCACGTTCGCGCTGTGCTCGGTAGGGACGAAAGGACCTGCGCATCGGATCTGACTCCAATCTGGGCTGAAGAGTTCGGTTTGACTTTGACCTGAGAAAAACCGCAGCAACGGCGTAGGGAGAGTCGCCGCACATCTAGGTTGATCTTAGGTAATAGGTACCTCTATTTATAAGTACCTGTTTTGTTAGAACTGAGAATGACCGAAGTTCCGGTACCTGTCAAATTGCGCTGTGGAAAGCGGCACCTCGCTCAATATCTGCCGGAGGTACGGAGATGTGCTAAACATCTGAGTACGTGAATGTTTTGGGAGCGATCCGCAGCGCAGCCTCCCGCTGAAGGGACCGCGTGCTCTATTCGTACGAGAAATTTTTGGCTGAGCTGGGACACAGGCTGCGCGAGATGCGGATCGCTCGTGCTCTCACCCTGCGCGCCATGATCGTCACGCACGGGTTCCACCTCGCACAATGGCAGGGCTTCGAAAAGGGAAAAGGCATCTCGGTCCCTTCCCTGCTCCGCATGTGCGAGGTCTTCGATGTATCGCTCGAAGAGCTGATCGGGGCCATCGGAGTGGCAGATTCGAATACGGATGCCTCAGCTGCGGTCGCGCTCTCCGCCGAGCCGCCATGTGAGCAGCCGGCGAAAGAGCCAACCCAGCAAGAGAAATCTTCCGTCGCCGGCCTTTCTAAGGCTGCTTCATCTCCCGACGCACCTCGTCCGCGTTCTCGGGGTCGGGGACGCTGACGCACGAGATCTCCGAATCGAATACAGCTATCCTCTCAACGGCGAAGCTGTCGAATAAAGCTTGAACTCGCAAAGCAATTCTTTTCTGATCGGTCTTTTCCACCGTGATACTGGCATTGATCTTCGAGCAAGGCATAGAACTCCAGGGCTGCAGGAAATGCGGATGACTTGCCAGATCGCGCTCTCGATCAAGCACGTCCAGCTCTGATGACGACAATGGGAGCAAGTTGTTCGCCACTTTGAATCTGTTAAGGCGGCTCCTCAACGATGGCGCCCTGCGCATCTCTTCCGGGCCCAAAGCGGGCAGACGGGTCTTGAAAACTCAGTTTCGGGGAAACCTCTGAGAGCATCGCGTTCTGATTCGGGAACTGCATCTCACGGCTCCGCAGGATTTGGAATGGAATTGCTATTCCAAAGCGTGGTGGATGAGACCGGAACAGCCTTACCACCCCGAGCCGGAGCCTATGCCTCGCCGGCTCCATCCCCTGGACCGTCCGCGGCCTCTATTCTCGAGAGCCGTTTCATGCTGGTGGCGTGGATCTCGGCAATCCGGTGCCTGGCCTGGCCCTCGGCTTCCACCTCGCGATACCGGAGTGTGCCTTCAAGGGTGACCACCTGCCCCTTCCGGAGGGTCCGAGCGAACTCCGAAAGGTTATTCCAGGCGTAAACGCGATGCCTCTCGGTACCGGTCTCGTACTCGCCTTTCTCGTTCCTTCCAGCTCTCCTAAGTTGCGATGTTGAAGAGGGCGTACTCGCGGTTGTTCTGGGCTGCCTTTGCCTCTGCAGGCGGTCCGAGGCGGCCGATGAGGATGATTTATTGAACATGGTGTTTGGCTCCGTTTCTTCCGTTTGTCCGCTGTCTGCAGTACATGCCTGCCCGGAGGGTGTGCCGTCGCGAGCCACTCCCTCGGCGACTGGACGGTATCTGCGAATCTATTGATGTGCGTGGTCAGGAGTATGTTCATGCCGACCGCTCCCCGTCGCCGTCAGACGTCTGCCACCGACCCGCAAGCCCTTCGGGTAAGAAGATCCGCCGGTCCTTCTGCTCTGTGTCCTGCCTCGTTTGCAAACAGGAACAGAACGCTCACAAACACCCAAATACTCATCCGTTGCCCTCCGTCCCAACCTGATAACTCTCCCGAGTTGAGCGGCCTTGGAGCTCGTCACTACTCTGGAGTGCAGGCGACAGTAAACCCGCCGTCTCTGGTCTGAGCGCTATCGCTTCCGTTTCAACCTCTTCAAGGCCTTCCGGCCGGCCCCAAAAGACTGGTTGAAACTTCAACCGAGCTCTGTCGGAGATTCAGGGCGGTTCTCACTGATTGGAAGTGGAAGCGGTAGTACTTCCGAACGGACCCCCGATCTGGACATTTTCGTTTCCGCGAGCAAGCCTCGTTAAGGCTGTTCGTAACGGCTACGCTATTTGCCTCATTCGTAATCGGGTCGGTCGGCGGTCCGGAAAGTCACCTTTCGGCAAATTCGACCGAAGACGGGCCGGAGCGCGTGCTTATCGGCCTGAAACGTCCATTTCAGTTAATACAAGGTATGCATGCGAGCGACGAGTGTACGGGATAGCCTATTTATCGACGAAGCAGGACTACTTGAAATGACAATCGTTGCAACTAGGCCAACGCGCGCGGTGTTGGGCCCACCAGGCGCGGGCCTTTAGTGTTCGGGGCGATGGCAGCGATTGAGGAGCATACTGGAGTGGCCCGAAGTTCACTCCAGTGAGTTGTTCTAAAGCGTCCGCAGCCATTATCGAGCTTGCCCAATCAGGGCTATCAAGAGAGCCCGCAATGAGGGGTACGTCCCTCTTGTCGCCCACGCTCCCAACTGCTTGCAGAAGCCATGCTCGGGTCTGTCCAGTAAAGAGAGGAATCTTCCGCCGGATCAGAGGTGCTGAGGTTCGGACATTGAGGACACGAAGGGAGAGAGACGCTTGCTCCACTGCCCGAGGGTCGTGTTCTGCCTTAAACATTGCCGAGAGGTCCTCGTCTGCTGATCGAAAGCCAAGGTCCCCGATTACTCTGGCCGCATTGGAACGGACGAGAGCGTCAGAGCTCTTCAGTTCTTGCTTTAGGAATGATCCGCAACCCCGGAATTGAACATCTCGCATTCCTCGCATCGCCATCCAGCGGGTATCCGAAAACTGAGTCTTTTGCGCCAACGCCAACAGGGCAGGGCCAGATTCTGGATGTTGCTGGGTGATGCTCAGCAACTCATACTCCTTTTTTGCAAGGTCATGTTCCTGATCGAAGACTCTAAGAGCATCTGGAAGTGGTTGGACCTGTTGCGCCAGAGTGGGCATCCACGACAATGCGACTGTCAATGCGAAGAGTTTCAGGTGCCTTGTCATGCCGTCCAGTATCGTCCTCTCGTCAAGTCGATGATCGGACGGCTATCGTCTGTTTGGCCACGACAACGCCGGTTGCCGAAGCTGAATTGGACGTTTCAGAGAGTACAGGCGGCATAAAAGAAGGGCTCTGTTGCATTAACTTTTCTGGCCCCAAGGTGTTGTGGTTGAGCAGTGGACTAGTCCCCACAGCTGGTATACCGACGAGCCGTTTTTGAGTTACTGCAACAGAGCCCTCCTCCGTACTTATTCAACGGTGCCCGGCCTACTATCGGCTCTGCCCCTTCTACAACCAAGTACACCAATACCTTCTTCGTGGCGACACCGGATGCTGCAGACATCAAACAGGTGACATGGATTCGGCTGGGGTCCGTCACGCATTCCTTTGGTCAGAATCAGCGACTCAATCATCTTCAGTTCGCGCAAGCCGCTGGGGGCCTGAACGTCACCGCACCAGCAAACGCGAACGTCGCTCCTCCGGGCCACTACATGTTGTTCCTGGTGAACAGCAAAGGTGTACCATCCGTCGCAGCAATTATTCAGATCACAAATTAGGCCCAGGGCCTGAGCCCTGCTTCGGAAGGGAGAACCGATGAAAAGAAACGTTCTAGCCCGGGTGGTTGCATACTCCCCAGCCCTTCTCTTCGCCACCGCTACAGCGCTTTGCGCCCAGACCTACACGGTAGTGGATCTCACAGCACTACAAGGCGGAAGTACTGTCGGTAAAAAAATTAACTTCAATGCCCAAGCTGTTGGACAGTCGGGAGCGCTCTACGGGGAGCACACCCATGCCTTCATCTCGACCGCCGGCAGTCTACTGGATTTGGGAACCTTACCAGGGGGCGACTACAGTTCAGCCTTCAATATCAACACCAGGGGTGCTGTGGTCGGAGATTCCAACATCGATCGAAACATCCGCGGCTTCTTTTGGGAACCCTCCGCAGGGATGCAGGACATTGGAACTCTTCCAGGTGATACAGGCAGCCGAGCCTTCGGCATTAATGATTCAGATAAAGTCGTCGGTTACTCCAGCGGCCCCCATGGAGTGGCGGCCTTCCTGTGGGACAAAAACAAAGGAATGACGAACCTGGGCGTTCTCCCTGGTGGCGATACAAGCGAGGCTTTGGACATCAACAATGGGGGGTCTGTGGTCGGCTTCTCTACCGTCAGTTCGGACGATAAGCATGCGGTACTTTGGACCCCCGGCAGTGGCATCAGAGACTTGGGAACACTGCCGAACCACAGCGCGAGCGAAGCTCACAAGATCAATAACCCAGGCGACGTCATCGGTAGCTCAACTGGAGCTAGTGGAAGCCGCGCTTTTCTATGGACGGCTGCATCTGGAATGAAAGATCTCGGAAGCTTGGACGGTAATTCCAGCAGCGCTTTGGATGTGAACGAAAGGCAGCAGGTTGTGGGTGTCTCCACCACGGCTATGGGAGGGCACGCGTTTCGCTGGTCCGCGAGTGCGGGTATGGAAGACCTGAATGATTTGATCCCAGCAGATTCCGGCGTGATACTTACGTCGGCGGTTGGCCTCAACAATCGAGGAGTCATCATAGCAATCGGAGTAGTCACAACAGACCACAGCCAGCCACTTGAGCTCGACGATCCTCACCAGCACGCAGGCCCCATCCACGCTTTTCTACTTACTCCACACCCATAAGCCGACTTGGTCCCAAGCCTTTATCTGTATTGATGAGCACCCAAGCCAGGCAAGCATCCTGTCCCTGTCCCCTGTCACCCTGGGCTGCATAGCGCGCGCTGTGGCGGCTCGCCTAATGCAGGCGAGCAGGAGCTTCACTTCCACTACGAGCGCAGCTAGCAGTTACTACAGCACTCGGCTATGGCGGTAGCCCTCGCCGGACAAGGCCTCCAACAGCTCCGCGACCTGCTCCCGCCCGCGCGTCTCCATCGTAATATCGATGACCGTGTCGCCCAGGTTCACACCGTAGTACGCCCGGTTATGGAGGGTATCCACAATGTTTGCGCGGTGGCTCGCAATCAGCCGAGTGAGCTCGGCCAGCGCGCCGGGCTTGTCCAGCAGATGAATGCGTAACCGAATCAGACGTCCATCCTGCACCAGGCCGCGCTCAATAATCCGGCTCAACAGCGTTACGTCGATATTGCCGCCGCACACCAGCACCGCGGTGTGCGCGCCCGCCGCAACGATCCCTGACCTCTTCTGCAGCAGCGCGGCCAGAGCCGACGCGCCCGCACCCTCTGCCAGGGTCTTCTCCCGCTCCAGCAGCACCAGGATCGCTGACGCGATCTCATCCTCGCCCACCGTCACGATCTCGTCGACATAGCGTTCAATCACGGGGAACGTGACATCCCCCACTCTCCGCACCGCGATACCGTCCGCGATCGTCGTCGCCGGTTCGACCGTCTTCGGCCCGTGGTTCTCGAGAGCCGCCAACATTGAGGGCAGCCGCTCCGTCTGCACGCCGATCACCTTCACTTCCGGGCGCGACTCCTTGATCGCGCAGGCGATTCCACCGATCAGCCCGCCGCCCCCGATCGGCACCACGACCGCCTCCAGCTTCGGTACCTGCTCCAGCAGCTCCAGCCCGATCGTTCCTTGTCCCGCCATCACGGCCGCATCGTCGAAGGGATGGATAAACGTCATCCCGTTCCGCTCGCACACCCGTCGCGCCTCGGCATGCGCCTCGTCGAAATTGGCTCCGTGCAGTAACACCTCCGCGCCGAAGTTTCGCGTTGCCGTCACCTTCACCAGGGGCGTCTGCTGCGGCATCACAATCAGGCTGCGGATCCCGCGCTTCGTGGCATGGTGTGCGACTCCCTGCGCGTGATTGCCTGCGCTTGCAGCAATGACGCCACGCTCAGCCTGCTCCGGAGTTAGCATGGCAATCCGGTTCAGAGCTCCCCGCTCCTTGAACGATCCGGTCATCTGCAGGTTTTCAAGTTTTAGAGAGACGTGCTGCCCCGTTAGACCCGACAACATCTCCGAGTGCGGGCACGGCGAGTAGTAGACCGAATCTCGTATCCGCTCACGCGCAGCGTGGACGTCCGCAAGCCCGATGGCAATCTTCCCTGATTCGCTCGGCATAGCCTATAGAGTAATCAACTCGGCCCCGTACATCTCGCCTCCTGAGTCGGCTCAGCCCTGAAGATTGCCGATGCATCGCGCTAGCACCTCATTCAAAAGCTTCAGCTCCTCATCACCCGTTCCCCGCCAAAGCCCTTTTTCGATCGTTCGCGCCACCCTGTCAGCCTGCTGGAACAGGCGGATGCCTACCGGCGTCAGCGAACGCGTGACCAGCCGATCGTTCTCGGCCGCCTTCCCGCGCAGGATCCAGCCCTCCCGCTCCGCCCGCGCCAGAAAGCCCTGCGCGGTCTGCGGGGTCACCCTGCATGCCCGGGCCAATTGTGCGCCCGATGCCCCCGGATGCGTACGGATGGCGTCCAGCATCTGCATCTGCGCCGTGGTGACACCCATCGGCTTCAGCTCATCGTCCAGACGACCGCGGAAGGCGATAAGCATGCTCTTCATCTGCCGCATGGTCCTTCGCTTGTTGTCGGCCGCGCCCTGCGCCAGAGATGTCGCCATATCAGCTTCCTGATAGAGTATCAGGAAGCTGATATGGTCGACCAACCCCAAATCGAGGCCGAGTGGAAGCCCAGGCACAACCCCTGGGCCATCGCGCTCACCGTCACGCTCGCCACTTTTATGGAGGTCCTCGACACCTCCATCGCCAACGTCGCCCTGCCGCACATAGCCGGCTCTCTTGGCGCGAGCCAGGAAGAGGCGACATGGGTCCTCACCAGCTATCTTGTGTCGAGCGCGATCGTCCTTCCCATCTCCGGCTGGCTCTCGAACCGCTTCGGTCGCAAGCGCTTTTACATGACCTGCGTCGCGCTCTTCACCTTCTGCTCTCTTCTGTGCGGCCTTGCCCCGACGTTGCCCCTGCTTATCGTTGCTCGCATTCTGCAGGGCGCCGGTGGAGGAGGCCTCGCGCCCAGCGAGCAGGCCATCATCGCCGATACCTTCTCCGTCGAAAAGCGCGGCCAGGCCTTTGCCGTCTACGGCATGGCTGTGGTCGTAGCCCCCGCCATCGGCCCCACGCTCGGTGGCTGGATCACCGACAACTTCAACTGGCACTGGATCTTCTTCATCAACATCCCCGTCGGACTCTTCTCTCTTTGGCTCTCGCACCGGATGCTGGAGGACCCGCCTCACGTCACCTCACACGCAGGCGAAAAGAAGCCCGTCGACTTCATCGGCCTCTCGCTCGTCGCCTCGGGCGTCGGCTGCCTTGAGTTCTTCCTCGACAAGGGCCAGGAGAAGGACTGGTTTGGCGACCCCATGATCCGCGTTGCCGCGCTCGCTGCCTTCGTCTTACTCGTCATCTTCGTCGTCTGGGAGTGGCGCCACCCCGACCCGATCGTTGACCTCCGCCTACTTCAAAACCGCAACTTCGGCACCGCCGTCTTCCTCCAACTCGTCCTGGGCATGGTCCTGTTTGGCTCCACCGTGCTCATCCCCCAGTACCTCCAGACGATGCTGGGCTACACCGCCGAACGGGCCGGTATGGTCCTGTCCCCCGCGGGCTTCGTCATGATGGCCATGATGATGGTTGCCGGGCGCAGCCTCGGTAAAATCGATCCCCGCCTGCTCGTCTCGCTGGGTTACACGGCCACCGCTCTCGGCCTCTACAATCTCACCCGTCTCTCGCTGGACACCAGCTTCGGGGATGTCACGCTCTGGCGCATGCTCCAGGTAATCGGCCTGCCGTTTGTCTTCATCCCCATTAGCACGCTCAACTACGTCGGCGTCCCCCGCTCCAAATCCAACCAGATCTCCAGCCTTTCCAACTTCGCCCGCAACCTCGGTGGCTCGGCCGGCACTGCCCTGCTCACTACCTTTTTGGCCCGCACCGCCCAGACTCACCAGGCCCAGCTCGCAGCCAACGTCATCCCCGGCAGCGTTCCCTACGGGCGCTACATCGGCGGTGTGGTCAACATGCTCCGGTCCTCCGGAATGTCCTCGGCCCAGGCCACCCAGACAGCCATTGGCGTCGCATATCAGGCTCTGTTGCATTAACTTTTCTGGCCCCAAGGTGTTGTGGTTGAGCAGTGGACTAGTCCCCACAGCTGGTATACCGACGAGCCGTTTTTGAGTTACTGCAACAGAGCCCTTTCAGCTGCCGTGGGATCGGCGCGGCCAGAGGTCTTGTTCCCTCTCCACCCGGCCGCACACCTGGCCCACCACACGCACCCGCACCTACGACCCCCAACAGCAGCGCACCCGTGCCAACCGTCCGCAATATAAAGCTCATGCTTGCCCCTCCGTCCCAGCTCAATAGGCTGTTGTCGGATCTACGTCTGGCTCAGCACCTCGGACGTGGAACGGAGAAACCTGCTTACACACTGGTAATACTGAGGGTGTATCGAGTGGGCGGACCCGGTGCTTCGGTAGCCAGCGGAGGACCTCCTACCTTGCCGTATGCCCACGGCCTGCTATCGAGACCAGCAGATTCGATCTGCGTAGCCCAGAGAGATGGCCGGGAACCTCCCGGCCATTGTGAGCTCGGAGATGACGTTACGAGACGAACCTGCGACGAAGTGCGCCGACTGCACCGAGGATCCCAGCGCCCATCAGACTCAGTGTTCCCGGCTCTGGTACTGGGCTTGGGGCCGAGGGTGTTGAGACAGGTTTGACGAAGATGAAGGCGGCCGTATCGAGCCCTATGCTGGCATTCTGAGCGATATTGAGGCTTGCCGTGTTTCCAGACGCCCTGAGGGTCTCCTGCGCGCCAAGAGCCACAGCCAAGCCGATGTTCACGGATCCGAAATTGGTGTCGGTGAAAGAGAGCGCTTCAGCTTGACAAGGGGTACCTGTATTTACCGGTCCAACGCTAACTGCTGCCGTGGTGCAAACGTCCGTTATGTTCAGCAGGCCGACACTCGGGATTACGCCTATGGTCGGCGTCGTCACGTAAGTGATGGTGAAGAGCGATCCATGATCGAGCACACTGAAGCCGTTCCTGACGAGGTTGATGTTCGCCATGTTTATAGCGGTTCCGTCCAGAAGAATGTTGACGCCAGAGCCGAAGACGTTGATGGGGGCAGCGTGAGCGGCGATGGTGGACGCGGAGAAAATAACGGCAAAGATGAGAGCGGCAATGTTTTTCATGGATATAACTCCTTGCCTTATGTAAGTGCAAGGCGGTGCCAAAGTCTGCAATAAGTTGCATGTTTGTGCTTTGGATTTCCAACTATGTACAAGTAAAGGGCTTAGGGCAAGTATCCAGGCTTTCGCGAAAAGCCTGAGCCGATCGGTGCTGAAATGGCCTTCGGATCGAAGGCAAACATTTTCCACTTTGGTAGACATGTAGGAGAACGATGCCCCGTGTTCCGAAGTGCGCAATCGGGCTTCGGGTGAGGTTTTCGCTACTCCCTCACCAGCGACGTTGTGGCCATCATGAGCAGTTTGCACGCGCCACAAGCCCGATATCGTTGCTTATAGTGCGGGCCGGAC
>JAABUZ0100007708.1_pt1 | contig 12887 bp, 12 predicted proteins | sample 5562091 | NCBI WGS metagenome assembly JAABUZ01 (sample SAMN12813069, study PRJNA571459) | rock metagenome | isolation source: Antarctica rocks | place: Antarctica: Victoria Land, Linnaeus Terrace sud | collected 2015-12-21 | reverse complement strand
GTCGCTTTGGAGTGGGGTCTCATCGTTCCTGTCATCAAGCAGGCCGAGGAGAAGAGCTTTTTAGGCATCGCTCGGTCCATCGTCGACGTCGCCGATCGCGCCCGCAACAAAAAGCTAGCTCCGGACGAGGTCGGTGGCGGCACCTTTACACTCACCAACTCCGGCATCTTCGGCGAGCAGTTTGGCACGCCCATCATTGCTCAGCCGCAGTCTGCCATTCTCGGCATTGGTGGCCTCAATAAGGAAGCCGTCGTCCTTACCGACAAGGACGGTCAGGACACCATCGCCGTTCGCAGTATCCAACGCTTCACCCTTGGCTTCGATCACCGCATTATCGACGGGGCTGACGCCGGCAAGTTCATGTCCGATTTCAAAGCCTATCTCGAGAACTGGTCCGAAGACATCGGGTAACAATCCTCACAACCACAGCACAAACGGCGGACCACAGGTCCGCCGCTTTGTTTTGTAACCCGTTACGTTCATCGCAGGATATGTAACCTCTTCAGTCCGCCAGTAGCAACTGCGCCCGCAGAACCCTTTCCACGGCCTCATCCGCCGTCGCTCCTACAGCCGAAAGATGCCCCATCTTCCTCCCTTTGCGCGGCCGTAACTTCTCATACAGATGCAGCCGCACCCCCGGAACGGTAAGTGCTGCATTGAATTTCGGCTCCTTCGCCTTTCCCGCACTATCCAGCCATAAATCACCCAGAAGATTCGCAATCGCCGCCGGCTGCACCACCACCGTCTCGCCCAGCGGTAAATCGCATATCGCCCGCACCAGCTGCTCGAACTGGCTCGTCACGCACGCCCGCTCACTCGCGTGATAGCTGTTGTGCGGCCGCGGCGCGAGCTCATTGACCAGCAACGCACCATGAGCGGTACAGAACATCTCCACCGCAAGAATTCCTTCCAGCTGAAACGTCTCGGCCATCTCTCTCGCCAGCTCCTGTGCTTCGTCGCGCGTCGTCTCTGTAATCGGCGCCGGAACTACGCTCCAGGCCAGAATCTGCCGCTCATGGTGGTTCCAGGCCGCCGGATACACCTTCACCTCCCCCCTTGGGGATCGCGCCACCAGCACGGAAATCTCCCGTTCCAGCTCGACAGCCTTCTCCGCCACACCTGGACCCTCGCCAAGCGCCTCCCAGGCCCCGCGAACCTCCGCCTCAAAATCAGCGCCGGCGGTAAAACCAACCTTGCCCTGACCCCGCCCGTCGTAGCCCCCCTGCGCGCTCTTGCAGAAGCAGCGCCCGCCCAGCTTGACAATCGCCTCACGCAGCTCATGCCGCGATCTCACCGCCCTGTAGTCGCCGACAGGGAACCCATTCCGCACCAGCCAATTCTTCTGCTCGATCCGATCTTGAATCACTGCCAGGATCGCGCTGCCCGGCCGCACCGGGGCGAAGCTCGCCGCAGCCTCCATGCTCGCTGCCGAAATCTGCTCGATTTCGAGCGTCACCACATCGCATCCCCGAGCCAGGTTCGCGGCCTCGCGACTGTCGTCCCACCCAGCCTCAATGCAGCCGTCCACTACAAACCGCGCCGGACACGCCGGATCAGGATCAAGCACCAGGATCCTGTACCCCATTCCGCGCGCCGCCATCGCCGTCATGCGGCCTAGCTGTCCGCCTCCAAAAATTCCTATGGTCGCTCCGGGCAGGATAGGCCGGCCCTTGCCCGCTTCAAGGGAACTCAAGAGACCTCGCCTTCTATCTCCTGCCCCAATACCTCGCTCGTTCGTTGGGCACGCCACTCGATCAAGCGGCCCTGCAACTCCGGATCCGTCGTCGCCAGCATCCCGATCGCCAGCAGCCCCGCATTCATCGCGCCAGAAGATCCAATCGCCAGCGTCCCCACCGGGACTCCCTTCGGCATCTGAACAATCGAAAGCAGTGAGTCCATTCCCTGCAGCGCTGTCGCCGGCACCGGAACGCCCAGCACCGGAACCACCGTCTTGGCCGCGATCATTCCCGGCAGATGCGCCGCCCCGCCCGCCCCGGCGATAATCACCCGCAGACCTCGATCCACAGCAGAACCCGCGTACTCGAATAGCAAATCCGGAGTCCGATGCGCTGAAACGACCTTCACCTCATGCGCGATCCCAAACTCTTTCAGCACTTCAACCGCAGTTCGCATTACCGTGTAGTCGCTGCGACTGCCCATCACCACTCCAACCAGAGGCTCGGCGTCCATCGCCCGATTATACGAGCGCCCTAGACGCCGAGCCAGCAGCAGTAAAAGCCCTTCGTTAGCGGCGTTCTGTGACCTAACCCAATCTTTTCGTCAGTTCCGCCGGAAGTAGTCCATCGCCAAATGGACGATCGTCAACGCTCCTCCTGCGGCACCTGCCATACCTTTCATCCGTTGCATGCCCTTGTCATGCGAATCTACGCGCTTCTCCAGCTGGAGAATGCGCCCCGGTTGTCCAATACCCATCAGTTGGCTCATCTGGCTCTTCAGCACACTCAAATCCGCTAATACCTGCCCTTCGAACTCGGTCATCTCCTCACCCTCTCTCTTCCAGAATCAACCGACCGGAATGTCGGTGAAAATCGCACCCGAGAGTCGCGAGTACACGGGGGGTGTGGATCCGTCATACATCCTTACGTAGTACTGCTCCACTTGCGCCTCTCGCGGTATGGCAAACCCGCGTACCGGGCTCCTAAGCACAAGATCCTGGTCCGCGCCTGCGCCAAACCCTCCATCACGCCGTCGTACCTCAAATCCACCTCCCGCGGGCGGCGTCACACCCGCGTCTATCTGCAGTGCCGTTCCGCTCGCGCTTATCAGCATCACCTGCTGCAGATTGCTAAGGAAGCTGCCCGGTCGCGTCTGCGCTGTCTGCGGCAGAATCACGTCCGTCGCCATAGCCTCCGATACGCGGATACCCAAGCCTTCTGCCCACTCACTCGCGAAAGTAACGTGATACGTTACGAGCTCGGGCACAGCTAATCCGTCCTCGATCGTCACGCCCCGCACGATGCTGCTAGTCGCCTCGCCGCCGTGGCTTACCGAGAGCACATCGCCAGGCCACATATCCTCAGGGTTGAAAGCAACGTACGATCCGCTCCTCCCTCCTGACGCACCGTTGGCAACGCTCAGCAGCGCCTCCGCCGCACTCTCGCAATCCACCGTCGACCGAGCTGCTGGTTGAACAACCTTGCCCAGCCACTGGGACGTTCCAGGAACTCCGCCCTTAGCCTCCGCCGCAACGCTCCCCGGATCCTCCATCCGCACAATTGCTCTCTGGCCCAAGCGATAGCTGACCGTCACCAACTCCCCCGCCTGGGGCACACGCCCTGCGAGAAACGTCACCTTGCCGGAAGCCGAGATTGTATAGTCGACGCCCTCGCCCGCTACCCCCGCCAGCTGTGCTGCCCGCACACCCGCCGCCGAGGTCTTCGTCACCCATGTCGATCCAGTCTGCGTCGCCCTGCAGTACCCTGCCGACCCGATCAGCTGAATGCTGTTCACGGGAACAAAACTGCAACTCCCCGGGGTGTCCTGCACCGTCCCTTGATAAAGGATCGTCGCAGGCGTATTCGAGGACGCGCCATTGTCCTGCAAATCAAAAACGAGGTCTACGGGGGCGCTGACGACGCCTCCTCCGAAGCTGGTCAATGAGCCGCTGACCATCGCGTAGTAGATCTGCCGAACCCTTTGCGCCTCCACGCAATGCACACGCACGCGCAACGTGTACGTGTGCCCGCTTTGCAGCGTGTACAACGTACCCGTCTCCACGCCATTAACCAATGGCGCGAGCACGGTCGATCCGTTGCTCTGCCGCACACTGTAGCCCGCAAAGCAGGTCCCCCGGCTCGTGTTTCCTTTGTAAAGGCCGCATAAAACCCCGTCGCTTGCAGATCCTATCTGCACCGCACCCATCTCCAGAACAATCGCGCCCCCTAACTCCACGGCATCAATTGCCTCCAGGGTCGTCTGCCCATCCATCCCGTTGCCGCCGCTCAAGGTCAGCCCTGTCGCGGTGAAGCTGAAATGTGATCCCGGATCGCTCACGTTCCAGATCCTTCGGTCGAAGGCACCTTGATCGAAGCTGTCCGAAATCAACCGCGGCGAAGCACCGGAAGCGCCGTAGCGGAAGGGTGTCTTCGCTAACGTGAAAACACTTGTGGCTCCATCCCCTGCAAAGCTCTCCGAGATGTAAGCCGCCGGCTCGATGTCCCCTGAGACAGTGACATCGTTCGCCAGCTCTCTGGTTTGAGATACTCGCAACCCCTTGGTCTGTAGGCTTCCTTCACCATCACTCAAAACATGCGTCACCGTTCCCGCCGTCTGCAACGTTATTGCTCCACCGACTACGCGGTACGCTGCATAGACGCTGTTCGCAAGTACCCCGGCATTTGCCGACCAGCTCCCGTTCTTCTCCGGCTGATAGACGCCAACGCTTCGGACATTGCCTGTTCCCGAGGTTGAGAACGAGGCCGAACTCACGCGACTCGTTAGTGTCCTCAGGGTGGCCAGCCCGCTCTGTCCCAGCCCGGCTCCGCTCGTCGGCGAGCCTTGCCTGTCCAGCAGCCATTCGTCGCTGATGGCATGCAGTCCTACCCGATACGCTGTTCCAGTAGTTCCAACGCCTGCGTAGATCAACTCAGGCTCCGTCGCAACGTAACCGGTAAAAAGAACCGCTCCATCATCCCGCGATACGATCACCCTTCCCTTGCGCGATGGCACACCCAGCGTCGACGAGTTGAGATCAAGGACGCCCTCACATGTCGAGGGTGCATTCAGTGCCCTTTTGACCCTCAAAGGTCCAGCCGTCGAGATCCAGCAGCTGTAGTCCAGTGCTCCCAGCCCATCCAGATTGTCGATGGTGATCCTCACTGGGGCACCTCTGGTGACCGGTCTTCAAGACCTCGCATCAACCTCACCTCCGCAATCGTCAGCACGCCGGCCTTCAGCAACTCCATTTGCATCTGCACCTCCTGCATCTCGTCCCTCGTCTCGAGATCGTTGAAGCAGAATTCGAACTCTCTCCAACCCAGCTTCTTCGCAAAGAGATCACGGGTGATGTGCTCCGCGAGCAGCTTGGCTACCGGCACGATTGCGCTCTGAAAAGCCTCATCCGCAAGCTCACCTGCCGTCGACCGGTTCACGTCCTGCTGCAGACCTAGCAACATTGGCGGCAGGTCAAATGCATTCGCGATCATGCGCAGCAAAAACTCCTGCCAATGAATTCGCAAATCCGCGTCTGTTCCTCCTGCAGAGCGCAGCACCTCGGGCTTTTGCTCGCAGCTCAACAGCGGCACACGTCCCGTACCCTCGATCTCGTCTTGCCACGATCGGATCAAGCGATCGTGCTGTTCTGGCGTTGCCTCGTTCAGCCACAACGCATACTGCACTACCGAGTTCGAAGCCAGCCGTCCCGCATACCGGTTCGCGCTCAGAAACTGGTTCACCGTCTCGAATGCCACCTCGAGCCGCCCAAGACCAAACGGTGTGTGCGTTCTCGGATTAAGCCGGATATACATCAGCTCGTCGTCCCGCAGCGCCACCGTTCCATCTTTGCCCAGCTTGCCGGTCGCCTGCGCATACCGCGCCCTCTCCGGGTCTCCGTTCCAGGTGCTGTCGATCTCGATCGTCGCCCCATCGACCGCCCACATGTGGAACGGGCGCAGATCATCTCCCGTCGTCTCCATTTCTACAGCACCGAATCCTCCGACCAGCAGGTCCTCCAGCACCTGCTCCCACAACACACGAAAGCTGTCCGAAACATTTGGCTCCTCGAGACATCGCCGCAGCACCGTGATCTTCTCCGCGGCGTTCTCGACCACGGCACCCGCGTATCCCCTCCGAATCCGAACCTGCCAGTCCATACTCGCAATGCGGTCCTTCACTACATTGATCGCTCGCCGCACGACCGGCGTCTCCGCGAACTTCCGAAGATTCGCTGGCGTGGGTTTCGGTAATGAGTTCTGTCCTCCTGCTCGTCCGCCCAGGTTGTAAGGGCTCAGGATCGACGGCAGCATGGCAGTCTTCCTCTCGCCCACTGTGGCATCGCCCGCGGCCGCTTCCACACCCACGATTCGCTGCCACACACTCTTCACCGTCTCCTGAACTCCCATCGCCTTCTTCCTCCAGAACCTATAAGTAAGTCGTTGCTCGCCAAAAAAAGGAGAGGCATGGCGCTATGCCATGCCTCTCTCAACCATCATTATTCTTGTGCCTTACCTCAAACCCGCAACTCCACCCGCGCTCTCTCTGCTATACGCGGCAGGTCCGTCAGTGTCATTACCCGAATCGCTGCTCGTTCCATCGCTTCGACTCCAAAGCGATATCGCTCTACCGCCTCGGCAACCTCACCGAGATTCCGTAGCGGCTCCACCACGGCCGTCATCTCCAATTTAGCTTTATCGACCCGTACCACACCCGCCATCAACTCCGGTGCGGAGTACGCCAGCACTTTGGCCGCCTCGACGTCCCCATCGAGCGACACCGCCTGAAACATCCGAACTACTCCATCAGGCCGATATCCACAGTCGATCCTCATCGGGTCGCCGTTTCGCGTGTACTGCGCAGCGGAGATCTTCTTCCGCATGAGCCCCCAAACACCTGCCCGCTCAAACTCCCGTCGCATCGCCCCCGCGATAGCCGCTCGCCCACTCGCCCGTCGCTCTCGCCTCACGGGCATTGGGTCCACATACATTCGGATCAGCTGCTCCATTTCAGCCGAAACGTTCTCGGCCAGGCAGGCCCTCGCCGGCGTCAGCTGAATTGAATTCGACAGGCTGTCTTCGAGCACCTCCATAATTGCCTTTGGCTCTGACTCTATCCGAGTCAGTCGCATCGCGAGCTCACCCTCAAGCGCCTCCAGCAATGCGATATCTGCATGGGCATCCACACACCGCACCCTGCTCCAGTTACGCGTAAACCGCACCTCTGCGGCGGCCACGTGTCTTACGTCCCGAAGCACAACACCGATGTTCACGAACTCGTTCTTCACCACATCCGGCACATACCGGAGGAGGAAGAACTCGCAAGCTACCCTCTGCTCCAACGCTGTTCTCCTACATCTACAAATGTAGACGCATCTTGCCTCACCTCTACTGGCCCCGGCACAACGATTCTGCTCTTCTCCGCCCACTTTGGGAAAGGTTGCCGGTCAGAGTCGCGAAACGCAAGGATCAACTCCCGCAGCCGCCCTCGTCTTTCGAGCATGCGTTCCATTAGACCTTCAATCATCGTCGTATCTCCGCCATACCATTCCGGGGGCACCGCCTCTGCGATCGACCATAGCGTGCCCTCCTTCATCGTCTCCACCCTGCTGATCCACGGCTCAAAGCTCGACCACCCCGTCACCTCCGCGTAGACCAGGTTCCGCGGATATACACCACGCAATGGTGAATCCGGAAACGTCCAGTCACCCGCATTGAAGCAGAACCCCTGATCAATAAAGATCGCCCTGTACTTTCGCTCTCTTGGCTTGCGCTCAAACACGGCCTGCCGTCCGTTACAGTTGCCCGCCCACTTGTCGATTACCAGCATCCCGGCAAACTCCGCCACATTCCTTAGCTCGCTCATCTGTTGCTCCGGCAGGTAGTCGACAACTTGGCCCGGCATCAGCCCTCCCGCGAACTGGCTCCCAAACTGCAGCCCAGCGCTGCATATCTGCCGCTGCCCGCGCCCAAGCTCCACGTACATCTCCGGGGTGTTCTCAATCAGCCATTCCGTAACCTCTACGACATCCGTCATTGGTACGGTCAGACCAACCGCAGCTGCCAGACGGGTCGCAATCATCTCATTCGCCAACACCCTTAGATGCTGTGGATTGTTCTGAAACTTCACCACCCAAAGCTTCCCATCCGCACCCAGCATCAACTGGCTCTGCGCTCCCCCACGCATCCTTCGAATCGCCTGCACCGCCAATACGGCCAACGTGATACCTCGCACCAGCAGCATACTGCACGCAATAACACGCAAACTTCAGACCACAGGTCACCTGCCCTTGTGACCAGACAACTCGGACCGCACCGCTTGCGCTACGGCCATCGCCATCAGGCAGTCATCGTGTGCTCCATGCACCGCTCCCATCCGTCCACTTGCGTGGCTCACAAACGTCCTGCACTCCTCTAGCAATCGCCTGCTGCGAAAGCTCCATGGCTCCTCCACGATCAGAGCACCGATCCGGCTGATCATCCCTGCCTTATTCCCGGCCGAAGTCAACCACCCAGCGACCCCGCCCTGCTCATACACGCGTGCATATCGTTCGCTGCTATCGAGATACGCAAGCACACCTGCCCCATGGTTGTTCCTCTCCACCGCAACCAGCGCCCCCCGTACTCCCTTGCCAGCATCGCCGCGGCTCGCGCCAGCTCAAGAGTTCCCAGCCTCTGCCGCAACTCCGCGCATTGCACGCCTGTCGAAATCTCCACCACCTGCACGGCAGCAAAGTCCCCCTCCGCTCCGCCGCCTGCCGTATCTACCGCCACCAGATACGTCTTGCCCGGTAACGGTGGCAACCAGATCTGCAGAGTCCCGTCCCGTCTCGTCTCCATCGGCTCCGTCAGCTCCCGCATACGTCGTTCAACCGCCTCCACCTCGAAGCAACACTCGCCAGTCGCTTTGAAGCAGCTCTCAGCGTCTTCAGCGAAGTCCTGTACCCGGAGCCCCCGGTATCTCCCTTCCAGCTCCCGACGAAACCCTATCTGTTCCGCCGTCAACCCGTGCTCCTTCATCAAGGCCAGCTCATCAGGCCGCAGAGATCCATGACTGCCTCGGAAACATAAACCGGCTCCATCCACCAGGGGAAAAAGTGGCGCACCGTTGCCCGCTCCTTCGCTTCCGTCCACTCCGCATAGAAGCCTCCATACGCTCCATTCGGAGTCGACTCCAACACGACCTCACCACCCGGAGCAACCGCCCCGCGCAAGCCCGCCATAACGGCTACCGCGTCGCCCGGCCACCGGCTCACCTCGCTGCAGTGAAGATAGTTCACCGTCAACCCGCGCCCGGCACCCTCGTCCCCCGCGCTCAACACCCGGAACTCACTATCCAGCTCCGCAAACCGCATCTGCCCAGCATTCGCCTTGCTTCGCCGAAGCGGTCCCTCGCGCATCTCGATCGGCAGGCACTCCCAGAAGCGCTGCACCATGCGAAAGATCCCCTCAGCCGCCTCCTGCGTCTGCGCTACCTGCACCGTCAGCACGCCTCGCTGTGTGATCGTCTTCAGAAAGAATCGCCCCGCAATCCAGGTCGTCATTCCCATCTGGCGAGCCTTCAAGACAATGTTGTTCCGGCCACGCTGCGCCTCAAACTGTCGCTGTGCCGCGTTCGCCTTCAGTGCTCTCTCTCTCCCCTCGCGATCTCGTATACGAAGCAGCGACTCCGCCATCCACATCGCCACAGTGTCGCCCTGCAGACCCGCCAGACGCTCGTCCAGCACCTCGCCAAAAGCGAGCAACTCCTCAATCTTCCATCCATCACACTGTTTTGACATCCACCTCACCGCGCCTGCGCTCGACATCCTCCACCCCGTATTGGACAATGAACCCAACGCCCTCCGTATGAACATCTACCTTGTCCCACTCAACGAGAGCGAACTCATCGACCTGCTTCGTAGCCGGGCACAGCAAAGCTCCCATACCATCGTTGGCCACCCCGCAGAGGCTGACCTCATCCTCCTCGCCGGCAGCTTCGGAACCGACCCGAACGTACTTCTACGCCACCCTCTTTACCTCCGTTACCCCGATCGTTGCGCCGTCTACACGGAAGATGACAACTACCTCCCGCTTGTTCCCGGTGTGTACTGCTCCGCCCAAGTCGACGAACACAGCCGCGCCGGTCGCACCTTCAGCTACTCCTACATCTCTCGCGGCGGCCAGTTCTCGAACCCCTTCGTTGGCTCCACCGCTATCCCCTCGCAGAAGTCGTTGCTCTTCTCCTTCCAAGGCGGCAGCACCTCTCTGCTTCGCAAGCGCCTCTTCAATCTCCGCTTCGGTCGTCCCGACATCCTGATCGAGAACACCAGCACCTATTACCACTGGGACCTCAACCAGCCCGGACGCAAAGATCGTCAGCAGCACTACGCCGGCACGCTCGCCTCCTCGCATTTCGTCCTCTGCCCACGAGGCGCAGGCACCGGCAGTATCCGGCTGTTCGAGGTGATGAGTGCCGGCATCGCCCCCGTGCTCATCTCGGACGACTACCTTCTGCCATCGGGGATCGACTGGGATAGCTTCCTCCTTCGCGTCCCGGAGAAAGATATCGCCCGCCTGCCCAAACTCATCGAGCCTCACCTCGCCTCCAGTGCGGAGCGCGGCCGCCTCGCTCAGGCTGCCTGGCTCCAACACTTCGCGCCGGAACACGAGTTCAACCAGATCGCCGCTTTTTGCAGCAGAGCCCTGCAACATGGTTCACCATCAGAGTCAGTCTTTCTCCGCAAGCAGCGAGGCATCATCGCTCGCGCAGAAACTCAGCGCAAAGTCCGCGCCTTCGCCCGTTCGATTGCACTCAAGCTTGTAAAACTATTGCACCTGAAGTCGCCTTATCAGATGAACCGCTGACGCTCCAGGCTGAACCGCTGACGCTCCGGGCGGCCAGGCCTCTCTCGTCAAGCCTCACTGCAGCACCCGGACGTTGTAGCTCTTCGCGGCCAGCGTCATCGCACTTACCGCGCATACCTGCACCGTCACCGTCCCTGCGCTCGTCACGGCCGCACTCAACATTGCCGTCCCACCCGGCAGACTGCCATCGCTCGCACTCACGGCAACCGGAGCACCAGAGCTCGCTCCTGCAACATTCACTGCCCCACTCGCGCAGCCTCCGGCAGCCAGCTGACTTCCCCCGATATTCCCGGTCCTGGCCGACAGTATCCCGTTGAAGTTGGAAGCCGTTAACCCGTTCGGAAACGTGCATCCGCCCCCCGTCTGGCAGCTCATCACATTCGCTCCCACAGCTCTGTCCTGCAAGGAGAAAGACGTGCTGTTCGGCTGCATCTGAAGCGACCAACCCACATTGCCCACGGCTCCGGTCACCAGGTCCAAAGACGCATATGCCGCCGTCGAAGCTCTGCCCACAAACACACCCGCATTGTTGGCTCCCGACGAGAGCGCCTGTAAGTATGCCTCTGACGACGCCCCCGTCAGCAGAGCCGCTCCACTGCCGAAGATGGTTGTCCCACCCATCATCCTCGTCGACCCACTTACCGTCAGCGATCCGGTCGTCGCCGTGCTCGCATTCACCGCTCCTACATTCACCGTCCCTGCCGTAAGCGCCTGTGGACTGAACCCGTAGTTCGTTCCACCCATCGACAGATTGAAGGCATCCGCCGCTGGTTCAAACCTTATGAAGTCGCTTCCGTGGCTGCTCTCCAGTTCAAAAAGGTTATAGCCCGAGTTCCATCGACCACAACCGTGCGAATTGCAATGGATATGAAAGACGCCGACCTCTCCTGCTTGCGCCTCCATCGTTGTGTTCCATACACCTATCGATTCAAAGGCCACATCCGGTGCGCTATGCGTTCCTCCGTTGCCCAGGTAGCTGCTTGCAGGCGCCGCATTCTGAATAGTCCAACCCTTCATTCCCGGGCCGACATTGCTCTGGTACTGAAGCCCAGCTCTCGAGAACACTGTTGGTCGTGGTGTCGTTTGTCCGACAAACTCTGTGTCCGCCTGCACAGCCTCCTGAAAGTAATGTGGCTCCTCCACGGCGTCGTTCGGAGCCCAGGCCACCGTATTCGCGGCAAGCGTTAACTGCCCATCGACGCTCTTTGTTGCCGCGTTGAACACGCCCAGCACCTCTGCCATCGGGTACAGCACGAACCCACCCGTCACTGCTCCGATCGTCCCTCCTGAACTCGTACCATCCGCGCCAGCTTGCGTGTATGTCACGCTGTTCGGCCCCGTCGAGATTACAGCGAAGCTCCCGTTGAAGCTCGCGTCCGCAACTCCACCCACCGTCATCGTCAATCCGTTCACGTCCACCGGCATCGACCCTGAAATTGTCAGTGTCACGGTGTTATTGCTGCGCACGATCGAAGCGACGGGACGGCTCAGGTTCAGGTAAGCACTCGTTTGCCCACTGAGCCCCAGGATCGCCGTCAGATGAGCGGCATAATAGAGTCCCGTCGCTGAGTACGATCCAATTACGGGAAATACCTGCCGAATACCGTTTTGCGTATCGACCGTCTGCTCCACACCGTAACCGCACAATCCACCCACCGCGATCGTGGCGCGCGCCGCATGCACCTTATTGAAGTTCATCTGCAGATGGGTCGCATCTACGATCGTGTACGCCGCCATCTCATAGTTGGTCGGATTGAAAGCGTTCGGCAGATCGGTAACGCATGCTACGCCTGAAGCCGCCGGCAGCGCCGCCGTGCTCGTGGCCAACCCCGCATACACGCCGCTTGTTGCAATAGCTACCGTCACATCTCCCGGAGCGACATTGTTTGCCTGCGACGAAATCACCTGGGCTGTCGCAAGAAACACACTGACCGGGAACGACGTCCCGCTGAAGATCGCACCCGGACCAGGCCCGCCCGCCGGTCCAAACGCGGCACCCGTAAGCACCCCAGAAGATATAACCTTCGATGGATTTTTATCGATCAGGTACCGTCCCTCCCCCTGCGTTCCTGCAGCAGAGGTCACGGCAATTCCGACCGTTCTTGATCCAGTCGTGCACCCGCTCGAACAGCTCCCTTGGAACACGCGAGTGTCTTCCTGGATCTGCAGGTCGAACGGGTGCGCACCCTCATCAGCCTCGTCTCGGAACCCTCCCGATGCCCGCAGGAACTGCGATCCCATCAAACAATCCCCAACACCAAAACACGCGACTTCCGTAGGAGCCAAAACATGCTGCCCCGCGGAGTTATACGTCCCGTTTAACAAAACGCGCTGTACCCGGTTTTGAAATATGGCACCGTCTCGATCGTT
>JAABUZ0100007706.1_pt1 | contig 12888 bp, 9 predicted proteins | sample 5562091 | NCBI WGS metagenome assembly JAABUZ01 (sample SAMN12813069, study PRJNA571459) | rock metagenome | isolation source: Antarctica rocks | place: Antarctica: Victoria Land, Linnaeus Terrace sud | collected 2015-12-21 | reverse complement strand
TTTTTCGCGCCCGGGGGGGGGGGCCCCCCGCGCCGGGGCGGGGCCGACGCCGGCCACGGCGAGCCACATCCAGCGGCTGCCGCGTCCCTGGTCCGGGCGGTGGCCCTGGCGGTCGCGCAACACGCCGAGCAAAGCAAGGGTGCTCCAGAAGGCCAGCCCATTGTAGGTATAGCCGAAGCGGTTCTGCAACACCACGACCGGCAACACGGCATAGGCCAGCGCCGCCAGCAGGCCGGCGTAGGTGGCTAGGAGCCGGTCGTTGACCTGGGCGGCGCCGCCACGCGAACCCGTCCGGGCGGCGCCGCCACGCGAACCCGTCCGGGCGGCGCCGCCCCGCGCACCCGTCCGGGCCGCGCTGCCGCGCGAACCCGTCCGGGCCGCGCCGCCGCGCGCGTCCACGACGGCAGCGGTCAGGGCGGGCAGCAGCAACAGCGTGCCCAGGCAAAACGCCACCGAGAGCAGGCGCAGGGGCGCCATCGTCGCGCCCAGGACGTGGATCAGGAGCGCGGCCAGGCCGAAGAAGAGCGGCGGGTGCTGCACGAAGACAAAATCGAGCGCGAACATCTGATGGTGGCCATGGGCCAGGTTCATGGCGATGTTCAGGTTGTAACCCTCGTCGCCGTCCCAGCCCGGATTGGTCGCCAGGTTGGGCAGGCGTAGCGCCGCGGCGATGAGCAGGATGCCCGCCAGGAGACCGAAGGAGAGCCAACGCCGCCGCCGCGCCCACCGTGCCGGCGTCGCGGCGGGACGCGCGGCGGGACGTCTATGCGTCGAGGGCGGGCACGGACGCGGCCTTTGACCCAAGTCGCATGGCAGAGGAGGGACACTAAAGTGTTTCAGGCGCTGCGTGAGTGCGCCCAAATATATCGGTCGCTTTGTACTAGACATAGGTCGTTCTCACCGCGTAGACGCGTACCGTCCCGCCTGCGTAGACCAGACGATAGCCAGGTTCGCCTGGATTGAAGCGGCCAAGGGCATGCTCATAGGGTCCGACCATGACCAGGGTCACGTGCTGGCGGCGCACGATGACCGCGCGGGCTAAGGGATCGGTCATGGTGTCATAGAAATCGCGCACATCGCGCTGCGCGCGCGCCCAGTCGAATGTCTCGAAGTTCTGCCCGACCACGACGCGGCAGCGCGCCGCGGAGACGACGAGGTTGCCGCTGCCCGCGGACGCCATCACGACCTCGCTGGGGCCGGCGTGCGCCGCGACCCACCGCACGGCGGCGACCTCATCCGCGGGCGCATAGTACGCGGGGTTGGCGGCGCGCCACGTCACCGCCAGGTAGAGCAGCGCCAGCGTCACATTGGACAACGCCAGCGCGGCAACCAGCCGCCGGGCGGTGGCCTGCTGCATCCTGCCCAGAGTAACGGCAGCCAGCAGCGCCAGTGCAACGCTCCACCCACTGACTAGACGTCCCGCCTGCGGCAGCGGCAGCAACAGGAGCAACGGGTTCACTACGGCCCAGACGATGATGACCCGCGACGGGACCGAGGCCTGCGCCGGGACGAGGGCCTGGGTCTGCGACTGCGGTCGCATGGCAAACCACCGCGCTGGACCGGGACCAGCCGCAGCCGGTCGGGGGCCAGTCAGCCATGGGCCGACTGCGGTCGGGTGTGGGACGGAGACGCCGACGTGTTCGCGGGCTTCGGGACCGCCGGCTTCCAGCCGGCCCGTCGCACGCCTGTCGTACTCACGGGGACCGTCGGCTTCCAGCCGGCCCGTACCTGATCCTATGGTCTGTGTCTTCTCGCTTGCGCGGCCATCATGGAGATATACCTGGGGAGGCGTGGCGCTCGCCGCGCTGCGCGCCCGTCCCAGCGTTGGAACTGGGACGGGCGAGACGCCCGCGCCCCCAGACCGAGAACGTATAGACCGTGTACCTAATCCGGCCGCGGTCACAGGCCGTCTCATTAATACAGCCGGCAGAGCTGCCAGCAGTAGTGGGCCAAACGCGGCGGCCAGCACGGCGATGTCGGGCGGAGGCAGATGCACCATGTTGCTTGCCCCCCAGGGCGGAGCATGGAACAGCACCGCGTAGTATAGCGCCAGACCAAGGGTTGGTACGAGCGCGAGGACCAGGCGCGAATCGTGAGTGTGGCCCGCGACTAAAGTCGCGTGGCAAGCGGTAGGTTGTTGGCCTGCGACTAAAGTCGCATGGCAGAGGACGGACACTGAAGTGTCTTGCGGGACGTTAATCCCTTGAGCGACTTTAGTCGCCGGTCCCTGCCATGCGACTTTAGTCGCAGGCGGTCGCCAATCTGGCAGGATATGGCGCAGCGCCGCATCGATGCCCACGACGGCGAGCAGCACGGGGACGCCAAACGGGTAGCACAGCCCCAGGGAGAGCCCCGCGACGGCCAACTGCGCTAGATGGCGTGACCGATCATGGCGTCGCCACAGCAGGTAGGACGCGAACGCCCACAACTCGGCTGCCAGGCCCAGGGCGCCGTGCGGCGAGAGCAGCAGGGTGGCAAAGAGGCTGAGCTCGGGCGCGGTCAGGATTACGGGCGCGAATGGTAAAGACAGCACGCCGGAGAGCAACAGGACGGGAAAGTACAGGCCACCGCCTAGCAGGGCCGCGGCAAAGGCCAATCGCGGCTGGGCAGGGACGGCGACGCGACAAAGACGCCACAACGCGACGAGCAGGAGGAGCGCGGCCACCGCGTGCAGGGCAAGATAGATGACCGGCGGAGACAGGCGCAACGGCGCGGCCAGCAAGCCCGCCGCCGTGTACAACGGGTAGATCAACGCCGGCGCGACGACACTGCTGCTGTAGTCGTTGACGTAGAGCAGGTGGCCCTCCATGCCCTGCCGGATCGCGGCGAGGTACTGCCCCGTATCGCCCAGGTTGTTGAGCGCGCCCAGGAAGACGCTGCCACGCGGGGCGGTCAGGAACCCGGCGGCATAGGGCAGTGCGCAGAGCACGAGGACGGCGACGGACAGTAGTAAGGGTGGTCCGTTGCTTCCCTTTTCCGGGCCCAGGAGAGGGACTGAAGGTGAGGGTGGCCTTTTAGGAGCCGTGCGCATACAACACCGCGACGCTATCGTGGTAGATCGCGCGCCAGCCCTGTCTCCGGGCGGCGGCGGTGGCGAGGGCATGGCCGAGACCGGATGTTGGCTCGACCAGGACGAGGCCGACGTGTTGGCGGCGCAATGTGTCTTGCCAACCCGGCTGCGCGCGCCAGGTACGGATAAAGGCGTCCATGAAGCTGTCGCCGTACATGTCGGGCCGGCCGTCGGCGTAGACGGGTACCACGGGGTACAGCCGCCAGATGAGGTACCCGCCCCAATCGTAGCTGTTGAACAACCGGCCGGCCGGATGATGCGCCTGCACGTAGGCCACGGCGCCCGCGGGGAAGCGTCCCGCCTGGACCTTGAGGGTGTGCGCCAGCCCGATGCCAGGCGCGGACACGACCAGCACCGTCGCCGCGATCACGGCGACCAGGAGGGCGTTGAGCAGCGCCCTGTTGGGTGGAACGCTGGAAGCAGCACGCCGCTGCGTTGCCGGTGTTGCAGGCCCGACAACCGTTGTCGCCGGGGTCGGTTTGCGTCGTCGCAGTCTCGTGACGCGTTGCCGTGCCGAGGAGAGGTAGACGGCGATCAAGGGACCGACGACGATAGAGAACAGGTTGATGTTGCGCACGGAGGAGAGGCCCAGGTAGGCAAACAGGATGATCAGCAACGCCTCGGCCGGTCGCGGCCTGCGTCGCGCCAGCACGACGCCAACGACAAGCAAGAGCAGCAGGGCGCCGAAGAACTGATACTGCAACTGGTGGAAGTCGGGTCGTACCCACTCGGCGACGTAGCGTGTCGAGGCGTTGTTACCCAGGTAGGAGAAGGGGTACGTCAATCCCTTGAGCCCGTTGGGGTTGAGCAGACAGGCGACGACAGACAACGCCCCTATGCCCCAGAGAAAGACCTCACCCCCCAGCCCTTCAGAACCCGTGAAAAGTCGCCGGCGCAGCGATGGGAGGGGAGGGTCTGGGAGCGCGTTGCCCCCGGGGCGGGCGAGCAGCGCAGCGAGCGCCACGCGCTCCCAGTCGGACAATTCACAGACCCTCCCCAGCCCCCTCTCCCTGCCATGAAAGAGAGGGGGCTGGGGGGTGAGAGCCTGCCACGCGATGCTGATCGCCCGGCCGCCAGCGGTGAGGCCGATGATGGCAAGGCCGAAGATAAAACCACCGTGCAGGTTGACCCAGAGCACCATCAGCGGCGGCAACAGCCACAACAAACGGCGCTGCTGTCGTTGTCCGAGGGCCCGTGCGAGGGTCCACATGGTGAGCGCACTGAGCAGCAGGGACAGCATCTGGGGGCGGACACCCCAGGTATGGCTCGAAGCAACCGCTGCCAGGAGGATGATCCCGGCGGAGATCGGCCGGCCGGCCCCGAGCAGGCGGGCAGCGCGGTAGGAGAGGGCGAATGCCGCCGTGATCACCACGCCGAAGACGAGAGTCAGCAGGGCGTATCCGCCCTGCTGGTAGAGAGGATAGAGCAGGGCTTCAGTCAGCCACTCGTGCGCGATCCAGGCGCGTCCGAGGGCGGTCCAGGAGAAAGGATCGGCGTGCGGGATACTCCTTGTGGCCCAGATATAGCGGCCGGTCGCCAGGTGCCAGAACACATCGTTGTCGACGACCGGCTTGAGGGCCATGGCGAAGATAGCCAGGAAGATGCCCAGAACCGCCACGTCGCGGATGTGCAGGCGCGGCCACGACCGATGTCGCGTTACTCTCTCCGGAGAGTCCTGTCGTCTCTCCTGCTCAGGTAAGACGGACGGTAGGCTGGCCGCCGGGACGTCCGGACGGATGTCTGCCCCAACGGGGGCCGCGCTCGCCATGGCGACTGCGCCTCCTGTACTGATCGGCTACGGTTTGGCGCCAGGATAGTACAGGACGGGGGAGACGCCAATAGGACAAGTGGTTAGTGGCTATGGCGTTTCAGAAAAAGAATCAGACTAGGCCGCAGGGGCAAGCGCGGCCATCTGATCGAGGTAGGCGCCCATGAGGTCCTTGACTTGGTCGGGGTAGGCCTGGACGTAGGCCAGTCCCTCCTCGACGGAGTCGCAGACCAGGTCGAACTCCGCGACGTAGCGGTTGTGGGTGGTGCGCTTCTTCATATTCTTCCACTTTAGGCGCGGGCCGTACCCGATCGCCAGGCTTTTTACGCCAACATGTCCTAGTCCGCCCGCAGAACGTAGCCGACGCCGCGCACCGTCCGCACCAGGCGCGGCGCGGCCTTGGCGTCGACCTTGTCGCGCAGGTAATGGATGTAGGTATCGACGATGGTGTCCAGCCCGTCGAAATCGTAGCGCCACACCTGCTCGATGATCTGCTGGCGCGTCAGAACCTGGCCGGCGTGGCGCAACATGAATTCGAGCAGGGCGAACTCCCGGGCCGAGAGCGTCAGCGGCTGGTCTCCTCGCCAGGCGCGCCGTGCCGGAACGTCGAGGCGCAGGTCGGCCAGGCGCAACTCGCCCGCGGGCTCCTCCGGCTGGGGGCGCCGCGAGAGGGCGCGCACGCGCGCCAGTAGCTCGGACAGCGCGAAGGGCTTGCCCACGTAGTCGTCCGCCCCCGCGTCGAGGCCGTGGACGCGGTCTTCGATCTCGTCGCGCGCGGTCAGCATCAGGACCGGAGTGGCCACGCGCGCGGCGCGCAGGCGACGGCAGACCTCGACGCCATCGATATCGGGCAATCCGAGGTCCAGGATGATCACGTCGTACTCGCCGCCTTGCGCCGCCGCCAGCCCCGTCTCCCCATCCATCGCCACGTCGACGACGTGGCGGGCAGCCTCCAGGGAGCGGCGCAACAGGCGGCCGAGGCGCTGCTCATCTTCCACCACCAGGATGCGCATCGCGCGGCCCTCCCCTCTTCTCCTCTTTCCCCTTTATACCATCGTAGCGCCGTCACATGGGAGCTAGATGGGAAAAAGCCCATCTTATTCCCATGGGACTCCCATGTCGCTGACCTAAGATGAGAAGTGTGAGGTTGATACGGTCCCACGAGCGTCTCACCGGCACGCGGTGGGCGGCAGCCCGCAGCCGTCGCAACCCCACGGCAGCCCAGCGGACCCAGGATGGCATCGATCGTGGCAGACGATAAACGATTGAACGATGAATTGAACGATTAGAGGAGTGTAAGGACGATGACGATGACCTCGAAGAGTAGACGCGCGGCGGCCATCGCGCTCGCCGGCAGCATGGCGGCGGGAGGCCTGGTGGCCGTCCCGTCCGCCGCGGCGGCGCGGGCCACGATGTCCCAGCCGCATCCCGCCTCGTTGGCGGCGGCGGCGACCCCGGCCCCGACCAAGACCCCGACCGCCAGCGCGACCCCGACCGTGACAAAGGCGACGCTCGCCCTGATGTCCGGCACGACTAACCGCGGCGGCGTGGTGACCGTGTCCGGGGCGGGCTTCATGCCCAACGAGACGGTTAACCTGACGCTCAGCGGCGTGACCGGCGCGGCGACGGCGGCCAAGGCCGACGCCAAGGGCCTCTTGCCCGCCACGGGCGTCAGCGTCCCTTATAGCCTCAAGCCGGGCTCGTATACGCTGACCGCGACCGGCGCGACCAGCAAGCGCGTCGCCACGGCGACGGTCACCGTCGCGGCGCTCGCGCCGACCGTGACGCTGAGCGCCTCCTCCGCGACTCCCGGCGCCGCCGAGACGATCAGCGGCAAGGGCTTCGGCCGGCAGGAGCAGGTCACGCTCTCGCTCAACGGCGAGGCGCTGACGACCACGCCGGCGGTGATCACCACCACCAACGGCGCCTTTACGGCCTCGGCGACGCTGCCGTCCTCGCTGCTGCGCGGGCTCAACACAGTCAGCGCGTTGGGCAACGAGAGCCGCGTCAGCGCGGTCGCGTCGCTGACCGGGAACCTGACCCGTACGCCGCAGTACTACATCGCGGGCGGCGTCAACACGGTGCAGGCGCCCGGCTTCATCGACGTGCTGAACACCAACGCGCAGCCGGCCAGCGTGCGGCTGACCTTCTACTTCGACAACCGCGCCTCTTTTACGCGCATCGTCACCGTCAGCGGCACGACGGAGCAGCGCATCGCCACAGCCAGCCTGAGCCTGCCCGAGGGCCGCTTTGGCCTGCAGGTCAAATCCGACCGCGCGGTCACGGCGTCGATCGTACGCACCCGCGGCGGCAAGGACGGCGACGTGATCAACGGCGCCCCGGCGCTGGCCATGCGCTGGTATTTGGCGGCGGGCTCAACCAAGGGCTCGTTCCAGGAGCGCGTCTCGATCCTCAATCCCGACCCGGCGCGGTCCGCGCACGTGCAGCTACAGCTGCTGCGCCCGACCGGGTCGTCGGTCAGGAGGGTCACGGTGACCGTGCCGGCGCACACCAACTACGTGGCCAACGTCAACGCATTGCTTCCCAATAGTGACGTCAGCGTGGTGGCCACGTCCGACCTGCCCGTGGCGGTCGAGCGGGACCTGACCTTCGGCTCCAACGGCGCCGGCCTGACCACGCGCACCGGTTCCACCGGGGCGGCGACCAACTGGCTGTTCGCCTCGGGCACGACCGAGAACGGGGTCCAGACCGTCTTCACGATGATGAATCCGGGCGACTTCCCGGCGCTGGTCACGGCCAGCTTCTCCAACCCGGGCGGCGGCGTGCTGGGCAGCCGCACGGTTTACGTGCCGGCGCGCAGCCGGGCGATGCTGCGGCTGGGCGACGTGGTGCGGGGCGGCGGCATCTCGACGGTCGTGACCAGCGACCAGGCGGTCGTGGTCGAGCGAGCCGAGTACATCGGGTCGCCGGACGCGGCCACGGCGGGCTCGGACGTGGTCGGCCGCAACGGCGCGGGCACGCGCTGGAGCTTCCCGGCGGGCGACACGTCGCCGGCCAACGCCGCCACGGGGTCGGCGCAGTTGTCCGAGGTCCTGGTGCTCTACAATCCCTCGGTGGCCACCATCCCGGTCACGGCGACCGTGTACGGGGCCGACGGCAAGACCTCCGCGAAGACCTACACGCTGACGCCGGGCGCCTACACCGTCGTGTCGGTCAACGAGTTCAACACCACGCCCTACCACGGGACGGTGGTGGAGTCGGGCAACGGGCAGGGCTTCATCGCCGAGCAGGGCATTTCGGCCCGCGACGGGCGCATGTTGCGCAGCACCCAGGGCATCGCCCAGTAGCGAACAGCGCGGCAATACGCTCCACCAAGAGGGGGGTACAAGCAGAGGAGGCTGGGCGGACGCCCAACCTCCTCTGTTTGTACAATAGCGATGGCGCACCGTTTCCACAACGGATAGATCACGTCAAAGGCGATGGTCTCGGGATCGGACTTCTTTGGATCGCTTCTATATGCCGCAAGAACGTAACAGCACCTACGAAGAGATCAAGACAAGGGAGGATGTATGACAACGAACCAACACGCGATGGACTCCTCGGCCTACCTTGACCGGCTGCGCGCGGACAGCGCCGCCCTGCTGGCCGCCGCCCGTTTGCACGTCGAGCCGCCCGTTCCCGCCGTGCCCTCGTGTCCGGGCTGGCGCCTCACCGACCTCGTGCTGCACCTGGGTGCGGTGCATCGCCATACCACCAGGATCGTCGCCAACCATGAGCGCGAGTACGTTCCGATCTCCCCCACCGACCTTGGCTGGCTGGAGTTGGAGCAGCCGTACCTCCATTGGCTGGCGAGCGAGCAGGCCCCCGCGTCCGAGCCGTTGCCCCCCTACGTCCTGGCCTGGTTCGAGCAGGGCGCCGCACGGATGGAGGACACGCTCCGTGCGGCCGACCCTGACGAGCCGATCTGGACCTGGGCGGCGGACAAGCGGGTGGCGCACTATCCGCGCATGATGGCCATCGAAACCGCTATCCACCGCTGGGACGCGCAGCAGGCCCTCGGAGGGGCCGAGCCCATCGACCGGGAGCTGGCCCATGACGCCATCGACCACGCGTTCGACGTGATGCTGCCGGCGCGCCGCGCGTGGAAGGAGCCGCGCGCGGGAACGGGCGAGACCTATCACTTTCACCAGAGCGACGGTCAGGGCGAGTGGCTGGTGCGGTTCGATCGCGCCCAGGTGACGGTCCGTCGCGAGCACGGCGACGGCGACGTATCCGTGCGGGGCTCCGCCTCCGACCTGTTGTTGTTCCTGTGGCGGCGCATCCTGGCAGGGCAACTCGAGGTCTCCGGCGACGCCTCGTTGCTCGACCGCTTCTTCGCGCTTGTCCCGCCACGGTAGGTGGCCACGACGACGAGGCGCCAACCCGCGCGGTCGCGACGTAGCCTACTTGCTACACTGCAAACGTGATCCATACCTACGACGATGCCATCGCCTACCTCGACCAGTTGGTCGCCACTCCGGTGCAGCAGCGCGCCAACGCGGGACTGCGCCGCACGAGGCTGCTGCTGACCGAGGTGGGGAACCCGCAACGGCGCTTCGCCACCCTCCACGTGACTGGCACATCGGGGAAGGGCTCGACCGCGACCATGGCCGCGTCGATCCTGCGCGCCGCGGGCTACCGCGTCGGCCTGTTCACCTCGCCTCACCTGACCAGCCTGACCGAGCGCATCGCCGTCGACGGCATGCCCGTCTCGCGGGCGGACTGGACGCGCTTGCTGGAGCGCGTACGGCCCCTGGTCGACGCCATGACGGCCGGGACCTTGCCGGGGTATGAATTGGGCCGCCCCGCGCGCATGCAGGTGTTGTGGCCCATGGCCGCCGCCTACTTCGCCGAGCAAACGGTCGATATCGCCGTGGTCGAGGTCGGCATGGGCGGCCGCTACGACTCCACCAACATCAACAACGCGCGCGTCGCCGTGATCACCAATGTCACGCTGGAGCACGTGGGTCCGCTGGGCCACACGCTGGCCGACATCGCGCACCACAAGGCCGGGGTGGCCAAGCCCGGCGGCATCGTGGTCACGGCGTCGCGGGAGTCGGAGGCGCTGGCGGTTATCGCCAAGGAGTGCGCCGCGCAGGGCGCCGCGCTCTGGACCGTGGCGTCCGAGACGCCGGGGACGTCCGAGACGCCGGGGACGTCCGAGACGCCGGGGATGTCCGAGATGTTGGAATCGCTGAAGGCAGGGGAGGGTGATGCGGCCGGTAGCCTCGTGCGTTACTCCGGCAACGGTGGACAGCTGCGCATCGCGACCCCGACCCATGTGTACGACGACCTGCGCCTGAGCCTGTTGGGGCGTCATCAATACGCCAACGCGGCCTGCGCTGTCGCCGCCATCGACGCGCTGAGCGCCCTGGGTATTGTGCGGGTCGAGCCCACGGCTGTCCGCGCGGGCCTGTCCACGGCGCGCGTGCTGGGGCGGCTGGAGCAGGTGGCCGACGACCCGCCGACGTGGCTCGATGGGGCGCACAATCCCGACGCGGCGCGTACGCTGGCAGCGGCGCTGCGCGAGTTGTTCCCGCGCCGGCGATTGGTGCTGCTGCTAGGCATCCTGGGCGATAAGGATCTCCAGGCGATGGTCGATGCACTGGCGCCGCTGGCCCATGACGTCGTCGTCACCGAGCCTCCGTGGGCAGCGCGCAGCGGTCAATCCTCCGAGGTCGCGCGCCTCGCCGCCGCCCACGTCCCGCCCTCCCGCATCGCCGTCATCCCCGATGTCCCCACCGCCCTGCGCCACGCTCAACACCTTGCCCGCGACACCCGCGACATAGGTAGGGGTGGGGACGGACGTGCAGATGCCACGGTCATCGTCACCGGCTCATTAATCCTCGTGGGGGCCGTACGCGGGTTGATAAGTGGCGAGTGGTTAGTGGCTAGTGACGAGTGAGGAGCAGCGACGGAGGCGTGGGTGGGTGGGTGGTGAGCGGCAGCGTATACCCTATACACCATGCAATGTTCCCTCTGTTCCAGGCTACATACGCATCATTGAACCCTCCTCACTTGTCACTAGCCACTAGCCGCTCGTCACTCCTGACCCCTCCTCACTCGTCACTCGTCACTAACCACTCGTCACTTCTCTTCTTTGTGCTGTGCCTGGCCGTCATGCTCGGCGCCAGCGACGTGCTGGTGCGCGGGCTCGACCGCCTGGGAGGACGCCTGCGCCTCTCCGAAGGGTTGCTCGGGCTGCTGACCGCCCTCGGCGCCGACGCGCCCGAGATCGCGGCGGCGGTGGCGGCGCTGCATGCCGGGGCGCGCGACGTTGGCCTCGGCGTGGTGCTCGGCTCCAACCTTTTCAACCTCGCCGCTTTGCTTGGCCTCGGCGCGGTCCTGGCCGGCCACGTGCGCGTCCACCGCGAAGGGCTGATCCTCGACGGCGGGGTCGCCTTGGCGGCCACGCTCGTCATCGCCCTGTTGCTGTTCCGGCTCGTGTCCCCTCTCCCCGCGCTGCTCCTGCTCGCCGTGCTGCTGGCGCCCTATGTCGTCGTGTTGGGCCTCCCGCCGCGCCGGCTGATGCGCCTGCGCCTGCCCGGCCGCCTGGCGAGTGTGCTGGCCATCGCCGTCAGCGAGGTCGACCATGAGACCGCGGAGGACCCGCGCGTGGGCGAGGCAGCGCGTATGGCTGCCTCGCCCACGCGCGGGTCGTGGCTCGTGGTATGGCTGATCCCGGTCGCCCTGGCCGCCATCGTGGCCGGCAGCGTGGGGCTGGTCGACACGGCGCTGACCTTGTCGCGTGCGGCGGGGATGCCGCGACCGCTGGTAGGGATCGTCTTGTTGGCCGGCCTGACCAGCCTGCCCAACGCCTATGCCGCGGCACGCCTGGCCCTGCAGGGGCGCGGCGCGGCGGCGGTCAGCGAGACGCTCAACAGTAACACCATCAACGCGCTGGCGGGGGTTGCGCTGCCGGCGCTGGTGTTCGGCGTGAGCGCCGTCGCCGCGGCGACGGTGTTCGAGGTGCTGTGGCTGCTCGGCATGACCGCGCTCGTCCTCGCGCTGCTGTCGCGCCAGCGCGGCCTGACCCGGCGCGGCGGCGTCGCCGTCATCCTCCTCTACCTCCTGTTCGTGGCCATCCAGGTGGCGATGACCCGCACGTAAACCGTCCCGCTTTTCAGCACTCGGCCCTGGACGCGGTTATTGGGAGTCGTCATACTGATAGGAGAAGGAGATGGCGATGCATACCATGGACATGGATTCGGAAGAGGTGACCATCGTAGGCACGGCAGAGCCGCTGACGCCTGAGCAGACCCGACGCCGGCTGCGGGAACTGCAGGCCTGGGGAGTGGACCTTAGCCTGATCCGCCGCAACCTGCAATTGACGCCGACGCAGTGCATGGAAGAGGCCCTGCGATTGCAGGAGTTCGCCGAAGAGATACGGCGAGGCATGCAGCGTGCGCGGGTCGCGGGTAATCGGATCGTGCCACCATCTCAGCCATCCAAGGGTTAGAGGCAGCAGGTTTGGCTGCACGCCTGGCCGGCCCTCGCGTCCGCCTGCGGCTTGCCCGCCCGTCCTGATGGCCAGCCCTGGGCGCCCAGCCCGTCGCAGCAGTGGGAGCGGCAGGCGCGCGGTGGCGCGCCGCCGCGCTTCAAGGACGGGATAAGCCAAATCGTCGATTGGCTATGGTTGATCGACGACTTGGAGCAGTCGGCAACGTTCGAGGCGCAGTTCGGCCAGCGACCGATTAATATTACGGCGCTCCTTGTGCTTGGCCGCGACAATGGGGTCTCCGTGCTAGACCGACGCCAGCTCGAATGGCATCGCAATCACGTGGTCGTCAAGGGCGGTTGGAGCAGTTATGTCGAACAAGACAGGCTGTGCAGCGCCCTTTTGGAGCCGCCGGAACGGCTCCGGTGAGCCACTCAAGCGGCAAAATAGGTTCCCCGTTCGACATAATTACACCTGTACTGCCCGAAAAACCGGATTACGAAACGCCCTCAAGAGTAGGTTTGTGCCCCTCTCCCGCGCGGCACGATTCCTGCAAAACCCATCTTCCTGGGCCACCTCGCATGGCCTGCTCCGGCCGCGTCATTACGTTAC
>JAABUZ0100007705.1_pt1 | contig 12889 bp, 11 predicted proteins | sample 5562091 | NCBI WGS metagenome assembly JAABUZ01 (sample SAMN12813069, study PRJNA571459) | rock metagenome | isolation source: Antarctica rocks | place: Antarctica: Victoria Land, Linnaeus Terrace sud | collected 2015-12-21 | reverse complement strand
CGTAGAAATTTCAAATTAATGTGACGGCTGCATCTGGAAGCTCGGAAAGACTTCTAGACAATGAAGCTGATAAAAAAGATTGGCCTAGCGTCGCCCTGTATTGTGGACAATGGGAATCGTTTGGTTGATTGGAAAAATTCGGATAACAAATGAAAGCACGTGATTAGACGATTTTGTGTTCAAGTGTTTATATCCCAATCAAATGCTTGTACAACATCGGGATTCGTGGCGCAATGGTTAGCGCGTCGGTTTTCGGTACCGAAGGTTCCAGGTTCGACTCCTGGCGGATTCGACGAGAATTTCTTTTACCTCATTCTACTTCGTACTACCGGGCAAATAGAGTGGTTTTGCTCTTTGAGTGGTTGTACGCGGAGATCAGAGGCGAGCAATGTATCCATTGACTGGCAGCTACCACAGAGCAACCTCTTTGTATGTACAATCCTTCTCATCCAACCAGTCCCGTCGACTTGATTTGCTCATGACTGGCGATGAACTTGAGCCGACGCAGCTCCTTCGTGTGGTGCAAACACTCGAGGTAGTCCTCCTTCTTTGCCACGCAGGGCGCCCACGTCTCCTCCTGCTGCGCAACACACCCCATCAGCTCCTGCCAATACACAAAGCATCGTGACGGCTTGCCCTGTAGCCCATGTCCGCTCATCGCCGGCGACGGTGGTGGAGGCGGTAGTGGTGGTGGTTGTAGCGAAAAGAGGCGAGAGAACAAACACCAATGTATCGCCAGCAGACTGGCAGCAATACAATGCCTTTGGGCCCACGAGGCCGCGGCCCAGCTCCTCCCTCTGCCAGACCGCCTCCACCGCCTCCCTCTCACGCAGCACCGCCGCCGCCTCCCCCCACCAACGGCTCTCGCGGACGAAGCCGTGTGCGCAAGAACAGATGGGCAAAATCTGAGAAAGCGATCGGGCTTGTGTCGCTTCCCTTGAGCATCAAAGCCTTCCTTACGAATGAGCAGTATGAGGCGTTTGCTCTGCATCTACGCATCGAAGAGCTATCGCAGAAACTACGCATCGGCGATGTCGTGCCTACGATGACCCCTGGAGCACCCCGTTCGCCATCGCCACCGCCGCAGTACGACAACTTTGGCAAGCGCATCAATACGCGAGATGCACGGCATAGGAAGAAGCTGGAAGATGAGCGCCATGCGTTGGTGGAGCGAGCCATCAAGGAGATCCCCGACTATCGTCCCCCTGTGGACTACCGCCGCCCGAACCGTACGCAGGAGAAGATTTATGTGCCGGTGAATGATTACCCCGAGATTAACTTCATTGGCCTGCTCATAGGCCCGCGAGGAAATACACTGAAGAACATGGAGCGGGAATCGGGGGCCAAGATTGCCATCCGTGGACGCGGGAGTGTCAAGGAAGGAAAAGGGCGCAATGAGTCTGCGCACGGATCGAATCTTGAGGAGGACTTGCATTGTCTGGTGATGGCGGATACCGAGGATAAGTTGGAGAAGGCCATCGGACTCATCAACCGCATCATCGAAACTGCTGCATCGACCCCGGAGGCACAAAATGATCTCAAAAAGAACCAGCTCCGAGAGCTTGCCATCATCAATGGAACTCTCCGTGACGACGAGAACCAGCCGTGCCCCAATTGTGGAGAAATTGGACATCGCAAGTACGATTGCCCCCAGGCAAGGAATTTCACTAGCAATATCACATGCCGGAATTGTGGGGGGGTTGGACATATGGCACGCGATTGCCGCCAGCCGCGTAACGTCATGCAGCCCGCAAATGGCAATACGGCGAATGCAGATCAAGAGTATGAAAGACTAATGAGCGAACTGGGCGGCAGTCGTGAGCCGGCTGCGGCCATTGACAAGACGCCATGGGCAGCAGGCGAGATGGCTCCCTCTGCGCCTCGAGGGCCTGGATTGAAGCACGATAGGAGCCACAACCCTGTAAATGGCAACCAAGCCTGGGCGCCCCAAGGAATGAACGGGGGCGCAGCACCTGGGATGTCACGTATGCCGCCGCCGCCGGGAAGCGGACCGCCAGGATTGCCGTCGGGAATGGGGCCGCCGGGAATGGCACCGCCGCCAGGCATGCCCGCGCCAGGCTACGACTACAGCGCACCGCCGGCGCCGCCACCTAGCCGACCCTACCAGGCACATGCAGGAGCACCAGGAACTTGACTGTATATCTTTTGTAATACCTTTATTTCGACATCCGCTTGACTCTATGAAACAGGGTGAAGTCGCCCAGGATGAAGTAGGGAAGCGTGGTCAGCCAGCTGTCGCACGTCGGGAGTGGTTCGTAAAATTCTTTTGCTATCTTGTGCAGTTTCCATAGCCTCGTCCAGGGAATGAAGGGGAAGTCATGGTGTTCGTTGTGGAGGCCGACATTGTAGGCCAGGAGGTTCAAGGGGCCGTAGTACGAGAAAGTCTCTGGTGTTTGCGGGTCCTTGGCAGCCTTTTGCTGTGTCGTCAGGACATAGTGCTCGCTAATGAAGTGTGCTGCCATGGGATGCAGCGAGCCAGCCAGGAAGGTGGAAGAAAGTAGATACACCAGCGACGTCCACGAGCCGTAGTACAGGAGAAGCAAGTCATACAGCACCACTGCGGCAACATTAGCAGCATGGAAGGGCGTGAATGGGATCTGTCGCACCAGCCCCGGACGCAGCGCATAGAATAGGATCTGGAAGGTGCAAAAGAAGAGCTTGCCGATGGGCGAGGAGAGGAGATGCGCCTCGGTGCGGGTCGGCAAGTCCGTGTCATACTCGCTCTTGCCCAGATGCTGATGATGCAGGAGGTGGTAGGGACGGAACGCGGCCACGTACGGCGCGCCGACCGGCATATTGGCCACCAGGGCCAGCAAGCGATTGGCCCACGGCGCTTTGAAGGCGAGGTTGTGTGCGATTTCATGATTCGCCAGGAAGAGGTTCTGCGAGAGCGTGGCGCCGAGGAAGTAGGTCAGGATCCAGAAGCGTAGGCTGTGTAGATTGGTGTTGCAAAGGGCCAGTGCGATGCCGGTCTGTAGCAGCACCACGACGCAGACCACCACGCTCGTCCATGCGGTTGGGCCCGTGAGCTTGAGTACCTGCGGATGGGCAGCGATGATCTGCTTCCTGCGCGTGCGGTGCGGCTCCTCTGTGTAGGTCCAGAAGAAATCGTCCATGTCGCTGTTCACGAGTCAACAACCACGATGACACACGCACGAGGAGAATCTTTTTTTACATAGGAATCTATATGCGTGTAGGCTCGATTGATTGGTCTTGCTGGTGTGCAGGAGAGCATGTAAAGCTGTGGCTGACGTGAGAAGGGGTTCCCTACTCATATTGACCATTCGAGAGGGCGGGCTTGCATCTTCATTGTGTTGGTGGTCCATTCAGAATGGCGGAGAGCGGAAGTGTGTTGTTGCCAACCGGAGGCCAGTGATGGATTCCATCTCGCTGCAGAGCCAGCCCAACCTATCTGTTCCAGGCGCCTTGCCATGAAAGGAAGGGACTCACAACGCAACATCTTCCCATGAAAGTTTTCGCTCAGAATGACGGCCTGAAGAGGCAATCTCCCATCCCATGAATCACACCATGCTGCTAGATCTGGTGCAGGATTGGCAGCAGTAGCGGAATTCTGCGGAGCCCATGCAATAGTGCTCGGGTGCAATATCTTGGTGGAGTGCCCTTGATTTCTAGAAAAGCTGCCACGCTGACCGACAAGCTATCCTAATGATAATGACCCGGTCAATATCACCTTTTGCTCTCAGGCTGCAGATCGTCCCGTATAGTGCAGTGACCAAGGACTGCGAGAGTGAGGAATCACGTCGGTTCCATTCCAGCACGGAGGAAGAACACGCTCTCGGCCTAGGCAAAGGAGGTTTGACTCATTATGTCCTAGTGGAAATAGGCTAACGGTCATGAGACCAAGCGAGTCGAGCACCAGGAACTCGGCACCAAGAACCATAGAAGAGTCCTTTCCGTGAAATGGCCCCAAATAAGCCCTCCTCCGCCCTCTCCTCCTCTTCTGTCTCTTCCTGCTCCTGCCGCTCCGTGTCCTCCACCCCAAAGACAACTCCACGGACTTCCTCCCTACCCTTGCCGGCAAGGAAGAAGGACATTTCCTCCCCACAAGCCGGGGCATAGTCGTCGTCCAGGGCCAGCAGGCCTGCGCGATGGCCCCATTCGCCCCCGCCAGCAATCACACGCACGGTGTCCTCCTTCCCTTTGAAGCGTACATAGACGTCCGTGCCCGGCTGCAGCTCGTTGAGCGTCTTTGCAGCCGGGCTGTCCCCCAGCATGGCAATGATGTTGCCCTGCACGTCCGTGATGCGCTGCCAGTCCGAGATCTGCTGCAGCGGCATCGTCATCCTTGGCTTGCCCAGGCCGGGAAGCTGGATGCGCAGTCCCGGCGCGCGCTGTCCGTGGCACAGCGCCGTAGAGACTTGGCCGGTGGAGAAGACAGTGTTGGCTGCATGCACCGTGCAAGACGCGCCCTCCTCGCTGCTGGACACGGTGACCTCTGCGCGCTCATGGCCCTCGACACGCAGCTGCGGGTGCTGGAGCAGCGCGAGCGCGTTCGTGGAGAAGCCGGAGCGCGTGGGAACGGCGTCGACGATGCACACGCCGCCTCTGCACTCCTCGGCGACCAGCGGAAGGAGGCGCTGGGTGCAGAGGACGACGGTGGCGTGCGTCGTGGCTGGCCAGACGGACGGGGAGACGATGGTGCGCAGATGCATTGCATGGACACAAGGGCTACATAAACCTCGAAGCCAGCGACAGGAGACTGCTGCCGCCGCCGCCGCCTCTTCCTCCCTGTGAATGCGTGTACATGCCCATGGCTGTCTGGAGGGCGGAGTTGACGGTGCTCTGCTTGTCGCCCTGCACGTTGCCTCCGTCAAACAGCTTGGCTGCCTCGGCCATGGCAATGCCCATGAACTCGTTGGGCGATCCACCACCACCGCTGCTGCCGCCAGAGAACTTCTTGAGGGCCTGCAGAGCGGCTGCCTGGCCTGCGCCTTGCGAGCTCACGTTTTCGCCGTTGTAGGTCTGCTGGTGTGCCGCTTGGACGCTTTGTTGGTCAAAGGAGCCGCCTTGCTGCCCGCTCATCATGGTCATTGCATTGGAGAAGAATGATGCATCCTCCGATTTATGCTGTGATGCAAAGTTGGCAGCGTGAGGGCCGGCCTGTCCATAGCCTTGTCCCTGCCCTTGCCCGTATCCTTGCTGCATGTATTCCGGTCCTTGCCCATACCCTGAATTCTGGGTTCGATCCTGACCGTAACCTTGATTCTGTCCGTATTCCTGGTTCTGCATGTATCCTTGGTTCTGATTCTGTCCGTACCCTTGGTTCTCGTAGCCCTGATTCTGTCCGTAACCCTGGGTCTGGTTGTAACCCTGGTTCTGGTTGTACTGCTCGAATCGACCCTGTCCACCCTGCCCCTGTCCAGACCCCTGTCCAGACCCCTGTCCAGACCCCTGTCCAGACCCCTGTCTGTACCCCTGTCTATACTGCCCCTCTTGTCCATACCCCTGATTGCCTTGACTATCCCCATCCTGCCTGAAGCCACCTTGTCCATACCCACCTTGCTCCTGACCTGCATCCTGACCATGCTGCTGCTGCCCCGGCCTCTGCTCGCCCTCAATTGCATCCTTCACCAAGTCAAACAGCCCCATGATGTATTAGCTCTGGTCACGTGTTTAGGAATGGACGACAAGAGGACGACATGAGCTGGAGAAGCCATTGGCAATTCATAGAGATGGAAATCGGCGAAAGACAAGCGCACAAAGACTAGATTGATTCGGCGACCATCATCAGTGTTTTTTTTTTTACCCTGCGACAATGTGTTTCACACTAACCCATAAACAACGCCGTAAATGAACAAACTTCCAGATGGGTACATATCAAACACTCATGAAACACTCGTAGTATTGCTGAACGGCGCACTGGGCGGATTAACCACCCCCACAAGGCGCAGACTGGACGCAATACACCCCTCCCGACTCATCCTTCCTGCTGCAATAGGTTTCGGAGCGCCTGGAGTCGGGGCGTCGCAGAGGAAGAATGTCAGATCTATCGTCCCTTGCGCCACCTGCAGCAAATCTCCGTCCGCAGCAAAGGTGAGGCCGACTTGTCGCTTTCGCGAGGCGGTGGAGATGGAAAGGAGCGAGGAGGCGGAGAGGAGGATGGTTTGAGTGACACCGTTGACGTAAAGCGCACCGCTCTTGATTGAGAAGATGGCTTTGCGATAGGCAGATCCCACTTGCGTGTCCAGAAGCGTACCCACTAGCGCATTATCGCTTGTTCGTATAGCCACGAGGCCGCCTGTGAGTCCTGACGCGCGGAGAGAGAAGTTTGTGAGGCTTGATGGGCGGGGAGTGGAAGAGGAGGTGGTGGAGAATGAGGAGAACATGGACGAGGTGATGGTGGTCGTGGTGGTGACGGGTACGGTGACTGTAGTCGGAGCCACGCTAACATGGATGGAAATCCCAAGGCTGGCATTCACCCATACCGTTGGCTGTGCAAAGTACTGCGTGATGTAGGTGACGTACGTGAGGATGCTGATGCGGTACTGCGTAATCTGCTTTCCATTGGCATACTCCATCACTGCCACATTCTGCTCTGCCCCGATTCCAAAGACGCACTCCTTCGCAAGACAGACATACTCGACCGTGATGTACTCCACATACGCCAAGACCAGTGGTCGTGTTATGTTGTAGACCTGCGCGCCGACCGTGTAGATGCCTGGCCTGCTCACCATGCTGCTCGTTGAGACCGCCTTGACGCTCGTGGAGGTCACTTTTTGCGACAGAGCAGTGACAGACACGGGGGCGCATTGCGTGCAAGGGAGGAAGGTGGTCAGGACAGATGCCGTTTGCGCTGTAGAAGCTGGCAGGTGCTGTTCCGCCAGCAGCGATACCGAGTCCGGGGATGTATCGGGGCTGGATGAGGCATCGACAGCTGCAGGGATTTGTGACGCTTTGTGCGGAGCCACAGAAGCAACGCCAGCTGTTGTCGGCGTGGCTACCGCCTGCAATACCCCCACTGGAATGACGAGTACGGTGATGGTTTGTGCTGCGACGGAGGTGCTGCTGCTACAATTGCCATACTGCTTCGCCAGCGTTTGCACGCGCGCACACGCTTCTTCGCGTGCAGTGACTACCGCACTTAGCGTGTATGGCGTAGGGACAGGCGTCGCTACATAGACCGTGTAGTATGAGGTGTAGGCCGGCAGTAGACAGACGGCGCATGCAATTGTCTGAACCACAGGATAGAAGCATGCACTGCAGGAGGCGTTGGACTGGCGCGCATAAGGCCCGATCCCGAGGTCGATGTTCGCCGGCACCGAGACGCCAGCTGCGGCAAGGACGGACGACACATTCGTCACGTTCGCCGCTGCTGGCGCAGTGACAAACAAAAATAGTGAAGCAAAGAGAGAGAGCATGCGCCAGGGAGTAGCGAGTGTGATGAGAGAGTGTGAGAGCGCGCCTGCGAAAGAGGAGGCATGATGGTCGCTTGGAATGGGTGCTTGGGGTCAGGGGAAAGCGGAGGGCGCGCTCTCATTGGCTGGAAAGAAGGTTTCTCCGTGGCGCGTTTCAGGGTATTCTATCAAATCTTATCTATTCCATCACTTTGCACCACACCACATGCGGGGAGAATGAGAAAGAGATAAAGCTAAACCCATGCAGAGGCTCAAGGACACGTGAGATTCCACTTGTCGGAATGACCGCTATTCATTACCCCCCAATGCCGCTCCACATTAACGCCGTTCGTGTCGGGCTTCCAGTCCTCATCCGTGAGCTCAAAGTACCATCCATCCATGCCGTTCTTCTGCAGCGCGCAGTAGACGTCCTGATAGTAGGTCTTTGCATTTGCGACACTGGGAACGCCGGCGCCGTAGTTACCTCCAGCAGTAGGCCATCCAGTCTCCCCAATGGTAATGGCTTTGTTGGCGCCAAAATACTTTCGCACCTGGGTGATGGAATCGTTGAAAGACGCAGTAGCGTTGTTGATGTCTTGGTGTTGCCAGTAGGGGAAGGAGTTGACGTAGAGCACGTCTGCGGCCGAGGTAGCTACGTCATTCTCAGGTCGAATGAGCGCATCCCATGTGTCTGCAATTCCAACCCGCAATTTCAAGTTGGCGTTCTGCAGCTTCTGCTTGACAGCAGCAATCTTGCTCTCCAAAATTTGGGCTGAGTAGTCTCGGCGGTAGAGCACCTCAGAGCCCACCAGAATGTCCTGAATCCCATCGCTTCCATAGCTGCCAATCGCCGTCATCAAGTCAGCCAGCTGGGAGTCGAGGGCCGGGTCTGGGGTGGTGGCACTCGGCCAGATGCCAGCCACCACCTTGCCATTAGTATCTTTGGCCGCTTGTAGAATAGGGTTAATCACGTTGCAGGTTGCGGAAGAGAGCGAGAAAATCTTGAAGTTGCGGTTCGTGGTCATGGGGACAGACTTGAAGTCGGCTACATAATCGTCATACGCTTTGCAGGACCCATCATTGTTTTGCACCCCGAGGTTGAAGCTGTGATTAGATACGACTCCTCCAAGGTACCCTACCCTCTGATCTGTGCGTTGCAGAGAGCTGCAAGAAGAAGGAAAGTTGATCTCATAAGGAGAGAGTGTGTGTTGAAAGGGGATGTTGGTGTTTGACTTTTCCTTCCAACGGACCGAACGCAAGGAACTTTCCTCGACGCTTAAAATAGAAATGCAACGAATATGAAGTGGGAAGAATCGCAGAGACTAGACTAGGTGCTTTTTCTCGCTGCTTGGAAGGCCATGAAATCTTGTACATTTTTTTCAGCCGTCGGATACTGACCGAATCGCACAGTCACCGAAACGGTATTCCGGACGGATTCCGCAGGTTTCTCCATCTCCACTGTATCAAGCAGGCGCCCAATCCCGCGAGCCCTTAAAAAAGAAACAAGCAATAGCAAAAAATGGGTGTCCTCGATCGATTCTCACTAAAAGGAAAAACTGCAGTTATCTCAGGCGCCAGCAAGGGAATCGGCTTGCAAGTCGCAAGGGACTTTGCTTCGGCAGGTGCAAACATCGGCCTCTGGTTCCACACAGCAAAGAACGCCGAGGAGCTGGTTTCCTCCATTCAAAAGGAGTTCGGCGTCAAAGCGAAGGCTTACCAGGTGAATGTCGCCAACCCTGACGAGGTGAAGAAGGCAATCGACGCTGCCAGCGCGGATCTTGGTGGTTTGGATATCGTGGTTGCGAATGCTGGCATCCCCTGGACCAAGGGCCCAGCGCTCAATAACCCGGTCGAGGAGTTCACCAAGATCGTCGACATCGACTTGAACGGGCCCTACTATATGGCACACGCCGCTGGGCAGATCTTCAAACGCCAGGGACACGGCAGCCTGATCTTCACTGCTAGTATGTCGGGACACATTGTCAATATCCCGCAAGAGCAGGCCCCCTACAACTGTGCCAAGGCAGGGATTCTCCACCTGGCGCGCTCGCTGGCTGTCGAGTGGGCTGGCTTTGCACGTGTCAACACGGTGTCGCCCGGCTACACGGCGACCGAGATCTCGGACTTTATTGACAAGAAGATCCAGAAGCAATGGGACGAGAAGACCCCCATGGGCAGACAGGGCAAGCCAGAGGAACTCACAGGGGCCTACCTCTATCTGGCCAGCGATGCGTCAACCTACACGACTGGCACAGACGTACTTGTGGATGGCGGGTACTGTCTCCCATAGGCAAGCAGAAGGATAGCATACTACCGTATAGTTTGAAAACAGGATAGAATACTACCGTCTGACAAATGCACAAGACTGACCCACTTTCTTACTGACGTCGCTTTATATTCGTCGCCAACCATTCAAGACCTTCATAGAGCCCATCCCCAGAAGTCGCGCACGTCGACTGAATGTACCACGATCGCTGACGAAGCGAATGGAGCCCGAGCTTATCCGTGATCTCGGCGGCATTCATGGCATTCGGCAGGTCCTGCTTATTTGCAAAGACAAGAAGAAGAGCATCGCGGAGTTCGTCTTCGTTGAGCATACGCTGCAACTCTTCACGCGCCTCGCTCACACGCTCACGATCGTTGGAATCGACGACAAAGATGATGCCTTGGGTGTTTTGAAAGTAATGTCTCCATAACGGCCGGATCTTGTCCTGGCCGCCCACATCCCATACCGTGAAGGAGATGTTTTTGTACTCCACCGTTTCGACGTTGAAGCCGATGGTGGGGATCGTGGTGACGATCTCGCCCAGCTTCAACTTGTAAAGGATGGTCGTCTTTCCGGCTGCGTCCTACGAGATTAGCGCCAAAAACGCGTACGATATACTCACCAATCCCACCATCAGAATCCGCATCTCCTTCTTGCCAAACAACCCCGACAGGAGTTTTGAAATGGACAGGCCCATAGTGGTGTGTTTGAGGATGGAAGTTCGAGGTGCGCGTGAGTAATATGAAGGGGGTCGGTCGTCGTTGTCGTGGCGAGGATCTATTGGACGTGAGGGTTAGCCCTACAGGTACGACCGCGAGACTATCTCATGCACACTACACCAACTGTCTTTTCTGTACTCTATTCACCAAAATCACTCTTGCTGAATGCCTTTGGACATCTTGCATGCTTTTGTTTGTTCGAGACTGCCTCTTTGTGTCTGAAAAGACAAGTGGACTCTGTAGTGGATGTTGAGAGATTCACGTCAAAGCAAAATAGGCACGATTAGACCGTTACTTCTGCAATAGACATGTATGGTCAAGTCCTGGGTTAACGAATGATTTCAGGAAGAGTCCTGCTCTCCTTACTTATGCTCAAAAAACTGTACTTTAGTAGTGACAAGCGAGTGCGTATCTCAGGGTCTATGTCCTTGGGCATTGGTACTGCCTTGTGGCAATGCTCATTGGAACGTGCTCACTGACATCTAATAAGACAGACAGACTTAATCGAGACTAGGGATCCAATGGCATCCATCTCCTTGTCCTGGGTATTTCGAAACCAGCATTGAACAAGCTTTGGACATGACTACTTTTAACATTAAACGATGCCCGCCTGTTACTACTATAATATGAGATAGCACACTAAGTTTATAAAGGCGTCATTTGTTTCACAAAATAATAGTTTTACTTCCATCAAGATATCAATCCACAGAGTAATGAGCCATATCGTCTACCAGTGATTCAGTTCGCCCACTGTCTCGTTATTCCCATTAGCCTAGCGAGCGGCTAAGCGTTGAGATTGTCGCTGCCGTCTTCGCCTGCAGCTGTCAGTATCGTTATTAGTTACACAAGAGTATCCTCGTCATTGTTCCGTCTGGCAATTCTTCCATCCTACGTTTTTTAGATACACGTGCGTGGCCAAGCGGCTTCGATTGGCTCCTGAGCGCATGAGTATTCATGTATATGTGGTGCGACAGGTCAACTCGCACCCCTGTGAGGCTATTTATTGTGACCATGTTGAAGGGCTGCGATCTGTTCCCTATAACCGTACTCCCTTGTCTGCACGAGCGCATCTTCTCGAAGGCCTTCGAAATGCGTCCTTCTTGAGGTCGAATGCTTTGATCCAAAGATGTACCTTGGGCAATAACAGCACTTAAGTAAAGGCGGGTAGATTCAATCGCGATATACTGACCATGGCGGAGTTAGAAATGTTCCTCTTGTTCAGCTTGATCACCAAAGACTCCTCAAATACTCTTCCCAGAAGCTATTTTGATGATCAGACCCACCATAATGATGGTATATGTGCCCTTGACGAGCTTTGAGCGTGTCGGCTGAATAATCACGATATCAAGGCTCGAATTTGGGTGAAACACTGCTGCCCCGTGTGGCCTTCTATTCACAGACTGCAGGAAAGGTGGAGTGATAGACCGAGAAGGCTCCTGTTCCCATCCTTCGCCCTATAAGCATGCTTGCTGTCTCACAATCTTTTACGTGTTTGTCAAGCACGTGAGCAACCCCACTTCTGAGCTACGTCAGAAATAAGCTTATCATAGAACAGGACAGAGGTGCAGTTCGGTTAATTCTGTGACTCACATGAGCGTAATTGATTGCTTGAGACGCTAGATGGCTTGTACCTGTATTCTTGCGCATCGCCTCGAAGCTTGCTTGTTGAGGACACTTTAAAGGCAAACCTGATCTTCATCGCCGTCCATGCTATCTGCGTCTTCCATGTGTTCCCTATCTCCCAAGCCTTCGTCAGCGCTCACGCCAACTCGTGTCGGGTGCCTTCGTCAGTCCACCTTGCATAAGAGGAAGGGGGATGTAGACATATTCATGCTTCCAAAATCTCACAGTCGCATCATTGCGCTCACTGTTCGTCGTCGGGTTGGACCAAGCAAGTATGTCTCAATACTCTGTGCTGACTATTCGTCGTTAGGAGAGGCCTCACATTTCATCAAGTCCACTTGGATTCGAGGAGCCTGTGACTCTTAAAAATCCTGGTGGTTTTCAGGACTGGCAGAAGATGATGAGCTGACCGCGCCACAATTTCCATCTCCCAGCCGCGTGTTATTCCGTCCAAAAGTATGCCCATGTCCGCCACAAATCTCAATGCGAACCGGCGCCGTCCATGGCTCAGCAGATCATTTAAACTCTCAGTCACGTGTTTTATTTTTCAAGGGCCAATGGCGCTGAATCCCGGACTCCTTCTCCGCTTCTTTTATTCTTTCCACCAATCAGCAGCTTCAATGCGCAAATTAAGCAACAAGTGTCAAAAATTAGAGTTTTCATATTACCGAAAATGAGAAGCGTCGAGTGGCTTCAGACTTCTAGACCAACCGAAGGCTTATCTCCCCCGGCTAAGCCTTCTCTATTTACCTTCCGTCTTTTCCCAACATCAATTCAGTTTCCAACAAAGCAATCTTTTGGCTTATCCTCTACATCTTGGAACTGCCTATTGTTATCTACATCTACAGCAGCCTCCTTCGACTTGGCTTTTCATAGCGCAAAGTCGGCTATTCCTCACTCATTAT
>JAABUZ0100007703.1_pt1 | contig 12890 bp, 13 predicted proteins | sample 5562091 | NCBI WGS metagenome assembly JAABUZ01 (sample SAMN12813069, study PRJNA571459) | rock metagenome | isolation source: Antarctica rocks | place: Antarctica: Victoria Land, Linnaeus Terrace sud | collected 2015-12-21 | reverse complement strand
CGCCCGGCTTTTTTTGACAAGACCCGCTTTGTCGTCGACCTCGGCATCGCCTATTTCTGCCTGCACCATGTGTACAAGAACTACAAGCGCGGCGTCTACGCCCCGCACGCGACCGCGCGCATCCGCCACATCATCGCGGCCGGCCTGGTCCTGGCGATCGCGTACGATCGCCTGCATCGCGCCTATGTCATCGCCAACGGGAGTAACAGCCCAACCTTGCACAAGATCGTCGCGCCCCTCAACTCACTGCTCGGCAAGGTGCGCGGCCAGCAGGGCGATTTCGCCTCCGGCAACTTCAACGACGGGGCGTTCAAGAGCATGAACAGTACGGCGGACGCGGTCGGCGGCAAGGCGACCAGCAACGGGTTTCTCTTCCACGACATCACGGTTCCGTTGCCCGGCGGCGCGTAGGGAGTAAAGGCAATACAGTCCTCTTCCGAAGGGGATGCGCGTGGCTGAGTCTCGTGGCTCTACCGCCTGGCGAAAAGGGTGGGCGCCCCGGTCGTATAGACCGGGCCGCCCACCCTTTTCGTTATAGTTAGAAGTAGCTCGCCTCATCGCCGCCGCTTTGCGCGGCGTCCTACACCTACAAGGGTTATTTAGGAGACGCTCATGACTATTACGCCTCGTCGTTGGCGCGGATCCGTCGCGCTGCTCAGCGCTTCCGCGATCGCGAGCCTGGGGCTCTTTACCGGCGCGGCCCCGCGTCACACCGCAGCGATCCCGAGCGGCGGTACCCTCATCGTCGCCGAGGCGCAGACGCCCGAGACCCTGAGTGTGCTCCAGAATCAGTCCCTATCCGTCTTCGACATCGACGGCGCCGTGTTCGATTCCCTGGTCTATCGCGACGATAAGGACCGCTTCGTCCCCGACCTGGCCACGAGTTACACGGTCGACGCGTCGGGCTTGCATTATAAATTCATACTCAACCCCAAGGCGGCGTGGCAGGACGGCGTGCCGCTCACGGCGCGAGACGTCGTCTTCACCTCCAACCTCATCAACACCCCCAAGTTTGGGGCCACCGCGACGATCGGCTTCGACCACATCAAAACGATCAAGGCGGTCGGCGCGCACGAGGTCGACGTCACGCTCACCTCCGTGTACGCCCCGTTCCTGCAAGACGTCGGGAGCACGGCGATCTACCCGGAGCACGTGCTCGGCAAGGTCGCGCCCGATAAGATCAAGTCGCTCACCTCGTTCACACAGAAGCCACTCGGCAGCGGCCCGTTCAAGATCACGGAGTACAAGGCGGGAGACCACATCACCGAGGTCGCCAACAAAAACTATTTCCGCGGGGCGCCGCACCTCGACAAGATCATCTTCCGCATCGTGCCGAGCAACAACACCGAGATCAACCAGATGCAGACCGGCGAGGTCAACCTGCTGGGCAGCACCGCCTCGATCGCCGCGCGTCAGTTCGATCAACTCAAGACCGTGCCGGGCGTCACGACGTACAACACCCCCGGCCTCAACTGGCAGCACCTCGACCTGATCGAGAGCGGGTTTTTCAAGGATCGCACGGTGCGGCAGGCCCTGGCCTACGCGACCCCCAAGCAGCAGATCATCTCCTCCGTGCTGCGCGGGTACGGCGTGATCGCCGACGCCGACCAGGCCCCCGGAACACCCTACTACAATCCCGCCATCCGCGACTCGTACCCGTACAACCCGGCCAAGGCGCGCAGTCTGTTGTTGGGCGACGGGTTCAAGCCTGGCGCGAACGGGATACTGCAGAAGGGCGGTAAGCCTCTGAGCATCACCCTCTACGGCGACGCCGGTAGCGGCGACAACAAGCTGACGATCCAGATCCTGCAGCAATTCTGGGCCAAGGCCGGCATCGGCGCGGTCCCCAAGCTGCTCGCCGTCTCGCTCCTCTTCTCGGCCACCAGCGGCCCGCTCGGCGACCCCAACCGCCTCTCGTTCCCGAGCACGAACGCGGTGCTCTACTCCTGGTTCAACTCTCCGGAGCCCGACGATTCCTACTATTGGGCCAGCAACCAGATCCCCAATCAGAAGTCGCCTGCGGGCGGGAACGCGGACGGCTACGTCAGCCCGGAGATGGACCGACTGACGGCGCAGGGCGTGCGCACGCTCGACAACAATCAGCGCATCGCCATCTACAAGAAGGTGCAGACGCTCCTCGCGCGCGACCAGCCCGATCTCTACTTATACTGGGGGCGTGTCCTCACCGCGGCGACGAGCAAGCTGCACGGCTATGACCCGACCCCCTACAACAATACCCTGACCTACAACGCCAAGGATTGGTACATGACCCCGTAGAGACCCCTCGCCCCGCAGCGGGGCTATCGGGTTTCGGCATAGATGGATATACTACTCATAACCCGCGCCCGATATGTCGCGCTACAATAGGTTAACCCGCTCGAATCGAATACGGCTGGACGCCAAGGCGGGCGAATGGCTATAGCCATTCGCCCCTACGAATTGGTCGCGGACCTGGCTCACGCGGCGGCCGTTAAAAGACGCGGGAGAGGAGGAGCCCGAGCAGGGAGGACTAGAAAGACGGACCGCCGGGCGCGCGCTCGTCGCCCACGGCGCTCTTAGACGGTTGCGTTGCTATCTATAAGGCTTTAGCGTTATCGCGGCTTGTCACACCTTGCCATATGTAGTTGGGAGATGTCCATGACCGTTATACCTGCGCCGCGCCATCGGCGCGGCGCCGTCGCTCTGCTCGGAGCCTCCGCGCTCACGGGCCTGGGAGTTTTCACGGGCGCGGCTCCGCGCCACGCCTCCGCCGCCAGCCACGCCATCCCCAATGGCGGGACCGTCATCGCCGCCGAGGCGGAATTGCCCGACTCGCTCAACCCGTACCTGATCTCCGACCTCGGCGGCGCGGACGTCGACGGCGCCGTGTTCGACTCGATGGTCTACCTCAACGACAAGAACCAGTTCGTCAACGACCTTGCTACGAGCTACAGCCACGACGCCAAGGGCCTGCACTGGACCTTCAACATCGTCCACAACGCCACCTGGCAGGACGGCCAACCGCTGACCTCCAAGGACATCGTCTTCACGACGAAGTTGGTCCCGAATCCCAAGTTCCCGGCCACGCAGCCGCTGGGCTTCGACCACGTCAAGTCGATCGTGGCGACCGGCCCCTATCAGGTCAAGATCACGCTGACCTCGGTCTACGCGCCGTTCCTGCAGTACTGGGGCGGGGGGGCGATTCTGCCCGAGCACATCCTGGGTAAGGTTGCGCCTGAGAAGATCAAGGCGCTGACGTCGTACAACAAGACGCCGCTGGGCAGCGGGCCGTTCAAGATCACTGATTTCAAGGCCGGCGACCACGTCACCGAGACGGCCAACAAGTCCTATTTCCGCGGCGCGCCGCACCTCGATAAGGTTATCTTCCGCGTCGTCAGCAGCGGCAACACGGCGGTCAATCAGATCCAGACCGGCGAGGTCAACCTGCTCGGCCAGAGCTCCGACATCTCGGCCCGGCAGTTCAACCAACTCAAGGGTGTGGCGGGTCTCACCCCGTACAACACGCCCGGCGACAACTGGGACCATGTCGACCTCATCGAGACGGGTTTCCTCAAGGATCGCACGGTGCGGCAGGCGCTCGCCTACGCGACGCCCAAGCAGCAGATCATCAAGGCCGTGAACCTGGGGTACGGTATCGTCTCCGACGGTGACCAGCCGCCGGCCTCGGCATACTACAACCCCTCCATCGCCAACTCCTACCCCTATAGCGCGGCCCAGGCAAAGCGCGTGCTGATGAACGACGGCTTCACCCCTGGCTCTAACGGGATCATGCAGAAGGGCGGCAAGCCGTTCACCATGAATCTGTGGGTCGGGGCGAGCGCGCCGTCGGCGCTGTTGACGGCGCAGATCCTCAAGCAGGCCTACGGACAGGCCGGCGTGAACGTGGCCATCAAGACGGCCGACGCGGCGACGCTGTTCGGGCGCAGCGGCCCGCTCAACAACCCCTCGCGCTTGACCACGCCGACGATGAACGCCGTCATCTACGAGTGGGTGGCGGGCCCCGAGCCCGACGACAGCTACTTCTGGGCCTCGAACCAGATCCCAGATAAGAACCGTGCCAGCGGCGGCAACGCCGACGGCTACATCAATCCGCAGGTCGACCGGCTGACGACGCAGGGCTTGCAGACGCTCGACCACGCCCAGCGCGTGGCCATCTACCGCCAGATGCAGACGATCCTGAGGCGCGACCAGCCCGACGTGTTCATCAGTTGGGGCCGCGTGCTGACCATCGCGACGAACAAGCTGCACAACTACAAGCCGACCCCGTTCGACTACGTCCTCACCTGGAACGTCAAAGACTGGTATATGTCCTAGAAAGCGGGCGGGGGCGAGGGCCGAACAACGCTACCGGCCCTCGCCCTCCGTGGAGGTTACCCTGCTATGTTTCGCTTCGCCTTGCGCCGGACGCTCCAGTCGATCCCGCTGCTCATACTCGTCTCGATCGTCTCGTTCGCGGTCATGCAGCTCACCCCCGGCGGCCCGCTGACGGCCTATCAGCACAACCCGCACATCACTGCGGCGCAGATCAAGGCGATCGAGCACGACCTCGGCCTCGACCTGCCGCCGTACCTGCAGTACTTCAAGTGGCTCTCCGGCATCGTCCGCGGCGACTGGGGCGTCTCGCTCAGCACCGGCGAGCCGGTCCTCGCGATGATCGGCGACCACATCGGCAACACGCTCGTGCTGCTGATCGCCGCTTTCCTGATCTCGATCGTGCTGGCCCTCCCCCTGGGCATCCTGGCGGCCGTGCGCAAGTACAGCCTGCTCGACCACCTCTTCACCTTCGGGTCTTTCGTGGCGTGGTCGGCCCCGGTCTTCTGGGTCGGCTTCATGGCGCAGCTCGTCTTCTCCGTCAAGCTGCGGCTGCTCCCCACGGCCGGGCTCTACACCGAGGGCGTGCCGTGGACGGTGGGTGACTTCGCCAGGCACCTGGTCATGCCCGCGCTCATCCTGGGTCTGGGCAGCATCGCCTCGTGGAGCCGTTACCTGCGCGGTTCGCTGCTGGAGACGCTCGGACAGGACTACGTGCGCACGGCCAAGGCCAAGGGGTTGGCCGCCCGCATCGTCGTCAACCGGCACGCGCTCCGCAACGCGCTCATCCCCCTGGTCACTCTGGTGGCGCTGGACGTGCCGACGTTCTTCACCGGGGCCATCCTGGTCGAGGTCGTCTTCTCGTGGCCGGGTATGGGCCGGCTGTTTTTCGACGCGCTCCAGGCGCGCGATTATATCCTGTTGCAGGCCATTTTGTTGATCAGCGCCGCGCTCATCTTCGCGGGCAATCTCCTGGCCGACCTCATCTACGGGTTGCTCGACCCGCGCATCTCGTATTCTTAGGGGGAGGAGGAGTCCCGTGATTAATCCGGCCGTCACGCAAAACATCGTCGTCGAAGAGGTCAACGAACAGGTCGCGACGCGTCAGGCCACGCCGCGCGGCCTGGCCCTGCGGCGCTTCCTGCGTCACCGCCTCGCCGTCATCAGCCTGGCCGTCCTCGTCCTGATGATCCTGGCCGCCGTTTTCGCGCCCTTGCTCACGCCGCATGACCCGTACGCGCAGGACTTGATCAACACGCTGGGCTCGCCCGACGCGAGCCATCCGTTGGGGACCGACGACCTCGGCCGCGATATCCTGAGCCGCATCATCTACGGAGGGCGCGTCTCGCTCGGCATCGGGTTCGGTGCGACCGTGGTCACGCTGCTCATCGGCCTGCTCGTCGGGGCCGTGGCCGGCTACGCGGGCGGCTGGATCGACAACGCGCTGATGCGCTTCGTGGACCTGGTGCTCTCCTTCCCGTCGCTCTTCCTGCTGCTGATTGTGGCCGCCTACTCCGGCGTCACCCTGGTGACGATCATCCTGTTCATCGGGTTCTTCGGTTGGATGTACCTGGCGCGTCTCGTCCGCTCCGAGTTCCTGGTGCTGCGCGAGACGGAGTATATCGAGGCGGCGCGAGCGGCCGGCGTGGGCGGGTGGAGGATCATGTGGCGGCACATGCTGCCCAACGCGACGGCCTCCATCGTCGTCAACGCCACCTTCGCCATCGCGGGCGCGATGTACATCGAGTCGGCGCTCGACTTCCTGGGTTTCGGCCTGTCGCCGGACATCCCGACGTGGGGCAACATGCTGGCCGAGTCGGAGCAGTACATCACCAGCAACCCGGTGCTCACGATCGCCCCCGGCGTGGTGCTCACGATCGCCATCCTCGCCGTCAACTTCGTCGGCGACGGCCTGCGCGACGCCCTGGACCCGCGGAGTAAATAGTTTATCGATATTCGCGATAGATTAGACTGTAGCACATGGAAAAGGCGTGGGGCGTATAATGCTAGGAGCATAGGGATAAAATTGTTCACCCCGGACCGCCCGGACCCGTAACTCACAAAGGAGCCAGCATGGAACAGACGACGCCGCAGCCCGGCCAGCCCGGCAACAGCGTCCGCCGCGCCGCGTCCGCCGCGCCGCCTGTTATCCGCACGCGCGACGACGGCCCCGTCCCATCGAGCCGTCGCCCCAACCCGGTCCTGCATGCCCTCGAAGCGGCGCAGAACTATATCCTCAACGAGGAGACCCTGATCCTGTTCGAGTTCCTCGTAGTGGTGGTCATCGGCATCGTCGTGTTCCGCGCCGTCCTCTACCCGATGGAGACGTTCATGGAGGGCCTGGGGCACGCCGTCAACGGTCTCGGCCTCTCTAAGCTCTTCGGCAAGTAACCGCGTCATGGACGGCCTGCTCTCCCCCTCTCTCGCATCCTCCGGCGCCCCGGCCACGAAGCGTCTCGTCGCACGCGTGTTGGGCCTCGTGCCCTACGCGCCGGCCTGGGAGTTGCAGAAGCGGATCGCGGCGGAGCGGGTTGCGGGGACGGGGCCGGACACGCTGCTCCTGCTCGAACACCCTCCCGTCTATACGCTGGGGCGCAACTCGCTGGCCGAGCACATCCTGGTCTCGTCGGAAGAGATCGGACACCACGACGCCACGATCGAGCGGATCGAGCGTGGCGGCGAGGTGACGTTCCATGGGCCGGGCCAACTCGTCGCCTATCCGATCATGAAGCTGGAGGGGGCCGAGCGCTCGATCTCGCACCTTGTGGACAACCTGGAACAGGCCATCATCGACACGCTGGGGAGCTACGGTTTGCCCGGCGAGCGTCTGGACGGTCAGCGCGGCGTGTGGACGCGTGGCCGCAAGATCGCCTCGGTAGGGCTTTCCGTCAAGCGATGGGTCGTCATGCACGGCATGGCCCTCAACGTGGATCTTGACCTGGCGTACTTCGATCTCATCAATCCGTGCGGTCATCCCGAGACGGTGATGACGTCGATGGAGCGCGAGTTGGGGTGTCCGCTCGCCGTCGCCGAGGTGGGAGCCGTTTTCGCCGGCCACTTCGCGCGCCTCTTCAGGCGGGAGTTGGTGTACGACCGAGAGTAACACGATCGGGCCCGTGACATCTTACCCCTCATCTGGCCCCGTGATAAGGCCGGACGGCAAACCGGGGGCGTCGGGGAGTAGTGTGACCGCGCCATGTGATCGTGGGCGCGGGCTTTTATGTAGGAGGAGAATGATGGCTGGACAGTTGCGGGGTACGGCTTTCCTGAGCGGCGAGTACGTGCCGCTGGCCGACGCGAAAATCAGCGTCATGACGCACGCGTTCAACTATGGGACAGGTACGTTCGAGGGGATTCGCGCCTACTGGAACGCCGCCGAGGAGCAGTTGTTCGTCTTTCGCCTGCGCGAGCACTTCGAGCGTCTGCACAACTCGTGTCGCGTCCTGGCCATCGAACTGCCGTATAGCGTCGACGAGCTCGGCGAGATGTGCCTGGAAGTCCTGCGCCGTTCCGGCTTCCGCGAGGACACCTACATCCGTCCTATCGCCTACAAGAGCGGGCTCGGCATCGGCGTGAGCATGAGCGGGGTCCCCGACGACTTCCTGATGTATTGCCAGCCGATGGGTAACTATATCGACGTCGAGCAGGGCATCCGCTGCTGCGTCTCGTCGTGGCGCCGCAACGGCGACAACGCGATCCCGCCGCGCGCCAAGGTGACGGGGGCCTATATCAACGCGGCGCTGGCCAAGCACGAGGCGGTCGTCAACGGCTACGACGAGGCCATCATGCTGACCGAGACCGGGCGCGTCTCCGAGGGGAGCGCGGAGAACCTGTTCGTCATCAAAAACCGCACGCTCGTGACGCCGAGCGTCTCGGACAGCGTGCTGGAGGGGATCACGCGCGCGACGCTGATCGAGATCGCCCGCGCCGAGCTGGGCGTCCCGACGATCGAGCGCGCGGTGGAGCGCACCGAACTCTACACGGCCGACGAGGTGTTCCTGTGCGGGACGGGCGCGCAGGTCTCACCCGTCGTCGAGATCGATCACCGGCGCATCGGCGAGGGCGAGATCGGCCCGCTGACCCTGGCCCTGCAGCAGGCCTACTTCGACGTCGTGCGCGGCGTCAACCGCGCCTACGCGCCATGGCTGAGCCCCGTCTACCCCGGGGCCACGGACGAGGTCGAGCCCGAGCGAGAGCCCGCCTTTGTCGCCAACGAGGGCAACGTCCTCGCGCCGTAACAGGATCCGCGCCCCTCTCCCCCTCCCTTTTAGGGGTAGGTTTTTCATGCGAGAGGGAGGTTCGGAGGGCAACGCCCTCCGTGTTCCCTCTTGTGTGGAGGGGTGAGCAGCATCGCTGGGCGCCCCTCCACACAAAAAACCTACCCTTGTAAGCTCTCCCCTCCCCCCGCCACGGGAGAAGGGGAGAGGGGATACCGTGATGACTTTGCGGGGGCGGCCCAATGGGTCCAATGGCCTGGAGAGAGGTGAGGGGGCATGCCGGTCGTGGGGATCGTGGGGGGGCGCGGGGGGATCGGCTCGCTCTTCGCGCGGCTCCTGGGGGCGGCCGGCGCGACCGTGCTCGTGAGCGACCGCGACACGACGTTACATAACGTCGAGTTGCCCGCGCGCTGCGACCTGACGCTCGTCGCCGTGCCGCTGCGCGCGACGCCGGCGGTGCTGGCCGAGTTGGCCCCTCTCACGCGTCCGGGCGCGGCCCTGGTCAGCCTCGCCTCGCTGATGGAACCCTCGGCGGCGGCCCTGGAAAGCTGTCGGGGCGACGCCCTGTTTTTGCATCCGCTGTTCGGTCCGGGCCGTCGCGACCCGCGCGGTACGACGCTCGCCTTCGCCGCCTTGCGCGGTCGTGGCGATACCGGCCAGGGCGGTTGGTTGCTCGCCGCCTTGCGCGGCCAGGGCGCCACGATCGTGGACACGACGCCCGCCGAGCACGACCGCGCGATGGCGGTAGCCCAGGTGCTCCTGCACGGCGGGTACGCCGCGCTGGCGCCTATCCTTTCGCGGAGGCTTCCGGGGCCGGATCCGCTGGCCTGGGTCACGCCGACGCTGCGCGCGCAGCTGGCCTTGATGAGCCGTATCCTGCGCCAGGACCCCGCGCTCTACGGCGATCTGCTGGCCCTCAACCGTCATACGCCCGCCGCCATCGACGAGCTGATCGGGCGCCTCGTCGAGTTGCGCGGGGCGGCGCGCAACGGTCCCGACGCCGTCGCCGCCATCTTCGCCGCCGCCCGCGACGGCCTGGGGCCCGTCGGGCCGTCCCTCGCCGCCGAGGGTGATCGGATATTGGGCGAAGGATAGATGGACATGTACGACGCTGGGGTACACTGACGGGAGCGTATACAGACGATTAGTCATCAAGGATCGCGCATCTCCATGGCACTCTTTAGTAAGAAGCAGGACCTCGCGCCCGCTATCGCGGCGCGCATCCCGCCGGGCCAGCAGCTGACGACGAAGTGGCCGGTGCTGACCTACGGCCCGATCCCTGTCGTCGACCTCGCGACGTGGGATTTCAAGATCACCGGCCTCGTCGAGGCGCCGGCCCTATTTACCTGGGACGAGTTTATGGCCCTGCCGGGGACGCGTCGGCACAACGACATCCACTGTGTGACGCGTTGGTCGAAGCTCGACAACGATTGGGACGGCGTCGGCGTGCTCGAATTCATGAAGCGCGTCACGCTCAAGCCGGCGGCAAAGGCGGTGATCGTCCACGCCGAGCACGGCTTCACGGCCAATCTGGCGCTCGACGACTTCTTGCGTGAGGACAATCTCTTCGCGCACAGCCACGACGGCCAGCCGCTGACCCCCGAACACGGCTATCCGCTGCGCCTCGTCGTGCCGCACCTGTACTTCTGGAAGAGCGTCAAGTTCGTGCGCGGCCTCGAGTTCGTGGCTCAGGATCAGCCCGGTTTTTGGGAGCGCAACGGCTACCACATGCGCGGCGACCCGTGGGAGGAGGAGCGCTACTCGTCCTGGTGGTAGCGGTATTCCTGCTATACTGCATGCCTGAGACTAGTGACTAATAGAATAGGGATATAACGGACAATGTCGAAGAGAACCTGGCAACCGAAGCGCATCCCGCGTAAGCGCCGGCACGGTTTCATCGCCCGCATGGCCACGAAGGGCGGGCAGCGCGTGCTCAAGGCACGCCGGCTCAAGGGGCGCCACAAGCTGACGGTCTAGCGATCGTGCTGCCGCGAGCGCACCGCCTGACGCGCGGCGGCGACTACGCGCGCGTTCGCCGCCAGGGCCGATCGCGCGCCCACCCGCTGCTGATCCTGGCCGCGGCGCCCAACGGCGGCGAGACGACGCGGGTTGGCCTGACGATGGGCAAAAAAATCGGCTCGGCCGTCGCGCGTAACCGCGCGAAGCGCCTGCTGCGCGAGGCGGCCCATCTACGCTTGAACCGCCTCCGTCCGGGGTACGATATCGTGCTGATCGGGCGGCCGGAGACCGCGCGATGTAAGCTCGACGAGGTCCAGGCCGCGCTCGATCTGCTGCTGCGCCGGTCCAACCTCCTCCTGGAATCGAGCGGGACGGTCCAATCTCCTCCTGGAATCGGGCGGGACGGTACAATGAGGGTATGAGAGGGGTTGTGCTTGGGGCCATCAGGCTCTATCAGGTCACGATAGCGCGCCTGTTGCCGCCGGGCACATGCCGCTTCAGCCCCAGTTGCTCCGTCTATAGCTATGAGGCCGTCGCGCGCTATGGGGTCTGGCGCGGCCTGGGGCTGGCGCTGCGGCGCCTGACCCGCTGCCACCCCTTCCACCCCGGCGGGCTCGATCCGGTGCCCTAGGGACACACACTAAACAGGAGTCTTTATGGTACTGCCAAATATTCTTGGTCCGATCGCCGATCCGCTGAAACACTTGTTGATGCTGCTCACGGGCGGGCTGCACAGCTATGGGCTGGCTATCATTCTGTTCACGATCCTCGTGCGCGCCGCCCTGACGCCGCTCTACCTCAAGCAGATGCACTCGGCCAAGAAGATGTCGCTCATGGCGCCGCAGATCAAAGAGCTTCAGAAAAAGTATAAGAACGATCGCGAGGCGTTGACGAAGGCCCAGATGGCCCTCTACAAAGAGCAGGGCGCCAATCCGGCCGCGGGCTGTCTGCCGCTGCTCATTCAGATGCCGATCCTGTACGCGCTGTTCTCGGTCTTCACGAGCCTGAAGAGCTTGCCGAACAGTGGCGCGACCGCGATCTATCACCAGCACTTCCTCTGGTTCGTGCTCGATAAGCCCGATCACCTGTTCGGCGCGTTCGGCATCCTGCCGATCCTGGCGGGCGCGACACAGTGGGTGCAGCAGCGCATGATGATGCAGCCGACGAGCGACCCGCAGCAGCGCTCGACGCAGCAGATCATGCAGTTCATGCCGCTCATGATCGTGTTCTTCGCGCTCCAGTATCCCTCTGGCCTGGCGCTCTACTGGGTGACCTCGACGACCTACGCTATCGTGATGCAGTACTTCATCACCGGGTGGGGCCAGCTCTTTAAGTCGCCGTTCCGCCTTCCCGAGCCGGTCGCGACGCCCGCGCTCGCCGCCACGAGTCGACCGCGACGCCAGGCTCCGGCCGCGGTCCTGGTCCCCAAGAACGGCAAAAACGGCAAGACTAGCGTGAGCGAGACGGTGGCGAGCGACGCCGACGACATCGGCGTCGCGGCCAACGATGTCGGCGACGCTGGCGACACGGCGGCTGTCTTCGCTCCGGGGAGCGGCGCGCGGGTGGGTAAGATGCAGCGTGTCGCCCTGCGGGCGGCCGAGACGGGGCGCCCAGCGCAAACCCGGACCAAGGGCGGCGTCGGCGCGTCGGCGTCTGGGAATGGGAAGGCGCGCCCGCGTCCCTCGCGCCCCCGACAGACATAGGCACGTAGGCGCTACAATACAACGAGCATATTGCCCTTTATGGCCCTGGGTCGCCGCGCGGCCCAGGGCTCGTTCCACCCCTTGAAGGAGCGGAGAGGTACATATAGATGGATGAGCGCCACCGCCAGAGCATGACGGTCAGTGCCAAGACGGTCGACGAGGCTATCGACGAGGCCGCGCGCGAGTTGGGCGTGCCGCGCGAGAATCTCGACATCACGGTGATTACCGAGGGGAGCAAGGGCTTCCTGGGGATGCGCGCCGAGAACGCGCGCATCCTGGCCATGGTTGTGGGCGGGGCCCCCGCGCCGCCCGCGGCGCCCGGCGTCGAGTCCGTGGCCGTCGCCGACCCCACGCCTATCCCGGCGGCGACGGGGACCGAACCGGCCCCCTACGGCGAGGATCCGGGCGCCCCTGGACCGATGCTCGACGATCCCCTCGTAGAGGGCCTCGACCAGAACTATGAGGACAAAGGTGAAGGCGAGGTCTCTGACGCGGCGGGAGGACGCTCCCACGAGCGTCAGGACACGGCACGGGCGGCCCAGGAGATCCTCGAGCGGTTGCTGGGGTATATGGAGATGCCCGCGCGCGTGTCGGTGCGCGACGCTTCCGACCCCATCGTGCTCGACGTCGAGACCGACGACGGCGGCCTCCTCATCGGGCGGCGCGGCGAGACCCTGAGCGCCCTGCAGTACCTCGTCAA
>JAABUZ0100007701.1_pt1 | contig 12891 bp, 15 predicted proteins | sample 5562091 | NCBI WGS metagenome assembly JAABUZ01 (sample SAMN12813069, study PRJNA571459) | rock metagenome | isolation source: Antarctica rocks | place: Antarctica: Victoria Land, Linnaeus Terrace sud | collected 2015-12-21 | reverse complement strand
AGGAAGCTAGCATACTCGGCCGCGCTTGTCGCGGGCCCAAAGGCGCGTATGGCGCTGCCGACGTTGAGCGCTACATAGCCTGTCTTTGATACTTGCGCGATCCAGTACGCGTCGTAACCTGGAAAGCTGACTAGAGTTTGCATCAAGCCGTATGCGGCCGCGATCACGCTCGAGATGACGAAACAGGTGAGGATAGTTTTCATGGCCGCATCCGTCAGGTACAGACGACCGATGAAGTACCAGCACAGGGGCACGAGATAGAACAACGCGCCGGCCACACCCACGGCCAGTCCACCTTGGAGAGGGTTGAATATCTGTGCCGCGAGGATGAACATGAGTATGAGGAGCAGCCGGGAGGTGAGGCTTTGGCGCAACATGGCACGGAATCGCTCGCGGTGCGTAATGACTATGACCAACAGCATGAGCGCCGAGTAGAGTGGGATCACTAGGAGGAGAGCATCAAAGCTCGTCGGCGACTGTTGGTAGAGGATACGCCGAAACACGCCTAAGAAGGGTATTGTCGCGCTAACCAGCGCCAAGCCCAAGGTCGGCCGCAGCAATGTAGCGCCGAGATAAAGCAAGAGCATGAGGATAGACACTACCAATTGTAGATTACCGGCCTGGGGCGTGCTGAGCACATAGCCAAACCCGCACAAGACAGTGACGGCAATACTCACGGGAACGATGGCTTCATGTCTCATCAAGCTGCCCTCTCTATGCTTGCTTCCAAAACTTTGCGTGCGATAACTGGCCACGCCATCTCTCGTTGGTACGTTTCCAGAGCACTGCCAGCGAGCCGGTCACGGAGTCGGGTATCGCCGATCAACCTCCGCACCGTTTCGCACAAGTGAGCGGCGCTGCTACGTGGGATCAACAAGCAGTTGTCTCCGTCGCGGAATACAGTGTGGTCAGTGTTAGGGCCATCGGTGGCGACAATGCATAGCCCATGTGCAAACGCCGCAGCGAGCGAGGTACGGCGACCGGAGGCTCCATCGGGAAACAATCCGATAAAGATGTCAAGATGACTCAGCGTGACAGAGAGATCGTCTGCCGACAGGTAGCCAGATGCGACGATACCCCGTCGATCGTCACCTATCCGAGAACATTGTTCCGGTCGTCCCGAGGCGCCGCCTCCGATAAGTAAGAGTTGGAAAGACAGTCCAGACTGAGTGAGGTGATGACATAACTCGTGTAAGAGGGCTACGTTTTGACGCGTCAGGCTTGTCGCGAAGGTTCCGATGCGCACGATAGCACTTCTCTCTTTTCTTGATCGCGCTTGGTAACCCCCGATGTTCGATCCAACAAGCACCGTTGCATACGAAATACTGTTGACAGAGCGTGGTAGACAGAGTCGAGCGAACCTCTGCAGAAACAATCGCCGTGGCTGCGTCGTCGCGATCACCACATCACACGCCACCAAGCTCATCCATAGAGCAACTCGCTGGAACAGCGCCCACGCCCAACTGCGGGGATCACGGTTGGGTGTGTAGCAAATCTCGTGAAATACAATTCCTACCCGACATCGCGTCGTCACTTTCAGAACAATTGGCAATAGGGACAGCAACGAGGGCAGTCCTTTCCAGCCATAGAGAAAGGGGTTGTATTGCCACAGAATTATGCAGCTATCCGCACTTGTATCTCTAAGGACCCGTACAAGGCTACATAGCTTAACGATGTTATGGCGCGACTGAGCAAACGATCTAAAAGGTACCGACATTGTCTCACTCGCTAATGATTGTAGACTCCACACCTCTACATCTTGACCGAGATCCTGGAGACTTGCCGCCAGGTGGCAGGTATACGCGCCGATATTGTCTTTAGCCGGCGGCACTCTGTCTGTGATAAGAATGAATTTCGTGCGGTTCATGGCAGGACCATCCCAGGTTGTCATTTGGAGGCTTAAACTGTCAAGCTTGATCGAGCGTCGCGTGAACCATGTCTAATGAAACAAGCGTCTGTAGTTCAGTTCATAGAGTTGTGGTCCCCACCTCTGCCGGATGGGACGCGCGGGATTGCCGGCCACAATCCACCCTGCCGCCACATCCTTAGTAGCCGTTAAAGATTAACTTCCCGTTTTGGCCGCCGCGTTCAAGCGTCTGAGGCGGCATTGCGGCGGGAAGTTATTTCTTAACGAGTCCTTAGTAACCACAGCCCCGGCTCCTACCACTGCCCCACGACCAATTCGCACTCCTGGCAAGATCGTCGCGCGCGTCGCGACCCACACGTAATCCTCGATCACAACTGGCTTCGTGAGCACAGCAAAGTTCAGCCCATCGTCGGGATCATGCCCCGCCGTGAGCACCATCACTTCCGGTGCGAGATTGACGTTGTTGCCGATAGTTATGTGGCCGCGTCCATCTAGAACACAGTCGCGGTCAATCACCGTATGCGACCCAATACTGACTTGTCCACGCGTATAGAGTCGAAGCCCCATGTGGATCGAGCTACCGCTTTCCATGTGTACGTTCATTAATTTTGCTAGGAACAGGCGGCGTGCTGCATGGCTCGGGATGCGCGTGACCAACGAGTTACATATGTAAAGCAATAGATTGGAACGAAACTCCCGTACTTGGCGCCGCAAGCTAGTTCGGCGCGTCTTTCCGCTTCGTGTGATAGGCGCTGTTACCATACTGACTCCCATTGTGATGTTCGTATCCCCCACGCTATCTTGCCGCTCTCATAGCAGCGGCAAAAGTTCGCGGTAGGCGCCGACCGCACCACACCATAACTGCCTTGGACAGCCAAGGTGGGCTAGCTATCCATGCCGTCAAGAGGTAGGTGAGTGATACCGCCGCTGTCGTGAAGATTGCCTGCATAGCTAGGGGGGCTGGTACTTGCCCGGCGGCCTTTCCGACCAGTATGCTCACCGTTACCGGGATAATAATCCAAGCTAGTGGTGCCAGGACGCGGCGCAACGTCCCTGGGCCAAGAGCACGGAACAGGAGCGGGATAATCACGGCAAGGGAGGCGACATAGGAGAACGCTACGCCAATATATCCAATGCGTAGTACAAGGAGGGTACCGAAAACGACATGTACAAAGGTGCGCACCATGATGGCGCGCGTCGCTTGGTCTACGAGCCCCAAGCTATTGAGACTAGTCCTCGTCACCCACACCACCACATCCAGACACAGAGCTACCGCAAACACGTCCAATAGTGGAACGGCAACTGTCCACTTGTTCGAGTAAATCCACGCCACGAGCGCTGGTCCGGATACGAATAAAACCGCGAGCCATAGGCCAGCAGGTAGAAGCAGGCAAGTGAGATAGCGCGTTAGAGCGCGCTCTACGTCCTGACGATTATGTTGGATGCGGGAGAAGTGGGAGAAGGCAACGCGCATTGCATTGTCTACCAATACAAGAGGCTTTTGTCCATTACTAGACGCCCACGTCAGGTAGCCTACGGCCTGCGGACCAATGCGTGACGCGACCAGAACCGGTGAGATCCAGTCGGCAGCGTGCAGGACGATCTGTTGCACCTGGAATGGTACACCGTAGCGTAACGTTGATTTTGCTATTGTTGTGTCGAAACACAACCGAATGCGCCATGGCGCGGCTAGGTAAACTAGGATTGTTCCTATGAGACCACGCGCCAATACGGCCCAGATAAGGCTCCAGATGCCATATCCTAGCAGGACTAGCACAACCGCGAGACCTTGATAACTTACCGACTCTACCACCTCAATCCAGGCGAGTCTCTTGTACTGCAAGCGGCGCTCTAGCTGCAACGCGCTCATAGAGCGCCACGAGGTGAGATACAGACTAAACGCTAGAGCGCGTACTAGCCAAACCATTCCATGGGGCGCCTTGGGGTAGAGCATGGACAGCCAGGGGGCGCCAAGGAAGAGCGCGAGCACGATGATGGTGGTCAAGATTTGCTGTATCGTAAATCCCACTTGCAGATCGCGTTCGGTCAGTTCCTCACGTCGCTGGATGAACGAGGGCGCCAGGCCAAAATCACCGACTAACGCGAGGATACCGACCCAAAAGGATACGATGGCGAAGAGGCCGAACTGGGCGGCCCCTAATACGCGCGCGAGGATGACACCACCGCCGAACGTGAAGATCTGCAAGAAGACCTGCCGGACCATCAGCGCCTTGATGCCGCTTTTGGCTTGCGCGTGAATGTCGTCCATAAAGGTCTGACCGTCCCCCACTTCTGCCGTCAGGATTGTGACTACGTCCGTTAAACGCCTAGCAGCCGGTTACGCGCTACGACTGTACGGCCTGGATACGTAGTACTTCCTGCTCAAAGATAGGCGCCAGTCGGGCTGGGTCCTATAGTACTTTCAGGTCATGGCTGGTTGGTACAGGAGGATGGCAGCGCCTAGAATTTGACGCTGGCGCTCGTCCATCGTTCCCTATCCGTCGCGACTCACGGCGGCGGTGTCGCGCTGTACGTGGCGCTCGACGCTAATAGGGATAGGAGATACAGGCGCATACGCCGGAGGATCGAGCGGCGCGAGCTACGACGAGGCATGCGGCCAGTCGCAGCCGTCCAGACCACGCATGGGGCTGCGCTACGTCGGATCGCTGAATAGAGGCAAAGCCGCCAGTCTCGTCCTGTGTGGATGACGCTGGGGTGCGCCTGATTCCTTCGCGTCTACTGGGAGCGCCGTTGCTTGCCGGGCAGCGCGGAAAGTGGCGCACACCCGTTACGCTGCCGCCCGTACAACGAGGCGCTTCACCGTGCGGCGCACGCTGTAGGCATGCAGGACAGCGCGTTCACGCTATCGTACTGTATCGTCGCCGGCGCCACGCCTGGGAGGCAAGATGACTTGTTCGCGGATCTGTAGCCCCAGGGCATCCGCCACGGCTTGCACGCGTCCCAGGCTCACGCCATCGTAGCGCGTCGCTTCGTAGCGCTGGACTTGTTGCTCCTTCAGCCCGAGCCGCGCTGCCAGGTTTTTCTGCGTCAGGCCCGCCGCGATACGGGCGCGTATGAGGGCCTCCGGCAAGTCAGCCAGAGAATCCAGTTCTAACACAGAGACCTGCCCCGCCCGCAACGTCTCATACTCCGCTAGTTGTTCGCGCAACTCTTGTACCTGGCTCTCGTACGCGTCTTTGTAGAGGCGCCGCATCTCGGGCTCCAGGTCCGCCCCTGTCTCCTCGACGTGGTCTACTCCATCAGCAAACTTCTCGGCCCACGCTCTCGTGATACGATATTGCCGCTCGTTTGTAATCATGGTCATCCTCCCAGATCGAGCGCGACGATACCTTTTGGCTCGCCGGTGCGTCCACTTTGAAAAAAGTCAAGGTACGTTCGACGCGTGTCGGCGAGCGCCTCGGCCGGAAAGAACTCGCCGCGAAACGTCGCCTTCTGTGCCGCGCATCGGTTCGCGAAGGTTCGCAGCGCAGGGTCGAGCAACGCCACTCGCACCCCTGCCGACTCTCAGCACACGTCGAAGTCGCCCGGCGCCCTCTTCGCGGTGACGAAACTGCCGTTGATGTAGACGCGACGACACTCCGCCACGCGGAGGGCATCCAAGCCAGCCCTTAATCCCGCCAACAGGTCTAGCCGCTGTGTAGTATAGCCATAGCGTCCAACGAACTCCGCCCACACCCAGGGCAATCGCATTTAAATTATAGCATTATTATGGCTTTGGGAGGCCCGAACCAAGGAATTAGTGCGACAGCAATGCCTTTTGCACTGCGTTCATGTTACACGTAGAATTACGGTTGCGGGTTCGTATGGGCCAATTGCGAGATGTTCGGCCGGATGAGCCGCATCATTACTATTTAGTACGTAAAGTTGTGGCGCTAAAGCGAATTTAAATGCGATTGCCCTACGCCCACACCGCGTCATGGATGCCGGGCGGCAGGAGTCCGGTCGTCTCATCAAATGCTGGAATCACAACACAATTCTATCGTTGCGTTGGCTGGTTGTCAAAAGATCTCCCTCGCGCCGCCCACGCCACAAGCTCCACATCCAGCGCGCCGGCCAGCGTGCCATTGCCCCCGCGCGTCGCGCTGGTTATAGATGTGCAGCCCTGCCTCCTGGGTCAACGCGCCCCTCGCTATTGTGATGGTGGACGCCATGGGCCTGCGCTCCTGGATTAGGCCACGGCGGCGGTCAGGACGGCGGCGGGGGCGCGCCGTGGCTGCCTGCGACGACAGTGTGCGCGCCGCGCGGCTCGAGCGTGAAGTCCATGCGGCGCAGGCCGAGGGGGGGAGCGCCGCGTCGACGCGCGCGTGCGCGTCCGGCGGCGCGAGCAGCAACATGAACCCGCCGCCGCCCGTACCGGTGATTTTGCCGCCCCACGCGCCGGCCCCGCGCGCGGCGCTATAGGCCGCGTCGATACTGCCGGTACTGATGCCGCTGCTGACAGTGGCCTGGAGTGACTTCAGTCGCCGTGGTTTGCCATGCGACTTTAGTCGCAGGCTGCATGTCACCAAAATCAGTCACACCCAGAGCAGCCGGCGCTCCCAGTAGGGCTGGAGCTAGCCGGGCGCCCATGCCCCTGGTCGCGAGCGCGCGGTGGCGCCCGATGAAGCGCGCGGCGTCGGCCAGGTCGCGCGCCAGGTGGTAGCCGCTGTAGCGGCGCGCCTCGGGCAGCGCCAACTGCGTCCGCCCGCGGCCCGTTTGCACGGCGATGGTGACGCAGCCCGCGGCCTGCCCGGCGGCGATGTCGCTCAGGGCGTCGCCGACGTAGTAGCTGCGCGCCAGGCCGAGGCCGCGTTCCCACGCCGCCCGCAAGAAGAGACCTGGCCGCGGCTTGCGGCAGAGGCAGCGCTCCTCGGGACGATGGGGGCAGGCGTAGACGTGTGTGATGCGGCCGCCGTGCCGCGCAGCCAGGGCGCCCATGCGCGCGTGGAGCTCGTCGAGCGCCGCGGGCGTCAGCGCGCCGCGCCCCACGACGGCCTGGTTGGTCACGACGAAGATGGGCAGGCCCAGGCGCGACAGGCGGCGCAGCGCGTCGAGCGAGCCGGGTATGGGCGCGAAGTCGTCCCAGCGTAGGACGTGGTCGACGCGGTTCTCATTGATGACGCCGTCGCGGTCGAGGAAAATGGCGGGTTGCATCGCTAGGCGGCCATCTCCACGCGCCGGGTCAGGGCGGCGCGTACGGCCGTGGTGATGGTGTGGTTAACCACGAGGTGGACATCTTCGATGATCTCCATGCACGCGCTGTCCACGATCAGCACGAGGGCGACGCTCCCGGCCAGCCGCCCTCCGGCGAAGCCGGTGACGCCGATGGCGCGCGCGCCGGCGGCCGTCGCCGTGGCGACGCCAGCGAGAACGTTGGGCGAGTTACCGCTGCCGCTGATGGCGATGGCGAGGTCGTGCGGTCCGATAGGGGCCTGCGCGAGTTGTTCGGAGAAGATGGCCTCATAGCCAATGTCGTTGGCGAGGGCCGTGAGCAGCGGTGTGTTGTCGGTCAGCGACTGGATGCGCAGGCGGGGCAGCCCGTCGACCGCCGTGTTCTTGGCGAGGTCGCAGGCCATGTGCGATGCCGTCGCCGCGCTGCCGCCGTTGCCGAAGACGTAGACGGCCCCGCCGCGATCGTAGGTGTCCAGGATGTCCTGCGTGATTCGTTGGACGGTGTCGAGCGGCAACCGGTCGAGCGCGCGCCGCAGCGCGACGTGGTAGGCGCGGATCTCTTCGCGAAGGGCACTACTGGGCATCACGATGTCTCCTTTGTCTATTGTTTATACGGGCGAGCCAGGGCCCATAGTCGTGGGCGGTCCCCGCACGGCGTATCGCGGTCGTAGGCTACGCGGCCCAAGGTACGGCGCCCAATAGCCCATTCAGGCTATATCGTAGAGGACCAATCTCTACCTAGACTGCAGGGCGATGGGCGCGGCGCCTGTCCGCACGATGCTGGGATTCTGGAATTGGGGGAACGGTCGCTACACTGCCGGCGTAGGAGCAAGCGCCACCTTTTCGTGCAGCGCGACGTATCCGCCGGAAGCGCCAGTGTCCGGCAAACGCGACACAGTGGCGCGCACCCATGGAGGGGCGGACGCCACGCGGCACGAACGGGCGCCTAAAGGGCCGGATAAGTAAACGGTTAGACAGCTAGGAGATGGGGAAGGGTATGGAGTTCTTTCGCTACGTGAACGTGCTCAGGAAACACCTGAGGTGGATTGTTTTGCTGACCGTGATCGGCGGAGGGGCGGCCTGCGGCTTCAGCCTGCGCCAGCACAAGGTCTATAAGGCGACGGCCACGCTGCTGGTCAATGTGGCGTCGCCAACCTCGCTCATCCCGTACCTGGCGACCTCGTTGAGCAACAACAACGGGACACCGCCGCTGGAGCAACTGGCCAACACCTACTCTGTCTTCTTGCAGTCGCGCTCTTTCGACGGTCAAATCGTTAAGGAGCTAGGGCTGAAGACGACGCCGGATGAGTTCGCCAAGCATGTGTCGAGCGCGCTCGTCCCCGACACCAACTATTTCACCCTCAGTGTGACCTGGGGCGACCCGCGGCAGGCGGCGGCCATCGCCAATAGCATCGCGCGGACCTTCGTGCAGGAGAACGCGACCGCGCAGACGGCGACGGAGGGGAACGACGCGGCCACGCAGATTAACCAATCGCTCGCCTACTTCCGTCACAAGATCCAGACGCTGCAGCGCAGCTACGACCGGCTGACATCCAACACACGCGCCAGCCAGGCGCAAGTCGACGCCGTCGCGAACGACCTCAATACGGCGCAGGATACCTACTACCGCCTGCTCGGCACGGCGGGGACGAACGCGTCCGGGGCGGCCACGAACGCGGCGACCTTGAGCGATCCGGCGACCGCGCCGACGATCCCCATCTCGCCGAAAGTCACGCTAAACACCGTCGCGGGCATCGTCGCCGGGTTGATCCTGGGCCTGCTGCTGGCCTTCGTGCTGGACTACCTGGATTATTCGCTGCGCACGCCCGAGGATATGGAGGCGCTGGTCGGGCAGACGCCGCTGGGCATCGTGGCCACATTCGGTCCCGCGCAGGGCGTGCGCCGGGGGTTGCCCTTCAGTCGGAAAGGCGGCCACACGGCGACGACTAAGAAGACGGGGCCGGCGCGGGCGGGGAACGGCGCGAGCAATGGCAATGGGCACGGCACGGCGACACACCCCTTCGACCCGGCGCTGGCCACGCTCAGTGTGGTGAACCCGAAGCTGATTACCATCGCGCAACCGCGCGCGTCGGTCAGCGAGGCGTTCCGCACGCTGCGCACAAGCCTGGAGTTCAGCAGCCTGGATAAGCCGCTCAAGAGTCTGGTCATCACAAGCTCATTGCCGTCGGAGGGCAAGAGCACGGTGTCGGCCAACTTGGCCGTCGCCATCGCGCAGACCGGCAAACGCGTTATCCTGGTCGACGCCGACCTGCGCCGGCCCACCGTCCACAAACTCTTCGACGTGAAGCCGGCGACGGGCCTGACCACGATCCTGCTCAATCGTGAGAACCGCGAGCGCGCGATCGCCGACGCGCTGCAGTCCACGATGGTCCCGACGCTGCAGGTCATCGCGAGCGGGCCACAGCCGCCCAACCCGGCGGAGTTACTCTCTTCGGAGAGCATGATCGCGCTGGTGCGTGACCTGGAGGGCAAGGCCGATCTGGTGATCTTCGATACGCCGCCGATGGGTCCGCTCACCGACGCGGTAGTGCTCTCGACGCGCGTCAGCGGCACGCTCTTGGTCGCGCGGGCTGGCTCGACGCGCCGTACGGTCATCAGCAACAGCGTGGCGATGCTGCAAAAAGTGGGCGGCAATGTGGTTGGCACGGTCCTCAATATGGTCGACCTCAAAGGGATCAGCAACTATTCCTACTATTCGTACTACAGCAACGGCTACTACGGGCGTGAGGAGGCGGTGGCCGGCACGGCCGCCGGCGCCAAAAACTGAGGCGTCCCCCTTCCCATCCCCTTTGTAAGCATGCTCGCCTCCTCCGTTCATGCGGCGGCAGGCTGCGCGGCCCCGCGACGGGCGGCGCCTTGCCGCAGGAGCAGGTTGTGTCGCGCGCCTATCGTGGGTCGACGATCCTGGGGATCGCGTGGCTCCTGGCGCACAACGTCCTCAAGATCATCACGTTTCATCTGGTGTCCATCGGGTGGCCGCTCGCGTTCGCCTGGGCCATCTCCTACGCGATCGCGCGGCGTGGCGAGCGCCTATGGGCCGCGGTCGCCGCGGCGCTCGGGATCGCCGCGTGCTACTGGGTGGCGGTCGTCCATGTGGGCGTCGAGATCCCGCGGGACATGCTCTTGTGGACGACGGCGCCGCTCACCGTTCAGACCACGCTGCGCGTGGCGTACGCGGCGCTGGCCTGCCTGGGTATCGCCATCGGCCTCGCCAACGTCTGGGCGGCGGCAGCGGTCCTACGCCGCGCGACGACACTCCCTACCGGATGGATCGCCCTCGCGACGGGCGGGGCGCTCCTTATCGTGGGCGCGGCGTCCAGCGCGCTCGACCCGAGCGTCATCCCCCATCGGGCGCCGGAAGTCGTCGCGTTCGCCATCGTTCCACCGCTCGTCATGATACTGGCGTCTCGCCGCCCGTCATGATGCTGGCGTCTCGCCGCATGGGCACGGCGTCGACGGCCTGGCGTCATAGCGGCAGGGATGCGCGCCACTTTGCCGCCCTCCTCTCCTCGCCCCCTCTGCGGGAGCCTGGGGGAGGCGCTACCATGTGCTGCTCCCCGTGCCCCGGAGCGCCGATCCGTTCATCGCCATCCGGCGCCGCATCGTCGGGGATGACGGGGTGTATCTCACGATTTCTTGCACGACGCGTCCCCCCGTCACTACCACCCGCGGCACGACCCCGACCCCGACGACCCGTCTGTGACTTGAAGCTAGAGATTGGACTGTTTTGCAATTAGGGACGCGGAAATATTTATGCATCCCAGGCGGGGACGTAGGGGATGTCAACGAACCATTTATCCAGGTGGGGTAACCGCGCAAGCTGCGCTTCCACGGCGGCCATGGCACCCTTGGCAAGTTTGACGCCGGTGGCGTACGTGGTGGTCACCAGCTCGACGACGGGATGGGCACCCTTCCACGTCATAGAGGTGGTGACGCCGCACACTGCGTCCAGCGAGTCGAGGAGTGCGCCGTTCCAATGGTTCTCCAAGATGCCCCAGCAGCGTTCGACCGGGTTGTATTTGCTGTGGTAGGGTGGGTAGTAGGCCAGGCGCACGCTGACCCGCTGGCGCTGGACGAAGGCGACCAGGCGGCCCATGAACGGGGTGCGATGGCTGTGGTTCTCGGGGCCGTTGTCCAGGTTGAGTCCCAGCGTGGCAACGTGGGTGAAGCGGTCCCGCGCCGTTTCCCACCACCGCTCCAGGCAATCGACGAGGCAGTCGCTGGTTACCTTGGAGGTGACGTGGTAGATGACCAACTCGTCGGTCTGGGGCAGGAAAAGGCCCACCGGCGTCACCGTCGCCTCCGGCCGAAAGTCGTGGTCTGCCGCCGTGACGGCCACACGCCCTTGCCGCCACGGGCGAAGGGGCCGATCTTAACCGTCGCTTTGGCATCCATCGACACCCGCAGCACGTCCGGCGCCGCATCGGCCTCCGCGTTCACCCGCGTCACCTGGTCGAAGATGGCATCGGTCTCAGGGACTTTTTTTTCTACGACGGCAAACTCTTGAGGAGGAGGTCTTCGAGGGCGGTGAGATAGGCGGCGGGATCGCGCTGGAAGCGGCGTTGGGCACGATGGATGGTGTGGCGATACTGCACCGACTGGCGGACCTCTTCCCAGGCGTGGAGATCGTAGGGGCGGAGATCGGCCGCGCTGAACGGGTGGAGTTGAGTGGCGACGGCCGCGACCACACGCACCTGTGCTGGCTACATGTCGCATCCGTACAAAGATAACTATATTTTTATGATGCGGATGCGACATGTAGCCAGTACAGGGACGAGGGGGAGACGCTAGGCGCTAACGGTATTGCCTACAAGTTAAGGTTCTGAGCCACATGTCAAGTACCCGCATTTCCGCCGCTCGGGGTGGCAAAGGGAGCGTAGCAGCATATACGCCGTACTTCCACGAGCCTTTTGCTCCCACACACGGCTGTCGCTACGCCATGCGTCTCATGCGTTTGTGCAACATGGCAGCTATCAGGTTGGCTTAAAAGCTGCAAAAATGGCCTTGACAACGGCTTAAAATCCTTAACTTGTAGAAAAAGCGCTAACGGCACGGGGCCAGTGTGAGGAGTGGCGATGCCCGCGGCGGAGGGGCCGGGGCCGAGGAGCGGGGAAGGGTGCCGGCCCTGATTAATCGGCTGCGGCCGGCACCCTTAGAGAGCTTGGGGAGCCTGCTGCAGCGACTGGGGGAGGCGAACCACTACCGGGAGCGGGGGTGGCTGGAGGACCTGCTGGGGCGGCACCCGGCGCGGCCGGAGGTGCTGCGCCGGGCGCGGGATTTCCAGACTTTGGGGGAGTTGACGGGGCTAGACCAGGAGGAGCTGATTGGGCTGACGCTGCATCGGTTCGCGCCGTGGTATGGGGGGGCGCAACTCACCTGGAATCCTACACCCCCGGCCGGCGCTGCCGGCGGTGGTACCGATCCCCTTCTGGCCGGACATCGGGGCGCAGGGGAACACGCGGGCGGCGGCGGCGGTGTGTCCAGGGTGCTGGAGGGAGCAACAAGTGATCTTGCTGCCGTGGTGGTTGCACCACCTGACCGCATGCCCGCGGCACTTGGTGCTGCTGCACGGGCGGTGTCCGGGGTGTGCGGCGCCGCTACGGCTCGACGTGGGGCGGCCAGCCTGCGGGCGCTGTGGCCAGGTGATCGCGGCCGTCTCGACACGCTCGATCTCAGAAGACGCGGACAGCGCGGAATTGACGACGCTCCTCTGGTGCGCGACGGGATGTACGGACGGTCTCTACCCACCGGCGGGGCTGAGGCTGGCGCCGGACCACCCGGTACGCCGACTCGGCACGCCGGCCCTGCTCCGGGGACTATGGGCCTGTGCC
>JAABUZ0100007700.1_pt1 | contig 12893 bp, 11 predicted proteins | sample 5562091 | NCBI WGS metagenome assembly JAABUZ01 (sample SAMN12813069, study PRJNA571459) | rock metagenome | isolation source: Antarctica rocks | place: Antarctica: Victoria Land, Linnaeus Terrace sud | collected 2015-12-21 | reverse complement strand
CCGATCATGCGGACCGCCCAGCTTCCCGACCTACCGATCCCCTGGTGGGGAGACCGGCCCCTACGCTTCCAGTTCGCCTGAACACCCAAACAGGTGCCGATTCGCTGTTTGGGAATCCGAGTTAGTGGCCGGATGCGCGCAGACGCTCGGCTCGCGGGCCGGGTTGGCGCCCATGTCCTCGTTGTAGGAGCGCCAGGTGAAGCCGGCGCCGCTGAGCTGGGAGGCGATCGTCGGCACCGCGTTCGGATAGACGCAGCCCGTCCCCTGGGCCTGGCCGCCGGCCCCGAGCGTCCCGGGCAGCAGGTCGGTGAAGTTCTGGCAGTCGGCCTGGGTCTGGGCATTGGGGGCCTGGCCGCTGATCATCGCGATGTAGTTGTCGTTGGAGTTGTGGCCGATCCCGTAGTAGTTGGGGACGTAGGCGCCCTGCGCGCGTAGGGTGGTGGCCAGATAGGGAGCGGGCGAGCCCGGGGCGAAGGTTGTGCTGGCGGACTCGTTCTCGAGCACGATGATGAACACGTGGCGGATCGAGGAACCGGCCGCGGAGGCAGTGGCCGGGGCGAGTACCCCGAGCGCGGCGACCAGGGCTACGAGCAGCGCGAGCCGGCGATTCATAGCGCGACCCCCGGACCGCAGGCGGCCACGCCGTGCCGGCGCTCGGCCGATAGGGTGCGGGTGCGCCGTGCCACCAGCCGCCGGGCACGAGTGCGGGCGCCGTGGCCGTGAGCGCGGCGCAGCGAGCGGCGCGCACGCGACAGGGCGCGGGAGGCGGCGTCATAGCGCTGCCCGGCGGCGGTGCACGGCGCCGACACGCTCACCGAACCGGACTCGTCATTGGCGTACACGCGGCCCACGTTTGAGTCCTCCAGGTACGCGCACACGGTCTGCACACCATAGGTATCCGGTCGTCCCGAGCTGGTCAGCGTCCCCTGATAGGCCCGGCCGGTGGCCGGCTGCGGCGTCAACGCCCGGTCCATCAGGGTGACGCCGGACGTGTGCTGGAAGTCTCCGCCGCACTCGGGGGCGAGCTTGATCTGCATCCGCATCGGACCCGAGCCGGTGTCGAGCACGCCTGGATCGGCGTGGATGGTGACCGTGACCGGCAGCGCGGCGCGCAGGCGGGCGACCGGAGTGACTCGCAGGGACAACGTGACCGGGGTGAAGCTGTCGGCCCCAGCGGTGGCGGCAGTGACGGCGAGCAGGGAGACGATCGCCAGCGACGCCGCAGCGATTCTGCGCCTCAAGGGCGCAACCCTAGCGAGGAGGGATGGCGGAACATCGTCGCCGGGGTCGCCGGTTTGTAGTCAAAGCCGAGACGCTCGAGGTAGCCGCTGGTGACCAGCGCCTGCAGGTCGTGGGGCTTGGCGCGCTGCGGCGCCGGAGCTGCCAGGTACCCGTGCCGCGCGTGGCCGTGCCGCGCGTGCTGGCCGGCGATCGGGAGCTTGGGCAGGCCGGGCAGCGGCGTCCCGGGCAGCGGCGTGCCGAGCACCGGGGCCGGCACCGGGGCGCCGCAGGCCGAGGCGATCACCGTCTGCGGGGACGGCAGTGGCGGCGGGGTGGTGTTGGGATGCGCGAAGTCAAACGCCGCGGCGATGTTGTTGGCGTACAGGTCGCGCGGCGTCAGCGGAGGCAGCCCGTAGCGGTAGCGGATCATCTTCAGGATCGATTCAAAGCCGTAGATCGAGTGGTCGACGTGACCCCGCCGCGCGTAGGGCGAGACCGTGACCGCGGGGATCCGGAATCCCATCTGGCCGAAGTCCTTGCTGAGGTCCCGGCTGGTGCGCAGGTCGGGCACCCGCGGCGGGACGACGTGATCAAAGAAACCGCCCCACTCGTCGTAGATGATGAACAGCGCGCCGCGCGCAAACTGCGGGGACTCGATGAAGGCGTGGACGACGTCGGCGACGAAGGCCTGACCGACGCGCACGTCCCCGTGGGGATGCTCATCACCCGAGGTGCCCTGGTCCTCGCCGTTGAACGCCGGGTCCACGAACGACAGGGCGGGCAGCGTTCCCGCCGCTGCCTGCTCGTAGAAGCTCTGGATCTGGCTGGAACGCGACAGGCCGGCGCTCCCCCACAGGGCCGAGACCGGGATGTCGGTGTAGTAGTAGTGATTGCTGACCCCGGCCTTGCTCAGCGCGGCGAAGATCGTCGAGTCCGGGAAGCCGTCGCCCGAGGGCGTCGAGTTGTCGGTCCTGCCGTAGGACTGGGCGGCGTGCATGTACTCGCGGTTGGGATAGGTCGAGGACAGCAGCGAGCAGAAGAAGCGATCGAAGGCCGTGTACGCCTGCGCGACGTGAGGAGTGAAGGGCAGGTCATCGCCGGTGTAGTAGCCGATCGAGAACACGTCGCTGGCCGCCTTGAGGAACCCGTCCATCTTGCCGCCGTCAAGCTCGGTGCGCCCGCCCTCCCATGAATGGTCGGGGTCCAGGAACGCGCAGCCCTGGAAGTCGGTGGTGAGGCGATGGGTGGCGTGAGCCTGCCCCTGCTTGTCGGTGAACTGCAGACCGGCCTGGCGGCCGTCGGCGCCCGGCAGCCAGCCGAGGTAGTGATCGAAGGAGCGGTTCTCCATCATCAGCACCACGAAGGTGTCGATCGGCAGGTTGCGCGGCGAGGGCAGCGCGACCTCCCGCTGGCGCCGGGCCGCTTGCGCGACGAGCGTGTCGGGATCGAGCACGAGGCCCATCGAGGCCGTCAGCCCCGCCGTCACCGCGGTGCGCTTGAGGAAGTCCCGGCGGGTATGGAAGGCTTCGGGAGCCTCGGTGACGAGGCGCTCGGCCTCGAGCGGATCGCGGAGATCGCTCATCGGACTCCGATCATAGGCTCACGGGCGCCCGCGTTGCGAACCTCATGTGAACGGGCGCAGAACGAAGGGGCGGCTAACCTCGCCTGGGCTCATGGCCCAGCGCTCGGACATCCGCAACCTCGCGATCATCGCCCACGTCGACCACGGCAAGACTACGCTCGTCGACGCGCTCCTGTGGCAGTCGGGCGCGTTTCGCGCCAACCAGGACGTCAACGAGCGGGTGCTCGACTCGATGGACCTCGAGCGCGAGAAGGGCATCACGATCCTGGCCAAGAACACCGCGGTGCGCTACGGCGAGATCAAGCTGAACATCATCGACACCCCGGGGCACGCCGACTTCGGTGGTGAGGTGGAGCGCGGCCTGACCATGGTCGACGGAGTGCTGCTGCTCGTCGACGCCAGCGAGGGGCCGCTCCCGCAGACGCGCTTCGTGCTGCGCAAGGCGCTCGAGCTGCGGCTGCCGGTGATCCTGGTCATCAACAAGATCGACCGGCCCGACGCGCGGGTCAATCAGGTCATCGACGAGGTCTACGAGCTGTTCATCGACCTTGACGCCGACGAGGCCCAGATCGAGTTCCCGATCGTCTACACCAACGCCAAGGCGGGGCAGGCTTCGCTGGAGGCCGACACCCCGGGCACGGACCTCAAGCCGCTGCTCGACCTGCTCGTGCAGCACGTGCCCGCGCCCGAGTACGAGCCCGATCATCCTCTGCAGGCCCACGTCACCAACCTCGATGCCTCCCCCTACGTCGGCCGGATCGCGATCTGCCGGGTCCGCAACGGCACGATCCGCCGGGGCGACACCGTCGCCTGGTGCCGCACCGACGGCACCACCGAGAAGGTCCGGATCTCCGAGCTGTACGTGACCGAGGCGCTGGACCGCGTCGACGCGGCCGAGGCGAGCGCCGGGGAGATCATCTCCGTGGCCGGGATCGCCGGCATCACGATCGGTGACACGCTGGCCGACGCCGCCGACCCCCGTCCGTTGCCGATCATCACCGTCGATGAGCCGTCGCTGTCGGTGACGATCGGGATCAACAGCTCGCCGCTGGCCGGCCAGGACGGTCAGTACCTGACCGCCTCCCAGGTCAAGGACCGCCTGGCGCGCGAGCTGGTCGGCAACGTGTCGCTGCGGATCACCGAGACCGAGCGCCCCGACGTGTGGGAGGTGCAGGGCCGGGGTGAGCTCGCACTGGCCATTCTCGTGGAGCTGATGCGCCGGGAGGGCTTCGAGCTGACGGTCGGCAAGCCGCAGGTCGTCACCCGCGAGATCGACGGCAAGCGCCACGAGCCCGTCGAGCGGATGAGCGTCGACGCCCCCGAGGAGTACATCGGGGTGATCACCCAGCTGCTCGCCCTGCGCAAGGGACGGATGGAGCAGATGGTCAACCACGGCACCGGCTGGGTGCGGATGGAGTACCTGGTGCCCGCCCGCGGGCTGATCGGCTTCCGCACCGAGTTTCTCACCGAGACCCGCGGCACCGGCCTCGTGCACCACGTGTTCGACCGCTGGGAGCCCTGGCACGGCGAGCTGCGCACGCGCCCGACCGGCTCGCTGGTGGCCGATCGCCGGGGCAACGTCGCCGCCTTTGCGCTGTTCAGCCTGCAGGAGCGCGGGACGCTGTTCGTCGAGCCTGGCGACGAGGTCTATGAGGGTATGATCGTCGGCGAGAACGCCCGCGCCGAGGACCTCGACGTCAACGCCGTCAAGGAGAAGCACCTCACCAACATGCGCAAGTCGACCTCCGACGAGCTCGTCCGGCTGGTGCCCAAGCGTGAGATGTCACTTGACCAGGCGCTCGAGTTCCTGCGCGAGAACGAGTGCGTCGAGGTGACGCCGCACAACATCCGGCTGCGCAAGGTCAACCTCGATCAGACCTCCCGGGTCCGGGCCGCCCGGGCCGCCCGCGCCTGAGGGCCTAGGCGACTGCGGCGGGCGTCTCGGCGAGAATCGCCGTCAGTTCGCTCCAAACCTCGCGGGCCATGCCCATCCCGACATGGCTGGTCTGCACCTCGACCTGGACCGACGCCGGATCCAGGCACGCCTCCCAGCGGACGATCTCATCGCTGCGCGAGAAGAACGAGTAGAAGCCGACCTGGTCGGGGAACGGGGCGCTGACCGCCGCGCGGGTGCGCGCACAACAGTCGCCGCGCAGGCAGCTGAAGCCGAACATGCCTGGCACTCCGGCGGTCCCGAGCAGGCCGATCGTGACCAGCGAGGGCCAGACCCGCGGCTTGACGGCGAGCTGATCGCGCAGGGGGGAGCCAAGCGTGATCAGGGTCTCGATCAGATCGGGACGCAGGACGGCGAGCGCCCGGCCAATGCAGCCGCCGCGGCTCTGACCGATCAGCAGCGCGCGGCGCCCCGTTCGCTGCACGGCGGCCTCCAGGCGCTCCTCGAGCCGCTGCACGGTCGGCTCCATGCATCCGGTGTTCCGGGTGATGCCGCTGCGGGCCAGCGCGAAGCCCCCGCTGCGCAGCCACACCGCCATCCGCGTCAGGCTGCTGTCGCCGGCCAGGAAGCCCGGCACGAGCATCACCGCCTGCCCGTCGCCGGCCGGCGGGCCCGGCCAGCGCTGCGGATCACGCGTCGACATCCATTCAGTGAGGACCCGCGGACCGGGTGGGGCCAGCGGCAGGGTGAGTCGGGGCATTGTGTTCGCGTCCATGCAAGAACCTCCTATCGAAGCGCAAAGCCTACCGGTCGGTGCCGGCGATCTGAGCGAGGTGCCCTCCGGCGTGAGGCCCCCGGTAGGGCCGCGAGGGAACGGTGTCCCGAGCCATCACACCCTCGGCAGATCCCGGTAGCTGGCCAGGCGGATCCCCAGCGCCTCGATCTCCGACCGGACCGCCGGGTCGGTCAGCGTCTGCAGCTCGACTTCACGCTCGGTCAGGTACACGGACTTGAAGTCGTCGCTGACGTAACCGGGATGGCAGCCCAGCTCGGTCCAACCTTCACTGACCTCGTTTCGCAGGATCCAGATCAGAAACTCGGAGCTGACGTGGTGCAGGTCGGTGATCAGCCGCTCCCGCTGGGCGTAGAACCGGCCGATGAACGTCACCCGTCCGTCTTCTCGCAGCGGCGCCCCGAGGGGAGTCACCAGCTCCCGCGCGATCGCAGCCAGCTCCGGGCGGCGGTGGAGATGGTGATGAGAATCGACGTGCGTCGGCAGCCGTCCCGTCAGCTCGGTGAAAACCTCGAGCTGACGCGCAAGCTCGGTGCGAACGGCCCCGCAGTCGTGCAGGTCAACCCGGGGCTCGGCCTGCTCGCCGTCCAGGTCCCAATGCAGCCCCAGGCCAAGCGCCGGATGCTCCTGCCCGAGAGCGACCGCGCTCCTCGCCGCCGCCCCGGTGACCATCAGGCTCGTGCTGGTCACGATCCCGTCCGCGTGCGCTTCGACGATGCCGCGGTTGATCCCGTCCGAGGCGCCGAAGTCGTCGGCGTTGACGATCAGCACCCGGTGATCCCGCCTGCCGGCAGCACTCATGGGTAGCCCAGTCCCTTCCATTTCAGTCAGAGCCGATCAGGGGACAGACGCAGAGGGGTATCTCGAGCGCGTTCGCTGAACCGGTCCATCATCCAGGCAACGTCCTGCGCACCGTCGCCCTCGTCGGCGTCGGCGTCGGCAAGCCACCGAAACATCCAGTACAGGCGGGCGGCCTGGAGCGCCCGCCGGAAGTCATGGGGCGGCCCGTCGGGCCAGCGAGCAGCGACGTAGGCCGCGGTGGCCTGGTCAACCAGATCCGCATCCCAGTCGTCGGTCAGGCAGGCGAGATCGATCTCACCTGCCCCGATCGCCGCTTCCTCCCAGTCGATGACGTAAGGACGCTCCTGGGCCCACACCACGTTGTGGGGTGTGAATTCCCCGTGGACGATGGTCTGCGGAGCCGACAGCAGGACTTCGAATTCCTGCTCGAAGCGGACAGCGATTGGCTCGATTGCGGGCAGGCGCTGCTGCCAGCGGGCCAAGCGGGGGACGCTCTCGCTCAGACACCGCTGGTAATACCGTGCGTCGTAACGGTTCAGCACCGACACCGAGCGTCCCTGCTGAAGACCCTCGCGGTGCAGTCTGCCGATTGCCGCTGCGGCGTCGACAATCGCGGTTTCCGGCCCGAGGTCGAGTTGCCAGCCTTCGCCCAGATACTCCAGGAACAACCACGTCATCCCGGATTGAGGGTCCTCCCACGAGCCATAGAAGCGAGGCGTGGGATCTTGCTCGGTGAGGACCTCGCGATAGACCGCTGCTTCGTATTGGAGTCCGCGGACCAGCCCCCATCTGTCCTGGTCCCGGCTCGGGCCGATCTTGCAGAGCAGCGTGAGAGCCTCGCCGCTCTCGAGCGTGCAGCGCACGACCTCGCTTGGGTGGCTGCTGGCAAAGACGTTCTCTTCGCGTTGCACTGTGCGCACCGCGGCCCGCAGCCCCGCGCTCGGCAGCGTCTCCCGTAGCGCCGTCAGTAGTGCGCGCGTGCTCGGGCGCCGAAGCTCACCCATCGCCCAGGCTTTGCGTTTATTCGCTGTCAACCGCGGCCTGGGTCGAGGAGCTTCCCAGTTCGCCGAGCAGGCGACCGAGCACGGTCTCGGCGCGCAGATACTCGTGGGCAATCTCCCGCGCCGCACGAGTATGACGCGGATAGTCAGAGCGAATGGCGGCAAAGGCGCCCGCGGCGTCGTCGACCGTGTCAAACGCGAACAACCCCTCGCCCGTCGGCAGCGCGCACCCGAAGCCGGTGTCCTGAACGATCGCCGGGCGCCCGGAAGCGAGATAGCACGCAGTGCGATCACTGAACCACCCGCTGCGCAGGAGCGCATACTGCTCCTTGGCGACCGAGAACTCGCCGGCGGATGAGCGGATGAAGTCGCGGTAGGTGTCCACGTCCTTCGAAAGCGGTCCTGCCGGACGAACCCGCCAGCCGGCGTCCCGCAGCACATCGGAGACGGAGCCGTCATCGCTCGCCAAAGCAAGCTCGATCGGGACTCCGGAGCGCGCGGCAACCGGGAGGAAGCGCATGAATTGAACATCCTTGCTCCAGGTCAGCCTGCGCCCCTTCCAGACGATGTCCTTGCTCGTCTGGCGCCAGTTGGCGATCGTCGTGAAAGCGCGATCGCCGAGCTCTGCCGTCCCCGGCTCCGAGATCCACCGATCGGAGTCGCCGGCCCACCAGTCGAGGATGACCGGCGGTCGCGTGGGCCGGTAGCTGAAGCGCTCCAGGGGCACCTCACAATCGAGAGCTCCGAAGTTCTCGCCGTAGCTGAAATGGTGAGTGTGAGCAGCCAGGAAGTCGATCGTGAACTCCCGGCCCAGGGCCACCTCGATCTGCGCAAGAACGGGATCGGTCTCCAGATACACCCTGGCCGGGACACTCAGATGTTCTTCCCGCAGGACCATCACCCCGCTGACGTTGACCAGGAGGTCCGCCGTTCGCAGCCATTCGTCGAGGCTGCTCTCCGAGGCGCCGTGCAGGCGGCCAGCTTCAGCGACGTCGCGATATGCCCAACTCTGGTCGAGCGCGCACCTGCGCATCAGCGTCTGGACAAACTCGATCGCCGTTCCGGCGTCATCTGACACCCACTCGGCGACCGGATCGTAGGGCCAGCGCTCGGTGTCCTCGAGGTAGAAGACATCGTGTCCGAGACGCCGGAACCCCTCGAGATACTGCATGACCTGCCACGCAACACCGGCGAACGGCATCGCTCCCGCGCCACCGGCGACGACAATTCGCAGGCGATCAGGCACTTACGCTGCCCATGCTCACAGCCCGCTCGAGCCAGCCGTCGCCGGAGCGTGGGGCGCCGTCAGCGCTCGTCTCCACGCGCGCGAACCGCTCAAAGCCGAGAAAGCGCTGCGCAAGGTCGGAGGGGAGGGCGGCAAAGGCGTGCGCCGGCCCCAGCTGAGTGCGATGACATCGCAGCGCACGGAGCTTGCGATCGACGAACGGTCGGACGTCGACGGTCAGGGTGTCGCCGTCTTCCTCCACGCCGAAGTCCTCCGGGGCGAGATCCCACAGATCCTCTGGGAGGCCGCGCGCTCGGAGCTCCTGCACCAATTCAGACATCAGAGATTGAGGCCATACCGACCGGTAGAAAACCGCGGGTCGTTTCATTCGCGTCACCGCGCGGCGGGCGAAGCCAAAGGTCGCAACGTGGTCGGGGTGATAGTAGAGGCCGTCGGCGCCAAAGCTGACCACCGCGTCTGGGCGCAGCGCCTGGAGAACGTTCAGTAACTGGCGGACGATCGCGCTTGCGTTGGCCCAACGCAGGTTCCCGTCCTGGCGACGATAGCAACGCACCCATCCCACTCCCAATTCGTGACACGCTGCCTCCAGCTCGTTCGCGCGCACGCGGCCGAGGGTCGCGCGCGGGGCGAGCGACGGAGAGGAGATCGGACCTAGCTCCCCGCGGGTCAAGCAGACAACCGCGGTATCGATCCCGGCGCACGCGCAAGCTGCGAGTGTGCCCCCAGCGATCAACACCTCGTCGTCTGGATGGGAAGTGACGACGACCAGTCCACCGCTCATGATGTCTCGTTCCTGGGGTTGCGGACCATCCGCCGGTAGAGAGCCTCATGGCGGTCGACCATCGTCTTGTAGTCAAACCGCTCGACCGCACGACGGCGGACGGCGGCGCGGTCGAGCTCCAGCACGCATGGCAACAGTGCGGCGAGTCCGCGCCAGGAATCCGCGAGGTAGCCGGTGAGCCCGGGCTCGACGAGCTCTGAAACCGCCCCGATCCCGACCCCGAGAACCGGTGTTCCGCAGGCCATCGCCTCGACCACGACCAGCCCAAAAGGCTCTGGATAGAGCAACGGATAGAGCAGCGCGGCCGCGCCGGCGAGCAGGCGATCGCGGGTGGCGGCGTCAACCCGCCCGACGTAGGTGATCTGCTCGCCGTCAACCTGGTGGGCCACCGCCTCGTGAAACCACTCCTCAGCGGGGCCGGCCAGCACGAGCGGCATCCCCACCGACCGCGCGATCTCGATCGCCTCGGCCGGGCCCTTGTCCCTGATCATGCGTCCGAGGAACAGAAGGTACTCCCCCGCGCGTTCTCCGAACGGAAACGCTGCGGTATCGATCCCGTGTGGAATCAGCTCGACATTCGGCCGTCCCTGATAGGTCTCGGCCTGAAACGCGGAAACCGTCACCAGCTGCACGTGCGACAGGCGGCGGTAGGCGGAGATGACCCCTGGCTCCATCTGGACATGGTGGGTATGGACGTTCGGCGTACTCACGAACGGGGCGAACGGCAGGCCATAGTGGTAGCTGTGACAGTGGATCACGTCAAACTCGCCGGCTTGGGCGTACGCGTGGCCAACGTGCATGGACTCGGTGAACTGCCAGTCCCACAGCTCCTCGTCGTACTCGTATCCGCGCTGGAAGAGGAACCGTAGACTCGCAGTCGTTTCCGAGTCTCCGGTAGCGAACAACGTCACGTCATGTCCCCGGGCGACAAGCTCGTCGCACAGCAACGCTACGAGATGCTCGACTGACTCGCCCACGCCGCGCCGGACCTCCGATCCGACCGATGAGATCTGAGCGATCCTCAGCGGACCGTCTGGATCCCGAAGCCTCACGGTCTGTCAGCGGTGCGCGCGTTGCCGTCGGCCACCGGAACGGTCGGCTCGTCCTGCAGATAGGTTTGGCGCCGGTGCAGATCGGCGTACACGCCATCGGCCGCGAGCAGTTCCGCGTGCGTGCCACGCTCGCAGATCTCCCCGCGTGACATGGCGAGGATCTGATCAGCACGACGGATGGTCGAGAGCCGGTGCGCGATCACGAAGGTGATGCGTCCTCGCATCAGACGCTCTAGTGCCTCCAGCAGGAGCGACTCAGTGCGGGCGTCGAGGGCCGAGGTGGGTTCGTCGAGAATCAGTACCGGAGCGTTCTTGAGGAACGCTCTGGCGATCGAAAGCCGTTGCTTCTCGCCCCCGGAGAGCGTCGCCCCCCGCTCGCCCACATCAGTGTCGTAGCCCTCCGGCAGCCGCGTGATGAAGTCATGTGCGTTCGCCGCCCGGGCGGCTTGGACGATGTCCGCCAGCGACGCGTCCGGCCGAGCGTAGGCGATGTTCTCACGGATGGTCAACGGGAAGATGAACGGATCCTGCAACACGAGTCCGATCTGAGCGCGGAGCGACCGGTGGCGCATACCCCGCAGGTCGTTGCCGCCGATCGTGATCCTGCCCGTCCACGGGTCGTAGAAGCGAACGAGCAGGTTCACCAGCGTCGTCTTGCCGGCGCCCGTCTCGCCGACGATCGCCACCACATCTCCGGGCTTGGCCTCGAGCGAGACGTCCTTCACCGCGGGGCGCCCGGTCTCGTAGCCGAAGGTCACGTGCTCGTAACGGATCGGGCCGGTTATGCGTGCCGCCTGGGCATCTGGCCGGTCCCGGATCGCCGGCTGGGTATCGAGGATCTCGATGCACCGGTCGGCCTCCGCGGCAGCGTGCTGGATGGTTTGCGCGGTATGCGTGATCGACTCGAGCGGGTCGTACAGCGAGGACAGGTAGGAGAGAAACACGATGATCGTGCCCGGGGTCAGCTTGCCGCGCAAGGCCAGGTCGCCACCGAGATAGATGATTCCGGCCGTGCCGACGGTGGTCACGACGCCCGAGAGGATCTCGAACCAGATACCCGCGAGAGTCGCCCGCAGGTAGGCGGTGACAGTCTGGTCGGCGTAGTGGCGGAAGCGCTGCTCCTCGATCCGCTCACGGGTGAACGCCTGGACGGCCGGAACGGCGCCGAGGGTCTGTTCGACCACGGAGATCATCTTGCCCTCGAGATCGCGCTGCTCGCGCGAGCGGTCCTTGATGGGCTTGGCCATGAAACGGATCACCACGCCGAGAAACGGCACGACGCCGAGCGCCACCAACGCCAGCGTCGGCTCCAGCGTCCACATCACGAAGAACATCGCTCCGAGCATCGCCAATGCCTGCACGGCGGGAACCAGCGCGTCGGTGACGATCGTCGAGACGCAATACGAGTCGCCGGTAACCCGGGCGATCATGTCGCCGAGTGGCCGACGGCTGTGAAAGACCAGCGACAAGCGCTGAAGGTGAACGAACAGGTCGGCCGCCAGCTGGAAGGTCATTCGCTGGCCGATTCGTAGGGAGAAGTAGTTGTAGAACGTCGAACTTGCGGTGCCGAGGGCAAAGATCGCCACGGTGCCGATCGCTGCCCAGGCCAGCAGTCCGTGCGGGCTCGAGGATCCCGGCAGCAGGCTCGTGAGCACACGCGGAGTCTCGCGGTGCCCGAGCACGTTGTCGATTACCAGCTTCAGCGGCCAGGGCTTGAGCAGATCGATGGCTATGTCGACCACCATCGTCACGATCAGAATCCAGATCGACCTCCAGTGCGGGCGCGCGTAGCCGAGCAGGCGCAGTTCACGCCGCAGCGATCCGCGCTTGCGCTCAGCTTCCACGGCCGGGGGATCTTCCTCGAGGACCGTCACGATCTCTCGCCTCGCAGCACCCGGGCGGTCAGGGCGAGCGCGGAGGACGCTTCACTCAGGGTTCGGAGTCCCAGCCCGATCCCCGCCAGCGCGATGATCGCCGCGGCAGGCGCCGAGCCATCCAGAGCAGCGGTGGCGCTCAGCGCCAGCAGCGCAAGCGTCATGACCACTGCCCCCGTCGACCACGTCGGACGGCAGCGCATGCGCACCAACTGCCGGCCGGAACCGTGCTCCTCCACCGCAGTCGTGATCCGCACGCCCGCGAGGACGCCGCCGCGAGTCTCGATGTCCCAGGAGTCGAAGTCCCCGCCCCGGCGCGCCACCGCGCCGGATCGGGTGATGCCCTGTTCAAACGCGCGCAGCCAGTCGGTCGGGTCGATCCACTCCTCGCTCCAGCGCTCGAGCCGCCGGGTCACCGGGACCGCACGACCAGGTTTTGCAAATCGCCGCCAGGGCGCCAGCCCGTACCGCAGCCGTCCCTCCAGCCGCACCAGCGGCTGGGCCACATGCAAGAGCGCCGTCAGCCAGCGCCGCGCCACGATCTCCGTGCCGGCGAGTCCGCGGGTGGGAAACCGCGCACGGGCAGCGGCGCTGGCGCTGCGCACCGCCACGGCCCCCGTGACGAGCACCAGGATCGGAGCCAGCGCC
>JAABUZ0100007698.1_pt1 | contig 12897 bp, 15 predicted proteins | sample 5562091 | NCBI WGS metagenome assembly JAABUZ01 (sample SAMN12813069, study PRJNA571459) | rock metagenome | isolation source: Antarctica rocks | place: Antarctica: Victoria Land, Linnaeus Terrace sud | collected 2015-12-21 | reverse complement strand
GACCGCACCGAAACGCCCTCGCCCCTCAACCCGCTCGGCGTCAAGGGGATCGGCGAGGCGGCGACCGTCGCCTCCACACCGACGATTGCCAACGCCGTGATGGACGCGCTGGAACCCTTCGGCATCTCGCACATTGATCTACCCCTCACCGCTGAAAAGGTCTGGCACGCCATCCACGCGAACGACACCAGCGCGGCGGCGGACTAGCGGAATCTCCATCCTCCCCTCTCCTTTGCTTAGCAGCAGAGGGGAGGATGGAGGATAATATGAGCATCAAGGAAGATGTACATCGTTTGGTTGATGAATTGCCGGAGAGCGATCTGCAAAGGTTACTGCATCATCTCGAAATGATGCGGGCCGCGAAGCGCGACCCGTTCATTCAAATGCTGCTGGATGCACCGCTCGATGATGAGCCAACGACGCCTGAAGAAGACGCGAGCGCGGCGGAAGCGCGAGACTACTTGAGGCGCGGTGAAGGGAAATCGCTGAGTGAGGTGCGCGCAGAGTTCCTGCGTGGTTGATTCCGGCAAACCACGGAAGGTAAATCGCGAATGCGCGGGTATATCACGGTGCCGCGCCGTCCGTCGCTGGCGTTGACCGTGAAAGGGCGAAGAGGTCGGCGAGCAATTCATAGGATCGTAGCCGCTCCGTGTGCGCGTGGATCATGGTGGTGACCATCAGTTCATCGGCTTCCGTCTCGTCTATCAATTCGCGCAACCGTGCCCCCACCACTGACGGTCCACCGATCACGGAGCGCGCGCGGGAAGCCTGCACCTGCTCCTGCTCCATCGGAGTGTACGGGTACGCCTTCGCCTCCTCCGGGCTGGGCAGGAGGCCAGGATGACCACTACGCAGCCGCAGAAAGGAGAGCGCGGCGGACGATGCCAATTCGTTGGCGCGCTCATCGGTATCTGCGCAGATGACCGAGACGGCGAGGATCGTCTGCGGCTCCGGGAGCGTTTCGGAGGGCACGAACTGCTCCCGATACAGGCGCATCGCTTCGACCGCACCCTCCGGGCTGATATGCCGCGCGAAGGCGAACCCCACCCCGATCGCGGCGGCGACTTGCGCGCTGTAGTCGCTTGAGCCGAGCAACCAGATCGGCGGCAATGGCACGTCAACCGGCACGGCCCGCACGGACTGAAACGGATGGCCCGCCGGAAACTGATCGGTGGCGAAGGCGAGCAGTTCCCCCAGTTGGGCGGGAAAGTCGTCCGCGCGGAGAGCCTCGCGCGACCGGCGGAGCGCGAACGCCGTCATCTGATCCGTGCCGGGGGCGCGGCCAATGCCGAGGTCAATCCGCCCCGGATGGAGCGCCGCGAGGACGCGGAAGGTCTCGGCCACTTTGAGCGGCGCGTGGTTCGGCAGCATGATGCCGCCGGAGCCGACCCGCAGCCGCGTCGTCTCGCGGGCGACCGCGCCGATCAGGATTTCCGGCGCGGAACTGGCGATGCCGGGCATATTGTGGTGTTCGGCGAGCCAGTAGCGCGTGTAGCCAAGTCGGTCCGCCAAGCGCGCCAGATCAATCGTATTCCGCACCGCCTCGATGGCAGACGATCCGGTGCCAATCGGCGAGAGATCGAGGACAGAGAGCGGGAAGGTCATTGCATGCGCTCCTGCGTCACGCCGACGCGTCGGCAGATGGGACGCCTTCACCCAGCGTCTGCATCAGCCGGTTCGCCCAGGCAAAGATCGCGGTCGCATGGGTCACGTCGAGAATCTCCATATCCGATAGCCCCGCCGCGCGAAGCGGCGTCAGATCGCTCGCAGTCATCCCCGCCGGGTCATTGGTCAACTTACCGGCGTAGTCCATCACGGCGCGCTCGCGCTCACCGATTGCTGCCTCCACACCGTCGTCAAGCAGACGCTGTATCGCGGTGGTCTCCTTCGTCAGTTGCGCGTACCGCCGCGCGTGGATCGAGGTGCAGTAGACGCAGCCATTGATGAGCGAGGCGGCGACCGCAGCCAACTCGCGGTCGGAGCGGCGCACGCCACGCGGGCCATACATGATCGCGTTGAAGAGCGCGGTGCGCTTGCGTAGCGCGGGCAGATCGTGCGCCAGCAGGGCATAGTAGGCCCGCGAATCGGGGGACGGTGCGACCTCCGCAACCAGCGCAGCCTGTTCAGGCGATGCGCCGGTATCATCAATCGTTTCGAGCCACGGGTGCCAGGTGAGAACATCCATCGTGAAGCGGGGTCGTTGCTCGGCGCTCATCGTTCCTCCTCAAGGAGACGCAGACCGACGAGGGTGCGCACCTCGAAACTGAGATAGGCAATCAACTGGGAAATGGTGACGATGTCGCGCGGGCTGAGGCCAACAGCCTTCAGTGCCGCGATGTGCGGCGGCGTCGCCGCGCCAGGCTCCCGCGTCAACCGGTCCGTATGCCGCAGGATGGCCGCTGCACGCGCCGATAGCGCCGGGCCATCGGGAAACCGTTCAATCGCGACGAGCGCCGCGTCGTCCGCGCCGAGGTCACGCAGGCGGGCACGATGCCACGCAGCGACCGGCGGACTCGGCGTCAGGACGGCGACCCGCAGCGCGATCATCTCACGCTCCGAGCGGCTGACGCCGCCCGGATCGTCCGGTTCCAGCAACGCCTGATAACTTCCCTGTGCCGCACGCACGACTTCCGGTCGCTCAGCGCGCAAACGCCCCAGCGGCGAGCCAGCGGCGATCCCGGCAAGCCGGTTTATCACGTCCGGGCCATCGTCCCCGGTCGGGGCAGTCGTCGGTTCCGTGCTCTGTGCCATGGCTCCCACCTCTCGCATACGCAACGCTCTCATCATCGTAACGGCGACGGTCAAAGAAGATTCCTACGTCCCCACGCGGCTGAAGCGTGGGAGGACAGCGGCGAGGAAGAGTACGATGCCGTCCGTCCGTGGGAAGTCGAGGAAGTTGAGTTGCATATGTCGCACGCCGACGGCAGCGAACGCCTCGATCTGTGCCGTCACCGCGTCCGGGTCACCGCTGATCACATGGACCTCGCCCCGGTGGCCCATCATCCGGCGGCGGATGAGCCGCTCCGGGTCGTGAGAGAGGCTGATGCCCATGTAGCAGGTCGGCACGATGGCGGCGGGGTCACGTCCGATCGCGCGGCAGTGATCGTGGAGGACGGCGAGTTTATGGGCGTACTCGGTAGGCGAATAGTAATCACAGTTCCACCAGTCCGCGTACTGGGCAACGACGCGCAGGGTGCGCCGCTCGCCCCCGCCGCCGATCATCAGGATCGGTGGCGGGTCGGGCGCGGGGATGCAGGAGGCGTTTTCGATGCGGTAGTGCGCACCGATAAAGGTCGCGGGGCCGCCCTGCCGAAGTGCCGTGATGATCGCGGCTGCCTCGTCCAGTTGCGCGACGCGCTCGCGGGCCGGGGGGAATCCATAGCCGTAGGCGCGGTGCTCGGCCTCCGCGTCGCCCGCGCCGAGGCCAAGGATGAACCGCCCGCCGGTCAGGAACTGGAGCGTCGCTGCGATCTTCGCCGTCAGCGCCGGGTTGCGGTACCCCTGCCCGAGCACGAGCGTTCCCCAACGGAGACCGGGGTTCTGCCCGGCCAGCCAGGCGATTAGGGTGAAGCATTCGAGGATCGGCTGCGCGTCGAACTGGAAATGGTCAATCACCCAGCAGGAGAGGTTGTGCTCCGTAGCGGCAGCGAGGAGGCGTGCATTCGTCGCATCCATCTCTTGCAGCGTGCCGCCATGCGGGGTGGGACGAATCGTCACTCCGAAATCCATCTCTGCCATCATGCGCTCCTCACGGCTGCGGACACGGGCACACCAGAATTAGGGTAGCACATCGCAGTCGAGCCGGTAGCGGCTCGTCGCCCTGCATATCATTGTCATGTTTCCGGGTCGCGGAGAAAAAGCACTATACTACGGTGGATGGATGCGAACATGACTATACCGATCAAGGGGGAACACGATGCATAACGAACACGGAACACGAACGCAGGGCGGGAACGATCACTGGCTATCGCGGCGGCGCTTCCTGGCGGCGCTGGCGGCAAGCGCGGGGGCAGCAGCGCTCGCCGCGTGCGGCGGGAGCACGACCGCGACGAATACACCGAAGCCCGCTACGACCACGGGCGCGGCAGCCACGAATCCCACCGTCGCCGCGCCTGCCGCCGCAACTGCCGCCGCCCCCGCGACCACGGGCGGCGCGACTGCTCCGGCAGCGTCGGCGGTCGCGGTCGCGCCACCGGGCAAGGGAAAACTCCTACGGATGTCCCGCAACGCGGAGCCGGGATTCCCCTTTATCGGCTGGTCCTCCGAAGACAACGCCAGCGAGTTCACGATGATCAACATCTATGACGGCCTCGTGCGCCCCACGAAGGACGGACAGGGCGTCGAACCGGCCCTCGCCACCAAATGGGAGACGAGCGCGGACGGCAAGACGTGGACCTTCACGCTGCGAGATGCGAAGTTCTCGGATGGCAAGCCGCTCGTCGCGGCGGATGTCAAGGCATCCCTCGATAAGGCGCGGATGGGGCCGAAGACGCAGTGGAAGGACACCTATAAAGCGATCACGGACGTGCAGGCCGTGGACGACAAGACGGTGACGATTGTTCTCGCGCAGCCGCACCCGCCACTACTGGCGGAACTAGCGATGTGGGTTGCGCAGACCATGCCTGCCGATATGGCAAATGCCGTCGATCAAGAGGGCTACGACACCTACAAGACGCGCGGCACGGGCGCCTATTTCTGCGAGGGCTGGAAAAAGGGCGACACGATGGTACTCAAGAAGAACCCGTACTACTGGAAAGGCAACAACGGCCCGGACGAGGTCCGCATCGAGTACATCCCAGACGACAACACCCGCATCCTCAAGTTGCAGGGCGGCGAAACCGACGTGATTGATTTCGTGCCGCTCAGCCAAATTCAGAGCCTCAACCAGGGGAACATCAAGGCGCAGGCCTTCACGATCCAGACCTACTTTACCCTGCCGATGAATATCACGATCAAGCCACTCGACGACAAGAATGTCCGGCAAGCCCTCAACTACGCGCTCGACAAGGAGGCGATCCTGAAGGCCGTCTTCTTCGGTCAGGCGAAGTTCCAAAATTCCCCGATCCCGCCTGGCACTTTCTGGGATCAGAGCCTCAAGGGATATCCGTTCGACCTCGATAAAGCGAAGCAACTGATGGCGGCATCATCCGTCCCGAAGGGCTTCATCTTCGAGCAATCCATCGCCTCCGGCAACAATGTCGCCCAGCAAGTCGCGACGATCGCTAAGGATCAGTGGGCAAAGATTGGCGTGACCGTCAACATTGCGCAGATCGAGGCGAGCGCCCTCAGCGCCAACCGCAAGGCTGGGTCCGTGATGGCCTGGACCGGCGGCTGGACGAACGACATGAGCGACCCGACGGAGATCGCGAACCGTATCCTGCGCGGTGGCACGAGCACGCTCGGCGCGTACACGCGCTATAACAACCCGATGGTGAATAGCCTGATTGACAGCGCCGATCTGGAGCAGGATCCGAAGAAGCGCGCGATGCTCTACAGTCAGGTGCAGCAGACCTACCTCGATGACGCCCCGCAGGTCTTCATCGCCTATCCACCCGCGACCGCTGCCTGGCAGACCTCCGTCACAGGTTTCGGTCTCGACACCCTCTCGTTCTACCGCTTCGAGGATGTTCGGGTGAGCAAGTGATGCGGTCCTGACCTGAAGTGTCAAAGCGCCACGACTCCTACCCCTGCCCAACTCAGCCGGGCAGGGGTACAAAGAGGGAGATGCGTTCCACCGTGCCACGGCCACGCGTGATGTGGCCTTTCCCTGTCAGGTCTTCGGCCAGCATGATCGTGCCCGGACCGATGCGGCGGATTTCGCCGTCGCTCGCTTCCACTTCCGCCTCGCCGGAGAGCGTAATCACGAACTGACGGCGCGGTGCGGGGTGCCAATCCAGTAACTGATTGGCCGGGCTGCGGCGGAAAATGATGCCTGTCGCCGGGAAAAGCGCGGAATATTCCGAGCCACCGGCCTGCCCGTCCAGCATGATGGCAACATCCTCGAAGTGGCTTTCGCCGTCCGGGTCGGCATAGATGCGAAAGTAGTTCATCGGTTCCTCCTTGTCGCGTCGGGGCTTCACGTCGCTCGTGGGCCGTGGACGGTAGCAGGTGTCGGTAAACAGGAGCCCGCTGCCGAGTATCGCATGAAAGAAACGGATGAAGGATCGTGCTGACTGACTACTGTCTACTTACTACCGACGACTGACTACTGGTACGGGGTATGCACTATCGCGCCAGGAGACCGCTTTCTATCGCATGCGACCATGACTCAGTGCGACACGCGTTCGCTCAGGGTCGTTGTGCGAACCACACCAAAGGGGACGACAATGGAGATGCATCACATCCGGCGTGGCACGGGCAAACCCCTGCTGCTCATCCACGGTCTGGGCGGCAGTTGGCGCTCGTGGACACCGATCCTCGACGGCCTAGCCGCCGAGCGTGAGGTGATCGCGGTTGACCTGCCCGGTTTCGGCGCAACCCCGCCACTGCCCGGTGAGGTTTCCATTGCGACCCTCGCCGATGCGGTTACTGCGTTCCTGGTAGCCCACGATCTTACCAACATTGATGTAGTCGGCAGTTCCATGGGGGCGCGTCTCGTCCTCGAACTGGCACGGCGCGGCATAGTTGGTGCCACCGTTTCGCTCGATCCCGGCGGCTTCTGGCGCGGTTGGGAACGGCCCTTCTTCTCGACCTCCGTCGCCCTGTCGGTTCGCCTCATCCGCCTGCTACAACCCGTCATGCCTCTGCTGACCGGTAACCCGGTGAGCCGGACGCTGCTCTTCGCGCAGTTTTCGGCGCACCCCTGGCGATTATCCCCTGCCGTTACGCTGAATGAGATGCGCACCTTCGCGGCGTCGCCATCCTTTGACGAGTTGCTGCACTCGCTGACCTCTGGGCCCGATCAGCAAGGCATGACGCCGGGCGCGACACGCGGCCCCATCGTGATTGGATGGGGACGTCAGGATCGGGTATGTATCCCCCGACAGGCGAAGCGGGCAATGCAACTCTTTCCCGACGCGCGGTTGTATTGGTTCACGCACTCGGGACACTTCCCGATGTGGGATGTCCCGGAAGAAACGGTCCGCCTGATCCTCGCCAGTACCGGCTGAATCAACGCCTCGCTGGTCTGCCCGGGAGTTATGCGTAGGGAGGAAGGCCCAATTGTTGCAGCATCCCTAACTGGTCGGAGCTTCCCCAGCGCTCGACCATCTTGCCATCAGTAAACTTGCTGATTTGCATACCACGTACTTGCATTCGCTTGCCAGTCGGCGCGAATCCCATGAACATCCCCTGCTGCGTCCCGCTCACCGTGTATGCGAAGGCGATATTGTCCTCGTCGGCGACCATATGCTCAAGGCTGAGCTTCAAATCGGGAAACGCGGTGCGTAATTCAGTAAAGAACTGTCGGAAGCCCGCCGGACCGGGACCTTGACCGGGCGCGGGATCATGATCAACTGAGTTTGGGGCAACGACATCGTCAAAGGCATCGAAGTTGCCGCTGTTCACGGCGTCGCCGAAGCGCGTCTGTGCGGCAATGTTGGCTTCACGGGACATGTGTTCCTCCTTGTAAACGAGGTGCGAGCACAATCGCTTCGCGGGTACGGAAGCAGCACATCGAATACCACCACACAGTCATGGGTAGACACTACCGATACAAACCGTGAGTGAGCATCGGAGAAAATCGCGACTGGAGCGCTATGTCGTGCCGGGTGCGCGTATCATGGGATGCACGCGAGCGGTCTACTGAGCAGACTGACGATGCGTGTCGCGCCCGGTTGAACGGCGCGGATGCGGTAATGCGGAGGGGGTTCTTCTCGTGGCGCATGAACTGGCGATTGGCTTCGACTTTGGCACCTCGAACTCGGCGATTGCGGTCGCCGAGCCGGGTAGTAGCGCGGCACGGGTCGTGCGCCTCGATCGCACCCTGCCGCGCTCAACGCATATCCCAACCGTCCTCTACCTCGAGCGCGATGGCATAGTATGGATAGGCTATGAGGCAATCGAGGCATTCGTGGCCTCGGAGGCAGGGCGGCGAATTGTCCGCCAGCGGCAGGCGACGGGCCAGTACATAGACACCGATACCAGCGGCCTCGGCCCTCAGGCAGTCTGGGCCGAGGTGGATATCAACCAGCCAGGCCGCTACTTCCAGTCACTCAAATCCTTTCTCGCTGACCGCAGTTTCCGCGGCACCAATGTCTTCGGGCGCTATTACACGATGGAGGACCTGATCGCGACGATGATGCGCGCGATGCGCCTGCGTGCCGAGGAGGAATTGGGGCAGCCGATCACGCATGCGACCGTCGGGCGACCGGTGCATTGGGCAGAGAACGACTCGAAAGGGGACGCGCTGGCGCTAGGACGGATGGAGACGGCGCTCGCGGCGGCCGGTTTCGCGGCCGTGACGTTTGTCCCGGAGCCGATCGCGGCAGGACTCCATTTCGCCGCCACCCTGCCCGCGCCGCGCACTGTCCTCGTCTTCGACTTCGGTGGTGGCACGCTCGACGTAACGGTGATGCGGATCGGCGGCGGGCAGCGCACGGTCCTTTCGACCACTGGCATCCTCCTCGGTGGCAATATTCTCGACGAGGACATCATGGACGGTCGGCTGCTGAAATACTTCGGTGAGGACCTGCGCTGGGGCGCGCAGCAATTGCCGATGCCCAATCATATCCTCGATTCGATCCGCCGCTGGTACACGATTCCCGACCTCAATGAACCGCGCACGATTGCCTTTCTGGAGAATCTGGAGCGCGAGACGGCGGGCGTTGCGCGGCATCAGGCACGCGCGCTGATCGCGCTCGTACGCGGCAATCACGGCTGGCCACTCTTCCGCGAGATCGAGCGAGCGAAGATCGGCCTCTCGGCCCGCGAACGTGAGCGGATCGGCTATGGCGCTGACGCGATCGCGATTGACGAACCCCTGCCGCGCCGCGATTTCGAGGCGTTGATCGAGGGGCGCGTCCGGCAGGCCAAACAGTGCATTGACGGCGCGCTCATCGCGGCTGCGCTCGAACCGGGGCAGATTGACGCGGTGGTGCGGACGGGCGGCTCCTCCGCGATCCCCCGCTTCCAGCGCCTGCTTACGGACACGTTCGGCACTGACAAACTGCGCTTCCAGGACGCCTTCACCTCAGTCGTCACCGGTCTCGCCCTCAGCGCTGCCGGTCAGATGGCCGACTCCGCCGCCTGAGCGCGCGTTATTCGTCGGGCGGCACCGGTGTCATTCCAACGCTCTGCCAGCGCTCGACAGCGAACCGTAGCGCGATCAACGCGCTCATCCACGCTGTGCCAAGCAACATGCTGCCGAGCACATCGGTCGGATAATGGACGCCGAGCATCAGGCGGCTGAGAGCGACAAGCAGCACACCGAGGAGGAGCGCAACGGTCCCGATCGTCTTCAGACCGCGCGATGCAGCGCCCTGCCAGAGCAGGAAGCCGAGCGCAAAAGCGAGACAGGTCGCGCCGAGCGTGTGCCCGCTCGGAAAACTGGGGCCGCTCTCCGGGATACGGAAATACGAAACGGGCCGCTCCCGATTCACGACATGCTTAACAAGCAGAGTGAGGATAACGTATCCGCCCAACGCGCCAAGGAAAAGGAGCGCGTTGAGCCAGCGGCGGCGCAGCAAAAACCAACCAGCCAGCGCGACACCGACCACGCCAATTACTACTTCCGTGCCGAGCAACGAGACATCATTTCCAATGGCGACGGGCCATGATGCGGTCTGGTCGTCAATTGCGCGCAGGACGCGCTGGTCAGTAGTGAGCGTTGCGGACTCATGGACTTCCTCCCCGAGATACACGAACGCCACTGCGAAAACGAGACTAACGAGCAGGAGCAGGGCAATCGTAGGTGCAAGCAATGCACGACGAAACCCTGACGGTACTGTCCGCACGGGAACCGTTTCGGTACGAGAAGACACGAGACACACTCCCTGATAGACAACGCGATAGACGAATATGCCGCGTACTCCGTACGACATGATACGCCATGTAACGGCAACAAAGCACCGCATTCAGCGATGAAAACGTTGGCGACTGCCACGATGTGATTCTTCCACACGAACCGTCAGCGCTTCATCCACGCCATACGCTCGCGCGATACGAATGAGCGTCATCGCCTCTGGTATGATACATTCCTGGGGTAGGTCAATATATCTTCGTCTCATCCACTTACAAGACCTCATTAGCGGGAAGACCATAGGCGCGGGCGGAGACCTTCATTGTGTAGGAGCGGTGCTCGAACCGCCCCCGTGTTGCGACGCGTAAGCGCTGCGACGATTTGGGACGGGTTGGGTCAACGGTTGAACCGCCTGATACCGATTCCCGATGAACCGTTCATATTCCTTTGTCATGGTAGATGCAGGACGTGCCCTGAGGAAATCGGTATTACGTGCTCTCACCGCCCGCATCGCGGCGGAAGATCACCCGGCGGTTGGGGAAGTCCAGGTGCGCCTGCCAACCCGCCTGCTTCCATGCACGCACATGCGGCCGCAGCCGGTCGGTCCAGAAGCCAGTCACCGTACGGGCCGTGCGCGGTAGAGGGAAACCCACAATCCCCTCGATTTGAGCGAACGTGCATGTCACCTCGGACCCGCGCTGCGCCGCGAGATAGGCGATGATCGGCCGGTACTTCGTCGCCCCGCGAGCAGTTCTTTGCACGGCACTCTCCTCCTCGTGGCGTGCGCAGTGCGTCCTCATCATGCCTGCCGTCGCGGACTTCCGAAGGTCGGGGACTGGCTGACGATTGCCTCGATCCGGCGATACAAGGCATTGCCCTGCGGAGGATCCATGATCAGCGGAATGTGGCTCGTCAGCGGGTCGCGCCCCAAACGGCGCAACGCGTAGGAGACGAGCGCGCGGGGTCGGGCGGCGAGGTCGACGAGCAGCACGTCCGGCTGCTCGCGCACCGCCATATCGAGGATTCCATCCCCCCAGCGGCATGCCACGACCTTGTACCCCCTCTGCTCCAGCTGCGCAGTGTAGGCGGTCACCCCTTTGCCGTCAGCGTCCACCAGTCCCACCACCGATCGGATCACCAATCTGGTCACTCCCTTCGCGCGGGAATCGCCCCCATGAGGGGATGTCACATCGTCAGGCGGCGGATTGATGAGGCGGGCGACGGTGGCGAGCAGGTCGGCGATTGTAAACGGCTTGGTAACAACCGCGCAGCCATGCTCGCCCAGCTTCTTGCCCCATTCCCCCGCGAACGGCATGTCCGCCGTGCAGATCAACACCGGGATCGCCGCCGTTGCCGGGTCATGGTGTAGCCGCTGAAGAACGGCCATGCCAGCGCGCGGGTGCTCCAGGCGGATGTCAAGGACGACAGCGTCGGGCCGGGCGTCCGCAATGAACTCGTATGCCCCCGCGCCCTGGTGATACGTGAGGGTGCGGTATCCCTCAAGCGAGAGGCACGCGGTGATCATCTCGAGGACCACGTCATCGTCCTCGATGATGGCGATACGGGGTGCGACCATCGTGTTCTCCGCATGGGCTGCGCCCGGCTCGCTAATCACGTCCGAGCAGTATCCTACTCGTCTCGACCGTTAATAAATACTATAAACAGCAGAAAACTGCAATATCATCTGGCTACATCCGTCACGAAGGCGTCATCGTGGCCTCAAAGGTGCGATCCGGTACACTGCCCGCCGGGCAACGCGTGTGCGGGGGAGGTAGGATGGACGAGAGGCACGGCAAAAGGGAGTTGCTGACCGCCGACGCGGTAGCGCGGGAGATTGGTCTGCGCCCCACAACGATCTATCAGTGGTGCCGCGAGGGACGTCTGCCGGCGATCAAGCTCGGCAAGGAATGGCGCATCCGCCGCACGGCGCTCGACGCCTTCCTGGAACAGGGCGAGCGACGGCCCACGCTGGTCGGCCAGTTGCGGACCTTCCTGAATGTTCCTGATCATGTCTTGGGCATCGCGGAGGATACGACGCTGCTGCACCGGTTGGACGCTGCCTATTTCCAAGTGGGTGAGGCGCGCGGCGCGCTACTCGTCAAGTTCACTGACGGCGAGACCGCCTCGACCGACGCATTGCGGGACGAGCTGGAGCAATACGGGCTGGCGGCGCGCCGACTGGAGGCGGAGGGGCAGATGCGCTTCATTCCCGAGGCCGACCCGCTGGGTGACCGCGCGGGGGCGCTACGGACGTTCGTCGAGGCGACCGATCACGACGGGCTAATCTGGGCGAGTTTCAACTGGACGGAGCGGGTCGATCTGGAGACGACGCTCCGGCAAGAAGACACAATCGCTGCAGTGGTAAAGAACCGGCCGCTGGTGGTGAAGACGGCGCTCCTGCAGGCCATCACCGATGACTGGCCACCACCGGCGCAGCGGCGGGCGCAGGACACGCACGCGGGGGTGATCTGGTTAAGCGAGCGGGGGTTGGGGCTGCGGCGGATCGTGCCGCTACCGCCAGACTAGGCCAGCGGAAAATGAGGCCTGGCGTTTTGCCCATGCCGTTTGTGGGGTGATTACCCGCTCATGTGACTGGTCGGGGGATAACGCTTCTCCATGCACGCGTGGCAATAGCCTCGATCGAGCATGTAGTGCGCGGAACAGGCGTAGCGACCGCAGTCGCGGCACCAGAACAGGTCCCCCGGGCGGTTCCAGTTGGACCAAGCATGTGCCACGCCGTCCACGGTTTCGTAGATGGGGGGGCGACTCGGCATCTCACAGATGGCACACCGAAATCGGTCACCGTGTCGACGCAGCTGATCCTGTAGCCATGACTCAGACATTGTACTCTCCCCACCTGTGTCTGACGGTAGACTCGATACCGCCCCAGACTGCGAGCGGGGGCCGTGGCGATTGCCGCACTACTCGTCGTTGGGCGGCAGTGCGCCATTCGCGGACGGTGCGCGCGACGCGCCGATCATGGTCAGGGGTGCTGCGGG
>JAABUZ0100007696.1_pt1 | contig 12900 bp, 9 predicted proteins | sample 5562091 | NCBI WGS metagenome assembly JAABUZ01 (sample SAMN12813069, study PRJNA571459) | rock metagenome | isolation source: Antarctica rocks | place: Antarctica: Victoria Land, Linnaeus Terrace sud | collected 2015-12-21 | reverse complement strand
AGCCAGCTAGGGAGGCCACCCGCTGCGGATCCTCCTCCAGCAGCGTGAGAGCCATTACCAGTTGATCTTCTAAGGCTGCCATGCTGTCGAACACCCGATTGGCAAACCGTGATCTGCACGGTTCGCCAGAGATCCTGAGTGATCGTGGCGCGATGCGTTTCGAGAAAGACCGGCAGCCGGTGCCTGGTGGAAGCGGCAAGCAGCGCTTCCACCAGGCGGAACACTTGATCTTCATCCTCCAGACCCCATCCCGCGTGCACCGTGAGACAGAGATCCTCGCGACCGGCGTGCTTCGCAACAATGCCATCCGCCTCTGCGGGAGTGTTGATGCGGTCAAGACCACAGTAGGGCAGTCGCGCGCCACTCAAGGGCAGATCACTGGTTGTGAGCTACACGCCTTCAAAGCCATCAGCTTGCAAGCGCTCGTCACGAGCCAAACCGTCCAAGCCAGGCCAGGTGCTGTCAACCGGCAAACCTGTGAGAGTGTCAAAATTGAGGAACACTCTGAGCTTTGGCGGATCTTGCGTGCCATCGTTCAGCAGGCTGGACATAGATCCTGACGCTGTTCGCTAGAACTCATCAAACGCAATCTGGGTCGCGGGCACGCCTATCTCCGTTAGCACCTTCGTACATGCCTTTATCATCATGGGCGGCCCGCACAGATAGTATTCGGCAGCCTTTGGATTGCCGTGGTCGCGAAGATGCTTCTCCATGACGACTTCGTGAATGAAGCCAAGGTGGCCAGTCCAGGTGTCTTCCGCAAGCGCAGAGGAAAGAGCGAGGTGGAAGGTGAAGTTGGAATGTTTGTCTTCCAGATTCCGAAAGAACTCCTCGTAGAAAATTTCCTGTCTCGAGCGTGCTCCGTACCAGAAGCTGATTTTGCGCGAAGTTCGCTCCGTCTCCAGCAGATGCGACAAATGGGCGCGCAGGGGAGCCATGCCAGCGCCACCTCCGATGTACACCATTTCGCGTTGCGTCGGCTTGACATGAAAATCTACGAAGGGGCCGATGCCTGTGACGACATCACCTGGCTTCAGGCTAAAGATATAGCTGGAACCAACACCGGGCGCACAGTCCTGGCCTGGAGGTGGCGTGGCGATTCGAACATTGAAGCGCAGTGTGCGTTCGGTCTGTTGATTGCTTGCCAGAGAGTAGTTGTTGCGCCGAGAGACATCCGGATTATGAGCAACAAGATCAAAGACATGCTGATTCCTCCAGACCGCAGCAAAAGGCTCCGGGATGGCGAAGTCGCGGAACCGGATTGTGTCGTACTCAGGTACGTCAATCTGCAGATAATCGCCTGGCGTGAATACAAGTTTTTCGTCAGGGTTCAAGGGTTCGAGAACGAGTTCCTTGATGAACGTAGCAACATTGTTGTTGCTCACCACTCGAAACTGCGACTTCTTTTCCACCCGTGCCCCGCGCCTCCAGCCCGGGCGGTATTCAGGTAGAGACGGCCCTGGCGCTCCTCAATGGGGAACGTGGCGAGGCCACGGCAGACCGGGGCACGCGCAGGCGAACCATCGCTCAAGTTGTACCGGCCGTTGTGCTTCGGGCATTCAATTATTTTTTCTTTCACCAAGCCGTCGGCTAGATGGACATTGCCGTGGGTGCAAATACCATCGGTCGCGTATAGCTTGCCCTCTGCATCGCGGTAGAGGGCGTAGGTTTTGTTTCCGCTATCGAAACGGATCACGTCGGCTCGGCCAAGACTTGCTGCGTCACAAACATCGATCCAGCCTTCCGCATCGGCTTTAGTACTCGTATAACAAGCGTTTTCAGGCAGCTTCGCCTTAGGCTCCGGCAGGCGGCGCTTCACATGGTAGGCAGGGTCTTTTACCTGCTTGAGAACGGCTGGAATAATTTCACGCCAGGCAGAGAGAAGACTCGGATAAGGCGTCGGGCAATCATCCTTTATCGATTCGTGCAGCTGAGGCAGGGCATGCGATGGCACGAGCGGGAACATGTGGTGCTCGACGTGATAGTTCATGTTCCAGTACAGGAAGCGGTTGACTGGATTCATATACACCGTCCGGCAGTTCAAACGGTGATCGAGAACATTTTCGGCCAGCCCTGCATGCTGGGTAAGACCGTAGATGACCATCAGCCAAGTTCCGAAAAGATTGGTAAAGCCAACGAGCATCAACGGAAGAATGCTGCCGCTGTAAATACTTAATGCGATAACGGCAAGGTAGATGGCAACATAGACGCGAGCGCGGCGGAAGACCTTCGGCAACTCCATCTCCGGAACGTAAGTCTTCTCTTCCTTAGTCATTCTTCCGATGGAGTGCAGGAGGATGGTCCTGAAGTACTTGGGATAGACGCGAAGGTTGAAGAAAGCCATCGTGATCGCTCCGATATCGGCCGGTCTCGGAACGGCAATTTCGGGCTCGCGCCCCACGATGATGGTGTCGCTGTGATGGCGTGTGTGGCTCCAGCGCCAGACCGTTGATTCGCGCATCACCATGAACGAAGCGATCTCGTAAAGGGAATTGTTCATCCAATCGGTCTTAAAGGCTGTGCCGTGGCCGGACTCGTGCCAGCGGGAATCAGAGGTGGAGGCGTAAAGAACGCTGTAGATTAGGTAAGGAACGATCGCCCACCATGTTCCCCAAAGCGTGTATGTCGCGAAGCCGCTGGCAAAGATAAGCGCGAACCAGAGCAGGGTGCTGCGGATTGCGGGCCCATCCCGGCGCTGCAGCAGGCCGCGCATCACTTCACGCGGTACAGAGCATTGATACCAGTCTGCTTCTGCCAGTCCTTTTTCGATGGCCAGCGTGGCGTTCACGCCAGTCAGGTTATAGTCGAGCTGGATGAGGGGTTGGGGAAAGACTTTTACATCGGAGCTCATAGTTTGCTGTTCACAAGCGGAGTGCCAGTCTTCTTCAACAGTACGGCCTACGGAGTAGAATGTCTTGTCGGCCGTTGCGGATTAGTTATCGTATTTTGTCCTCATGCTGGAGAATCTGAAACTTGGGAAAGGTTACGACGGTTTCCTTTTTCTCGCTGAGTCCACTAGAAACCCGCCAAGGCTGAAGAGCCACCACCATATCGAGCTTGAGCTCAATCTCGTGGTGCGCGGATCCATCACGTACGTGGTCAACGGGCGCCGATTTACGTTTCCATCCCGAACCCTCCTCTGGCTGTTTCCCGAGCAGGAACATCAGTTGGTGGACCGCTCCGACGATGCGCAATACTATGTGGCAGTTTTCAAGCCTTCGCTGATTGCCAGGTCTTGCCGCACTCCCGCCTATGAAGGATTGAAGCGTGCCAATACTGATTCAAAAGACGTTTTGAATACGCTTATCGAGCCCGACTCCTTCGATTTGATACGTAAGACCATGGATGCCCTGATGCAGGGGGCGTTAGACGCGGACCTGCTGAATCGGGAAGCTGGATTTGGTGTGGGATCGGGCTTTTGTTTTGAGCACGGGGACCCGGATGGCTTGAATGCCGGACTTCACTATCTGTTGCTCTTGTGCTGGCGCAGCCAAAGGACAGGAAAGGTGCTGGGCGATGCGATTGCGCTGCACCCTGTAGTCCGCCGGGCGCTAAAACTGCTGAGTGAAGGCGATGATCACCAGGATCTCGGGCAGCTGGCAAAGGCCTGCAGGGCCAGCGAAGCGCACCTAAGCCGGATCTTCAGACGCCAGATAGGCGTGCCGCTGACTCGTTACAGGAATTCGCTGCGGCTATCGCGATTCTGGGCACAGTACCGCCAGCCGGAGCAGAAAACCTTAGCGGAAGCGGTGTATGCAGCCGGGTTCGGCAGTTATGCCCAGTTCTACAAGGTCTTCACGCAGGCGTATGGCCGCGGTCCCAGGGCTTCTATCAATCAGCTGAATAAGCCGAGCTATTGACGCGCCATTTAGCGAACGAGAATATCAGGCATGTCATAGGTGACACCATCGACTTTAACCGGAGTCGCCGGCCAATCAGGGATCTTAGTCAGGTTTTCGATGTGGTCTCTAAATACAATGATGGTGTCAAAGGATAGCGCGCCGCGCAGGATCGGGTTCCAGGCAAATGCCTGGCGATCGTGGATGATCTCGGTGGATCCAGGCGCAGCCAGCCAGTCGCGTTCAGCGTAACCAATTGCCCCGCCCTGATGGTGGTCTTGCCACCATCCCGGAAAGCCCGCTTCTTCAAACCAACCCTTTGCCCGGTCGATCATTTGTCCGGCGGTAACCCCTGGCTTGGAGTGTGCTTCGTACTTGGCACTGATGAGCATGGCGGCCTGCAGTCTGTGTTTCAGTTCCGGCTCGAGAGGCCCAAAGTGAACGAACCGAGCCACCGAAGCCACTAATCCCCAGCGGCGCGCGCACACGTTCACGATGGCGTATCTGGATACCCTGGCATCAGTCGGCGTGTGGTGATGGTAATCGTAGACCCTGTGATCAGCGCCCATCAGGAGAACGGTGGGTCGCAATCCTCTCTGCAGGAGTTCATTCGAAGCGCGGGCTTCCATTTCGCGCTCGCTCATGCCCTGCTTTAAGTTGCGACAGACCGCCGATACAGCCTCACTGGTAGCTTGCCCGATCCAACGATACTTCTGGATTTCTGAAGAAGTGAGCTGGTAGCGGAGAGAGGCAAACTGATCGGTGATCACCCTCAGGTCTCCATAGGGGACGTCGGTTCCGATGGGCAGGCCCTTTGCAGTCTCCGCAACAGCCCTCAGCCGCCCAGCCTTCTCTTCATACCACTCATACTGCCTCGACTGGTAGCCAAGGCCGGCAAGATCCTCCTTAAGCAGACGAGGCATTTCGCTGTTATTAGCCAGCACGAATTTTCGTCCATCCCGCATGATCAGCAGCGAAGCTGCCCCAACCTCAGTGGTGATCACGATGTGGTTATCGGCGATGCCTGCTGTGACCCAGGAGAAGTTATCCACGCGCGAGAGCAGTACGCCGGCAAGCTTTTGTTCAGTGAGGAAGTCCTTGACACGCTGCAGCTTCTCGGCAACCTCTACCATCAGCTCAGCCTGGGTAACGGGAGATTGAGAGACAGGGGCCGGCGCGCTTGCCATACACGTATGTCTAAACAAAGACACCAGGAATCCACACCAGAAGAGGGGCTTACTGAAGGGAAGCATTGCCCGCCCTCTTTGCCTGCGGATCAGTCCATTGGTGGAATAGCGTGGGATCGAACTCCAGCAGCCCGAAGATCCCGTTGAGTTGACTGGTTGCTACCCACGGGAGCCACAGGCGATGTAATCCGCGCCCCCGTATCGGAGCAAAACTGTAGTGCTCCTGCTGCCATCCCGGCCCTTTCAGATCGAAGACTCGACCAGGGAGCGCCACCATGTTCTTGGTGTTATGAAGGAGGAGTTTGGCCACTGTCAGGTAATGATCGTCATGATCCTAGGTGCCGAGTTTCGCATATTCGTCAACATCGAAAGACATGTAGTCATCGACCAGCGAATGCCCGCTGGCAATCAGTTGCGTCCCGGAAGTCGGGATGTCTCGCTTCCAATGTAACGACCCGTCCTCGGCGTCAGCAGGCACCGGGACGTTCCACAGATAGATCCACGTCTCCGCGAAATCAGCCGCGACACGAGCACGCATCAGCCATTTCGAATTATGTGTCGCCTCATAGAGAGCGATGTATGCTTCCAGCGAGAGGGTGCCCGCTTCCTTGTCCAGAACATCCGGATTGTCGATAGTTCCGCCAACAAATCTTCCTTCGGATTGACCATGGCTCCAGACAAAATCAGCAGCGCGTTCCGCAGCTTGGCGGTAGCGGGGATCACTGGTCTCCTGGCTTAAAAGCACCAGGAAAGGAATCGGATTGTAGCTCGATTGCGACGACGCATCCACTATCTCGCCAGTTTGCGGTTTCCAGGATCGTGGAAATCCGCCTTCGATTGTTTGCTGCGTGAGCAACCAGTCTCCAAATTGCTGCGTCCAAAGCAGCCAGGGCTTGTGAGTAGTTCCGCTTTTGCGCTCCCGCCGGTACGCTCGCAGCGTGGCTTTCATATCGTCTCCAAACGAGCGCAGAAAGATGCAGTGGTCTCTCGGAATCGCCAGCGCCGGTTGCCCTGTATCGAGATCGAATCCCTCGCCGACCGGTGGACTCATGCGCAGACGTATGAACGAGGAGAAGATTCCTAAGCCAAGCTTGCGGTCATTAGCTGCACGAGTCTTGTCATCATCAATTTGAGCGTCAGCGAGGAGAAACTCAGCCGCTTCGAGGTTCTTACCGGTAAACCCCATGATGGCCTGCCGGTTCGGCTTCCGCTCCGAGTTCATGACCGAAGGGACGGCGTTCGCTATGCCGACACGACCGTCATCACTCTCGGCTTGAGAAGCCAGAACGTCTACAACGCTGCGACGAACAGCACCTATATCTTGCCACCATACAGCCGGCTTCAGAGTGGAATAAGCCCAGCGCCACGCATTCCTCATGTAAGCTGGAAATTTTTCTGCCCTGGCAAAGCGAAACTGGATCCGATACTGCTGCAGCAAGCCGTCGCGAATCGGATGATAGCGGCGTCTCCACTGATGTACTTGCCCGCCCGGGTAAGTATTTCCTCGATAGGTGATTTCCCCCTCGCTGCCGGGAAACCAGAAGCCTTGTGCGTGATGACCTTCTTCCAGATCCGCACCGATCGCACCAAAGAGGAACCTTTCGTCGCTGAGGCTCCGAACTTCCGTGTCTACAGAATCTGCTGCAGTTGTGTCACCCTTAGGTGCCGGATCGAGGAGAGTCAGACTTGAGCCATCTGCGAACCTGACTCCAAACAAAGGGGCAGGCAGGCGGTCCTCCCGAATCCGGATCTGGCCTTGACCAGTCGACTCATATGCATCCGGACCCCCGATCGATTCATGCGAAAGATGCGCCGTGCCGCCGTAAATCATACCCGGAGCGAAATAATCCACTGTGGATCTCGGGTACACCGAAGGATGGGTGAACGTAATAGAAGAAAGGAAACTACCGGGCTCCGATCCCGAAACCGTAACCGTTCTCGACAATTCCACAGCATCCCGCTGGATTGACCATCGATCTCTGAAAGCAAAACTTGATTTGCCGGGGCCAGGGAGATGGGCAACACCCTCGGCCGTGCCACCGTTAAAGGTGATTGCGTCGTATCCGGCCGACCGGTTCGTAATCTTGTTCGAACCCTCGAAGAACTCAAGCTGTACGGGCCGGCTTTGCCGGACAGAGGCAGATCCTGCATCCACCACTGCAAGGCCCTTGCCTCCTTCCGATTCGAATGAGACAAGCCTTGCTCCGCTTTGCAAAGTGCCGATGAGATTTGTTTTGTCCGGCGCACGGGATCGTACCGCGACGGGCAGAACCGCCAAGCCTATCAGGATCGCAATCTGCCAGTAGATACGTTGATTCTTGCCCATGCTATTCAATAGAAGATTTCAGTTGCGCAAGGTTGTTAGCCGTTAGTATCGGAAGGAACTTCGTCCGCACCGAAAAACACGATTGCCGCGCCCGGAGATGTGAATCGGCTTCAATCACCGCGTGCCCTTTTGCATCATAGTGAACCTTTACACTGCCCATCGCCGAAAACGTCCTGTGCGGCTGATGCGCCGTTATGTATCGGTAGCTTCCTTTTGCTATGGCGAAGAAGACCACAACGCCCTTGCCGCTTCGTTTTGATACCTTCTCGTGGATCCCCGGAGAGCTGCCCACATCCCCAGTCACAACTGGATCGCTCCCGGTGATATCGTTGCGAACAGCCTTATAGCGCCGTAGTAGGTTCCCGATCTGTTCTACACCTTGAGATGAGACGTTCGGCAGACTCCAATTCTGGCGCTCACGATCCAACGGCAGGTCATAGTTGAACAGATGAAGGACCGTTGTTGATAAGGAAGTACTTTCCCGCTGAAAGAAAACTTAATCCAACAGCACGGCCTGCTTCTGTTATATCAAAATCGATGATAATGTCCGGAACCGCCGCTGCCACTTTCTCGGCCACACGCGTCATCTGCTGCGGTAATTGGACTGCCATGCTCATGGACTTCTCTGGTGGTATCGCTCGAGGACTACACTCTCACTGCAGTTTGTCGTTCAAAGCTTTCACTTGTTGAACATCGAACTTAGGGCGACGGTCAGACGTCAACAGTCCGTTGACTTCCTGTTCCACGTCGGTCAGCTGCGTGTAGCAGAAGCCCACCAGGTTAGGAAGTTTCGTCAGACCCTCAAACAATTGGGAGAGGCGCGAAAACGCATCCTGCTGTGTTTTCTCCACGCCCGAGTAGCCCCAGGATTCCGCTGGCACTTGCGTGTTGGCCGGAATAAAAGCGATGCCCCCGAATTCGGAAAGATACAAAGGCGTTCCGTTGTATTTGTAAGAAGAGATCAGGGCGTCACGGCCATTCTTGGGAACGGTCGCGCTCTCGGGACTTACGTCTTTGTACTTCCGATACAGCTCTTCGCCCGACTTGGTGTAGTCGTGGATGGCAAACAGATCCGTGTCCGCGGTGTGCATCCAACCCTCGTTGTCGATCATGAATCGAGTCTGGTCCAGGGTCTTGGTCAGCCAGTAGAGCCCCTTCAGGTAGGCCTGCTGATCCTTGTTGTCCAGCTGAGGCACGCCCCAACTCTCGTTGATCGCATTCCAAATGATCATGGAGGGGTGATTGTAGTCGCGCTTCAACTCCGCCAGCCACTCGACCGTGGTCCGGCGAACCGCTTCTTCATTGAACTCCTGAGCATCGGCAATCTCGCCTGAAACCAGCAGACCGCGCTTGTCGGCCCAATACAGAAAACGCGGATCGGCAATCTTCTGATGTTTGCGAACGCCGTTGAAGCCCATCGCCGTCATCAGATCGATGTCTTTCAAAATGGCGGCATCCGAAGGAGGAGTCAGAATGCTTTCCGGCCAGTAGCCCTGGTCGAGCAGGAGCTTCAAATAAAACGGCTTGCCATTGAGGGTGACACGATTGTTAGCGAGCCCGATCGTTCGAAAACCAATGTACGATTGAACCATATCCAGCAACGTGTTGCCATCGGACAGCGTGTAGCGAAGTTCATACAGCTTGGGCGAATCGGGCGACCACGGTTGCACTGAAGGCACTCTCAGGGAGCCGTCCACGCGATCTTCTTTTGTCGTTAGATCCGCGTGCCCGGCGACGGCGGCCCCGTCCATCACGTCAACTCCGACATGCAGAGGGTGACCGGGGATGGCGTTCAACGCTCCATGAAACGCAGCTGTCCCGTCCTGACCTGCCGTCACATGCATGTACTCCAGATGGTGATTGCCGGTAGCTTCGATCCACACCGGCTGCCAGATCCCGGACGTTCTTGTGTAGAAGATCGCTCTAGATTTCGGCTCCCAGAACTGTTTACCGCGCGGAATCGACTTGTCCGTGGGCGGATCTTCCACTCGCACCGTTACCCTGTTATCGCCTCCGTTCATCTCGGGCGCGATGTCGAAAGAAAAAGGCACGCCGCCGCCTTCATGCGATCCCAGGAATCGACCGTTCAGCCATACCGTCGCGCGGTAATCGACGGCCCCGAAGTGCAGCAGAACATGTTTTTGCGTCCATGCTGTGGGAACTTTGAAACTGCGTTGATACCAGGAGACAGGATGAAAGCTGGTATCCGCAATCCCGCTTAGCCGGCTCTCAAAGCAGTAAGGAACCGTGATGGTGCGCGCGCGTGGTAGCACCGCCGTGTTCCAATGCTGGCTCAGCCCCTGGTCCCCATCGTCAAAGGCAAAAGCCCACGATCCGTTCAGAGTCATCCATGACGACCGCATGAACTGCGGCTCCGGATACTCCGGCCGTGGTGGGTTCGCGCCCCAAGCTGCCAGAGAAGAACCTAAAAGGACAGCAAGGAACACTCGGGGCCTGCTCAGCCTTCCAGGACTGGAATCTACCCGTAATTGAATCTCCGCTTGACTTGCCATGATCGGCTTTGATTATATGGAGTCCGGCATCGAGTAACGTTATGCTATTACTCGAATGAGCGTTTAGGGGAGATTAGAAATGCCTGTGACCTGCGGTGTCCACGTAAGGCCGATTTTTATCGCTGTTGCCTTTTCAGCAGTGCAGTTGTTTGCGCAAGCTGATAGAGGCGTCATCACGGGGCTGGTTACCGATCAGCAAGGCGCACCGATTTCGAATGTATCGGTGGCGGTTAAAGACTCGAATACGGGAGTGGTCACCAACGTGACTACCACCGCCTCCGGCAATTACAGTACGCCGCCGCTGATTATCGGCACGTATGAGATCAATGTGGCTACTACCGGATTCAAAGCGTTCCACGCCAAAGGCATCAACCTGGCGTCTGGCCAGACGTTTCGGCAAGACATCTCTCTCGATGTTGGCCTGGTTCAGCAGTCGGTGGAGGTCAGTGCGCAGATTGAGCAGATGAATGCCGATAACCCGCAAATGTCGGCGTCGGTCAACCAGCTGGCGTATGAGTCACTGCCAGCGGTATTGGCGGGCGAGAATCGGGTTCCTGAAGCCCAGCTTTACACCTTCCCGACATTCGTCGCGCCCACCCAGGGCAACGTTTACCCGGGCAGCGCTTTTGGAGCGCGTATTAACGGCGGACAGCGCAGCGCCTTTGAAAACTTTTTGGATGGCGCTTCTTACGGCGAAGTCAGCGGTCACAACGGCACCCAGGAGCGCTCGGCCCCGTACGAGTCCATTGCAGAAGCCCGCATCATCGACAACACATTCAGCGCGCAGTACGGCCATACCAGCGGCGGCTTTGTCGAGTACACCACCAAGAGCGGAACCGACACGTATCATGGCGGCGCCTACGAATACTTCGATAACGACAAGCTGCAGGCGCGCGGCGAGATTGCCCCGGTTCGCCCACCCGTTCGCCAGAATCAGTATGGCTTCACTTTGGGTGGCCCTATCTCCATTCCAAAGCTCTACAACGGCAAGAACAAGAGCTTCTTCTTTTTCAACTTCGATCAATTCAAATACACGAATGCTGGAGCGGGTAGCGGGTTTGCCACGGTAGCCGATAGCCAGATTCGGACAGGCGATTTCTCGCAGTATCTAACAACACAGCAGGTGGGAACTGACGCCTGTGGCCGGCCCATTTTCCAGGGTCAAATCTTCGATCCAGGCACCACGCGGGATGCGTCGACCTGCGGCGGTACAGCTGGGCTGGTGGTTCGCGATCCACTTCCCGGAAATAAGATTGCGGGCGGAGTCTCCAAAGTGGCTACGAACATTCAGAGCTATCTCCCTGCTCCGATCAATGGCAATCTCTCAAACAACTACCTGCTCGGGCCTCCGCAACAGTTCTTGAATGCCCGAACGATTCTTACGCGGATCGACCATAATGTTCGCGACAACATCCGCTTGTCGCTAACGTATAACTACACCGACCGTCCTCGTGAACTGGACTGCAACAACATTGGCGGATGCGGCGGTCCCATCGGCCATCCGCGCATGCAGGACATTGTCACGCACACCGCTCACCTGCAGTTCACGGACGTGATTAGTCCGAGTCTCTTCACTCACGCGGTGGTCTCTTATGATCGCTGGGTTCTCCCTGATACGTACCCGTCCATCTCGAATAAGGGCTGGGCCTCGAAAGTAGGCATCACCGGCATCCCCTATGCTGATCTGGGTGCCTTCCCCAACATCACCTTCGATGAACGCTATTCGAACTTTGGGCAGAGAGACGGCGGCGGACTGCAGGGAACCGATCGTTACCAGATCCTCGATGACACAACCAAAATCTTAGGCAAGCACACCATAAAAGCGGGTTTTGAGTATCGCTGGGAGCGCTGGTTTACCGGGGCTTTCCTGGGAAATGCGGGAACATTCAACTTCGTTGCCGCTAATACGGGAGCCTTCGATGCCACCGGCAAGCTGGTGGGAGGGACCGGCGATCCCTACGCGTCCTTCCTGCTGGGGCAGGTCAGCGGCAGCAACTTCAGTGTCCCTTCGTTCTCCGATTATCGCCGTCCCTACTTCGCTCCCTGGGTGAACGACGACTGGAAAGTAACCGACAAGCTGACGCTAAGTTTTGGTTTCCGATACGACTTCCAATACGGCCGGACCGAACGTCACAATCAGTTTTCCTCCTTTGATCCGAACTTGCCCAACCCTGGCGCTGGCGGCCGTCTGGGGGCCTTGGCCTTTGCCGGTCAGAATGGCCACTCGAACGCCTTTGAGACGCTCCAGTCTGACACCTATGGCCCTCGCTTCGGGTTCGCTTATCGGGTGTCGGACAAGACCGTGGTTCGCGGCGGGTATGGAATCTACTACTCCGGCGTCACCATGAACGGCTTTAACGCTAACCCAAACTACGGCTATAGCACCAATCCGTCAGTGACCGATCTCACCAACGGCCGGACAGCCGTTTTCTCCTTAGACAATGGCTTCCCCCAGAGTGCGGTGGCTCTTCCGCCCAGAATCACCTCCACGCTGCAGAACGGTAACAGCGTTCAATACATGAATCCGAACGGAGTGACTCTGCCGCGCTACCAGAATTGGACGTTCTCCGTAGAGCGCCAGATCTCCAACAGCATGGTGATCGACGTCGCCTACGTAGCCAACCACGGCACGCGTCTCACCAGCGGCCCGCAGTTGAATGGTCTGAATCAGAACAATCCTTTGATTCTGCAACAGTACCCGGCGTCTGTACTCAGTGCAAAGGTGGGCTCTCCCCAGGCTAATGGGTTCCCGGCGCCCTACGCGGGCTTTACAGGCACCGTGGCGCAAGCTCTCCGGCCATACCCGCAGTATCAATCCATTCCGCAGTTCAATGGAGCCAACGGCTGGAGTACTTACAACTCTTTGCAGGCCAGCTTCAAGAAGAATTTCTCAAACGGCCTGCAGTTGAATGCTGCCTGGGTCTGGTCGAAACTACTGGATGATGGCGCTGAATCGGGACTGACGCAAGGCTTCGGAGGATCCGAGCCCATCAGCGTTTATCTGCCAACCAAGGCAGTCTCCATTGACAACGTCC
>JAABUZ0100007692.1_pt1 | contig 12905 bp, 13 predicted proteins | sample 5562091 | NCBI WGS metagenome assembly JAABUZ01 (sample SAMN12813069, study PRJNA571459) | rock metagenome | isolation source: Antarctica rocks | place: Antarctica: Victoria Land, Linnaeus Terrace sud | collected 2015-12-21 | reverse complement strand
AGAACTCCAATTTCCAGCAGTAGAGCTGATCGGGTTGGTCCGATGATCATGACGAACCCGTCGTCGAGGTCCTCATAGCTCACCGGGTGGGTGAACGCGTGAAGAACGTCGTCATCGGCGATGCCGTACTTGCGGGCGCTGTCGACGATCAGCGGCGTCTCCACCGCCTGTAACATACGTTGCCACCCGGTCGGCGGCAACTTACGTTGCTGCCAGCGGCTGCTGCCGTCGCCGGTGGCCGGGACCCCTCCTGGGCCGGCCTCTCGCACAGAGGTACGCCATGACTGCGCTGCTCGTCGGGTACGTCCGATGCTCCACCGGCGCATGTTGGCGACGGCGACGTCGTGCGCGCGGAGGCTTATGGCGGCGTGCCGGTCACTTGGACGACCCACCTGTGGCAGCCCGAGCAGCTTGCTGCCCTGTTCGCCGAAGCCGGCCTAGAGCCGGTTGCCGAGCTGCGGCTATCGGCTGAGCAGCACCCGGCTCGCGAAGATCTGGCAGGCCGTTTCCTCGAGCTGCTCGTCCGCGGGGTGCTCGAGAAGAACCTCGCCGAGCTCAAGTTCTGTTCGCTGCAGGTGGTGGCCGAACTCGTGCAGCGCGGTGAAGGCGCGGCGCCGGTGGGACAGAGATGTGGTGACCAGTAGTGCTGGTGGGGTCTCGTTGCCCCGGTACCCGCCGGCGACGGTGCACCCGCCTCCGGTGTCGCTCTCGGGGACGAACCGTAGCGTCACCTCTGGGTGCCGGCCGAGGCCGGCAAGGGCGTCGTCAGTGAGCTCCGCAAGGAGGTCCGGATTGTCGGCCTGCAGCAGCGCGACCATGCGAATGGCCTGCTCCGTCGCCGCTGGGCGGAGCGCCGCGAACGACCGGCGGGTCACGGCTCGCCGGCGACGAGCAGAGCGATGCGCTGCCGCCAGTCGGGGTCGTCTGTGCTTTCGCGAGCGGCGAGCGCGTACGCCTCGGCAGCCAGACCGGTCCGGGCGGCAACCTCAGCCTGCCCGGTGCGGGCAGCGCGACGTCGGGTGGCCCCGCGCCAGCGGGGGTGCTCGATCTCGAGGGCGAGGTCGGGGTCGATACCAGCGGACGACGGCAGGGTCCCAGGCTCCACCCCGATCGCGGTCTCAAGTGCGCGGGCCTGCTCGGCGGTGAGCGTCCGGCGGCCGCGGTACAGCTCCATGGCCTCGTGCTGGTTGAGGCCGAGATGCTCGATGATCTGCTCGAGCTGTTCGCGGGCGGTGCCCGGGAGCATCGTTGCGAGCCGGACCGGGTCTGCGGTGCGCACGGGAACGGCCGGGGCTGCTTGCAGCCGGGCGAGGTCGTCGCGGAGCTCGGCGAGGAGCTCTGCGCCCGAGTCGAATGGGTCGTCGTCGAGGGCGACGACGCGAGGAGCGGCACGCAGACGGTGGGCAAGTGCGGTGCTGATGGCGGAGTGCTCGACCATGACGTCGAGGGTGCGATGGTGGAGCGTGCCCCGCACGGTCGGCCACAGCATCAGTGAGCGGAACACGGCGGTGGCGACGCGTTGGTGCTCCATTGTGGAATCGGCCGGGGGTGCCTCACCGGGGGTGGCGACAACGACGTCGCCGGTGCCGGCGGTGAAGTCGCTCATGATCAGCACAATGACGGATGTCCCGTCGATGCGGGCCCGCCAGATCTGGCCTGCGCGGACGTCGGGCTGGTCGGCGGCGCTCAGCGCCTCACGCAGCGCCGCTGGCGCCTGGTAGCTGCTGAGCACATGGCGCAGGCGGTCATCGGACGGGCTCACGGCCGCTGATCTCCCTTCGCGTCAGTGGTGGCAGAGAGTTCTGACGTCGCATCCTGCACATCGTCCGGTGCGGCGTCGGCCTGGGCCAATCTGACCAGCTCGGCAGCCACAGTTTCGGCGTCGAGGTCCTCCCCTGCCAGCGCGGCCAGTGTCACACGGATACGGGCGATGTGGATGTAGGCGACGCTGCGTCCGACGTTGAGGATCTGCTCCACCCGCGGGCGGTCGTCGAGGTGGAGAAGGATGCGGCGCTCACGGTCGCTGAGCTGCGCGTACATCTCGGCGGCACGGGCGGCCGCAACGGACTCCTCCGCCGGGTCGGAAGTGACCGGCGTGGCGAGCCGATCGGACAGCAGGTCGTCGGCGTCGAGCGGGACGTGCGAGGTGACGGTGACGGCGAAGCGACGCTGGAAGACGTGGGTGAGCATGCCGATCTCGAGCCCGCCAGAGCCGGCGCAGCCGAGGATAGCGGTCAGGACCCGTGTGAGGTCCGGACCACTGGCCATGGGGGTTCGGCGGCTCTCGTCGCGCCAGCGGACCGGCCTGACGTTCGGGACGGCCATCGCGGCGGCCATCAGCGAGTCGTCCTCGTCGCGGCCGACCTCGGTCCCGGTCATGCCCGCGAGAGCCCATCGCTGAGCGTGGCCGGGAAGCCGGAGGAACCCCGGGTCGGCCTTGAGCAGCTCCTCCAAGCGGAGCCGGATCGCCCCGGTGTCGGTCTTGCGGGCCTGGTCGGTCAGCCAGTTCTTCATGATCCGGCTGGTGAGCTTGAGCAGCGCCTCCTCGTCCGCGCCGACCGCGATGAGCGCGTCGGTGAGGTCTTCCAGGCGCTCGCAGAGGAACTGGTGCAGCAGGTCCAGCCGGTTCTCGTCGTCCCAGCCGCCGGGCGGCTCCAGCACGTAGAACTGCTTGGTCGCGCTGCGCCACCGAGCGGTCAGCATGTCGGTCGTGGCTCGGCCGCCGAGGTGCCCGAGCTCAACGAGCTCGTCGGTGATTGTCATAAGCCGCCCTCTCCCCCGCTCCGGCTCGCCGCGCTCCCCCCCTTGCGTCGCAAGAAAAAGGTTGCCGCTTGTCCATACGTCACCCTACACGGCTCCTACGTAGTGGAGTGGGCCGGAAAGTACAGCGACGATCGAACATTTCGCTTGCTACGTTCACTATTTGCACGTAGTATCACATCAGAAGCGCACAGACGGTGCCGCTACGCACAGATCGGACAGGACATGGCTGAGAAGATCAAGCGTCCCACCTTCGGGCGCATCGCGCGGCCGGGCATCGGCTACAACCAGGGTTCGCGTCAGATGGTCAGCACCGTGCTGTCCCCGGTGCAGTTCGTGAACGCGATCGGGGAGCGGGAGGAGTGGGACCCGCTGTCGGGGACGGGCACCAACCGGAGGGAGGACAGGCAGCACCGGCGAGGTATCGCGGAGTACCTGACCACCAACGCCGATTACGTCCTGAACAGCATCCTGGTGTACCTGTCGCCGGACGAGGCCGAGTTCGTGGGCGACGATCCTGGAGCGCCGGTCTCTCTCGGAACCCTCTACATCGACGCCGACGCCAAGATGGTCGTGGGCGACGGAGGACACCGCTCGAGCGCCTACGGTGATGTCATCGACGCCCACCGTCCCCTCGCCGACGAGGTCTTCGCCCGTATGACGGAGAACGGTCAGCCGGTCGTCGTGGTGCTGGATGACAACCAGGTCCGCCGTGTCCAGGACTTCACCGATCTCCAGAACAACGCAAAGCCGCTCAACCAATCCGTGGCCCAGTCGATGGACCGCCGGGAGCTGGTCAACCGCATGCTCCTCGAGGCCGTGATCAAGGCCGGCGACGTGCCGGTGTTCGACAACGGCAAGAGGGTCGAGTTCCTCACCGACTCCCCTGGCAAGCTCTCAGCCAAGATCGCCAGCTACAAGACGCTGCGTTACGCCTCGGGCACCTTGCTGGTCGGCACCGGATACCGCTCGACGAAGGCATGGGCCGAGGCCGTCGACCTCCTCGTCTCACGTGATGCCGACGGGGCCGCCGAGAGGGTCATTGCGTTCTGGCAGGGCTACTCCGATCTCCCCCCGGTGGCCCAGGCGCTCTCCGTCGACCGCGGAGTGGCCATCCTCCGCGAGGACACCTGGCTGACCTCGGCGAACGTGATGTACGCCCTCGCCGCGGCCGTCCACAACGTGACGACTGGCGAGGACGCCATGACAACTGCCGAAGCGTTCACCGCCCTCGGTTCCTTTGACTTCACTCGGGCAGCGACCGGTCTGCACGGCACGCTGGTCGATCCACCTCTCACCGCCGGAGGCAACCCAAAGGCGCGAACCGGCCGTGACGCCTGGGAGAGCGCCGCAGCGGTGTTCACCGACGTCATTCTGCAGTCGATCCCAGCCACCTAGTCACACGCTGCTCCACCATCCCGCGGGCAGCATCCGGCATTGCCGCCAGGGCGCCGCACCGCGCTGCTCCACTACTACCAACCACCCGACACGGGCCTTTCGCACGTCAGGAGCGCTCCATGACCCACCCCGCCCAGATCGTCACGGCAGCACTCGCTGCTACGACGGCGACCGATGCCACCAACGTTCAGCAGATGATCGGCGCCGCCTTCGGCGCCACCCACAAACGTCCTGTTGGGGACAAGTGGAACAACCACGGGCTGATGAGCACGTCAGGCAGCTTCGACTACAAGCTGATCGAGAACGTCACCAACATGCAGGACGCCGTCATCGAGCGGCACGCACTGCGCAAGTACGGCGGCGCCGACGCCATTCCCTACCTCTCCCCTCAGGTCGCGGCCGCCGACCTCTTCCCGTTCAGCACCGTCGCGGAACGCGCCCGCATGGTCACCGTCACCTTCCAGGAGTCCGACAGGCCCACCGGGACGACCAAGCGGCTGACCCCCATCTTCCGGGACCAGGGCTGTGGGTTGCGTCCCGAATCCGTACCCACCACCATCTTCGGCCTCGGCGGCTCGCAGAAGGACGGGGCGCTCTATCAGCAGGGCGCCTTCGGGCTCGGCGGGGCGATGACCTTCCGCAACGCCGCGGCCGTTGTCCTGGTCTCCCGCCGCGACCCCAAGCTCCTGGCCGCCGGTGAGCAGGACCTCATCACCGTGGCCGTCGTCCAGTGGCAGGACAACGTCAAGGGACGCACCGCCTATTACCTCGTCGACCAGAAGTGGAACACCGCCGGCGACCCCGGCCAGCCCTGGTCCTGCCCGGCCGCCGAGGTCCCGGACTTCGAGCCGGGCACCCACCTCGCCCTGGTGTCCTACCGCGTCGACGGCTTCCACCGGGTCCGGGAGGGCGACGAGCGCACCTTCGATACCGTCACCAACACCCGCCTGTTCCGGCCGGTCCTGCCCATCCGCTTCACCAACATGATCGCCCGCGGGGAGAAGCGCTCCACCAACCTCGTCGGACTCGAGTACAGGCTGGACAACGCCAAGCAGACCTTCGACGAGGGCGAGGACACCCTCCCGTTCTCCTTCGAAGGCACCACCTACACCCTGCCCGTCCGCTACGTGCTCTTCGCCAAGAAGCCCGGCGATGCCGGTGGCCGACGCAGCTTCGTCGCCCACAACCACGCCGTCCTCTTTCTCTCGAACGGCCAGACACACCACCACTGGACCCCGCAGCAGTTCAAGCTCAAAACCAAGCTCAACAAGCTCCACGACCGCATCCTCGTGGTGGTCGACACCGACGAGCTGCCCATCCGCGTCCGCACCGGCCTGTTCACCGCCGACCGCAGCGAGCTCGTCCGCGGTGACGCCGCCCTGCGTCTCGAGGAGGATCTGCGGGCCTTCCTCAACGACTGGGAAGCTCTGAAAGAGGAGAACAACGCCGCCATCCGCGAGGCCCTCACCGGAGGGGACGCTGAACCGACCCTCGAGGCGGCCCGCAAGATCAGCCGCGCCATGAACATCCCCGGTTTCGGCTCATCTGGGGACTCTGGCAGCGGAGGTGGAGGGACCAAGCGCGGCGGCGCCGGGCAGGGCGGGGGCGGAGGCAAGCCCTCCAAGCCGATCGACCTCAAGAACGACCCCACCACCATCACCGGGCCCAACGCCGTGCAGGCCGTCATCGGACGCACCAGATCCATCACCTACACCGTCGACGTGGTCGACGAGTTCTTCAACGGACGCGGCCAGCTCGCCGTCGACAGTGATCACCCGAACATCAGGGGCGGCCACGACATCACCGTCGGGAAGGGCAACAAGGGCCGAGTGCGGGTCAGCGTCGCCGTTTCCGACACCCTCGAGCCGGGCACGTACGAGCTCCGCCTCAGACTCGCGGACTGGATGAAGTCCAGCGGCGGCATCGGGCACACGCTCGAGCACACGACCAAGATTGAGCTCGTCGAAGAGATCCCCGGGCAGGGCAACGGCAGCGGCAGCGGCAAGCCCACTCATGGAACCGGTACTGCCAGCGGCCCATCCCAGGGGACCAACATCGCATTGGTGTGGAGGGGATTGCCCGACCAGGACTCCTGGACGCGCACCACCGTCGGGGAGATCATCGACACCCCCGCCTATGTGCTCGCCGAGTCCAACGCCGACTACAAGGACCTCGCCGTACTCGGCGAGCAAAACATCCCCACGGTGCTGCTCAACGCCGATTTCACTCCGCTCAAGCAGTACCTCACCGGCCGCAATAAGCAGCTCGACTCCCTGACCAGCCCAAAGGAGCGCTACTCCGTCGGCGTCGGGGTCGGCCTCCTCCTGCTCAAGGCCAGCGCCGACCAGCAGGCCGCCACCGACCCGATCACCGACAAGGTGCTGGCCGCCGCGCAGAACGCCATCGCCAAGGGGGTCCTTGCCGTCATGCCGGCATTTGACGACCTCACCAAGGCCGCGGGCCTCGACGACAACGAGGCCGACGCGGACGGATAGCTCGACCACCAGTCGTGTCGAGGCACCAAGTGGCTCACCACGGCTCCGTCATCACACGGCAAGGTCCAGCGGCAGGTCGGCGATGTCCTTCAGCCGTCGTCCGTCGATCATCATCTGGAGGAGGTCGGTCGTCTCCTCGGTGCCGACCTGGTGTGCGGCGTCGAGGAGCTCAGGCAGGGCGAAGTGGTAGACGCAGTCGAGGTCGCCGGTGCCGAGGGCGAGTGAGCTGATGCGTACGGGGGTGGGCTCGCCGGTGACCACCACTACGTGCGGGAGTCGGCCCTTGCGGTTGCGGATGAGGTTGAGGGCTTCGCTGCGGGCGTTCTGGGCGCGGTCGCTGCGCAGGGTCCACTTGCAGGACACGACAGCGTGCAGGATCGGGTGGGTCTGCACTGCGGAGCGCAGTGATGCGTGGGTGGCGACGGCGTTGTCGACGTAGAGCTCGCTGGTGTTGATCTCGCCGTCGGAGACGGGGGCGCGGGCGACGACGACGTCGGGGGCGATGGCGTAGGCGTTACCCAGGGAGGCTTGCAGGGCCCGGTTCGCGGCGATGGCCTGGTCGAGCTCGACGAGGTGGGCGTACTGGTCGAACTGGGCGACCCCGGCGGCCTTGCCGCGGGTGGTGAGCTTGGCGATGGACCAGTCCCCGGGGCGCAGGTGACCGAGGCGGGGGAACGTGTCGGCGAGGAAAGTGGTGCAGGCCTGTTCGAAGCCGCCGCCGGCGGTCTGCCCGGCGAGGCGTTCCCCCTCGGTCTCGACCTTCAAGGCGGTGGCGATGTACCCGGCGAGGGCCTTGCTGAGGACGCTGCTGCTGTCGGCGTTGCTCGCGACCCCGTTCTTGACCGACAGGATGCCGTCGGCGAGCAGGGATGCGTGGAACCGGGACCGGGCCGCGGTGAGGTAGGCCTCGCCGGGGTCCTGGTCGGGGGTCACGCGACGTCCGGCACCGCGGCGAGGTGCCGTTTGCGGCGGCGGGTGGCCCCGGCGGCGAGGTGGGGCTTGAGGTGTTCGGCGATCGCGGTGGCCAACCCGACGGGGACGGCGTTGCCGATCTGCTTGGCGATTCCGATCTTGGAGCCGCACCAGCGGAAGTCGTCGCCGAAGCCTTGGATGCGGGCGGCCTCGAGGTGGGTGACGGGCCGGTTCACCCGGTTGGCCGGGTCGCCGGCGTCCCACTGAGGGTGCAGGTACTGGCCCTTCTCGGGCTTGAAGAACTCGGTACGGATGGTCAACGAGGGCTGATCCCAGCGCATGCGGCCCATGACGTCGGTGGTGCCGGTGGGCTTGTTGCGCCAGCAGTCGGGCAGCAACTCGTCGGGCAGGTCGAAGCGGCCACCGCCCGGGGGCACACAGTCATAACGCAGCAGCGACTTCGCGGTGGGCCGCCGACCCAGGTGCAGGTCGGTGCCGGTGAAGGTGCCGGGAACGTCGGTGCCGTCGAAGCGCCACACCCGCTCCGGCAGGAAATGATCGCGGGTGGCGGCGGGAACACCGTGCAGGGCGTCGCGCACGGTGTTCCATGGGGTGAGGCCGCCGACACCGCCGCGGGAGTGGGTCGGTTCGGGCAGATGCACCGGGCCGACGCGGGAGCCGATGACGATGGTGCGGTTGCGGCGCTGGGCGACACCGAAGTCGGCGGCGTTCAGCACCCCGTAGGACAGGCTGTAGCCGCGCAGGGCGCCGTCGGCGACGCTGCCCTGCAGGGCCTCGAACTCGCTGCTGGTCAGGAAACGGTCGACGTTCTCGATGACGAAGATCTTCGGTCTGGCCCGCACCACCAGGCGCAGGTACTCCTGCCACAGCTTGTTCCGCGGATCGGTGATGCTGCGGTTGCCGAGGTTGGAGAATCCTTGGCACGGGGGTCCGCCGATGACCACGTCGGCCCGGGGAACGTCGATGCTGCGCAGTGCGGTGATGTCACCGCAGTAGGTGTGACCGGCACCGAAGTTGGCGGCGTAGGTGGCCGCGGCCTGCAGGTCCCACTCCACGGAGAGGATCGGGTCATACCCTGCGGAGACGAAGCCGGCGGTCATGCCGCCGCACCCGGCGAACAGGTCGATGACCTTCATGCCCAACTCCTCGCCGCCTCCGCGAATCACAACGATGTGACTCTACAGTCGAAGCGGGCCGTCGATACGCTGACTCACCCATCCGACGGAAGACGACGTTCGGGTGGAGGATCGAAGGAGCAACGGTAGGCATGCGCCCCATTCCGCCGCAGGACACCACAACCCCCGCGATGTCTTCACCTCCCGCATCGAAGGCGCCGCCTCCCGGTGAGCGCGAACTCCCCCCGCTGCCACCGTCTGCGGCCACGCGCAGTCGTCTGCGTGCCCAGCGCCGCCGCGACACCGCGCCCGAACTGGGTCTGCGGCGGGAACTGCACCACCGTGGCCGCCGCTTCTACGTCGATCGTGCTCCCCTGCCGGGTCTGCGGCGCCGCGCCGACCTGGTGTTCCCCCGGTCCAAGGTCGCGGTCTACGTCGACGGTTGCTTCTGGCACTGCTGCCCGATCCATGCCACCCAGCCCAAGCACAACGCCGCCTGGTGGGCCGCGAAGCTGGCCACCAACGTTGCCCGCGACCGCGACACCGATGCCCGTCTTGCCGCAGCGGGATGGGTGATCGTGCGGGTGTGGGAACACCAGGAACCCTGCGCGGCCGCCGACCTCGTCGAGCGGGTGCTGGCGGCTCCACTTCGTGCGCCGGGGACCTAACGATCCTTCGGTGGGAGAAGGACCGCTCGGACGAGGCTCAGCAGGGTGTCGGTGTCGGTGTCCGTGCTGTCGCAGAACACCAGGGGGCCGTCGTCGTATTCGCTGTCGGTGACGTAGCGCCCGACGCCCCATCCTCGTTGCTCGCCACGATCCCAGGACAGGCTGTCCTCGGCGTCGGTGATGAGCAGATGCTGCCCCGCTTCCAACGTGACCTCCAGTGCCGCGCACATGCCCCCGGTCTGGGTGAACACCGTCGGCAACCCTGCAGCCTCGAGTGCGCCGATGACATCGGCGTAGCGGGCCGTACCGACAGCCATCGCCTCGTCCATCCGGGATGGCCGGGTCATAGTTGCACCTGGACGCCCACGTGGCCGATGGCGGTGTGGAATCGTCGGCCCTCCTCGTTGGCCGCGTGCAGGTGCCTGCTGACCTGGTGGAGGTGGTCGGCGGCTTCGGCGCAGCGGGCGGCGGGATCGTGGGTGTCGGTGCCGGTGCCGGTGTCGGCGCGCAGGATGCGCCCGTCGGGGTAAGTCCCGCTCGCCGCGGCGCATTGGTCGGCGATGTGGGCCAGGGTGCTGGTCAGCTCGTCCAGGACGGCCCCCAGGGTGTAGAGGTCGGCTGCTTCGAGTTCGGGCGCGGTGCTGCGGGCGTCGCGGGCCACGGCATGGATGAGTTCTGTGGCGGTAGCGAGGTCGGTGACAATCGCGGCTGTGTTGTCGTCGTCGGTACTCACGGTTGCTCCTTCGCGGTGTCGAGCTCGGTGTTACCGCCTGCCCCGATGATCGGGGGCTGCCCGAGCACGCTGCTGATGTCAGCCAGGCGTTGCGTGGCCGTGCGTTGGGCGCGCCCGATGCTCACCAGGTGTTCGAACAGTTGGTCCTGGGGTAGCCGCTCGGCGGCTTCGGTCAGCGACGTGGCGGCAACGTGGAAGCCGCGCCGGTAGGCGGCGCAGACCACGGTGATCGCGTAATGCTCGGCCGCTTCGGGGGCACCTCCGGCCATGGTGGCATCGGAGAGGGCACGGCTGAGCTGCATGCCCAGGTGCCCGGCCGATCTTCCCGTCTGGGTCAGAGCGGCGGCGACACTCGCCGGATCATGGGGTTTGCCAACCTCGATCTGGGCGGCGATGAGCTCGAACAGGTCCCGGTACACCGGCCGCTCGAAGTCGCTTCGGGTGAGGGTGTCGGTGATGGTGCGGGCCACGGGCGAGGAGGACCACAGCAACGAGCACAGGCACAGGGCCTCGACATCGGTCCGCGGATCATCGAGCAGATCCCCCGCCTCGACGGGGCCCTCCGCAGGATCGTCGAGGACCTCCCCGTAGCCGGGGTCCGGCCCCGATGGTGCCGCACTCATCACGGCGTCCTCCCCTCGTTGCCCGCAGTGTGCCCGATGGCCCCGACCCTGCCCGTGCCGTTCTCCGCGGGCATTTCCCGCGCCGGGCCCGGGCACGCCTCGGCTGTGTCCACCGAGCGGGTCTTGTGCTGGCAGTAACACGCTCGGGCCACACCGCACCGACCCGCCTGGGTGTCCTCGCACTGCTCGACCCCATGCGGCACGCGACACGGTGCACAGATAGGCATGATGATGTCCCCTTCCTGGTACTGGATGTCCCGTCTCTGGCCGGTCCAACCTTTCCTCGGCCCCGCTGGCAAAGCCGAAGGGACGGCGGGTGAGCAGGAGCGCAGTACCCGCCGCAGGCGGGCATGGCCCCTGGTAGAGCGCAGCGGGCCAGGGGTAGGAAGCGACGAGCACCCGCCACACTGAGAGCCCAGCGGGCAGGAGAAGGCAACACTCTCGCCGCCGCTCTGTCGGCGGCGAGGACAGCACCAGGCCGGAAGGTGGCGCGCAGCGCCCGGCCTGGTTCCGCATCGGTAGTCGGTTCGCCCGGTGCTCATGCGGGCGCGGGCGGTTCGATGGTGGGCAGCATCGCAAGGGGGTCCTCGGTGAGGTCGCGGTAGAGCTGGGTGAGGAACGCTGCCAGGTTGGCGCGGTCGCGGTGGTCGTCGCCGCTGGGCGGTGAGTCCTTGATGAGGATCGGCTCGGCGTCGCCGACGCGGACGGTGCACGAGCCCATCGGCGTGCCCGACTCGGCCGCGGCGTGATGTTCATGCAGCATCAGGACGGTAGCCAGCGCTTCGGCGAGGGCGTCGTCGTGGTTGGTGGCCGCGCCGGTCTCGGAGCGGTCGGTGCGGACGGTGTAGGTGATCATGGTGGGTGTCCCTTGCTCGGTGGACGTCTCTGGATGGGTCGGGGTAGCTGGGCTCGAGGGTGCCGCGCCAGCGGTAACCTCGAGCCCAACTGACCGGTGCTCTGTGGATAACTGGGAGGGTGGGGACAACCTGTGCCCCACACCCTCCCAGCGGTTCAGGAGTGCTGCGGCAAGGTGGCCTTAGCGATCGCCGCGGCGCGGGTGAGCATGCCGAGGGTGCTGGCGTGCGCAGACTGGTCGAGCACCCGGAACAACAGCACCCCGACCCGGATGTGCAGACAGTTGCGCCGGTGCGCCCAACTGTCCAAACGGCCCGGCGCCAGGGTGTGGGTGCTCACCCCGCACCGGGGGACCTCACGGAACCCCACGCTGATCGCCGGAAGATAGGCCTCGTCCCCGATCTCCGCACTGAGAATCTTCGGGTCCAGGCGCTCGGGAATCCGCTTGGCCGCACTCTGGGAGTCGGCGAACGCCTCGACCAGCGCGTCCACCTGGTCGACAGCGGTAAAGCCCAGCAGCAGCGTCCCCCACGTCAGCGACAGCCGCGCCCCATCCTGTCCCGCGCCGTGCACGTCGATCGATGCGTGCTGCTCACCGGCCAGCAGGGCGATCGCCCGGGTGCTGATCGTCTGGTCCTCGTACGACACCGTTCCCCGCGTCGCCTTCTTCGGCGTCCGGGTGCTGGTCGTGATCTCCCTGGTCATGGTGTGCCCCTTTCCCTTCGTGAGGCCCGGTAGGAAACGCGACCCCGATGCCAGCAGGTGGGTCCTGCAACCATTTCCCCGGGCCGCCCGAGCACGGAGTGCTCAAGGGGCGGGCGCAGCGGTCCGAGCGCAGCGAGGAGGTGCGGGGGTTCTGAGCAGAGTTTGTCGACGGTCTCGCGCAGCGACCGAGCCCGGCGAGGCGTGGGCCGGCGGGAACCTCTGGGCAGGTTCATCGGGCCCTTGCCGTGGAGTCCGCACCCACCCTTGACGAAGTCGGGCGGCCGGGGAAGACAACCACGACGACGGACCCGAGCCTTGGCGAGGGACCGGCGGCGTACACAGCAGCGGTGACCGAGCGCCAGCGAGGTGACCGCTTCGATAGTGGTGTCCCCAAGGCGGTCGAGCGCCAGCGAGACGGCCGACGACACCTCACTGCGGTGCACCACCACGCTTTTTTGCTGAGGTGACCACCAGCAGAACGCTCTCCGTTTGCGCACCCTGCTGAGGTCATTCCGCTGGCGACGAGGGTTCTCCCGCTACGCGTGCGTATCTGGCCATGGTGCGTGGGGGGTGTTGACGGTCACAGCGAGGTGTGATCTAGTTCGCAATCATAGTTCGAT
>JAABUZ0100007691.1_pt1 | contig 12905 bp, 15 predicted proteins | sample 5562091 | NCBI WGS metagenome assembly JAABUZ01 (sample SAMN12813069, study PRJNA571459) | rock metagenome | isolation source: Antarctica rocks | place: Antarctica: Victoria Land, Linnaeus Terrace sud | collected 2015-12-21 | reverse complement strand
TTTGGAGTAGATCGCTCTCGGGTCATGTCCGTGGACAGGAAGGCGTAGAGGGAGGAGCAAAGGAAGTGAGAGAAGTACCAGTAAGAGCTTTAATTTGGTTGACAAGGACTTCGATTGTTTCTATAGACGTATTAGCATTCTATTGACCTAGGACCGTAGCAGCTGTACCGGATTCTTGACCAGCCATATCCTTTTTAGACTTCATGTTGGGAGTGACTTCACTGCCTCAATCGCCGGCCTAAAATTCAAAATCCGACAGCGGTAATACCAAGACTAGCTCGACTGATGTCGAGCATCCAAACATCAGGACGTAGCTTAAAAAGCGAGCTTTTATAGTCTACCTTACAAAATAGTTTTAGTGAGGCTGAGGGAGCGGCTCTTACATAAGCACATGATTGTCCCTCTATGTTATGCATGACATCTATCAAGATCTGGTCTAGGTATCACATATTTTTTCTTGCAAAGGCGGAACAAAGTCGTGCGTTGCAGTAAGTAAATCCTATGACATACAAATGTGCAAAGTGCTTAGAACTAATGTATTGAAGCTACCTCTACTACATATCGTCTGACTACTATTTATCATGACTCAGGCGACGAGCAAAGCCCATCTCGATCAAGAGGAATTAAGCAAGGAGGATAAGGAGAAATTGAAGACATTTGGAGAATGGCTTTCCAAAAAGGAGACGAAATTTATAGAGTCTAAAGGTTTTCAAAAATGCGTGGATCCGCAGCTGCGTGAGAAGCTTGTTCAACTGTTTACAGCTGTGAACTTTACAAAAGGGGTTGGTTCTTCTGTTTCAACATTGAGTCTCTGTTAACAATCGAGCAGAGGGTTCCTTCCGCGATCGCAGTACTTCGACTATCAGCCTCTGAACCTAAAAAAACTGAGCCTGATGACTCTCCTTCGCATCTCGTCCCAATTCAAGTCCATGATGAGCACGACTCCCCCACAATATCCGGTGTCGATCTAACTGGGCAGATGACGTACATCAATGGGTCGGTGGTGACATTGAAGGGGAATTTTGATTTCCTGAGCTTCCCTGTTCCAAAGTAAAGGGCCTCGTCTGTGTTGAGATTAGTTTTACGATGGATCATGTAGGGAATTAAAGTATCCCACTCTCCCTTTCATTCTCACCTCTTATGATGAAATCTAATGGTTCCCATTGGAAACTGGGAGCATCAATTCCGTTATCCTCCCATCTTGTGTGGAGATTCAATAGGTCCCATTAAGAACGAAAGCACCCGTCGTGTTGGGATCCAATAGATCCCATTGAGAACCAAGAGCACTCACCCCGGTATTCTCCCATCCGGTGTTGGGATCCAACAGATCCCATTGAGAACCAAGAGCACTCACCCCGGTATTCTCCCATCCGGTGTTAGGATCCAACAGATCCCATTGACAACCAAGAGCGCTCACCCCGGTATTCTCCCATCCAGTGTTGGGATTCAATGGATTCCGTTGAAAACGAAAAGCACTCAGTGTATCTGACAATACCGGTGACACCACTGAATCGCAGGTCGCTCTGTTATGTCTGTTTGCCTCCGATGATCCTCCCGACGCTGGGAAAATATCCTGCACCACTGACGGGCTGCTGTCAGACGACGGATGATGTGGGCTGAGATCCGAAATACCGCTGATAGCACCGATGCTTGTGTCATACGCTTGATCCAAGCTCGGTTGTGATAATGCATTTCTTCCTCCTGTAGTAATCGCCGGAGGGGCTGGGCCTTCAGTAGAAATGTTGGCTCGCTGGACAGTGCTTGTCAATGTTATCTGGTCTGGCGACATTGTTTGGATTGGTGACTCTCCTTGCAACTGATCCTGTTGTGGTAGCTGAACAGCCGATGCCTCATTATCCTCACCGAATCCATTAACTGTGTTAGAAGAGTCCGGATTGCTTGCAACAATGTAGTATGACGTTGCATCACTAAGTTGGTCCGCGCGACTTGGATTTGCGCGAGTGCGTTTGGCGGATTGCTCAGGTGAATTGCGTAATAGTATCAGTGCATCGACGGCGGGATCATGGCTCCTCTTAAGGATTTGTTGCGTATTACTTTGCTTAGTTCCAAACTGTTGCCCTATATCATGGGTCGTGGGTTGTAATTCGTCTAAACTCGCGGTAGCAGATTGCTGTGGGTTGGTAGAATGCGGACTCGGTCGGTCTTTAGTCTCTTGTGACTGAGCCTTATGGTTCGACGATACCGTCTTGGTCTCAGTTCGTCGATGGGTATAGGTTATTGGACTCTCTCTCAGGAAATGGAATGGGATTAAAACCGACTTGCGAATCTTTTTGGCAAGTTCATTCGACCCATTTTCTTCTGCTTTCTTGTTGAGATTCAAGTCGGCAATACCTTTCACTACTTTATTGTAGATACCCTCGTCCTCAAGTGGCAATCTCGTTTCCACTCTATTAATGTTAGTATCGAATTCCCACTAAAGCAATTAATATCTTACACGTAACGAGGAACATCAACCGGAAGTTCCACTATTACTCCGTCGCCGAAAGTCTCCGTTAATTTATTGTACCTGCGGCCTCTTCCAATTAAATCGCTCACCGTAGTAGTAATAGCTTTCAGCGAGTCACCTCTGGAGCTGTGATCCTTGATGATCTTGGCGAAACTTTCATAGATCGATGCTGGAGCACGTCTGGAATGTTGAGGATAAAGGAAGCAAAGTAGGTCGTAAAAAAACAGTATGGAAAATCTTATCCGCAAAATATCTTCACCTTGACGATTTGCAAGATTGAAATAGCTATCGTACACGTATGCAAGTTGGCCATCATCGAATCTTGCCGTCCAGGCGGGAGAGGTCCAGAATGTCGATATATTTGCGGACCACCTTTCGATCGTTTCCTTGTCTGGTCTCCATATCAATGGGTCCACCTTTAGGTGTCGTAGCGAGGCTAGCCTCGGATCCTCATGCTTTGATGGTTGAAGTAATATGCTAAGCTCAGCAGCCTTTGAATCTTTTATGAGGCTGGACGAAAGCTGTATATGAAGTTAGAGTAAGATCATCTAAGTTTTGCGTACTCACTTCCTGATCTAGCAGCAGGCGGCGAAGCTCCTCCAGTCTCTCTTCACTACGAACAGGATAAAGGCGCTCAACGATGTAACTAAGGTTATTTCCCATGGTTGATGTATGGAGAAGCAAAGAGGCGTCGCTGCATGAACTGGTAATTAGAGGCAAACTGGGGCGCTAACCGAATCGCGACGGACGCTGGAAATTTCCAGCGTCCGTCGCGATTCGGTTAGCATCTTCGATCGTAATCGCGTCCACCGTACTATAGCCTCGCCCATGTTCATCTTTCCGAACTCTATGGCTTGCTAGGACTCTAGGTTGCCTGTAAGTGGATTTCATGGATCCTCGTATTCAAAGGCCTTTCATTTTTTGCTTCTCCGATCTCGATGGCGTGGCGACTATCAGCATCGCTATGCAGGCCTTACGAACCTGGTACCAGCACATCCGAATTCCGGCTTGATGGCACGCCGCGTATTAGAGGTAAAATTCATAGACGTTTGCGATTATAGAATTGCTGGTCAGTTTCAAACGAGTGAAGCGAGTCGATCAAGGAAGTCTTCCGCCCTCCCCGCCATCAATCTCAACACGATATCAAGGAGGCGTCGGCTCATATGGAGTCGATCTGTTCTTGGTCGACCAGGGGAGCGGTGGCACCCAAACCTCTCACCCAGCTATATAGTTAGAGCCTTTTCATGCAGAGTTGCCTTGCGCCTGCCTCGTTTTGAACTCAATCGCCGGAGAGGACTGGACACCTCAGCTAGGCCTAGACTTTTGACATGGCTATGTCATTGCACCGCTCTCTTGCTTGTGGCTCCGATACGACCTTGATCAATTCACCATCAACTCCAGGGGCTGACTTAACCAAATGGGAATCTGTAGCAAAACACATCCTCCGCGGCTATGACATTCATGATATCCAGCTTCTCTGTGGTTTCTTTCCATTCGAAGATACAGATATTCTTTATTCATTGCTGCGAAATCGATGGGTACCCTTTCTGAACGCCTTCGTTATCTACATAGGAGGTGGAACGTACAGCCGGAAGTTTGTGGATGCATTGAGCGTTGATCAAAAGATCCAATATATATTCAAGTCACTTGAAATACCCTTCTCTCCTCCAGAATCTCGATGGGAATGGTCATGGACGCCGCACGAAGCTTTGAATGAGATAAGCACAATTGCATTCAACATTGACAAGGACAGTTGCTCGCAATTTGCAAAGATTCCTTTTAAGGATTTGGTCAAGCAAGCACTCGGCGATGACGTCAAATCGTTGCTGGAATTCATCGCCCAGCACGTCCGTCTAAGCATCCAAATATCCCGATACTTGCGAGAATACCCGCACGTGAGATCAAAGTATATCCAAGTCGAGAAGGTCGGTCGTCTTCTCGAATACATCTATACAAATGTAATTTGCTGAATGTGATGGCAGGAGCTAGAAACGCAAAGTCCATTCGCGCATCGGGCATTGTCTTACGCTCTCCAGCCTGGCCTCCCAACTTCATTCTCCGAATTCTATAAAATTCTGGATTTCTTGATCAAGCCAGTCCAGAAACTGTTCAAGAAGCGCAATACCAGGGAAGCATTGAGACTACTGGACATACTAGCGGTGCGCCATCAACATGCTTATCAACGTCCAGGAGAGATCGATTGGAGGCAGGATTTTCAAACGGACACGGAGTTTTTCGACCTTATCACCAGTATGAGTCTCATCGGATTGGCCGATTTGCTCAACGACAACGATTACATCGAGTTTCTCCAGCTCTCCCCGCAGGATACCGTGAAGAATGGTCATACCTTACAACTTTTGCACCGACGATGGAACCATCTGTGCGAAAGGGTCAAAGAGTGCGTCATTGCTGATAGAAACCTAGGTCTTCGTATTAGAGAACTTGCGCAGGTGAGCTTGATCTAACCTTCTCCCTTTAAGTCGCTGAACCATGGTAGCATCTTTACACTCTGTCGAACTTCTATTCTTCGCTTGCTCTGGTTTCAGGTCTTCGAGCGGCCAACTACATCGAATCATCATTCCTCTTCCAGCTCAGCGACCCTGAAAATGGTTATGCAGCTTACTTGGAAGAGTTTACACTACGTGGAGGACTTCCGTTTCTGATCCCTCATTTCTTGAAGCACCAGATGAATCGGAACAAGGCGATGGCAGAAATATTTGCTTTTGCGACACACACAAGAGTACCTCCGCTAGGGCGTTGCGTCATGCCTTTGAGCCCTCGTACTCCTGCCGAGAATATTGAGGAACAACGTGATCCACCGAGTTGGACAAATTGTGGGTCTTGGATCTTGACGGCTCTCACATCTTGTTTTGGTGGTCTATAGATTCACTAATTGTATAATACATATGTAATTATAGGGTTCGCTCGCTTGCTCTCCCCAAACCGAATTTCCATCATCTCATCAATGCGTTTCCTGTTCTCTCGCGTCGCCCCTGGGATGGAGATATTCATGGGTTCGATCTCCTTTATCTCTTATGGTTGGCGATTGATGCTCAAGGCGAAAGACGATACCGAGAAAGATTGCAGGTATTTCTAATATTCTACGCTGGCCTTTCTCGCTACGTCTGCAATCTCGGACAAGCCCCCAATACAAACTCTTACAACTTCGGGTGATCTGGAATCGGATATTGCTCTCTACAAGAAAAGCAGACAGGAGCAAGCGGCCAAGGCCAGAAGCCACTATGTCAAGAAAGAATGGTGCTGTCAATGCAAGACCACGACATAATTCACCAACGGTGAGTGTGACCGACAATACTGTCAACATAGCCGTTGTGAGGGTTGCAGCAACTTCCAAGGAGGCATGAGAAGCCACCCACCGGATGATGTAGAGCCTACTATAAGCGGTGTTTAGGCTCGATTAGCTGGTCATAGTAGGCTCATCATCTGATGTCTCTAGGATACTGCTTTCATCAGCTACTCTCCGTCTCCGGTGGTAGACCGGTTAATTTACACAATCCCCGGTTCACCTCAATTGAAGTCATTGGACAGCTTGTATGGCCTCGCTTTTTGGGGTCCAAACACTAGATCTTCAATAGCATGACGCGCAGAGAGACTATTGAAGTCCACTACATGTGAATCCCTCGTTCATCGCACATAACGTATTCTCCTTGAGCCATTATTGTCTTTAGTCTTACCAATCCAATGCAAGGGGGAGGGAAAGTAACGAGAAGTGGAACAGAGCAAGCTCTGACGACCCAACTAGGTGGAAGTTGTTTTAGCGGGTAGCATAGTCTCATCATAAATAATACGTGTTCGCTTCGGGCAATCGGTCTTCTCTGTAGGATAGTAGTATTTTTTTTATAGATCACGAGAATGTGTGATATCGCACGAGTGGCTCTTGGATGTGGACACCTGAGGTTTCCGATAAGAAGCTGGTGCACAGAATATCAAAGGGGAAATCGATGTTCCCCGTCTATAATTCAAATGTCGGTCTTCAATATTATCCCCTACTTTCCAAACTCACCATGTAACAGCAAGTTCGAGCCCGAAAATAATTGCCGTCAGTCATTCTATTTCTCGATGTATAACGAACTACGCATCTTAACACGTTGAATAGGTAAATGTAAAGAAATTAAGGATTTACGAATGTGGGGGTTGGATAAGCCTGGCACCGGAATCCCTTGTAAAGGGGATTCTCTGTAACAACATCTTCAGTGTTTCCTCGGTTAGGTTGGCAGCACTTCACGATTTTTATTAAACGCACGCTGAAAGATACATAGGACTAAAGTAGGAACGGGACGGAAAGGAGTCTGATTGGTCCACATGAGGCTTCAAGGATTGAGCGTGATCACGATCCTCTTCTTGTTGTGAAGAGCGATCGAGAATGATTGTCCTACCGTAGACTATATAACCTTCTGTCTCTCTTACATCAAAATTCTTACACAACAATTCCATCCAATACGTATCTGATAAATTATTCATCTTTTTCGAAGACAAGAAAAATGGAAAACGATACCCTTGATGACCTGACAAGACTTAAGATAGAAGGTGCCCTAGTAAAGGAACCATTGCAGAATGAAAACGTGACTGATGTATTAACAGCTACTGCCACAAGCAACGAGGTTGCGACCCGCAACCAGGGAGACGAGAAGCTGGCTGGATTCTATTTGACAGATGATGGAGAGAGGAGTGGTCCGGCTCTTATGGGAAACCGTCGACTTGTCGATTTCCTCTCCGATTCCCAAGCTCCCAGCGTCACAATTACAGAGAGAAGCGAACTTTTATCCATCCTCTCACCAGGAGTTTATTCTTTGCCTGATTTTGTGAATGCCATGCAAGTGCAACAATGGAAGATGGAAGACGCTCGTCTAGCGGAAACAGAGGAAACCCTACCAGAGGAAGCCCTACCAGAGGAAGCTCATGCTATTCTTGACACTTTCAATGAACTCTACGGAAAATACTTCAAAACATGTGAAGGGGCCAAGGTGTTCCATCCGATAAAGTTCACAGGCAACGTTGCATCATCGAGAGAGATACAGTTGTCTCGAAAACATTGGCAACTAGTGGCGAACTTTGGACAGAAGATTCAAACACGCAAAGAAAACATCGCTACCGCTCTTGTGATAGGGGTATACCCTTGCTATGATTCATTGAAGATAAATGTTAAGATTACCTCAATCTGGGAGGACATTGAGATGAAAGATGTCACCTTTGAAGAAGAAGAAGTGGAAGGAATCAATGGAGCCTACTTTCTTCTAGAAGATATTGTATAAGATAGCGATGCACCTCTATGGATTGATGGATCAAATATTGCTGCGTGGATTTGTTATCTTTACCAGCAGATTGGCATCGGGCATCGAAAGTATCAATTAGAACATACATGGCGTGTAATTTTGAGTCCATTTGTCTACTCTGACGCACACCGCCCCCTCTACAACTGCATAATCGTTAACGTTGGCCATCCTTGTGTCTGCTGTGTGAATAGTGGGATTATTGAGGCTTGTCGATATTATTGGATCTAGTGCAGGTGGGGAACTCTGACAGTCCCTACGTCGCTTGGCGCTTCGTCGCCATTTCTGCCAGCCTCCTCCTGTCAAACATGTGATTTGATATCATTATTCTGGTGATGGGCTTACAGCTCTAGCGGGCTCGAAAAGAAAATATGTGCTCCCGAAGCCTGCAGTCTTGGCTTCGGTTGTGTGAGAATTGGCCCGTGCGCGCTATTCCATTTTCGCGACTCCATTGGAGTCACGAAAATGGAATAGCGCAACAACCGAAGCCAATACTGCAACTGGCAGGCTTCGGGAGCACTTTTTTCCCCCCATTAAACCGGCCAATTGATGTCGAGTTCTCAATGAGATAGAAAGGCCAGAGCTTCTAGGCCGTTGGAATCCTGTTTGTCAAGACAAGACGTCTCTCACGTAAAATACTCTATCTATAGTGAGAGTATGCCATAGAGGAAAGGATAATTCTTCTGCCCATAACAGAGGATAAAGGGGTTCAGTAAATAAATCTCCAGCCATCCTCCACATGACTACGACTTTGATCTCTATTCGTTCATGAAATATTCAGACTGCCTTCGTATCTAACAGCTACTCAAGTTTCGACATGTCGCACATAGGGCCTTCATGGGCAAATGTTCTTCTATTTCCTGGCGGAATTGAAGACATAGGCGTTGAGGCTATGCGCGAGGTGGAAGAAAGAAGGACCGTGCAATTCACCTCGCAGACAAGACGTTCGATGAGATTGCCATAGTGTGTCTTTCACGTTAGGGAATACCTGAGAGGCTGACGAAAGGTTGTGGTTGACAGCAGCAGACCGTACCTCGCAGTATGACACTTTCGCGGTGCTACAAAATCCAAATGAGGAAATACATCGGTATCTGCAGCGCACTTGTGGTGTTCCAGAATCCATTTCGGGCGTTCAGACTCCACATTACAGCATGGATATATCGACAAGCCTCAGTCGATCCATGAAGCCTCCTTTGGAACAAACGCAGGTATGGGTTGGTCTGGGCTTTTCGATGGAAGCCCCCGCGGCCCTTATACCCCCTGTCTTACGTCCATTACCCACCTTCCTCCACACCTCATCACTTCCGGCTCAATACTGACTTTACCTTTCTTATTTGTGCCGTGCCCTTACATTGGCGAGCTCAAAGCACAGCCCTATTTAGGTGGATTTCACTGCCTCGTCCTTCGAATTCCCTGGAGCAGTCATAAATATATCAGCCTTGATTTATTTTCTCCCGCTTATGGCGCAGCGGATTTTTCTCGCTGTGACTTCGAATGTCTTGGTTCGCCGCATCTTTGTTCGCTTGTACGCTTCTATTTTGAACGCCCCAGTTGCAAAGCCAATGCCATCAGCGTCGCCAATCCCCCTTTGATACTTGTATGTTCTGCAGTTTTCTTCCGTAGGGTGTCGAGATCTGCATTGGAGGGGCAGATTGTGAGGCTGCAACGGTCGACTTTGATTCTGCTGTCTCCACTAGAACTTCGCCTTAAGACGGAGCATTCAAATCCCCTATAACTTATATCTGTCCGAATATGTCCCCGTGGTTCTAGCTCTTCAACTCTTCAGCATGTCACAACGAGATATATTGCCCTACCGTTTAGCGAGCACGAGTCCCCCAACTCTAGTACATTTGCATCCAAGTACGCTTGCCGACAACTCTTCTATCGTACTCATGAGCACCCGCTAATAATTTGCCAGTCAACTGTGTCCGTCAAGGCAGCCATACTGTGATGGGGCTCCAAGTCCATCTTATAATTTTTTTGTCGATGCTCGAGACATTCGTTCCTCCCAAGCGTTGCCTATCGATTATACTATCAGGAATTGATCAGGGAACTATTGGTTGAATACTTCTATGCCATTTTCAAATGCGAGGATTGGTGCAGGCGCCCCGAACTTTGGTGCAGTTCGGCCTACAACTCCTTTGACTGACGAGAAGACTCAATTCGATCATGATGCCAGATTCCGCTACTCTTCTCACCATTACTCGCCCAAAGAAGGATCGCCCATACTCTGGGCTGGTTCTAATTTTCTCGCAGACGGCTCACCCAAAGGACTACCATAAGGACATTAACTTCAAGGCAGAGTACACTCGCAGCGACAGCCATCAAATCGTGTCGAATTCGATGGGCCACATCAATTCCTCGAGAGACCGTCCGGGGAAGTGACTGCTGCACAGGAAAAGGATCTTCCTCACCTTCCAATTCACTTATGCGTCAACGAACAAGACGAGATCTTGTTGCACGTGAACGATCGTCTTTCGAAGTGCGCTTTTGACTTCTTTGCCTTGTATCAATTTCCTATTCCATTAGAACCAGACAAACGACCGGTTAGCATCCCAGCAGACCGTGAATGGACTGAGTGGGCATGTTTACTGAAGCGAATGGCAAGCAAAAGAAGAGTACCCACTCGTGTGTTATACCATGGCCAAATTAAGCAATTTGTAACCATACTGGACAATTCTCTGGAAATGTTTCATGCTGCTAAGCATCAGTCAAGGCCCCCTAAAGATGATCGAAATGTCCTGCAGTTGATCTCTGCTGGAATTCAGGTTGCACAGATACTGAAGGATGCTTCTGCCATGAAATTCCTTGACAATCTGTATGTTCAAACCGAAAGAAAAATCTAGCTCCGAAAAGGCAAGAAGGATGGCGGAGTTTTCTAAGATCAATCATGGACGCCAGGGTTGTAACCTTGACCTCTGCTGCCAGGACGTTGTAGTCATAACCATGGATAGAGAAGGCGAAGAAAGGAATTATTGATACCACTCGGTTTGGTAGCACCTGAGGCCGCTCTTCGATTAACAAACTTGTCAAATAATAGCCTTCGAACATTCAATATAAGGTTCATAATGTGATGTAGTTAAAGTAGCTACGATTACATATTGGGCTGTGCCCAATGTGACGACGCAGCTTTTCGCCTCCCTTGCCACCTATGTGAAAGTTGCCACTCTTTTTCCGTTAGATCTCCCGTTTACCTGCGTGGTTGTGAAAAGGATTCTCTTACATTCCTTCTGAAGTCATGCTCTACCATTTTCGTGGATTGCTGCGCCACCAAATCCTCTAGAATTGACTTCAACCCTGCCCTTCGACGCCCAGTACAACGCCGTTCGCTGATATCGATCCTGTTCTGCAACAGAGGCCTCGTGTTCTACAAGCAAGCGTATTATCTCGTGGTGACCTCCTTCCGCGGCTGTCAAGAGCGGCGTTGAGTCAAAAATGCACCGTGGTGAGGGCTAAACGCCTTTTTCAAGTAAATCCCTGGATTCGATAAGATCCCCTCTTGCCCGCGGCAGTTGCAAGGACAATATCTTCGTTCAAAGATGCCATGAACGTTCTGCAAGTTGAACAACAGCTAGTCTCAAATGCAGCTCTAGCCAAACAGGCTTCGTGTGCTCAATACGGGCATTCACATCGCAGAGTCACCGCCTCATCCCCAATCTGCCAACTCTTCTTACAGATGAAACATGACTCCGCAGCCATGCTTTGGTCCACGTTCTTCCGATATACAACTAACATTATTGTGCAATGTGATAATGCTGTCGCGATAAGCTTTACGCAGTGCACCGAAGTCCAGGATAAGCGCCTTCATTTGGATAAAGAGCTAGAGTAGTGGTCGAAGAAATTTAAACCTGATTAACAACCTTCCCTAATTCTATCAGTAGTGCAGTTGAAGATTGGTTCTCGTCAGATAAATGCTCAAGCGATATAAGTGCGGATGTTCGACGATGTCGTGAGTCAGAGATTACCTTGAAAAGAGTCTTTGAAAGTAAAAATTCACACTTGCTTCGAATATTAACATGACATCTGCCTCAGTACGGCGGGCATCGCGCGCTTCTACGCAATAACGTTAGTCATCTAAAACGCGCATTGTGTTTCCCACCCCTTCCTCCCTATCTCTCACTAACCTTTCGCCCACGACTTGAGGCTTACACAGCCTTGCTAATCAGGATTTCTCCGAGACACCACAATCGCAACAGGATAAGGCCCGGCACCTTCTGTCTTGAGATGGCCAACCTCTCGCAAGACGATCGCACCATCATTGCAGAGCGTTCTTTGGACAACGCTCCAGATCATTTACGAGATTCACTTCAAAAAGTAGAGCAGATTCCGAGCCAGGCTCCCTCTCTAAGTGCTGCTATCGATAGTTCCGACCAAGGACCTCGAAACCTTAAGCATGCGCTTGGCCAGTATGTGAGTACTGTTCGTGCAAGATCTCTAGCTCCTTCTCTCCGTAAAACGATGTTGTCAACGCTTTGTTAATCTTAGATGGTCCTGATGAGTTTGCGTGGGCCAAAGTTGAGCAAGCTTGGTGCATCTGCGGCGAGGGACGAGGCAATGATACCACCGGCGCCGTTAATGATGGGGACAGAGACGCTTGAGGGGCAGAGACGGAGGAAGTGACGGAGGCAGTGACGGAAATGGTGGACCTTGAGAACACAGATTGATCAGTCTCCCCGTCACTTATAGGCTTCTGCCTCTTCACTCGATTGCAGAAATCCTTGGAGAATTGACGTTTAGAGGAACTCTGTTTACTGTGTTAACGTCAACCGCGATTGATATTGTTGCAGGCATACCTTTGAAGCTGGAACCGTTTTATCTCGTATGTTCCAATCATCTTCTTGCTGTTTCAAAGCGACTTTGGGGGAAGAGAATGGACTGGAGGATGGATCGGTTTTGTCACTGTTGTTATCGTAGAGTGTTCTTCCTGCTGCGTTCTTACTCTTGAAAGCCTCTGTTCTGTCGTCTGTATCGTCAAGGACTGTGAACGAATCCGAGGCTCTACGCCTGAGCAAAGGAGCCGCAAGAATGGCAGAATCGGGTATTTTGCCGAACTGCTTATAAAGGCACTCCGTCATCCATTTCTCTGATTTGGAGTCCGTTGACAATCCATCCTGAGGTGATAATAAAGAAGGCCCCTTCTTCTCTGC